>Ga0172372_10000391_pt1 | contig 67725 bp, 53 predicted proteins | sample LakKiv5m_2_FD_114544 | JGI IMG/M metagenome (GOLD analysis project Ga0172372, IMG submission 114544) | Freshwater microbial communities from Kabuno Bay, South-Kivu, Congo - kab_092012_9.5m | ecosystem: Environmental > Aquatic > Freshwater > Lake | place: Democratic Republic of the Congo...
CACTTTCTTTATTTGTCCTATAGAATGGATTAAGTTTAGTTAACTCTTGTTTTTCTAAATTTTTATAAAATTTAATTGTATCAAATATAACAATTCTTGTAAAGATTGCTTCTTTGATAAAATGTATTTTAATATTCTTGGTAAGATTTGATAATTTCTTTTTCATATATTAAAATTATAAAATTGTAAACTATGTTCTTATTATATTTAATAGATTGCAAGAAGTAAATGATTATGAATAAAAGAAAACAACATCAAATTTTAGAACCTACATCAAACGTTCAAATACCAGATGATACTTTGGATACAATCGAAAAAGAGCATGATGAACTTGATTCAAAAATTGAAAAACAAATGCAAGATTTTGCTTTCTTATTAGATTCTCTTTCGACCGTAGAAGAAAAAACAAAAGCTTTGTGGCGACAAATATATGAAAATGCTGTTCAAGATAGAAGAAATTCATATTTAATGTGGATAGATCTATATAAAAGTGTCCATGGAAAAATTACTGAACATGCTATACATGGAGCTACTTTAGCAAAATACATGGAAAGAATGAATAAAACAAACGAACAATTGATTAAATTAGCTGAATTAGTTGGCAAGGCTAGCGAAGAAGAAATAGAAGAAAATGTAACTGAAGAAGATATGTATGAACGTATTAGTAAACTGAATACAAACAAGGTGCAGTGAAATATGCCATTTACAGGTAGAGGAGTAACAGTTGCTAGGAGAATTGTAGGTAAGTCTACAGCTAGTAATATATCAGAAGAAATAAGAAATGTAAGAACTGCTGGAACTCCTCCTGTTTTACAAAGAGCTATAGCAATAGAAGTAATCTCTGACCCCTTTTCATTAACACAAGAGTACATAGATGAATTGGCTACCTCAGTCAATAATCCTCAAATTATTGATGTTATGCCGGTCAATTCTCTCGTTGCAAGATTAATAAGTGCAAATCAAGGAATAGATGGCACAGGAAATATAATTTTATTTCCATTTTTTTCATCTCATTTTCTTTTACCTGTAAATCCTGGTGAAGTTGTTTATGTAATTTTTGAAAATTATCAAACATTAGGCACTAAAATAGGGTATTGGCTTACAAGAACACATGCTCCAAGAACAGTAGAAGATTTAAATTATACGCATTTAGACAGAATGTACCAAGTAAATTTAAATCCTGGGAATTATTCGACTTCTGAACGAACAGATAGACCTGATGAAAGCAATCCTCCTGGTTTTCCAAATGGTGCTGGAACTGCTGAATCTGTTTCTATAACTCCCGCAGAAGAAAATGCAGATGCATATCAAAACATTATAGATAATTCTTTAACGTATCCTTTGACTACACCAGAAGCAATCCCAAGATGGATCAAAAGACCCCAGGAATTGGTTGTACAGGGCTCTAATAACGCTCTAATAATGCTTGGTGAAGATAGAAATGGAAGCATATATGGAGCTTCTGGCTCTAATCCTATAGACATCAAAGGATCCGCCGGAACGATTGATTTGGTTACAGGCAGAGGAAGATATAAGGCTCCTGCTGGAGAAAATCCTGGTGATGATAACTCTCCTACAAGTTGCAGAGTAATTGTTAATGAAAGAGGAAATGAGGAAAACGATAAAGCACCTTATACCAGAAATCAAAATAATACTGAAAATATAAACGAAGGAAATCCAGATCCCGTTAGTGATGCAGCAAGAGTTTACATTACTCAACAAAGTAATGTTGATCTAAACTATTTGTTAGCCGGAGATGCAGAAGGAGTTCAGGAATATCCAAGTGACGCACTACCTCCCGTCCAACCTGATCCAACAGGAGATTTAGATCAATACAATAGATCTTATGTAGTAAGCAAAGCAGATCATATAAGAATTATTGCAAGAAAAGACGAAGAAAAAGAAATAAATGGTACCGTTTTGATAATCAAACATGGGACACCAGCCGGTGGTGGTGTAGGCGATGCCCCCGCTGCCGATGAAGATCTAGCTTACATTTACATTAATGAAGAAGGAAAAATTCAAATTGATGGAAATAGAATTTATTTCGGCAGAACAGCGGGTGATGGTGAGCAGCCTTATATTAAATTTACAGAATATGAAACAACTATAAAAAAATTACATGATCAAATAAAAAATTTAAGGGATGATTATAATAATTTTAAAACTTTAGTTAAAATTGCATTTAATGCTGCTACTGCAATACCCTATAGCCCTGTTGCCTCATTGCAATCATCTGGAGGAAATATACAAGATGCAGTCTCTATAGAATCTATTCAATCTGAGATTGATGCTTGTAAATCTACGAAAATATTTGGTGAATGATATGTCAATAAAAAATAAACAAGAATTAATCGATTTAATAAAAAATGCATTGGTTGAAGATTTATCAAAAATTCAAGATAAAATTGACATAGTAATTGAAGGCGGCACCAATCCAAAAATAGAAACAATTTATCCAAGAAAGCAATTAGATTTACAAGCAGAAAAACTTGCCAATGTAATGATTACATATGTTAATTCAGAAATTCAAAATTTGTTTTCTTCATTAAATCAACAAAATGCCTATACCATAGCCAGCTCGACTACAAATAGTGCATTTAACAGTATAACAATAGCTCCTTCTCAGATAATAAACTATAAACCATTGATTCCTGTAGAATGATTAGAAAAAAATCATTAAAAATGAAATTAAAAAGTAATTAAAAAGGTATGGCATTGATTTCTTTCAAAGATGTTGGAATTAAAGGATTTAACAGTAACAATTTAGGTAGAACTGTTAATCAAATACCTTTTGGAATAAAAACGCCTTTAGAAATAGACGCGGAAGGAAAAAGTCTATTTGCCATGCATTATGATCTTGGCGCTCAAATGGATGATAATTTACGAAATATCGTACAAACAAACCATGGAGAAAGACTTGGATTGTATACGTTTGGAGCAAATTTAAAACCTCTATTAACAGAATATTCAACTAAAGATGATTTTGACTCAGAGGCTATGTTGCGAATAAATACTGCTGTTTCGATATACTTACCATTTGTTACTTTAGTTGGATTTGAGTCAAAACCAGATTTAGAAAACAATGAATTTACTGGTAAAATAAAAATTACCATTATGTATTCAGTTCCTGCTGCCAATTTAAATCAAAGAATGTGCGAAGTAGATCTATTTGTAATATAAAATTATGACATCTTCAAGTAAAAAAGAATTATTAAAAACAATAAAGGAAAGAAGTTATTTAAATAAGGACTTTGATTCTTTAAGAGCAGATCTTTTACAATATGCAAGAACTTATTTCCCAGATGCAATTAGAGATTTTAGCGAAGCTGGTTTAGGTGGATTATTGCTTGAAATGTGTGCTTATGTTGGTGATGTTCAAAGTTTTTATTTGGATCATCAATTTCAAGAAAATTTCCCAGATTCTTCTATAGAAACTAATAACATACAAAGACATTTAAAAAATGCAGGAGTTCAAATTACAGGGGCTTCGCCAGCAGTGGTTTCAGTAACATTCTATATAGAAGTACCAGCCGATGCAACTTCTGCGACCGGTGGACCTCTTAGAGATGCTTTGCCAAAAATTCAAGCAGGAACGAGTTGCAAATCAAATGGCGGTACAGAATTTGAACTAACAGAAGATTTAGATTTTGGTGCTGTTGATAATGCAGGAAATTTATTAGCAACAGTCACAATCTCAAATAGAGATTCAAATAATAAACCAACCTCATATATTTTAACATTATCTGGCATAGCCCTATCCGGCGCTCGCAGAGTAGATTCTTTTCAAGTGAATGGATTTGAAAAATTTAAAAAAATAACTCTTGCTCAGGAAAATATAACAGAAATAATTTCTGTTCGTGATTCTAAAGGTAATGAATATTACGAAGTTGAAAGCCTAACGCAAGATACTGTTTATAAAGCCACAATTAATAATTCTCCTGATACTCAATTAGTAAAAGAAAATTTAATTCCAATACCAGCTCCATATAGATTTACTAAAGAAGGTCAATTATCAACAAGATTTACTACGCTGACATTTGGCGGAGGCTCTGCTGAGTCATTAGATGATGATATGATTCCTGATCCAAGTGAATTCGCTGTGCCATTATATGGCAAAAAAGTATTTTCTAGATTTACAATAAATCCTGGTAATTTGTTACAAACATCTACTCTTGGTATATTAAGTCCTAATACAACTTTAACAATTGAATATCGTTTTGGCGGGGGCTTATCTCATAATATTGAAGCAAATACCATTAGAAGTATTTCTAGATTAGTAATATCTTTTCCCAGAAATCCTTCATCTGCTGTTGCACAGTTTGTTAGAAGTTCTCTTGATGTTAAGAACCTTGCCCCGGCTAGTGGAGGAGAAGATGCTCCAACTATTGATGATTTAAAAGCTAGAGTAAGTTCTTTTAGAAATTCTCAATCTAGAATTGTAACAAAAGAAGATTTATTAGCAAGAATATATACGATGCCAAGTAACTTCGGCAGAGTATTTAGAGCATCTGTTCAGCCAAATCCTAACAATCCTTTAGCAACGCAACTTTTTATTATTTCTAGAAACATTCGCAAACAATTAGTCGTTTCTCCAGATTCATTAAAGAAAAATTTAGCATTTTATTTGAATCAATACAGAATGATTTCTGATGCAATAGATATTTTAGATGCAAAAATTATAAATTATCAAGTAAAGTTTCAAGTAGTTATAGATCCAAATATGAATAAAAGTTTAGTAATGAAAAATATAATGTCAAAATTAACTAAATTTTTTGACATTAAAAATTATTACATTGACCAGCCAATTATTTTAGCAGAAGTACAGAATATAATCTTTAATACTAGAGGCGTAATCTCAATTGTTTCAATTTCACTTGAAAATATATCAGGACAGGTTGGAGATTCAAATCCAAGATCATATTCGGAATTTGAATTTGATATCGCAGCTAATACACTAAATGGAATCGTGTTTCCTCCCCCTGGTGGAATTTTTGAATTAAGATTCAAAGACTTTGATTTAATTGGAGCTGCTCTCTGATAGGTAAAAAATGTATAGAATATTAAGTGCCAGTAAAGACAGTTATATTACAAATAAAGTAATTGCAAACAAAAGATGTGAAACATCTAATGTTGGACAGGCAGGAACTTTAGATCTATTTCATTTATATAATGAAAGTATAATTTCTGGCTACACCGGCAGTGTCGAAGAATTATCAAGAATATTAATTGAATTTGATTATTCTCCAATAGCCGAATTAACATCTTCAATCTTGGATCTTAATGATTCATCATTCAAGGCTTATTTAAATTTAAAAAATATATATGGTGGTCAAACAGTTCCTAGTAATTTTACATTAAGAGCCATACCAGTTTCTAGAGCATGGGACGAAGGAAGAGGATTTGATGTAATTGCGTTTAGAGATTTAGATACAGTAAACTATATCAGTGCATCTAAAAGCTCTGGGACCGCTGTAAGCTGGTCTTTAGCTGGCGCGGGTGCCTCGGGGACGCTTGGAGCACTAAATATTGATATAATCGTATCTGGCAATATAGGCAATGGACTAGAAGATCTTACTGTTTCACAATTCTTTCCAAGAGGTGATGAAGATTTAATACTAGATGTAACAAAATTAGTTTCTGCAAGTATATGTGGAAATATAGAAAATAATGGTTTTAGAATTGGATTTATTGATTCCGAAGAGCTAGACCAAACAACTAGATTTGTTAAAAGATTTGCATCAAGACATACAAATGATAAAACTTTACATCCAAAAGTAATTGTTACCTATAATGATGTTCTGCAAGATGATTCTGGGCATCCTCAATTTAATGTATCTCAAAGTATCTTTGTATACAATTCCATAAATGGAAATTACGCAAATTTTATATCTGGTAGTAGTCCAATTACAGGTTTAAATTCTTTAGTTTATGAACTAATAGCAAGTAAAAGTATCTCATATTACACAAGCAGTTTTAGCATTTCTCATTCTGCTAGCATTACACATAAAACTAGTTCCCTGTCCTATTTAACAAGATCATATTCTGGCTCTCAGTTTAATATTGGAACAATTCCACAAATAGGCATTTATTATGCAGATTTAAATTTAAATACAGCAGAAGATGCTGGATTACAAGCCTATCTCTCAGGTGCCTCAGAACAAACATTCTTAGCCTCTTGGAAAAGTTTAGATAAAACAATTTTATTTGCTCAACAATATGTAACTTATCAAATTCCATTTGGAACATTTAGCAATACTTTTGAAAAAAATTATACTGTTAATATTACCAATTTAAAACAAACTTATAACAAAGATGAAATTGCTAGACTTAGAGTCTTTATTCAAAATAACAATACAGAAATGGTTGCTTACAAGTTTCCAACAGAAACAAAATCTTTGATATTAAAAGATATAAAATGGAGACTAATACAAGCGTATACTAAAAAAGAAGTAATTCCGTTTACTAGTTCTGCTACAAAATTGTCTACCGATAATTTGGGTATGTATTTTGATCTATATTTAAAAGATTTAAATGTGAATGAACTCTATGAAATAGAATTGATGATTACAGAAGCTAATAGAGATTATTATATAAAAGACAAAGGGTTTATATTTAAAATTATAAGCTAATATATGGCACAAAATACATCAAAAAATATATTAGAAAATAAGCCAAGCTTATTTACTCCGTCTGTTGTTAGAAATTTAAAAAATCAAATGTCTAACAATGCCGAATATAAAGTAACATACGGAGAAGTAGTTGCGGATACGGATATAGAATCAACTAGTTCTATAAAATATGCATTACCAGGTGAAGGAATTAAATCTACTCAGCAACTAAACATAGATTGGAGCAGATTTGAAAATCATACATTTTTTAATTCAGCTCAAGTAAAAACAAATGTAGCTTTTGATAAAATTATTAATGAATATCCATTTGATGGCAAAGAGCAAGAAATTGAAAATTATTTAGATAATTTAACCGGTTTTGAAAAATGGATCTATGATTCTTATCCAAAATATAAAGGTTATTTATTTTTCTCTGGAACAAATGTTGGAGAATCATCTGGCGGAACATATGTAACGGTTAAAGATATTGCTGGTGCAGCTTATCCGACAGTTTCCCGGAAAACAAATGGCGTACCAATTTTAAGCCCTGGTAATAAATCATTATCTATAGAATTTTACTTATTTGTACCAGAACAATCAAATACGTCGCAGGTTTTGTTAGATAAACACATTGAAAGCGGAACAAATAAGCAAGGATTTTATTTGGGTCTTGAAGCTGCTGCTTCTACTACTCAAACATCTATGAGCTTTTATATTCTTTCTGGTACGGTAAACAGTAAAGTTACTGTAGATATAGACAAAGGTTCATGGAATCATTTTGCATTTGTTTGGGATAGAACACCGGGAATTTATAAAACACTTGCATATAAAAATGGCGAATTAGAGGCTAGTAGCTCATATGGAATTGAATTTAATGAAATATTTGCATCTCAACCAGACCTCTTAATAGGTTCTGGGAGTGCTGTTACTGGGCTATTTACTCCACAGACTACATTTTCTGGCGCATTAGATGAGTTAAGAATTTGGCACTCTGTTAGGAGTTTAAATGATATTCAGCAAAATATGCAAAAGGCAATTTTTGCAGATAATAATTTAAAATTATATTATCGTCTTAATGAACCGGCAAATATAAACAGTGCTCTTGTGATTGATTATTCATCTAATTCATTACATGGAAAACTATCAAATAGTGGGTTAACGTTAGGAGTAAGGGAGATAGCAACTGGTTCTGTTGCCGGATCTACTCCAATGGCATATGAAAAATTAGAATATTGTCCAGTATTATTTCCAAGTTATCCGGACATTAGTAATTTCAGGTATGAACTTTTATATAGTGGATCAATATATGATAAATCAAATCCAAATTTAATTACAAAACTAATACCTCCTCATTATCTTTATGAAGGTCAAATAGAAAGTGCTCTGGAGACTGAAGAGGGAGAAATTGTAACAACGTTACAAGGTGGCACAGATCCAAGATCCGTGAAGCTCGGTGCGACTCAGACACTACTGTTATTACTTTATACTTGGGCTAAATTCTTTGATGAAATGAAATTGTTTATTCAAGCATTTGCTGATATTAATTTTATTGACTATGATCAAACTGATACTGTGCCAGATCAATTCTTATTACAATTTGCAAAAAACTATGGAATTGATTTACCACCATTATTCTCCGGCGCATCCGTTGGACAATTTTTAAATGCAGAAAATATTCAAGATAATATTAGTACAAATAATTTGTCTTTACAATACATTCAAAATCAAATTTGGAGAAGAATATTAAACAATTTACAAGATGTAATTCAATCAAAAGGAACAATACATTCTGTTAAATCTTTTATTAGATCCGTAGGAATTGACCCAGATAATAATTTTAGAATAAGAGAATATGGCGGACCTACAAAAAGAGCTTTATCTTTCGTAAGAGATAATCGTTCTGAAGTTTCTACTGCATTATCTTTTATATCCGGTGGTTTAATTACTAGTCCATTTTTAAGTGCCTCTCGTATAGAGCCTGGGATACCTTTGCCCGTTGGTACAGCTAATGATGATTTATTTACTTCTGGCTCTTGGACCTATGAAGCCACTTATGTTTTTTCTAAAGATAAGAGATATCAAACATCACAATCTTTATTAAGATTAAATACAACAGGATCCGGTATTTCTGGACCAGAAGTTTGGGGAAATCTTGTATTTGTTTCTGGCACAAACGATGGAACATTAAATGCCTTTCTAAGACCAAATACAAACTCATCGAGCCCTGTGCTTACATTAACATTAACAGGAGTAGATTTATTTGACGGTAATCAATGGTATGTTTCTTTTGGAAGAACTAGAAATGATTTATTGCCATCAAACATGATTTCTCTAGTTTCATCTTCATATTTCTTAAGAGCAGGAAAACAAAACTTTGGCTCTATTTCACAACAAACTCAAACATTATCTTATTTTGATGATTCATTAGGTGGCGGAAACAATATACAACAGGTCTTAGATACCAGTTTTAATGCTTCTGGCTCTTATTTTACAATAGGATCACAATCAATAGATACTACTTTACCAGCATTTTTAAATGCTAGCATGATAACCAGTCCGGTTCATGGAGTTACTAATTTTAATGGAAAAATAACCCAAATAAGATTTTGGACAAAAGCTCTTACAGAAAAAGAATGGAAAGAACATATCTTAGATTATAAGTCAGTTGGCGTACAAGATCCATTAACTAATTTTAATTTCATAACAAATAAAAGCGGTTCATGGGAAAGAATAAGAATTGATGCATCTACAGATCAAATAGATTTGGAAACAAACACAGCAGGAAATATTAATATATTCGATTTCACTCAAAATAATTTTCATTTATCTGGTACTAATTTTCCAGCAACATCATCTATAATAAATCCAGAAAGATTTTATTACAGTTATATTTCGCCAAAATTTGATGAAGCTAGCACAGTAGATAAAGTAAGAGTTAGAAGTTTTCAGGAATTTGAAAATGTACAACTATATCCATGGGCAGAAGTAGCACCAGTTTATCAATTGATTCCATCAGAATTACCGACTGACAATACTAGATTTACAATAGATTTTAGCGTTATAGACGCTCTTGATCAAGATATAATAACCATATTCTCGACACTAGATAGCCTAGATAATATTCTAGGAAATCCAGAATTACTATTTGCTCCTGATTATCCAGGGTTATCAAATTTAAGAGAAATTTATTTTAATAAATTAGTTGATAAAATTAATATTAAAAACTTTTTTGAATTTTTCAAATGGTTTGATACGAATATAGGAACATTTGTTGCTCAACTTATACCAAGAAAAACTAAATTTTTAGGGACAAATTTTGTAATTCAGAGTCATATGTTAGAACGACCAAAGATGGAATATTTATATAACGAAATTTATCTTGGTGATAGTAACAGAGACGCATTAAGATCTGTAATATTATTACAATTATTTACAGGAACTTTCGTCAAATATTGATCAAGTAAAAAGATAGATAGAAATAAATTATTATTATAATAATTCATTTTTTGTTTTAATAATAATTAAGAATTAGCTGTTTCATAGGAAATGAATGTCTACATTAGCACAAGTAGAAAGTAGTCTTGGATTAAGATTTACACCGTTTGACGATTCTCAACAGATTTCTGTAGATGTATTGATTGCAATTAGGAATCAAGTTTCTTCTGGATATAATACGAGAAACATTGATCAATATCGTCAGGGAGTAGAAATTACCGCAGGCAAATATCTTTTCAATTCTACTCAGCCAAAATTATGGGCAGGAAATATTTTTCAAATCGTAAACCTTTCAACTTTAGGACAAGCAAGAAGTTGGACCGAATATACAAATAGTGAAATTTATAACGATTTAATAATTGATTTCAATCCAGTTCAATATATTCTTTCTGGTAAAAATTATCCATTTCCAATTTATTTTAATAATGGACCTATGCAGGAAGAAGAGGCAATAATAGAGCCCTTAACAATTCCATATCGAAAAGATTATATTTGGGGAGCAAATCCTCCAAGACAAATACATGCTGAATTAGAAGATGGAAATAATTTTGCAGATCCAAAAAAGGGTTCAAGTTTAATAAAACAATTTATAGAATATGACCCACCGTTAGATCCATATTATTTTCTAGATGATGGACAGCAATATTTTGGAACTTCTGTTACATCTTCCGTAATAATAGAAGGATTCTCTCCTATATTAATTAGAAACATTGATCCTTTTAATGATACTAATGATGAGAAAATTGTAGCACAAATTTCTTCTTCGCTAAATAATACTGTTGCAAATATGGATTTTATTTCTCAATTAAAACTTTTACATTTAGAATTAGATGATGATATTAGAGAAACCTATACACAAAAATCTGCTACTGCTGGATATTCTGTATATGGACCGCAACAAGCAATATATGGTACAGATTCTATTGCATACAATGGATGGCTAAGGGGTAGCTGAATATTATGTCGAGACAAGAAAAAAAGACAAGAATGAGAATGCTACCGCCTAGAGTGCAGCTACAACAACGAGATGCTCTTACCGGTTCTTATCCTACTACCGTTAGATTTTCTACAGACGGGAGAACAGGTAAATATCCAATTAGTTTTGATGATACTGAAACAATTAATTTTAATACCTATTATAGTAGCTCTTTATATGATTTAACTTCTTTAAAAGTAGACGTTATTCATTATCAAAGGTGGAATGAACAAGAGTTTATAGATAATGATGGCACCAATATATTTTTTAAACAAACATATGTTGGCACTCCATATAATGGAACAGAAGATACAAATATTAAAAATATTAACGATACAGGAACGATAGGTACAAACAATTGGTTTAAAGGACCATCTTTAGATTCTAATTCAAATTCTACTTGGCCAGGTAACACTACTCCGCATCCTAAACTAAGCTCTATATATATTGCCGATACAGATTTAAATAGAATTGATAACACGTATGATTATACAGATGTGGATCCAAATAGAGATTTTACAATAGCCATGTGGATTAATCCTGAAAGCTTTACACTTGATACGCCATTAGTAAGACTTTCACAAACAAATAATAGCTTGGCTGGCAGTCAATCATGGTATTTTGCGTTATTTTTTGGTCAACTTTGTTTAGTTTTAATTGATGAAACTGGCACCTATGATTCTGGTCCATATGCATTAGCATATTCTGATGATATTGCAGATTCTATAGGCAACTATCAAAATAAATGGGTCCATGTAGCAGCAACTTATTCTGGCGGTGGAAGTGCTGGAATCAAATTATATATTAATGGTCTGCCAGTAACAAATAGCACCTCCGATTTGGGTGTATATATTAAAATGAGCTCATCCAGTACGAGATTAATTTATGGTTCAAGCGGCGGGGCTGGGAATAATTTATATTATGGATATATGTCTGAATTTGCATATATTGGTAAAACGTTAACGGATCAAGAAATTAACGACCTTTATAATCTTAATTTGATAGGCAAAGCGATATACGATAAAGTAGATATCGGTTATTCTCCAGCGATTGGTTTACCTAATACCAATAATTGGCTACAGCAACCAGATGCATCAGATGTTGAAGAAATTATATATTCAACAATTGTTGCTCCAACCGGCTCTGTAATATCGAGCGTGATTGATAATCTTCCATTCATACACTTTACTCCAGGACAAGAAATCACTCCGTTTCGTGACAGTGATCAACCTGCTGTAGATGGTAAATCTTCTGGTGATTCTTTCTATGCTACTGGTAGTGCCGTTGCAGATGTTGGAGAAGGATTTACGTCTCCTCTTTGGAGTAAAAATAAAATTGAAATTGATATCTCTACTGATACTTCTGCCTCCTTGTATACATATGCCAGGAAAGCAGATATAACAAAAAATTTAGCATATTATAATTTTATAACAAAAAAATGGGAATTGCTTGCAGGAGATCATGGTCCATATCTTTTTAATCAATTTGGAACAGCAAGGATGGCATTTAGTCCAAGCCTAATGACTTGGACTAATGGTTTAGATCCAGGAAACAAAGGATTAGCTACCACAACATTTGGTTTTCCTTTTCATTCTTTATATGCGGCAACCAGTTCTCAGCTACTTTCAATGAAAAATTATATAAATGAACCTTTTCTTTTGGAAAAGGTTGTAATTGATTTCACGGGATCATTTCAATCAGGATTTAGTCAAGTATTTCAACCTGGTACTTTATTTTCTGGCGAAGATCCTCCTTTGCCATATGATCCGACTGCCCCAATTGAATTTTCAAGTAGTTATGCGGTTAATAACTTTTTCATATTAAATCAAAGATTATATAATGCATCAACTAGGCTATTTTCTGGTTGGTCTGCTAACAACACACCGTATTATATAAATTTTTCTTTACCTAATGGTACAATCAATACTGTTCGTGATTTAATTGGTTATGGTTCTATTGCATCTTTTAACAATGCTTTTGGATGGGCATATACAGCTTCTAATAATCCGGACGCTCTATATGGTGGAAGATGGAAAAGAGATTTAAATATTATCAATACTATAAGTTCTGACGCAACAAAATCATTATGGTCTGGACATTATGAAATGTCATTTTCTATAAAATCACCAAATAGATTTGGCGATACTCCAAATGAGATTAATCCAAGTATATCTACTCCCAAAGCATTAGGATGGCAAGTTTTTAATCTTGGCAATACGCCCGCAGGAGTTGGACATCTTCAAAATGGGGGAACTTTGGGTCTGAGTTCTATTACTCCCAGTGGTCGAAATACGGTTTCTCCACTTGCACAATTAAATGTTATAAGTTCTTCTGCTCCTATTAACTCATTAGTAAAAGTACCTTATATAAATTTTAAAGAATACAATAAAATAAATCCATATTTGCTTTTTCCAACAGATAATTTAATAATTGGATGGGCTGCGGCGACAATGGATGACTATACATTTATAGGTAATGTAGCTGCTTCATCAACAAATTTAACGGCTTCAATGTTAACAATTGCCGCAGGACCAGCAAAAATTACTTTATATGGTTCCTACATAAGAGAAGGACGAGAATATAATGATGGAACAAATCAGCTTCTATCATCAGATAGCGTACATGAGGTAATAGAATAATATGCCAATCTTTGACACATTTGAAACCGAGTCCATAAGTTCATATAGTGGTAGTTATATTTCGGATTATTATGCTTATCTCGATTCAACAGTTAATGCAAATGGAATTAATCCTGCCGGTTCTTACTTTTCTTCTAGAGTAGGTACAAACGCTTCTGGAAGAGGAAAAATTTTTGATTTAGCATCTAGACAAAAAACATCTTACTATGGAGAAGTTGAATTTGATTTGGAAACCTACCTGAAAATCAATAATATAAATTATATTGGTAGACCGCAAAAATTTGTTAATTTTTTTTCTGAAGAAGAATTTTATTTTGATTCAGTAATGCCTTATCCATTTGATATCCACACAGCAAATGGAGCAAAAAGTGTATTTAGCGATGTAACATACACTTTATTAGGAAATAGGATAGGACATACTTTATATTTAACTCTTGGAACAGAATTAACTGCTTCTAATGATTTCGTAAATATCGCAGATAAAAAATGGATTTTTAGTTTTCCATTTAGCTCTAAATATAAAAATTTAAAGAGATTAATAGACAATACTACAATAGAACAAACAATCGAATATTATCCATCTGGAATTTTTGGGAGCGAAACTCCTAAACAAAACGTTGAATGGCAAGTATGGAAATATGGCACAGGAACTAATCCTGGGATTTTACCTAGTCCTATTAAAACTACTACCCCCCAATTTTTTGTTGCATGGCTAGTTCCATCGCAATCTTTTCCAAACGGAACTTTGTCTGAGTCTGGTTCTTTGTTTTCTACAGATAGAAATCTAAATAATACTTTTATAATCCCTTGGAATAGAAAAATTAAAAATAATATTTTTACAGATACAATCGAAAATCTAACATTGGAAAGCCAATATAATTCTTATTTTGGATTTGGTAATTCTTCAAGATATAAATTACCTTCTTATGTAGAACAAACTAATTTACGTTCCATATTTCCAATATTTCCAATTACAACAGGATCAAATGGACAATCAATATTAAAATTAGGCGTTGGAACTCTTTTAAGAGGATATAAATATGGAATCATTTCCGCAAATCTACTAAAGACAAAAAATGTATTTAGAACTGGTAAATTTGGACAATTCAGAGATATGCTAGAACAAAGACCAAATACACAATTTATCATAAAGGGTAATTTTTTTTCCAGCAGATTTTTTCCAATAGATGTAACATTTGTCACAGGTTCTACCATATATACACAAGCAATTGATTATGTAACAGCAACAAATCCTAGTTACAATCCATATGATAGTGGTATTTATGATTACCATTATAGAAGTGGACAACCCTTTACGGATAGATAAAATGACGGGAATCTTAGATCCAAAGCAAAGAATATTTGACTCGATAATAACTCAAGAAGGTCGAGCACAAATCGCCTCTGGTAAGTTAAAGGCAGAGTATTATTCTTTTTCAGATTCTGGCGCTATCTATCAATTAGATACAATTGTATCTGGCGGTTTAGATGTAACATATCGTCTATGTTTTGAAGCAACAAATTTACCCCAAGATATGATTACATTAGAAGCAGATGATTCTGGAAAATTAATTGGCAAATTTCCAGGACAAGCAAATGAACAAATTATAATTTCTAATGGTCAAATTTTATCAGGAGCAACCAGGGAAGAGCAAGCTCCTGTATCTGGATCCCAATTTAATTCTTTAGCTGGAATATTGCTAAGTTCTAGTATAGATAACTTTAAAAAGCTACAAATTTTAGCTAGTCCAGATCCAATAGATAAAAATTACAATGAATTTATAATAAATCCTAAAGAAATAAATTTCAAAATAACAGATGGAAATCTTCCAATAGAAACAAACGGCATAGAAACAATAACAATAAATGAAGTAGAAAGCTTATTTCAAGATAAAAGATTAAGTCATGTTCCTAATTTTGATTTTTTACCGCCAGTTAATAGAGCAAGAATAGGTTCTACCGAAAAAAATTCATTAGGTGATTATGTTAATATAAATCAATCACCAATTCTCACATATGAAGATTTAGAATCTGAAATAAAACAGTCAAGAAATAAAGGATATTCAAATTCAATTTATTTTACAGAAACTTCTAGAGAAAATAATTTAGTATGTCAATTTTTTGAAATATCAAAAGGACAAATGATAAAATTAGATGTAATTGACTTTGGGTTATTTCCAGGTGAAAATGAACAAACATCGAAACATGTATTTTTTGCCGGTAAGATATTTATCGATGACAATGGTTCGTCTACCTTTGTTAATATGTTTACATTAATTTTTTCTTAATATGAAAATATTTGCTAAAAGAGATAGAGGATATCTAGAAATACCAGAAGATTTTGCTGTATTAAGCCAAATCTCTAAAAATGGTAAATTTGTATATGAAATAACATATCGGGTAGATCCAGTAAAAGCTGTTCAATCTAATGCTTTTACTGTAATGATTCATATATCTACAAAACCATATATTAAAAAAATAAATCCAATTTTTGCAAATGGTAAAAATTCTAATGAAAATATTATTTTGAATATTTTACAAAAAAAATCAAAACAAAAAGATTATGTAAGACAACAAAAAACAGAATATATTTTGTCTCAAAAGTCTGATATTACTACTAAAATTCCAAATAATCTAACTGGAGCCTTGAGCAACGCCAGTACAAGACAAACAATATCTATTAAAAATATTAAACAACTATCCCCTGCGCCAGTAGAAGAATTAAATAATTCAAATTTAAATTTACCTGTTCTTGAAATGAATCTGAATAAAATAGATTTAAATAGTAATTCTGTTACTACTGAAAATACACAATTTATAAAAAATCAAGCTAATTTTTTGCTCTATGAAAAAAATATAGATCCCGCTAATTTATATGGTCTAAAAACAAATACTATTGTTAGTGCTAGACAAGTAATAGATGGTACTATTGCAAAAAAACCATATTATAATCAGAAATTATTACAATATAATCCAGGCGCTTCTACTTTAGTAGAAAATTTCTTAAATAAAACAATATTAACTTCACAAACAGAATTAAATGCAACTGATTACTTGAATATATTAGTTAATAAACAAATAACTTATGTTGAAGTTACAGAAACAATAGAAATTCCTCCTGCTGCAATTACAGATAATGAATTTTATGTAATTTTTGAATTACAAAATACCAAAACTACTCTTGAAATTGAATCTGTATATGTAAATCATGGTAATAATCTAGCATCGATTAATATTCCAACGGAACCTCCTTCAATTGTTGATTTAGCAGTAAATAAGCCTGGGAAAGTTTCTTTTTTGGTTAAACAAGAAGATGAAAATGCAGTTGCAATAAATGTTTATAAAAAAGAATTAAAACCAACGGTCGTAAACACAGATTCTGTTTATAATTTTGTTGGAAGAATTGATTTAAATAAAGAAAAAGGATATCAAAGGTTTGAAGATATTGCTGCAAGCCTACATCCTATAATCTATAGATTTATTCCAGTGAATTCAAATGGAATATTATCTTCAGTTTTTACAAGTAAAGTTATAAAATTTGACACATCACAAATTTCTAAAAATATAAAGAAAAAAAGAAAACAATATTTTATAGGATATAATGCAACAATCAATGCACAGAGTATTAGCATTGAAATCAACAATGTGCCATCTGGTGCTAAAATTTTACGTATCTTAAAAAAAGATAAAAAGATTTTACAAAAAGATTTTATACAGGTTGGAGAAAACTTTAATATCGAAGGAAATACATCTAATGTTGTTATTTATGAAGATTATAATGTAAAAAAAGACAGAATATATGAATATATTTGTGAAATTGAATATAAAGATGGCACAGTAGAAAAATCAGCAAATAATATTATAGTAGAATATAGTCCAATAACAAATAATATTTTGTCAATAGAATTAAATGATGCAAACATAATCGAATCTGGTCAAAATTTTGATGCAATTTTTAATATTAAATGGTCTTATATATCAAATTCTTTTGAATTAGTTAAAAAGCTATTAACAGAACAAAATCTTCTTTCACAGTTTAACCAAGATATTTTTGATAACAGAGAAAATTTAAATAAATTATTTTCTTTTGGCGTTACAAGAACAAACGTAACTACAAATCAGGTTGATTCTTTTGGCATAATAGATAGTTTAAATTTTTCTGACTTAAAATATGGAAAACCAAAGGGCATTCCTCCTATAAAATCGGGATTTGAATATCGTTATACAGTAACTGCTTATTTAAGAAATCCAGAAACCTTGCTTCCTAAGTTATCTAGAACAGTTGCTACAAGTCAAAATCTTTCCTATAGTTTTCGTCCATCTAAATGGTTACAGCCTGTAACGTTAAACGCTGGTAATATAGTTACAGAAAGAAGTCTGGCTTCACATTATGCAAAAAATGATTTTACTTTTGGCAGAGTTGTAGAAATAAAATCCGTGACTCTTTCTTTGGCAGATACTTTACCTTCAGTTTCTGATGTTAAAGCTACTAGATTGAGAAAAAACGAAGTTTTAGTCCAATGGAAAATTTTAGGAAACGTTGGAAAAATTGATCATTTTGTTATAGTATTAAATGTGTTAGAAATGCAAACAATAATTGGAAAAGCACACAATATTACTAATTCAAATTATTTTCAATTTTTAGATAAATTGACAAACGGAGAAACTGGAGCATTAACATATTCAATAATTCCTGTATACTTCGATTATAGCCCTGGCACAGCAACAAAAACTAATTTAGTGATTATTTAATTATATGACTCCAAGATTTGGTATACCATTAAGAAACGATAGCACCCTATCTTTGGGCGGATTAAGTACGCAACCAAGAAGTGCAACTACCAGTACATCTGAAGATCGAAGTAGATTTGGTTCTGGCGGAACAGGTGTAGGAAGTTTTTCTGGTGCTTCAACAAATCCTGGAAGTATTCCTAATATCTTACCTGGAAGCCCTTTCCTTCAAACAAATCCCGCAGTCCAATTATTACGACCACTTTTTCCATTTAGAAATATCAAAACATATGATATTGATAATTTATCTGTTGCACAAACAACCATAATAAATGGTCAGTTTGAGCCAATAGCAAAAAATGGAATATCTCCTCTCCGACCAGAAATATTATCAGTAATAGATTTTTTACCAATCTATACAGGAGATAGTTCATCTAGGGCAGAAAATTTCTTTCTAACAAAAAATACTACTCCCGCTGGAGATTTGATTGATTTACAATATCAAGCCTCTAACCTTAGACAAGAAACATTAGTTAGAATGATGAGTAATATCGAAAAGGCTGCTGTAAAAAATACAAATAATTCGATTACTCAAAGTTCAAAAATTACAACTTCTCAAGCCCTAATATATCCTAAACTTTTAAAAGGAAATTCTAAAAAGACTCCGGTAAATATAACAGAGAATTCTTCTAGAGCTAGATTAAGTCCTCGTGAAGAAAAAATAAAAGAGATACAGAATAAAATAAATGAAATTAGAACCGAATATGATCAAACAATAAGAGATTTAGATTCCACAGTTTCTTTTTTCTCAAATGCATTATCTACAATTGAAATTGTTAAAAAATCTCTAAATTTAAAAACAATACCATCTAATCTTTATAATAGAAATTTTCTTTCACTGGATCGGTTCTTTGAGAAGAAAATGCAGTATAATCTTGCAAAATTTTCTTCATTCTCAGATACAAAAATAATATTGCAATTATTATCAGATTTTAGATCAATATTAGAGACTTATTCTTTTTCTCTATTGGATATAAAGGATGACGATAGAGTAAGTGATACATCTCCTATAAAAATTGACCAATCATATACAATTTCAAAAAGTTTTAATTTTAATATTTCCACACTACGTTCATCTAGCAGGGTCATAAATGCTACAGAACCGAATTTCTTTAATTCTTTCATAAATTCTTTACCTGAAAATCCAGATGATAGAATTAAAATTCTAACTACCCTTATTAGTAAAGAATATCGTGTTTCAAAAGGTTTAGGTCAAAAAAATATTCAATTAACTTTAGCTGGTAGATTCAATGCCCAACCTAATGGTAATCCATTTGATAATATAATTGGCGAGGTTGGATCTAACATTTTTGAAAAACCTGAAGGTACCAATAGTTTATCTTCCTTACTCTATGTCACAGATTTAGGCGGAGGAATGATTCTGCCATTTGAAAGCAAATACATAGATTCTGAAGAACAAAGACAAGTTTATGTTCCAGGCAGCAATTATTTTGTTGATTCAATAATAAATGTCAATCAAAATACTCCTGCATTTAATACAAAACCTTATACAGATTATGTAACAAAATTTAATACATTAGTCAATAGTGCGAGAGGAATCATTGAAGATATCTTTGATTTTGACAATCCAACAAGTCCATTAATATCTACTAAAATAAATGATTCATTTTTAAATGCCATAAAAAATAATTTATCCACATTAACAGATTTAAACTTAACAAGAAATTTAAATCTAAATCAAGTTATCGTCTCAGCTTTATTTAAATTAGCAAATAGAGATCCGCAGTTAAAAAACTTATTATTTCAATATCTTTGTCTGGCAGGTATTACTGCTAATAAATTAACTGTTAGATCAGAAAAAAGAGAAATATATAATTTATTGGCAAATGACTTAGTGTCAACAACCAATTTAACTGCTGCGGCGGCTACTGGTATTGTAAGAAAATTAAACGATAACGAAGTAGCTGGGAATTTAAGCGTAATTTTAGGTCTTATCGCAAGGCAAATTGAAGACAGGGTGTTTACAATCACAAACATTGTTCCACCAAGCTATGCTTCAACTTTCGATTTTAGCGAAACAGAAGGACTACGCCGACCGGGAATACGAGCATTTACTAATGATGGACTTAATACTGCTATTTCTAGGAGAAGTTTCTCTCCAAATACTTTTGATACTACAACCAGTTCAGTTTCTTCTGTAAATAATTTTACTAAAATTAAATTTCAAAAAGGTAAAATATATAGAGCATTAATACATGAAACTTTAAATCCCGGTAGTGGTACCACTAATTTTATTCAAGAATTTATAAAAATTTCAGATTCTTTACAAGATGCCGCTGTCTCCCAAGGTACCAATTCTTATCTATTAGACGACGGCACCCGCAGAACAAGATACAATTATTTAAGTACATCAACTCAATTGTTAATGATATTCGAAATTTTTGCCAGCTATATAAACAAATATGTTTATTGTACTTATGAACGTTCTGATAACTTGTTAGAAGGGATGTTAACAGTTGATAACTTTGGAAATAAAAATACATTATATGCAGTAAATGAAATTTTAGCACTCCCAGTTACTCCTATTACCAAAGATGACATATCTAACAAGATACAGAAGTCTAATTTCATTGATCTTTCTACAAAAAGAAATCTAGATCTTTCTTTCTTACAACAAGGAAGAAATCCAACACTTAGAACTGGTTTAGATACAAGATTTGGAACAATTTCTACAATTGCAGGAAACAATTCTTCGCAAAGAAATTCACCAAATACATCAACTTCTGCAAATATCTCTAATCAAGTTAGTAGAGAAGTTCAAAATGCATTCGATAGTTCTGGAGATGTAAACGAATTAATTTCTTCAAATTATCAGGAAGCTTCTTCGTTAGCTAATATTTCTACTTATATTGTTCAAAATAGTCTAAATCCTAATTTGATACTTTCTTACAAATCTCCTTATGCAGTTGCCCGAGCCAACCTATTCACTATAAGAAATAAAATTAATGATGAGGAAAAAACTATTGCAAATATACTTCACATTCTTTACGTTATTTCTTCCTGGTTACTACAAGGTTCAAGATATGCAACAACATTTTTCAATCAAAATACTCTTTTAACATTTTTAAAAAACAACAATATAACTACATTAGATCTATTACAAAACCCCACTCAAATTAGAAACAGCGTGTATACTTTAGATTTAATCAAAGAAAAAATACCAAATAAAACATTTAGCCAGGATTTAGGAACAACATATAATAATGTTATTATTTCAGATATAATTCAGCCAGAAGAAAATAGAGCATTGAATTCACTGCTCCAACAATTTGAATATACTGTCAGAAACAAAGCAGATAAAAAAATTAAATTATTAACTGTTGGTGTTCCATCTGGCTTTTCTAAACAACTTTCCGATAGAGTAGATATACGGAATATAAATGAGAGAACTTTTAGAGATAAGCAATTTGATGTAATCTCGGTAAATGTTTATAAGAGAGATGCAAGATTTGATGATTTAGTTTTTAAACCTCAAAAATTTTTATTTGACATAAGCCTCTATCAAAAAGAAATAGATGTTGTAAATATTAAACCAAGAGCATTGGAAAGTTTTAGAAATTTAATAGGACGAGCAACTGTTACAGATTATGAAGATACTAAATCTAAACAGCAAATAAACTATAGGAATATTTCGTTAAATCCTAAATATAATTTTTTAACTAATGACCAAAAAAGAGAATTAATCAATAATCACTTAACAAGTTATTTACTGGCATCATATATTAATTTATTAACTGGAATAAGATTTTATGAAGATGAATTCTTAGAAAAAGAATATACTCAGGGAACTCAAATAAATTCAAAAGTTTTAAGTTTGGTTTATGATTATATTGTAAATGTTATAGGAATACAAATTCCACAGAATCTAACATTAGAAGAAATGTTGAAATTGCCAAATTTAAATGCAGATGCTAAAGATATTTTAACCCTAGTATCTTATGGTAGTTTTGTATTTGAACCAGAGTATATTAAAGCCTCTGTCATTCAGCCAAAATTATTTGAAAGAATATTTACAATACCTTTAGATATAACTAAATTTGAAATAGATGAAAGTCTGACTATTGCCACAGACAGTGGAAGATTAGCATACAGATCAAGCTATATTCAGGAAAAACTTACAAGAGTAAATAATAAAATTTATTTAAAAGAAAATACAGATGGTCTTATTTTCGAAGATTATTTTATAACAATTGAAGCAGGATTCTAATGGCTCAAACATTACCGTCAAAAAGAGCAATTGTTGTTGATGCGCCTGAAGTACCCAAGTTCATAGGTGAATTTGTTTATAATTTCTTTACAAAGGATGAAAGACTAAATGATTCTGGAAATGAAACTATAGAAGGATTGCGTGAACGTCCTTCTGAGAATTTAAACTCTGTTGTTTTAGATTCCATTAATTTTAAAAGATTTATCCCTAGATTAGTTAGATTCGAATGGAAAAGTGTTCCATATGGAAATCGACCAGATCTAGCTATTAATATTTCAATAAAAAGAAATATAAATAAGATTCACAGCGAAGAAAATTTTATTTCTGACGAATACACAAATATTTCTTTTCAAGACAATGGACAAGATCAAAAGCTTCAATATTTTATTAAAAGACAACTTTCTGAAATTATTGCAGATCAAAACAACGTAGATTCAGCTTTGAATCCTAGCAAAGCAGCCCAAAGACAAAAATTAATAGATGGATCACAACTAGATATAGTTAAATTTATAAATGATAACACTTCAGATTTAATTGATGGAAATTTTTTAGCTAAAGCATTCGTACAGATGAGAAATAATGGTATTTTATTTCTAAATAATTCTGGACCGGGCGTAGATGCACTGTCAAAACAAATAGAAAATAGAACAAGAGGCGTAAAAGTTCGTGCTCAATTAAATAATAAGTTTGTTAACTCGATACTAAAAACTTCTCAAAATAATACAATATCCCTGTTTAAAGATGAATTACAGCCAATTTTAGAGGAAACAAAAAATATTCAAGAAAAAGCTCTGACAGAAAAAGATTCTTCAATGCTAAACGGATCAGATTATGATTTTGAATTTTATGATTTCCTTGACTTTAGATCTGGTATAGATCCTAATGCTTTTGATTCTACAGTACAAGTAGTTGGGTATATTATAGAGAAAAAAGAATATTTTTCTGATGGTACTTCAATAGATAGAGAACCAATAGTTGTTGAAAATAAAAATGCTTCCACAACCGCAGATATTAAAATCAAATACGGAACTACCTACGGATACAAAATAAAAAGTGTAGTTTATGTTGAAATAGCTGTTGAAGATAGTGAGTTTAATTCCGTTGCTGCTTTATCTTTTCTCGTTTCTTCAAAACCAAGCAATGAAATAATTGTTAAAACTGAAGAATTTGTAGCACCACCTGAAGTAGCAGATTTTAAAGTAGGCTGGGATTCTTTTAGACAGGCTGCAAGATTAACCTGGTCTTTTCCTCCAAATCCTCAAAGAGATATAAAATATTTCCAAATTTTTAGAAGAAGCAGAATTGAAGAACCATTTGAATTATTAAAAATGTATGATTTCAACGATAGCTCAGTTCCACTAGTACTACCAGAAACTCCAAATAGAGAACTAGTAGAAAAATTAACTTCTCCAAAAAGTTATTATTTAGATGCAGAATTTACAAAAGATTCACGATTTATATATACAGTATGTGCAATAGACGCACATGGCTATAGTTCAAATTATAGCATTCAATTTGAATGTTACTTTGATAAATTTGCAAATAAAATTATTATTAAACCAATTTCTTTAGCAGGAGCACCTAAAGTTTATCCAAATGCATATTTGTTAAGAGATACATTCGTAGACACAATCAGAGATAGTAATCATAAAAATTTAGAAATTGTTTTCAATCCTGAATTCATGACTGTTTTGGACACAAATTCAAATAATTTAAATGTATTAAAAACAGATGCCGATTCCTCGTATCAACTACAACTCATAAATGTAGATTTGCAAACGCAAGAAAATATTAAAATTAATTTAATTAACAATAGAAGATCTTAAAAATTATAAGGTCTTTATATACAATCTTTGACCGGCATCATAAATTCTTTCCCAGCCTAACTCTTCAGAGTATTCTTTCTCTGTTAATTTCCTGCTATCCATATTTGCTCTGCAACGAAGCCGGTTGTAAGTCTTAGTATAGTCAGTCCATTTCCATCCTAATGTGTCTCTAGTGGCTCTAAAACCTTTTTCTTCTAAATGTTTGCCTAATCCATAGCGTAAGTCCACCCAGTTGTGTATCTCGCTTACATTCGAATATAGGAAATTATTTTCAAGATACTTCAATAGTTTAGAAAATCCGCCAACTACAGATGTAGTAGTTTGCGAACAAAATCTTTCTATTTTGCAGATATTGCTTTTTTGTTTATACGATAATATCGAAACAAGTTTGCCATTAAATTTTAATCCTAAATGTTTTGCATTTGTTGTTCCCATTAAATGATTTTGTTCAAGAAACAGATCAGCATCTTCTTGTGTAATAAGGCATAGTTCACATTTTCTTGCATATATTTTATATTGTGTTTTACCTAGAGCATTATCAATAATAGACTGGACGATTGCAGTTTTATTTTTTATTTCATCTTCTCTAAATTGAAAAATTCTTAAATTTAATTCTTCAAAATCTTTTCTAAGATTGAAATGATATTCTTTTTCTTTTTGTACGTCTGAGTGCCAATAGAGTCCATCCACATTTACAAATATGTTTTCTGATAATTTAAAATCTGGTTTGTATGGTTTTGCAAGCTGCTCTATTTTTTTATTATAATGTTTGCTGTTAAAAACACTCTCAGAATAAATTTCTAACGATGTCTTTTTTTCATCAAATTGTGAAAGTATTTTTTCTAGTTGTTCTTTTTTAATCTCATTTTCCCCTATGAAATGTTTTAATATCCAACCATAAGAAGGCTTGATACCAGATTGAGATTTATACCATTCTTTAATAGTTGTATTTTCACCAGTGATAATTTTAGTAGGTTTTAGCCAAGAATTAGTTGTGCCATATCTTTCAATCATTGTTTGATTTTTTTTATCAACAACACCAGACAGAGCAAATGGATGCTCAACATTATATTTTTCTAAGAATGTATTTTTTTTACGATTTTTTATCGTTTCATTTTTACTAGGATGTTCGACATTATATTTTTCCATACTAGTATTTTTAAATTTTTCTTTTACTTCTATGGATTGCATATGATGTGCAACGCCAAAATGTCTGATAGTAGTTTCTCTTTTTTTATTTTTTATTTCTTCTAATTGGGATACATGCTCTACCCCATATTTTTCTTTTAATTTAGTTGAAATTTTTTCTTTTATTTCTTTTGATTTAAATGGATTATCAGCACCATATTTCTTTACTAATGTTTTTTTAACTTTTTCTTGAATTTTTTTTGCTGTATCGGTATCACCATGTAGCGAACAATTATTGCCATATTTTTCTATATTTGTATTTTTTCTATTTTCTACAGATCTTGCGGGATGACATGATTTTTGCACATAAACATTTTTTGGTATAGCCCAAAACCAATCTTTAACAATCTTATCCCAAAATTTAGATTTTTCTTTCCATCCGTTGTATTCATCTTCACATAAAACAATATCAGTTCTTCCTTGTAACTGGAAACGTTCTAGTGCTTTTTCATAACTTATTTTTTTCACTATATACCTATACAAAATGTTCAAAATTAAAAATTCTTCATACTTAATGAAATAGAATGTTGTACCATAATTATACAACAGGATTATTGCAAAGGATAACAAACAGTGGGATTTTTACAAGGCGATACCAATAACATTATTTTAGATGCAGTTCTAACAGATCAAGGTAGACAATTTCTTTCCCGAAATGATGGAAGTTTTAGCATAGTAAAATTTGCCCTTGGGGATGATGAAGTTGACTATTCTATTATTCAAAAATATGGACGAACTGTAGGAAAAGAAAAGATTGAAAAAAATACCCCAATTTTTGAAGCTCTTACAAACGGATCATTAGCTCAAAAATATCGCTGTATTTCTGTATCAAATCCAAATCTTATTCGTTTGCCAAATATTACTTTTACTGGCGAAGGAGTAGATTTAACAAACAATATTCTTTCAATTGGAAATACGACACAAAAAAGACGTACAATTACGGTATCTCAAGATATACAAAATGAAACAAGTATCGATGTTGAATTACGAGATCAATCATTTATTGTTGAAATGAATAACCAATTCCTACAAGTTATTGGAACTGCGCCAGATAATATCGATGGTCAACAAAAAGCAACTTATATTATTGCTCGGGATGCTGGAGAAACCTCTCTCGGAGGCTCAAAACTTACTATTACTATTGCTACCAAGTCTATCACAGAAAGTCAATTCCAAGTTTATGGCGCAGCATTCAACAAAAATTTAATAACAACTTACGTAAAAGTTTCCGGCGTCCAATCTGGTGCCGTATTAGAATTCCAAACTCAAATTAATAAAACAATTTGAAATTTTCATAAAAAATAATAATTAGAGTTTAAAGAAAATAGGTAAACCGTGGCAATATTTAAAGAATTCAGCGCCGATGATATTAAAAGTAATCGTTCATATCTAAATCAATTAGTCGATATACTTGGGTCTGATATCTCCAGTTCAGCTACCAGAAGACAATATCAGGTTTTCGTTACAGGTGGGCTCGGTCCAGGAGTAACATCATCATTATTTCAAACCGTATTTGATCAAGATTTTACTCTACAAACAGCAAATGCTGTATTTGATGTTACCTTCGGATTACACGAAGAATCTGCCGTTGTTACAAATACAAATCCATCAATAGATACAAATGGGAAATATATATTTCCTGCATCATCACTAATGATGAGAGAAAAAATGGATATTTATCGTCTTTTTGCACAAAATCTTCTTGGAGATTCAACGGCAAAGTTTACAACGCAAGTATCTGGTTCTACTCAAAATGAAATAAATGAAGCTTTATTCTTTTGCTTTAAACGTTTATTTGCTCGTGATGCGGTTAAGCGTGAAACGTTTGCAATCAGATTTTTTACAACTGCTGCAAACCCAGGTGCTACAGGAGAAAATTTAATTAAAGTTTCATCAACCGGATCAGTAATTGTAACAGATATTAATTCCAGTACAAATAAATTCTTTGCTGCTGGTGGTCAAGTGTCAACTCTTGTAAATTCTGCTGATGTTAATTATCCTATCGGTTTATTATTCCTAGATAAAGGAATAGTAGTTCTAGATATTTCAAAAAGTTTTGATTTGGCTGGTCCAATTACTGGTGCATTAAGCAGTGTTCAATTTTCTTCAGGCATACAGGCAAATTTCTCTGGTTCCTTTACTCAACTCATGGCGTCAGCGTCAATGGATGATTTCTTGGACCATGTTTGCTCAACAAGATTTACAGGATCTGATGAAACATCAATTACATTCCAAAATATAACTAACATTAATAGTACATTGTTCTTTTGCCGATCAGCAGCAGATGAATTCAATTACTCATCTAATCCAACATTCGTAGATGCAAATAATAGAATTGTTGTAATAGATGAAGGTCAAGAAGAAATTCAAAGAACATTCACGTTTGTCAGTAGCATTGGATTATATGACGCTAATGATAATCTTTTAGCAGTTGCTAAAGTTAGCCGCCCGGTTCTCAAGGACGATGAAAGGGATTTAACATTCAAAGTCAGACTCGATTTTGCAAAAATAAGAAAAACAAAAGATATTCTTAAAAAGAAAATAAAGTTTTCAACAAAAAAATAATTTTTATAAACTAAAATCTTCTTATTTTATTATATCTCATATAAGATAAAAAAATTTTTTATGAAAAAATATGATTATATATGTATAACATGTAATAATAATTTTCAACACAGAAAATCAAATCGAAAATATTGTTCGATTGAATGTTGCAAAAAAGATAAAAGAGATCGTCGCAAAGCAATATGTAAATCTTGCAATAAAGAATTTTTTAAATATTCATCAAATCTTATAATGAAATATTGTTCAAGAATTTGTGCTTCTAAAATTATTGGAGAACAAAAAACATTAAAAAGCACATTTCAAACAGAATGCACTTGGTGTAAAAAAATTATAAAAAAATGTTTAAGTCGAAAAGGAAAAACAGGAAATTTTTGTTCAATTATTTGTGGAGAAGCGTTTAAACGTGGAATTGAACAAAAATATATAATAAAAGCTTGTAAACGATGTAATAAAGAATATGAAACATTATATCGTAAAAAAACCGAATATTGTTCACGTAAATGTTCTTCGAATTATCAACCAGGAGAAAAACATAGTGGATATGGCAAGGAAGGTCCAACGAAAGGAATAAAACCTTGGACTTACGGTTTGAAAAAAGAAACAGATATAAGAATCTTAAACCTTTCTGAAAAGATAAGAAAAATACATAAAGAACAGTTTGCTTCTGGTTTGCGAAGCAATGCTATGGAAAATAATCCAAATTGGGGTAAGAAAAGAGAATCTCGAACAAAAGAACAATTAGAAAATTATTCTAAAGCTGCGATTAAAAGAATAGCAACCATGGCAAAAGGAGGATATATTAAAGGATATTATATTAGTGAAAAAGCAATTAAAAGAAAAATGTATTATCGCTCTTCTTATGAATTGCTTTTCATGAAATTATCAGACATTGATGATAATGTAATCACATATGAATATGAACCGTTTTATATTAAATATAATATAGGAAAAAGATACCTGCCTGATTTTATTGTTCATTTTAAAGATGGTTCTAAAACCATAATTGAAATTAAATCTGATTATACTAAAAATTTAAAAAACTTTAAAGAAAAAGAAAAAATTGCAAGAATTTATTGTGAAACAAATAATATGATATATAAAATATATACACTAGAAGACATTAAAGAATATGAAAAAAAATTGAAAAATTTAATATGAAAAATCAAAAAATAAAAATCGGAGCAAGAATATACAATATTTCAATAGAAACATCAGAAGAAAATTCTGTATTTAAAGAGCATGAAGATGCATATGGATATATTGAATATCCTACATCTGAAATACATATCCGATCTAATTTAGAAAAAACTTTTCAAAAAGAAATATTGATTCATGAAATTTTACATGGATTATTAGACAATACTGGTATTGCTGAAATTAATACAGATAAAATAACAGAGGCATTGGCTCCTCGCATATATGCATTTTTAGTAGATAATCCAGATTTTCAAAAAAAACTTTTACAATTTGAAAAAGAAGATGACAATACTTAATATACACGTATTATGTCAATTCAGAAAATAAATCCGGATGATATTGAAAGTTTTACACTAGAAACAAATCCATATAGAACATACACTAGTTCATCTAATGGAGTTACTGGCTCTGTTAATTTATTTGCTCGTCGCTCATCTTATGAAAAAGAAATATTTCCATTGTCGCTTTTCAAAAAAAGTGAATACAATGACGATAATTTAGAAAATTTAAGAAAATTAGTATTAGCAAATACTTCAAGCAATATAACAGATTCTGTTTCAGGATATTTGTTTTCTGTAAATAATCAGCAATCTTCTGCTAGAAAAGAACAAAAATTAGACATTTTTAGATTTGAACCTCCGTTTGTTTTTAATTCCAATACACTAAGAAAGAAAATAACAACGGAAATTTTAATGCCATATTACAGGATAACATATCCAAATGCACAATTTGCGATATCCAATTATCATTGTTTAAATTTTTATACTGCCAGTAATGTTCCAGATAGTTCTGTTTTGTTATATGCAAATCCTAGCAGAACAGGAACTAATCCAGATGATTTATCAATATATGGCTTTTCTGGGTCTTTTAGTTTTGATTTTTGGATTAAACCAAAATATACTTCATATGATTATAAAGCTGGTGCGATTGCTCATTTAACCGGGTCTTATTGTCTTTCTTTGCATAGTGGTTCTTCTAAAGATATTAACGGATATCCAGATGCATTTAAATTAATTTTACAATTAACTGATTCTGCAAATATTCCACCTTCTTTAATAACATCAGGTCAATATATTTTTTCCTCTTCTGATAATGCTATAAAAAGAGATGAATGGAGTCACGTTACTGTTCGATGGGGCGGTCCATTTTATAATAATGGAACAGGATCTTTTTCAATTAATACTGTTGAAAATTCGCAGTTTACTATTACAAATTCATTAATTTTTGGTGATTATCCAAATGGCAACCCTTCTGTATTGTGCATTGGAAACTATTACGAAGGTGAAAATGATGCATCAAATGATAGTGCATTAGATTATTTCTTCACACAAGAAGTAACAGAAAGAGAAGGGCTAACAACGTTAATCACTAGTGATCCTGGTGTATTTTATCCTCCATCTGGTGTTTTTGGCTTTACACATCCATTAAATGCAGAAATTCAAGAGTTTAAAATTTATGACCGCTATTTGTTTGTTAATGAAATTCAACAATTAAATGTATCAGCCCCGGCAACAAATACTTCTAACTTGTTATTTTATTTACCACCATTCTTTACAGAAGAATCTCCGTATAGAAAATATTATCTTGGAGACGGAGGAATACCTATAACACCATTCCAGAGCCAAGATGGTTCCTCTAGGCATCCTTTCTCTGTTGACATGGCATTTTCTGTTGGCGGCTTGTATATGAATTTAGAAAATTATGTAAGAGATTTTGCCACAGGAAATTATCCAAGATTATGGTCTCTAACCTGTTCTCTTATAAATGATAATTTTCAAACTCCTGAATCTGCAAATACCATATTATATAATACAGGATCAAATAGAAAAAGATTGTTCACAATATTACCATCTGATAATGGCAAAACTTTTCCAAATTATAGTTTCTTAACATCCCTTTCCCGATCTCAATTTGTAGCAGACACAGGAACATACGCCCCTGGATATGTTACATTAAAAAATCTGGTTCCAGAACCAGAATCAACAAAATATTTTCCATATGAATCTGGATCATTTTTTGATCAATTAGTCGGACCAAATCCAGGATCTTATACAGTTCAGAATTTTTCTAGTAGTAGTTTAGCTATTGTTAGAAGAACAAAAGATACCTCTTCTAATCAGATAGCGATATTTGATATAAGTAACTTATTCTACGGGAAACAAATTAAGCCAGGTAGTTTTAATATAACAGATATCGCAATATCTGGATCCGATAGGACACAAAAAATAACTCTTAAAGATGATAATTTAGGCAATCTTTATAGAGCAGATGCTTTAGGAGAGCATCCAACATGGGCTAGTGTTGGAAATATCTTTTATAATGAAGGAATTGTTATAGTAAAGAGTCCGCAATTAACATTTTTCGGAAGTGAACAATTTGAAATTAATTTTCAAGGCGTTCAGGATATTCACGTATTAACAATCAATGCATTTGCTAGAAGTTTACAGTTGATTTCATCTTCAAATACTTCATACACAACTCAAAGTATTGATACTAATGCAAACAATACAGATTCAAGATATGTGTATATTACAAGTTTATTAATTCATGATGACAATTTAAATGTTATTGCTAGAACAAATATAGCACAGCCAATTGTAAAATATAGCTCGGATAAATATCTGTTTAAGTACAAAATGGATTTTTGATAAATTAATTCATTGCTCTCTCTTCTTACTAGGGTAGGGTTCCACTAGCGATGCTAAAACGCCAGAAAAAAAGAAAAAGAAGAAAAAGAAAATCTAGATATATTACTGGAATCTATAAATCTGTAAAATGTTTAAATGAAATTCGCTATCGCTCTTCTTGGGAATTTTATGTTTGCAAATTTCTTGATGAGCAACTTGATGTTATTTCTTACGAATATGAATCAATTAAAATACCATATATTTCAAATATAAAAACTAAAAGAATTAGAAATTATATACCTGATTTTGTTGTAAATTATATTGATGGAAGTAAAAAAATAATTGAAGTCAAAAGAAAAACTGCGATCAATAATGATATAGTTGTGAAGAAAGCAGAGGCAGCAAGAAAATGGTGCGAAGATCTAACAAAACAAGGAAATCAAGTGACTTACGAGATGTGGACGGAAGCAATAATATTCCCGATACGTCAACGATTTCTACTGTTAGAGAAAATACAGAAACAACAACGGAAGAAAAAAGATTAGTAGATTTGGGTCTTGATATTTCCACGTCAGTTGTCGGTATATGTGCATTGGACAGTAAAACAGGACAGCTTGTTAAGTTAACTCACAAGAAGCTTGTTAAGTTTGACGATGAATATGAGAAGGCAGATAACTTCCTTGCAGATTGGGTAGAACCATCTTGGAAAGTTCGCCGCATATACATTGAAGAAGCTGCCAAAAAGTTTACACCAGGGTTTTCCTCTGCTGACACAATAATGACATTAGGACGTTTCAATGGTATCGTTTCTTATTTGGTTTATCAGTTATTCGGCATTAAGCCTATTATGGTTAATGTACGCTCTGCACGCTCTAAACTTAACATTAAAATAGATTATAAAGATAAAACCTCCACTACCAAGGATAAAGTATTCTTGGCTGTAAGAACTCTTAATCCCAGCTTTCCTTGGATAATCCGTGAAGCAAAGAGTGGTCAGTTTAAAGGGCAAATGATATATGATAAAGTAGGGGAGGATATGTCCGATGCGTGGGTTATTTGCCGTGGCGGAATGTTATTAAATCCTTGAGGAAATATGTCATCTACAAAAAGAAAGAAAAAAGGACCAGCGTTTGATTATTACCCTACGCCAAAATGGTGCGTAACAAGATTATTAGAAAAGGTAAATTTTAGAACTTCTAATAGTCATTGGCTTGAGCCTGCTGTTGGCGACTGTTCTATTGTTGATGCTGTAAATGAATATTGCGAAACAAAGAATCAACTAAAGCCTAATTGGTCTGGATTAGAAATCCAACCAGGATTTGAAGAAGCAATTAAACAGAGAAATATAAATTATCAAATTGGAGATTTCTTTAATCGTTCTCTAGATTTAGGAAATCCAAATATTATCATAACGAACCCGCCCTTTAGTTCTGCATTGGAATTTATTAAAAGGGCTATAGAGCTTCAACCGGAGCATGTATGCATGTTGCTTCGTTTAAATTTCCTTGGCTCTGAGGAGCGTTCTAGCTACCTTAGAGAGCATACTCCAGACATCTACGTGATTCCTAATAGACCATCCTTCAATGGTGGCAAAACAGATAGTATTGAGTATGCTTGGTTGGTATGGTCCTCAAGAAATAACTACGGTTTAAATCAGCATGGTTCTATGTGTATTCTTGATTCTACAAATAAAAACGAGAGAAAAAAGAAATAATGCACACAAGAGGACAGGTTATAGAGTTTATTGAAAAAGTTTTTGGTAATGGGATTCAATCTAATCAAGGATTGAATATCTCAGTTGCTTGTCCTATTTGTAGAAAAACAAAAGATTCTACATATGATAAGAAAAAATTAGTAATACGTACTGATAATTTCTTAACTCATTGTTGGATATGTGGTTATAAATCTAAAAATATATTAGAATTAATTCAAAAATTTCGCAAAGAATATTCTGAGGAATATGTTAAAGGATTCTTAAATTCTGAAGAATTATTTGCCGAAGTAAAAGAAAATTTAAAAGAGGATCAATCTATCAGATTGCCTAATGATTTTGAATTATTAGCTACAGCAGATCGACAAGATCCGGTAGTCAGAAGATATATTGCATATCTAAAATCAAGAGGCATTAAAAACATAAACTTAGAAAATTCTTTGTGGTACTGGAGATTTGGATTTAGTCGAAATGATCCAAGATATAAAGATCGAATTATCTTTCCATCGTTTGATAGAATTGGCAATTTAAATTATTTCACCGCAAGAAGTATCAATAAATTTACAAAACCCAAATATGTGAACCCTCCAGTAAATCGTAATTCAATCATATTTAATGAAATTATAATTGATTGGAAGAAGCCTTTGGTTCTTGTTGAAGGTCCATTTGATTTGATTAAATGCACTGAAAATGCAACCTGCATTTTAGGTTCTGAACTGAATAATGATTATTTACTATTTCAGAATATTATTCGCAACAATACTCCTATAATTTTGGCATTAGATCCAGATGCACAAGATAAGCAAAATAAAATTGCTAAAGAATTATATTCATGGAATATTGATGTAAAAGTATTAGAGATACCAGAAAAATATTCTGACGTTGGAGAGATGGACTCAGAAGTGTTTATATCTATTTTAAAAGATGCTATTCCATTTAGTATCAAGTACTCCCTAAAGAGTAAAATTGCGAGGATAATATAATGTTAACGGTTCAAATATCCGATATTCACTGGCGAGGAATTACACGACATCAAGAATATACGGAAGCTTTTAATCGTTTATACGATAAAATAAAAGCTATTAAGCCTGATTTAATAATAAATACCGGAGATTCATTCCACACAAAGACTCAGGGTATTACGCCAGAAGTAATTGAAAAACTTACATGGATGTTTAGGAGTTTAGATGAAATCGCTCCTACAATTACAATACTTGGAAATCATGATGGTAATCTATCCAATAATGATAGACAAGATATTGTTTCTCCAATGTTTGATGCATTAAGATTACCAAGATCTATTTTATGCAAACAATCTTTTAGTTTTAATTTAGAAGATAAATTGCCGCAAATTAAAGGTGCATCTAAATTTAGATTTCATATCTATTCTCCCTTTGATCAAGATAATTGGGATAAAATCCAAATAGATTCAAGAAGAATAAATATTGGCTTATTTCATGGTTCTATGCTTGGCTGCGAAACAGATCAAGATTTTATGCTAATCGAAGCAGAAGCTGATCTATCATATTTTAAAAATATTGATTTCCTATTATTAGGAGATATCCATAAACATCAATGGATTTCTAAAAGAATGGATAAAGATGAAGTGTTAAAGCCATGGGCAGCTTATCCAGGGTCGCTGATTCAGCAAAACTTTGGAGAAATAGAATCCAAAGGATTTTTAGTATGGGATTTAAGAGAAAAAAATGATTGGGATGTTAATTTTCATCAATTAGAAAATAAAATGCCATTCATTACAATTCCTTGGATGGATAATGTTTTCGACACAATACAAAATGTTGCTGTCGAAAGAAAAGAAAATGCATTTTTACCTGGAACTAGATATCGCATAAGTTCTTCCCAGGCGCTCTCTCAAATAGAGACTAAACAATTAATAAATGAATTAAAAGAAAATAAAAAAGCCGATGAAGTTACCTTTAAATATGAATTTATTAATCGACTTGACACAATTGATACGGATAAAGGATTATCGTTATCTAAAACAAATCTAAAAACAAATATAGATGGACTACAAGAATTGTTTCTCCAGTATCTTGAAGCTCATAAAGAGAATATTTCTCTAACAAAAGAACAATTAGCTCTTGCTCAAGATAAAATAAAAGATTATTTAAAACAGGTTAATTTACAAGAGCCAGATCTATTACATAGAAACGTATCTTGGACGGTTAAAAATCTGGAATTCAATAACATATTCAGATATGGCGAGAAAAATTCTATAGATTTTAAAAATTTAGATGGTATTGTTGGCATTTTTGGACCCAATAAAACAGGAAAAAGTTCAATAATAGGTTCATTGATGTATGGCTTATTTAATACTACCGATAGAGGTCCAGTTAAATCATCTTATATCATTAATAAAAATAAAAATAATTGTTCTGTTGATGTTACATTCAATGTAGACAATACAGATTATCTTGCAAGACGACAAACTTCTAGGGTAATAAGTAAAAAACAAAAAGATGATGATAAAACAGTAACTACTTTAAATCTTTATCGTTTAGAAGATGGAAAAAAAATTGAATTAAACTCAATTACTAGAGAAGAAACAGATAGAGAAATAAAGAAACTAATAGGAACATCAAATGATTTTCTATTGACAGCCTTATCCTCTCAAGGGGATATGAATAAATTTATCAATGAAGGCGCAACGCAAAGAAAAGCAATATTATCTAAATTTCTTAATTTAGATCTATTTGAAAAATTGCATTCTTTATGCAAAGAAGATTATTCAATAATAAATGAAAGAACTAAAGAATATAATTCTAAAGATTGGGCTTCTACATTAAATAAAACATTCGAAGAAATAGAATTTCTTGAAAAAGTAATAGAAGATCAAGAAAAAGAAATCCAAAATTCTAAAGAAATTATTGAATTGCATAAAATATGGTTTTCAAAAAACCAACAACAAATAGAAGATGTTGATCTTGCTAAATTACAAAATAATATTAATAAATTATCTTCTGAAATTTCTTCATTAGAAACAAACGAAGAGCTTAGTTTAAAAACGTCAACATCTTTAAAACAACAAATTAAAGAACTAAAAAAAGCAAATACAGAAATCAATATAGAAGAATTAAAAGAAAAAGCTCTTAAACTTGATGAATTGAAAAAATTATTGCTTGATACTAAACCTTCTCTCTCAAAAGAAACATTAATTTTAGAAAATCAAAAAAAATCTATTAAAAAACTAGAAATAGTTCCTTGTGGCGACTCGTTTCCAACATGTCATTTTATAAAAGATTCTCATGAAGATAAGAAAAATTATAAAAAACAACTAAAAGAAGTAGAAAAGATAAAATCAACTGTTCAAGAACTTGAATCTACTCTTGAGTTTCTTTTGCAAGAAAAAATAAATGAAAGATTAAATCAATTTAATCTAAACGAGCAGAAAATAAAATCATTAGAAAATGATCTTAATTCAATTTTGTCAAAATTAGATCTAATAGCAGATCAAAAGAGTTTTATCTCATTGAAATTAGCAGAAGATAAAGTAAAATTGCAAGAAATAAAATCACGAACAACAGAGGAAGTTCAGGAAGAGGCTGAAAAAAGACAAGAGACAGTTAGTTCGTTACAGGTTAAAATAAAATCATTAGAATCTGCTATAAAACAACAGTTGATAAAAATTGGTGCTAAGTCTGAATTCTTAGAAAAGACAAAAAAAGAATATAATGAAGGCAAGGGATTAATTGAAAAACTAAAGATTCATGATGCAATATTAAATGGGTTCAGTAAAACAGGGATACCTTCAATTGTATTAAAAACACAATTACCAACCTTAAATGCCGAGATTGAAAAAATCTTAAGTGGAGTTACTGATTTTAAAATTGTTTTAGAAATGGATGTAAATAGCAATGCTATGGATGTTTTTATTCAAGACTCTCATTCTAAGAGAGTAATAGAATTAGCTTCTGGCATGGAAAAAATGATTTGTTCTATCGCCTTAAGAGTAGCATTGCTAAATATATCCAGTCTTCCCAGACCTGATATGTTTATTGTTGATGAAGGATGGGGTATATTAGACGAAGACAACATAAGTCGATGTATGGAATTGTTTCTTTCTTTGAAAAATCATTTTAGAACAATTTTATTAATATCACATGTAAATCAAGTAAAAGAAATTGTAGATAAAATAATAGAAATTAAAAGTGATGGTTTAGAATCTCACGTAAGGATTTGATATGAAAAAAACAGAAGAGTCAGAAACAAAACAAAAAACAAAAAAACCTCCAACTAAAACTTTGGTCAAAAAACAATTGCCAACAATAGAAGAAGAGCAAGTCGTTGTAGACCTGGATCCATCAACAAATAAGTTTATTATTGAAACTAATATTTGTGAACCTTGGGCAGTATCTAACTTTACAATGCCAAAATTACTTTTTACAAAAAGTATTAATTCAAATGAGCAAAAAATAAAGGATAAAAGTTCAATTGGATTTGATTTGCATTATGTAACAAAGCCAAATCAACCATTATCAATTGTAAAAGCTGCAAAAAATGGAATTGAAAAATTAAAACTGCATCATGTTGACGCCGAAGGCGCAATTCAATCTACATGGACTTTTCTAAATGCTAGAATTGCTGGAATCGATTTCGGTTCTCTCTCATATGAAGCAGATGGAACAGAAGAAAAGCCATGGAATCAAATTAAAATTGAAGTTGAATATGAGAAACTTTTAATTGATGGATTCGAAGTTTAAATCTAAATTTTGATAGGATATTATCTAATAAACCCTTAACACATAAGTTGAGAATAAAATGGGAAAAAAGAAGAAAGTAACAACTGTAAATTATAACAATTCACCAAATCCAATCGTCATTAAAATGATTAATCATTTTTCTGACCTACTAAAACTAGGGTATACGAATGATACCTGGACAGAGGCATCAATGGTTCTAAGAGATATTTCTAGAAATGTTTCTCAAGAAACCATGAATGACCTTGGGGTTCTTTGGTCGCTAGCATATGTAGCTACTGATTTAGTAGAGATTGATCGTAGAGTAGAAAAAGTAATAAGTACTCTGAATCCTCAGTGATTCAAAAGAAAAAGCCCAGTAAAATGGGCTTTTTTTATTTTTATAGGATATATAATGGAAAAAAGACCCATAATCTTAATTGATGGTTTTAATTTTTTTTTACGCCATTTTATGGCAAATGAAGAAATAAATGACAAAGGAGAGCCTATAGGCGGAGTTATTGGATTCTTAAAAGGAATCAATATCTTTTTAGAAAAATTTTCTCCACAAAAAATTATTGTCATTTGGGAAGCCGGTGGACCTTCTCCGAGAAGAAAAAGAATATATTCAGAATATAAATCTAATCGTGGAAAAGTAAAAGAATTTACAAAATATAAATCTGGTACAGGCGACATGAAGGATGTCCTCAGATTAGATGAAGAAACAAAAGTAAATCAACTTTTATTGTTATCAAAATTGTTAAAAACAACACCAATTCATCAAATTTTTGTTTCAGAAACAGAATGTGATGATATTATTGGATATTTGATTCGAGGGAAATTAGCAAATGAAAAAGCTAAAAAAATAATAGTATCCTCAGATAAAGACTTTATTCAACTTTTAGATGATATTTCTGTAGAAATATATGATCCAGCAACTAAATCTTTGGTAAACGAAGAAAAAGTATTGGAAAAATATTCTATTTCACCTAAAAATTTCTGCTTGGCAAAAACTCTAGTAGGAGACGAGAGTGATAATATAAAGGGTATTATGGGAGCAGGATGGAAAACTGTAGCAAAAAGATTTCCAGTTCTTTCAGAAAAAAATAAAGATGTAATGATTTCTGATTTATTAGAAATCTCAAAACTAAATTTAAACTCTAAAAAGCAAATTAAAATATATAATGATGTTCTTATTAATGAAGAATTAATAAAAAGAAATTGGAGTTTAATGTACCTCAATATATCTACATTATCAGCCAGTCAAATCAATAAAATTGATAACACGATAGATAGCCAAGAATATAAAATGGATAAATTGTCATTCATAAAAATTTTACTAGAGGCAGGTGTTTCCACTAATTTAGACATAGATGGGTTTTGTTCAGATTTAAGAAATTTATTACATTAAATTGAAGAATAGTTTATTCAACATTTCTAATGTGTTAGGTTCGAAGAAGTTCCTCAACTGGAGTAGTTATGAATACAATGAGTGCAGTAGCAGAGAAACAAATTTTTGAAAAAGAAATTCAGCAGCAGCAACAACAACAGCAGAGCAAAGTTTTCTCTTTTGATAGAAGCTTTCAAGAAAAAATTGTACAAGCTTGCCTTGTAGATCGGTTATGGGCTTCGCAATTTTCAGAAGTCCTAGATGTAAATTACTTTCAATTCCCATATCTTAAGCTTATAGCTTTTGAATATTTTCAATATCACAACAAATATAAGGAATTTCCTTCTTTTGAATTATTGCTTAATATTCTTAAAGATAAATTGAAATCAGACAAAGATTCTCTCTTACGAGAACAAATCAAGTCTTTTCTTGTTAAAGTAAAAGACAATGAAGATCTAGGAGATTTGGGATATGTTAAAGATAAGTCTCTAGACTTTTGTAAAAAAGTAGGATTACAGAAAGCCCTAGAACAATCAGTAGACCTTCTTGAAACGGAAAAATACGAAAAGATCGTTGATCTTATTAAAAATGCTATTACCGCTGGCAATAGCAATACACCAGGACTAGATCTATTCTCTGATGTTGATGCTAGATATAGTGAAACATTCCGTAAAACAGTAGCTACCGGAGTAATGGAGTTAGATCAACGAAAAATTCTTAATGGCGGCTTAGGAGCTGGTGAATTAGGTGTAGTTATTGCTCCGACCGGTGCAGGTAAAACACATGTATTAGTTCATTTGGGTGCTCAAGCATTAAAACAATGCAAAAATGTTTTATATTATAGCTATGAATTAAATGAAAGAGCAATAGGCGTTCGTTTTGATTCTCATCTTTTAGAAATAAACTCTACAGATTGTTACGAACAAAGAGAGAGAATTAAAAAGTTTTATGAAGAAAATTCAGAGAATCTTGGAAGATTAAAAGTGAAATATTATCCAACTGGTTCCGCTACTGTAAATACAATAAGATCACATGTGGAAAAATTAGGAGTACAAGAAAAATTTCGACCAGATTTAATCATTATTGATTATGCTGGTATTATGCGTTCAACAGAAAAATATGAACTTCTTCGTCTTGAATTAAAAAAGGTGTACGAAGAATTGCGTTCTCTAGCAAATGAACTTGATGTTCCAATTTGGACAGCCTCTCAATCAAATAAAGAGGGTGCCGATAAAGATGTAGTTGATTTAACAAATATGGCAGAAGCTTATGGACAAGCTCACGTAGCAGATTTCATTCTTGGTCTTTCAAGAAAATCTGCCGATAAATCAACTGGATATGGAAATATTTTTGTTGCTAAAAATCGTGCAGGCATGGATGGTGTCAAATATCATATTCATCTTGATACTGGAAAATCATTACTTAGAGTAATAACAGAAGATGAAATCAGAAATATTTCTACCGAAGAGGAAGATGTGTCAGAAGATTCTATGAAATTCCTAAGAAGAAGATTTAAGGAAATGCAAAGAAAAAATGATCGTTGAAAGAAATTCAATAATTAAAATTTAATAATCAGACAAATTAGGTGAGATATGGCTCTATTAGAACGCAGATTAAATTATAAACCCTTTTTATATCCAGAAAGTTATAACTACTGGCTTAAGCAACAGCAAGCGCATTGGCTTTCTTCTGAGGTTACTCTTAATCAAGACCTTCTTGATTGGAATATGAACCTTACGCCCTCAGAGAAGTCTATTATTGGTGGCATTCTAAAGGGATTTACTCAAACCGAAATATTCGTAAATGATTATTGGTCTAATAAGGTAGGTCGTTGGTTCCAGCATCCAGAAGTTGTTATGGCTGCTACAACTATGGCTTCCTTTGAAACCATCCATACACAAGCTTATTCTCTACTTGATGAAACCCTTGGATTTGCTGATTATGAAGCATTTCTTGCGGAACCAACCATCAAAGCCAAGATTGATCGTCTTGTAGAAACTGGTAATATTGATACAGCCAATATGACAACAGAGAAAAAGATGGTAATGGCTAAATCTCTTGCTGTATTCTCTGCATTTACGGAAGGCGTTTCTCTTTTCTCTTCATTTGCTGTCCTTTTGCATTTCTCTCGTTATAATAAAATGAAAGGTATGAGCCAGATTGTCACATGGAGCATTAAGGATGAAACTCTGCATTCAGAATTTGGCTGCTATCTTTTTAGAAAGTTTATAGAAGAAAATCCTGAAATCTGGAACGATGAGTTTAAGAAAGAAATCTACCAAGCAGCAAGAGATACTGTAGCTTTAGAAGATAACTTTATTGATAATGTATTTCAACATGGAGATATTGAGGGTCTTACAAAGGAAGATTTAAAGGATTTCATTAGACACCGCACAAACATGCAACTTGGTAAGCTCGGTTTAAAACAAAACTGGAAGAATGTAGACAAGGAAGCATTGAAACGTATGGAATGGTTTGATGCTATTGGCGCTGGAGTCAGACTTGATGATTTCTTTAGCGTTAAACCAACGGACTATAGTAAAGGTGTTGTAAACTTTGATGAAATGTTTTAATTAAGAGAAGTTTATTTTCATTTATTTTATGTGCTATTGTGTGTTTAAGATAAGGTGTCAATTTTAGAGGATTATATGAAGACATTAGAACAATTAAAAGCAGAAGGGGAAGCCCCAAGCTGGCTAACGAGCGATGCATTCCAGACTTTGAATGGCGGCTACCTTTGGAATGATGAAACTCCAAAGGCTATGTATCGCCGTGTAGCTACGAGCGTAGCCCTTTCTCTTAAGAAGCCAGAACTTGCAGATAAGTTCTTTGATATCATGTGGAAAAACTGGCTATGCCCTTCTACTCCAGTTTTATGTAACGCAGGAACAACTAGAGGATTACCTATAAGTTGCTTAACTGGAGATTCTTGGGTCAATACAAAATCCGGGGGAAAACAGATTAAAGATATCCAGATTGGAGAACTTGTTCTTACTCACAAGGGTCGTTGGCGTAGAGTTATTTCAAAAACTTCACAACAATCTAAAGATCCAATTTATGTTCTTAAAGTTCGGACAAGAATGACTCCTATTAAAATAACAGGGAATCATTTAGTTCTAACGAATTTAGGTTGGATACGTGTCGATGAACTTAATCCATCTAAACATTGGATTGCCGTTAATAAAGATATTGAATTTGAGGAAAAAAATCACATTATTTCATTGAAAGAATATTGTTCATATTCATATAAAGAGCACAATGGAAAAATTTGTAAAATTCAAGAAACAAAATCAAAAAAGAAGCGAGATATCCTAAAAGAACAAATTGTATCATCTCATTCACAGCCATATGCAAATATACCTGTTGACGAAGAAGTGGCTTGGGCTCTTGGATTATGGTTTGCAGAAGGAAGCAGATCGCAGAATCATAAAAAACTAGCGACTGGCATACGAATTACGATAGGTTCAGATGAAGAACATTATGCAAAACGTTTTCTTGACATAATGAAAGAAAAATTTAATTTAAATGGAAATTATTATTTTTCCGAAAGACCAAACCCAAATAAACCTGGATATATGAATTCCTGGATCTCTGTAAATGTGAACGGAAGATTAATAGGAGAATTCTTTGATAAAGAATTTGGAATTGGCTGCAAGAATAAGCAAATTCCTGAATGGATTACTGCTTTACCAAAACCAATTTTAAAATCGTTTGTTCAAGGAGTTTTAGATGGAGATGGAAGTCGTAGTGCATCTGGAACTGATAAAATTACATTAGCAAATGGACCAATGATATTGGGACTGTATAATTCTTTATTGAAGCTTAATATTCCTTGTTCGCTACAAATGCAGACAAAAGCATCTAAGCTTTCAAAAGATTCTTTTGTTTATACGATTGACATGTATAATGGATATGACATGTCAAAGGCAAGAAAAAGACCATCTGTAGGTATTCAATTTGAAAACAATCTTTATGCACCAATAGCAAGTTTGGTAAAAACTGATATGAAAGAAGAAGTATTTGATATTGGAGTCGAAGAAGACCATTCTTTTTCAGTGAGTGGAGTCGTTGTACACAATTGTTTTTCATCATACATGGCTGATGATACCTATGAGATCCTTGAAACCCTACAGGAAGTAGCAATGCTATCCAAGTATGGTGGTGGAACGGCTATACACGTTAATGATGTTCGTGCTAAAGGTGCTCCAATCTCTAAGGGTGGACATTCAGATGGTGTAGTTCCATTCCTTAAAATGGCAGATAGCGTTATTCTTGGCATATCTCAAGGTTCTACCCGCAGGGGGGCGTGTGCTGCATACATTGATATTGAACATGGCGATTTTGATGAGTTTTTACAATCCCGCAGACCTACGGGAGACGTTAACAGACAATGTCTTAATCTTCATCATGGTGTATGTGTTTCTAATGCGTTTATAGACAAGGTAAAGGCTGGAGATGTAGAAGCCCGGAGACGTTGGAAAGAGCTGATTAAGAGCCGTGTAGAGACAGGAGAACCCTATGTTTTCTTTACGGACAATGCTAATGATCAAGCGCCGCCTGTATTAAAAGAAACCGGTATTAAACTTAAAGGTTCAAACCTTTGTGTAACGGGAGATCAATTAGTTGTAACTTCTAAAGGATTACGTAGTGTTCTTGATCTTGTCAATTCTGGAGAAGAATTAACTTTGTTTGATGGAACTAAGACAGTAAATGCTTCTCCCATGAAGTTAATAGAAAAAAATGTCCCTGTTTATCGTATTACTACAAAAACTGGTCGAACACATGATGTTACGTCATATCACAAAATAAAAACAACTCGTGGAATGATTGCGTGTGAAGAACTAAAAGCTGGAGATAAAATTTTTGTTCAACGTAAGGAAGGCTTGTTTGGAAATGCTCATAAACCAGAGTTAGCATTCTTACTAGGACTTTATCATGCAGACGGTACACAGACAGACAAATGTGTATATATTGATATCTGGGAAAATGATTTTAAGCTTCGTTCAGAGATAGAAGAAGCGGTAAAAAAAGTTTACACACAAGAGAATTGGCTTCAATACGATGTTAAAAATCAAACCGGCAAAATTGTTGGCAAAAGGAAAGCAAAAATTCCAACTTTCATAAGGCAAAATACCGGTACGTCAAGCGTTCAAAAACTTCGTCTTGGGTCATCTAATTTAAAAAAATTTGGTTTTAAAAAAGGTGTAATACCAGACTGGATTTATCAAGGTGATAAAGAAACCATTTCTCAATATCTTAGAGGCTTATATATTGCAGATGGAACAATCAATGTTTCTAAATCGTATGGAAATCCTCTATATCTTTCATTAGTTTCAATTGATCGTGATTTTCTTGGAAAAATACAAATAATTCTTTCTAATCTTGGTATTGAATCAAAAGTATATTCATTGAGAAAAGCGGGTAAAAGTTTACTTCCTGATGGGAAGGGCGGGAACAAATATTACGACACAAAAGAATGTTGGCGTTTAAATATTAGCAATAAAACCGATGCAATAAAGTTTGATAAGCTTACAGGATTTCTCACGTATAAAGGAAAATCTATTCAAGAAAGAAAATATAGAGATAATACCCAAAAAAATGATGAAGTAATTTCAGTAACTTATTTGAATAATCAAGATGTGTATTGTACAACGGTTGATTCAAAAGAACATGTTTGGGTTTGTAATTCTTTTATAACTTCAAATTGTTCCGAAATCTTCCTTCCAACAGACAAGGATCATACATTCGTTTGTTGCCTATCTTCCCTTAATCTTGCAAGATGGGATGAATGGAAAGACACGGACACGGTTCAACTATCCGTATGGTTCCTTGATGGTATAATGGAAGAGTTTATCCAGAAGGCATCCGGTCTTCGTGGTTTTGAAAGAGCTTTGAGATTTGCTACAAAATCCCGTGCTCTTGGACTTGGTGTTCTCGGTCTACACTCATACTTCCAAAAGAATATGATTGCTTTTGATAGCCTACAAGCTTATCTCCAGAATAAGATTATATTCAAGAAGATTAGAGAAGAAGCTGAGTTAGCAACATCAGCCCTTGCTGCTGAATATGGTGAACCAGAGTGGTGTAAGGGTCATGGCAGAAGAAATGCTACCCTTATGGCTATAGCTCCTACTGTATCTAACTCCCTTATTGCTTCTAACGTATCCCAAGGTATTGAGCCATGGATTGCTAATGCATTTGCCCAAAAGAGTGCAAAAGGAACATTCGTAAGAAGAAATCCAGAACTTGAGAAGCTTCTTAAGAGCATTGGACAGGATACAGACGAAGTTTGGGGTTCAATCCTAAAGAATGATGGCTCGGTTCAACAGTTAGAATGCTTAACCGCTGAACAGAAGGAAGTATTCCTTACCGCAAGAGAGTTAAATCAGTTTGCCATCGTTAAGTTGGCGGCTGAAAGACAGAAGTTTGTTGATCAAGGTCAAAGCATCAATATCTTCTTCCCAGCTAACAGCGATCCAAAGTATATCAATCAAGTTCATTTGGAAGCTGCTAATAGCGGATTAAAGAGCCTATATTATCTCCGTTCCACATCTGTTCTTAAAGCTGAACAGAACAGTAATGCGGTATATAAGAGAGAACTAACAGAATGCACTTGGTGCGAAGGATGAAAGATAATATATATTGATATGTCAGATATTATCTTTGAAGCAAAACGTTTACAAAATTTGGCGGGTCTTTTAATTGAAGAAACTCGAAATATTTCTTATACGGCAATTGTTTTATATAAAGATTCACATCTTAAATTAATTTCTTCTCTTGAAGATTTAATTCCAAAAGATTGGAAAATTGTTGCTCATCATGTAACTATCAACATGAAATCATTTGCAGGAGATATAAAATTGCTAAACTCCAATCACCTAGTGGAAGTTAATTCATTTGTAATAAATGATAAAGTTTGTGCATGTGGAGTTAAAATAATAACTGGCATTATAAGTGAAAATGATAATCCGCACATAACATTGGCAATTAACAAAGCTGCTGATGCAAAAGCCAAAGATTCTAACAATAAAAAACTTTGGGAAAATGCAAAAACAATAAATTCTCTTATACTAGAAGGTAAATTAGTTGAAGTAGCTAAGGGAGAAAGTTTTTTTGCAGAAAATTATCCTACTGCTGAAACATGAAAGGTAAATATGACAATAAGACTAATAGACCTAAGAGCCCAACAAACAAATCCATTTCCCAGAAAAAAGAGTTCTGATGGAAAGGTAATAAACACATCCAAGGTTGTCAAAGGTAAGACTTTGGTTCGTGATCCAAAATCAATAACCGGTATTGGTATTCACCAAACAGCCTGCGTATTTGGACCATTAAATGATAGAGAAAAGGCTTATAAACGTGCTAGCGGTATACCAGCACATGTTACAGCCTTTAGAGATGGTGTATATGTAGCTGCGGCACCATTAGATTGGTTTCTATATCATGGAAATGAGCTTAACTCATTTAGTCTTGGATTAGAGTGCGAAGGACATTATCCAGGCTTACTAGACGACCCTAAGACGCCCATTAGAGAAGATATTAAGACAACCTGGGGCGGCACCCCAACACCATTAGATGATAAGGCTATAGAGACGTTTAGAGCCGCCCTTAAGTGGTTGGTAGATAATGGTAGAGCCGCCGGTATGCCAATAGAATATATCTGGGCACATAGACAATCAAATGGTCAAAAGCCTTCAGATCCTGGTATGGGTATATGGCAAAAGGTTGTATTGGAATATGGTGTTCCTGTATTGGGATTAAAGACACAACCAGAGAAGGCGTGGCGAGATGGTAAACCAATCCCAACAAATTGGGAAACTGGTGGTGTAGGCAAGTATTGATTTATGGATCCAATAATATTTTTGGTTATTGCAAGTTATTTTATAGTATTTTCAATGGGCTATATGATAGCTAAATCAAATAATCAATCTGTGTTAAATTTGAACAACGTTCAACAAGATAAACCCGTTAGCTTCTTGGCTAAAACTGTTAAAGAAGAAAAAACTGGAAATAAAAAAATAGAAATTAATGAACGGAAGTTTATAACTGAAATAAAAACTGATACTCTAGAGAAAAAGTTTAATGAATTAGGTAAGAAAATTGTTGCACAAGATGAATCTTTAAGTGCAAATGTTTCAAAACTTGCTTCATTAAAAAAATCTAAAGAGGGTTGAACGTGGGATTTAAAATACCAGAAATAGAAGAAAAGAAACAAAAGAGGAGTAAAAAAATGGCTAAGTTAGGTAAAGGCTTAGATGTTGGTACATCATTCGTTGTATTAGCATCTGAACATGATAAAGGTGCAGTAGAATATAAAGATTTTCGTGATGCATTCTATGTAATCAAACCAGCAACTCCAATCGCTGCAAAGATGATTGAAAAGGGTCTTGCTGGTAAAACATTTGTAAAAGATGCAGATGGAACCTTTGTTATTCTTGGTAAAGATGCTATTGAAAAGGCTGTAGAACGTAATGATAGCGCAAAGCGTCCTATGTTCCGTGGCGTAGTATCATCTAAAGAAAAGGATGCTCGTAGAGTCCTTTCCTATATCCTTAAGGAAGTAGCAGGCGAACCAGCAGAACAAGGCGAAAAACTTGTATTCTGTATTCCAGCCCAGCCTATCGATCAAGAAGATGAAGAGTTTGACGTTGGATATCATGAAGACGTTGTAAAGAAAGTTCTTTCTGATCTCGGGTATGCTCCAAGAGCTATCAATGAGGCAGAAGCACTTTGTTATTCAGAGCTTGAAAAAGATGATTATACCGGCGTTGCCTTGTCATGGGGTGCTGGTATGGTTAACGTCTGCGTAATGCTTAACGGCGAACCTGTACTAACATTCTCTACTACCAAGAGTGGTGACTGGATTGATCGTATGGCTGCTGTTGCTACTGGACAAACAGATAGCGTAGTTCAAGCTGAGAAAGAGGGCGGCGTATTTACAATTGGAGAACCTAATGATAATCAGGTTCTTGCTGCTGTATCTTCGTATTACGAACGTCTTATTGATTATACCACAAAGCAGTTAGCGGCAGCTCTTGCAGATCATAAGGATCTTCCAAAGTTTAAGGATCCTCTACCAGTAGTAGTAGGAGGAGGAACTACCCAGGCTAAAGGCTTTGTTCCTGTCTTTGCAAAGAAGCTAGAAGAGAATGGTTTTCCAGTTGCCGTCAAAGAAGTAAGACACGCTTCTGATCCCCTTCACGCTGTTGCTAGGGGATGCCTTATTGCTAGTCAAATACTTTGACATAATCTAATGTATGAAATAAAGGACTGCGAAAGCAGTCCTTTTTCATTTGTAGAAAATATTTATTGGACATGAACAAAGATTCTTTAAAAGAAATTGTTAAAGAGATGATTGTCAAAGAGTTTATGGCAATTAGCATGGGCGGAGGAAGTTTAGTTCCTTCTGGACAAATCGCAGGAGGACCAGCTTTACCTATTGGCATGGGAGTTACAATTCCAAAAGATATTACACCTCCTGCTGGTAGAAGAAAGAAAAGAAGAAAGAAAAGAAAACTTAATGAAGCTAATTCTGTTATTGGAATGAATTTGGCAGCATGGGGAGTGGACACTCCTGAACAATTGTTTGGAAGTAATTTTTATACGGATCCAGATACAGAAATGTATTCAGATAATGATGAGACTAATATTCCAAATAATAAACCTGCAAAAAAAAGCAATGCACATAAACTAAATCCAAATAAAGATAGATTATCTTCCAAAAAGAATAGTATAAATTCAGACAAAGAAAGTAAAATACTAAAAACAAGTTCTGAAAAACCTTTAAAATTAAAAAGCAATAATCCATTTCATAAATTAATGTGGGCTGGCGATGCACCTATCCCAAATATTTTAAAAGTAAAATATGTTATATTAGAGAATACTATAAAAGAAAATGAACAATATTTTGGTACTTCTGGCAATAATCAAGCTATATGTCATCTAGACAAAAATATTTCCGAGCAAGTAAAAGATGCATTGACTAATTTCCTGCAATTCTGTCAAGCAATGTTAGGCATCAAGATATTCCCAGAAATCTATATTCTATCTGAAAGAATGCCTGGAATGACAACAGGTGCATATCTTCCAAGTAAAAGAATAGTTTTGGCTCTAGCTGAAAATAGATTGATGATTGATGTATTTAGAACAATTGCTCATGAATTAACTCATTGTAAGCAGCATGAACGTGGAGAATTAGATAATTTACCTGAACGTAAAGGTGAAGATGACATGAGTGATGTTAATACGCCATATGAAAATGAAGCTTATATGAATTCAGGAAATTTCTCAAAAGCTTGGGCAAGACTTTATAAAAACATGACAAGAGATGAAATATTTTCCGCCACAATGTGAATTATGAAATAATAAAACTTTATCCATATATTTATGAATATGGAGTAAAAAATATAAATGAGATTTATTGTTGATTTATCATTAAGATTACTGACACTCGTTTATATCACGTTTTTAGCCTCCTGCAATCAAAATCAAAGAACTCTAAACCATATTGGTACCCCGGAGTTAAACCTTGCTTTAGAATCTACAATAGCTTTTATTGCAGAAAGAAATTCTTCAGATATAAGAAGGACCGTTGATATTACTTGTTCTGGATTTTTCATCGATGAACGACTTATTTTAAGTGCTTTACACTGTTTTCAAAGTACAAGAGTCTTTATTCTTCCTACTGGAGAATTGGTACAGATACCAACAATCTTAGATCCTACGGGAAGAGAATTTCAATTTGTTTATCGGAATCAAATTGATCAAAGTTCTCTTATCATTCTTAATGAAGAAATTAATATTGCAAGTGTTGTTGCGGTTGATTTAGAAATGGATTTAGCGTTATTATCTCTTACAGAAAACACAAGATCTAGCAATGCATATTTATCGGTTTCTGATTTTGAACCACAGATAGTAGATACTGTGTATACAATAGGACATCCAATTGAGTTAGCTTGGTCTATTTCCAATGGAATTATTTCTAGAATATTGTCAGATAGAAATGTAATACAAACAAATATTACAATTGTTGGTGGATATTCTGGTGGTCCGTTACTAAATATTAGAGGCGAAGTTATTGGCGTTGCTGATTCTTATATCAGAAATGTCTCACAAGTTTCTTTCTTTATCAGCAGGCAAAGAATTCAAAATTTCTTACAAAGTTATCGTTCACATGCATCAAGATAAAAAAATATTGAAAGAATTCATTAGATTGATTATAGAGAATGTTTTGGACAAGATGGGTGCCCAACATGTTAGCTCTTCTATTCGTGGCTCCTGGTTCCCTGTATACGCTTACAGAGGGGATCCCGGAGTTGCCCGCCATCGAGAAGTCATGAGAAAAGTAAGAAAAAATTTACAAAGAAAAGCTTATTCTCACGATCCTCCAAGAATGGGATTAACTGATATAAAAGAATAATATATCGTGTTATCATAGTTGCATGATAAATTGGGTAAAAAACTTCTTTTCCAGTAAACCTATAACTAAAGAAAAAAGTTTAAAAACTATTGCAAAAATTGCAAAAGATTTAGTTGTAGGCGATGATATTATAGTCTTTTTTAAAGACCCAAATAGAATTTTTTCTCCTCATCCACCAGCAAGATGGAATTTAAGTGAAGAAGAAAACAAATCTGGAAAATTAAAAGGTACAGTTACTTTAATATTAGAAGAATCAAATACTGTGACCGGTTTAGAATTATCCTGTATTTGCATTAGCAAAAATCAAAATAAATGGAGAAGTACTGTATTTTTCTTAGATGAAATACAAGATATTGAAGTGTTGAAAGCATAAGGATATAATATGAAGACATTACACATTCACGCTCAATATGATCAGCACCTTGAAGCACGCATCTCTGGAACTAGAGAAGCCTTAGAGGCACTCCAGAAAGCCATTAATCAACTTATATCTTCTGACAAATCAGAGAAAGAAGTTATTATTGAAATGGAATGTCGTGATGGCGAATCATATGAACTTACGTTGCAAATGAAATCAGATTTAGAAAGTGATAATCTCCCTTATATTTCATGGGGGAAATGGGATGGAGAAAGCGTATGAAAGAAAAACATCAAAACAAAGTAGAACTCCTAGGACATTATGGAGGGGATTTAAGTCATGCTCAATCAGCTTGGACAAGCACCGTTAGAAATATTGATGAAGCCAAGATGAATAGAATGCCGGCTCTATTAAAAATGCTTGCAGAAAATCATCACGAAACTCCATTTGAGAAATCCAGCCTTCATTTCCTCGTAACAACCGAGGTTGCATCGCATGTGCAAATTCTAAAACATAGAATTGGCGTATCTTGTCTTGCCGGGGATACTAAGATTTATATTCCCGTTCCTGGTGGTGGAGTAAAGAAAATAACATTGGAAGAACTTTATGAGCGTCAAGAAGGCGGTATCTTGTCTAAAAGCAAGAACCAAAAGTCGTACAAAAGGCATGACCCAAGAAAACTTTCCGTTCGCACAAGAGAAGACGGATCATCCTTGGTTACTAAATCAAAAATAAATAAAGTCTTTTATAATGGAATGCGAGACGTATTCGAATTTACTACCTCAAGCGGAAAGTCAATAAGAGCCACATTCGATCATAAATTTGCCACTCCTGATGGGTGGCAAGAGATTGGTAAATATCTAGGCGTTGAACTAACGGGAAGTTTGGCTACGATGAAGCATCCCGGACCAGTAGCTACTAATGGAGTTAGAATAGAAGTTCCGGAGTATCCTTATACGTTCAGAAGCTGGTGGGAACAGTATGAAAACAAATATACTAGAATGGAAGTTGCATCATTAACTGGTATGTCATATCCTAATGTTAAAAAGTGGGGTTATATCTTTAACATTACATTCAAACTCGACAACAATAAGGATTTCAAGAAAGACATGATTCCTTGGAACTATAAAAAAACTGGCTATACAGTTAACAGGAAAAAGCATGGTTTGAGTTCAAATATCAACAAAAACCTTTCATATAAGTCTTGGCGTGCTAGTGTAGGAAATTGGACACGCCAGCAACTTCCTACTCTGTTAGAGAAATTTCATCATACATGTCAAGCACAGCTAGGAGAATGTTCAAGAGACTTTGTGTGTCATCACGTAGTTCCGGTTTCGGTTGATCCATCAATAGCAACAAACATAGAAAATCTAGCTTTGGTATGCTCTTCTTGTCATAAATTTATTCATAAAACAACAGCCAACGAAATATCATATGCCGAATCTTTCCGGAAACAGGATATGAAAACAGTATTTTCTAATCGAAAGCCTAAGACCGGTCGAAAGCTAGCTTTCGACTATGAAGATATTATCAAAGTTAAATACTGCGGTTTACAGAAAGTATATGACTTGGAAGTTGATAAAACCCATTGTTACGTTGCCAATGGTTTTCTTGTACATAACTGTAATGGCGAAAGCGCACGCTATAAGGAGCTTAAAGACGACAAATACTACGTCCCCCAGGATTGGGACGACCAGGAAGTAAACCTTTATATAGAGCATATGGAGGGCAGTCTTAAGAGCTACCATGAGTGTCTAAATCGTCTTGTAGCCAAGGGTGTCTCTCGCAAGAGAGCCAAAGAGAGTGCAAGACTATATTTGCCATATGGTAATCAATTAACGGCTGATGTTATGTTTAACTTCCGTTCATTTGCTCATTTCCTTGGGTTAAGATATTCTACTCATGCTCAAGTTGAGATTAGGGAGATCGCCAGACAGATGCTTGAACAGGTGGTTAATATAGAAGGGGATCCTTTCCATCATACGCTACGTGCATTTAAGTTAGTAGATGAAAATGGTAAGATAAGAGAACCTTTTGAATGATATATCAGAGCATTTCACGCCAAGATATAGAAGCAAAGTAATCAACGTTTGAGCCACCACTATCAATACGGGTAACAGCTAATACAACTTGGTCTAGAGTATTACTAACGTCAGCAGACATAACAAGAAGAGATGTTAAATCTCCGGCAGTTGTTGTAGTAACTGTATTTCCTTGTCCCACAACATAACCGCTTTTTATTACTGTACCGCCAGATACAGTATTTGTTCTGCCACCCTCAACTCCTGTATCTATTGGTATATTAAATGCCATATATGTTCCAGAATTATATATTATAAATATATTCACAAAAGAGATAAGATAGTTCTAATCATAAAGAGGAAAGAATGGGAAAATATAAAGAACTTGCAGAACAGATTGGAAATCTTGTAGACCAAAAAAATGCAGCATGTTATGTTTGTTTTGTAAAGCTACAGTAAATTACTGATATGATTTGTATTAAATGTAATCTTGAAAAACCAAATAATGAATTCTGTAAAAAATGTTCAGCAAAATCTGGTTTCTCCAGTATTTGCAAACTTTGTCAAAGCATATATCACAAAAAACGTTACAAAGACAATCGAAAACAAATAAGAGAGTATGCAAAATCTTATTATAAAGAGAATAAAGAGTTAATTTTACAAAAAGTCAAACGATATAGGGACCAACCAGAAATAAAAGCTAAACGAAGAAAAAAAATAAAACAAGATAAATTGGAAAACGTTGCCATATATTTGTGGAAATATGCAAAAAGACGAGCAAAAGAAAAACAATTGCCGGTCACACTTGTATTAGAAGATATAAAAGTCCCAGAATATTGTCCAGTATTAGGTTTTAAACTTATACCAGGAGAAGGTAAAGTGCATGATGCTTCCCCAACACTTGATAAGATAATACCATCATTAGGATATATACCAGGCAATATTATTGTAATGTCTAAAAAAGCAAATACTCTGAAAAGTAATGGAACTTTAGAAGAGCATAAAAAATTAGTAAAATGGATGGAAGAACAAAAATTATGAAAAATTATCAGGAATTAGCAAAAGATGTTGCAGATTTAGTAACAGAAAAACAAAAAGCTTATGGAAATTCTTTCGATCAGGCTGGAGACTTCTTGAAATTATTATATCCGAATGGAATTCCAGTAGACTCTTATACGGATGCTTTATGCATAGTTCGTATTTTTGACAAGCTTAAAAGATTAGGAAATTCAAGTAATCTACCTGTTAATGAAGGTAAAATAGATGCTTGGAAAGATATTGTAGGATATGGTTTACTTGGATTACACAAAGACTCTACGCCAAAAAAAGAATGACGTATATTTTCTACATACTGTTTGATATTATAGATTAAACATCTAACGAAAGAAAACAAATGTCATTAGGCTTGTGCTGTCAATTCCTTTCTATTGAAAAGAAGCGTACTGGTAATATTGTTTACAATAATATTATTGAGGAAAAAACTTTACAATTGGGTGCTTATAATTCTGGAAAGTATTCTACTGAGCGCATTATAAATACCTATCATCATAATGTCGATCAACATATCAAACTTGTTCCACTTCTAATAGCGAACGATATTCGTTCATTTCGTCTAACTTCTGGTTTGTTTCCCCTCTGGGAGTTTAGCCATCAAATGATTAAAGACGATGATTTACTTGTAGACAAGCTTGCAAAACTTGGTAAGCTATTCACAGACAATAATATTCGTGTGACTTGTCATCCAGGTCAATTTACTGTTATTTCTAGTGATAGTGCAAATGTTGTTAAGAATAGTATTGCAGAGCTTGAATATCATGCATGGGTCTTTGATGCTATGGGTCTACCCCTTTCAAGTTATGCGGCTATTAATATTCATGGTGGTAAGGCAGAACGCTCAGATAGTATTGTAAGCGTTTACCGTTCTCTGCCAGATAATATTCGTTTGCGCCTTACCTTGGAAAATGATGAGAAGTGCTATAGCGTAAATCAATTACTAGACATTCATGATCGTTGTGGTGTTTCTATTGTCTTTGATAGCCATCATTTTACTTTTAATACTGGCAACATGTCGTTTGCTCAAGCTTTTGATGATACTCGTTCTACTTGGGGTAATATTAAGCCTTTACAGCATATTAGCAATACAGAGCCCGGTTTTGAGAATGCACCGTTTAATCAGAAGCGTGCCCATTCGCAATATATTCACTATATCCCCGATATGCAATTAGAGGCTATTCGAGAAGATTCTATTGATGTTGATGTAGAAGCAAAACATAAGAATCTTGCCATTCTTGCTATGCGTGAAAGATTTGACATAATTTGATTTATATAATCATTTTCTTTTCTTTTATGCTTTCTATAAATGAAAGCAAGAAGAAAACCTGGTCAAGAAAAACTCGCCAAGGATAAATGCGAAATATGTGGCGGCAAAGAAGCTTTACATATTCATCATATTATTCCTCAATGTGATTCTAGAAGTACCAATGACAATAGTAATCTTGCTATAGTTTGTGCTACAGATCATTCCCTAATACACGAGGGAATTATTACAATAATTGGAGTGTATAAAACTACTGGTGGTAGAAAACTAATGTGGTTTCGTCATGGGGAAGAGCCACCATTAGAAAAAGAATATTGGCTTATAAAAGAAAATCCATTAGTTATTTGTAAAAAACATAATAACTAATACTATGGATTGGTATATTTGGATTTTATTAATTTTAGAAATTCCATTAGTTTGGTTTTTGTGGACTGCTGCACATGAATTATCTCATTTTTTATTTGCAAAATCTTTTACAGAGATATATGATGTAAAATGGTGGTTATATCCACATCGAGATGAAGCAGGAAATTTCTATTTTGCAAGAGTTCAATGGAATTGGAATGAGGCACCAGAATCTCCGGTTCAACATGCAATGATATATCTTGCACCAAGGATAATGGATATTGTTGCAGCTATAGCTCTTCCATTTGCTGCTTTACTACCATTATCTTGGATGATTGCATGGATTATATTTTGGGGCGCTGGAATTGTTGATTTTTTTGTTGGTTCATTAGGGATGTCAGAGCTTTCTGATTTACGAAAAGCTTCCATGTATTTAAATGCAGATCCAAACATATTGAGAGTTTTTGGATTTGTAATAATCGGAATTTCATTATTTCTTTGTATTCTTTTTATTTGTTTAACCCAGTTTTAATAGCAATAGAAAATCTTTCTTTCTATTTAAAGAATATAAATAAGCTATTATGAAAAAAGAAAAACAAATAGAGCAAATTACAGAAGCTGTATTGCAAAATCTTATTGATCTTGCAAGAAAACCAGCAGGATTAAAATTCTTAGAAAGGTCTTCATTTTTATCAGAACAAGTTAGACAAAAATTTGATATTGCTTTGCCGACCGATCTAGAAAGATTATCAGATATTTTTAAACGCTCTGAAAAAGAGTTCTACCTAGTAGGTGGTTCAGTAAGAGATGCATTGCTTGGAAAGGCTCCTAAAGACTTTGACGTAACTACAAATGCTACTCCTGATGAAGTAGAAGAAATATTGGGTGAGTATCCAGAGTATAAAGTTTTAGAATTAGGAAAAGCATTTGGTATTGTTAAAATAATCACTCCAGAAGGAAATGATTATGAAATTGCTACTTTTAGAACAGACATAGGAAAAGGTAGAAGACCTGATCGTGTTGAGTTCGCAACAATTGAACAAGATGTGAACCGTCGTGATTTAACAATGAATGCTCTTTTTTATGATATATCAAATAAAGAAATTGTTGATTATGTTGGCGGTATTAAAGATATAGAAAATAAAATTGTAAAAACCGTAGGCAATGCAAAAGAAAGATTCGATGAAGATAGATTAAGAATCTTAAGAGCATTAAGATTTGCCGCTAGATTTGGAACTGAATTAGATAAAGAAGCAGATGAAGCAATAACGCAAGATAATTCTTTAGAAGGAATTTCCGGAGAAAGAATAAGAGACGAATTTTTAAAAGGAATAAAGTCTTCAATTAGTCCAATCAATTTTTATCAATTGATAGAACGTTATAATTTATGGGATCAGATATTCCCAGGATTAATTGTGTATAAGGAATATCCGGAAACAAAAGATATTCCGGTTGCTTTGGCACTTTTGTTGCAAGATAATGAATCAAAAGCTGTAGCTGTCAAATTGAATAGAGCAAAATATACTGGAGATGAAGTAAAACAAATTCAATTCTTACTTGATTTTAAGACCATTTCTCCAGAAACAGCATTTAAATTAAAAAAACTTTATAAAGTAAGCGGATTAAATAAATCTTTATTGCGAAATTTTGCTGAATCTATTGGAATTCCTAATAAAATAGTTGGAGCATTTATTCAATATGAGCCATCAGTTTCTAGCGATCAATTTCCAGAATTAAGCGGAAAAGAACTTGGACTTGCAATCGCTAACCGTGAAAAAGAAAAATTTAAAGAGATTTTATCCGAAAGTAAAACCAATCTTACAAAAGTATTAGAAAATCTTTTTATTGAAAATAACGACGTTATTGATGAAATGGCAATCAAGCAGTTTAAGACTGTTGGTGATTGGAACCGTCGTTCTTCATTTGGTGATATAGATAGAAAACTATTAACTTCGCCACGAGGCGTAGAAAAGATTAAACGTCAATGGGAAAAAACTCCATTTGATTTTGATATGTATCTTGTAAATGATCGTAGAGTAAATAAATCTAGATTCAGAGAAGTTGGATTAGTTAATATGAGTTTCGTAAGAGATGAAATGAAATTAACGGCTGAAGAAATTCCAGATCCAGATGAAAATACAATAACAATTATATATACCAGTAATACTGGTGCTGAACGTTACATGGCTTCGGGATGGATATTGGCACATCGTTTAGGTCATGCTCTTGCAAGAGGCAAAGGAATTACAGCAGAAAAATGGCAAGAATTTATAAAAAGTTTACGTAATCGTGTGGCTTCTATTTTAAAACAAGTTTATGGAATTGATGTTTATAATAAAACATACGATTTTCAAGGAAACGCTGATAAAGATAAGATATTAAAATATGTTGCACAGCAACTTGGTACAATGAAAAGTGCTCGTGATAATAAAATGCGTAGCTGGTATGAATTTGCTTATGAGTTATTAGCCCAATATCTTTTAACTGGAAAGATTAAATTTAACGAATTGCGTCAGAAAATTGTTACGGGGATTGCAGGATGGAGTCGGAAACAAACTCGTTATAGCAAAGATGAAGAAGCTCGTAACATAAGCAATGCAGAGGATTTAGAGATCATGGCATCAGAAATAGAGGTTGATTTAGAATTAATACTTGGTTCTGCTATTGGTAAAGTTTTTGTAATGTGATTATTTTATTTTTTCTTCTTTAAGGAAGAAATTTATATCCTCAAATCCTTTGATCTTAGTTGATCCTAATTTACATAATTTTGGAATCGCATCATAAGCATCTTGATGAACATCAAGAATAAGAGCATCATGCAAAACAAACATAGGTACAATGATATCTTGTAGCTGTGCCGAATAAATCTTTTTTATAATCTTTGTAAAACCTTGCAATGCAACATCTACTGCGGTTGATTGAATATAATAATTCAACAAGACATATGGTTTTACATCAGGGCATGTAATGTATCTACCATAATAATTCTGTATATGCTTATTTCCAGAATTTATAAATTGTTCTTTTAAGAAAGTTCTTGTTTTTTCGATTCCAAAATAATCTTGGATCGAAGAAATGAATTCTTCTGGATCTGATATCTTTTTTTCTAATTGCCTATAAAGTGTTTCTTCATTAGCTCCATAAAGCTGAGATATCAGGGCTATTTTTACTGTATTTCTATCTAGGTTTTCTAGACCCATCTCTTCTTTAAATTTTGCATAGATATCTTGTGGCAAACCTTTTGCCCTATCTAAATTAGATATTGCCATTAAAACTCTTGGTTCTAATGAAGAAAAATCTAAATAAACTATTTTACCTTCTGTTCCAAATCTAGATTCTAAAACATCCCTATAATCTTTTTTTAATAAAAGAATATTAGGACCAGATAAAATCGATAGTCTGCCGGTAATGGTATCTAATGTAGAATATTGTGGTGATTTGCCATAGCCCTCATTTGGTAGAAATGATTTAATCAATTCTTTTTGTCCAGGGGAAGCTATTTCTAAATATTTAAAACAATTATTTGCATTTATTCTTGCTTGTTTTAATTTCTTGAATAAGAACTCATACTCTTCATGAGTTTTAAGATATTTTAAATCTTTACTTTCAATTTGATTAATAATGTTTGAAACAAATGCTTTCGTTGTTTCTAAAAATTCATCTTTTGGAATTATTTGTTTCCAGGGTACAGAATTAATATTTAATTTTTCGTTTAATAATGCTCTATAGACATTAATCCATTTATCTTTTGGAAAAGATGCTATTTCTATTCCAATTAATTTGACTAATAGTTTTAATTGTTCATTATCAATATACAACATGTCTTCTATGGAACTTGGAGATGTATTAGATAATAATCTTTGTTGATCGATAAAGATATTGGATGCTTTTGTGCCAAATATATTTTTATCAAAGTAATATGAATATGCCATGTTGTCTTATGATGACAAATGACTAAATGAATTTAAACACAAGGATCATTCAGTAGGTGGTGTTGCACTTGCTCCAGTACCATTTTGTTGTTCCAACGCTCTTTCAACAACTGTAATTTGATTTCTAATATTTGCCGTGGTGTTATAATATTGACCATAAGCATCAAATGGAGCAAATTTAATATCTGTTGTAAAATTACCTGGAGATATCTTATGTGTTAATCCTGTAACTCCATAGATATTATCTAAACTTGTTCCCGTTTGAAAATCAATAAAAAACTGTTGTGCATATTGAATAAGTGGGCAACCAAGTGTTGTTAAATTTAATTCAGCCGGGATTACTTGCATTGGCAATCCTCCTGGTTGTTCACCGTTTGGTTGTAATTGTGTATTCCTAGGTGATCTTAACATATTTACTGTAGATAATTGTGAATTTTGCATGGAAGACAAATTAGCTTGTTTTACAGCCGTTCCTTGAATGCCATATATGATATATGGTACAGTTTGATATAAGAAATTTTTCAATGCTCTAGAACCCCCTGCAACACGAATTAAATTTTGTTCACTTAATAACGCATCGATACTGGTATTGTTCACTGTACCAGTAGGAGATATTATTTCTAATAAGCCAAGATCTAATGCTCTTTGCAAATTTGCTCTAGCATCAGCTTCTTGATTTGCCTCTACGGGAGATGAATTATTTTCATCTGGTGCAGTTGTGTTATTTGATCTTCCAAGAGCTGCAATTTCATTGTCTCTAGTTGCACGAAGTATTTGACCCTGAGACTCATAACAATTTGCTACACGATCATATACATGTAATCTTAATATGCTTTTAGCAGTAGATTCATCTATTTCATCCCCGTCTCTTGTACCAATTCTTTGCGGAATGCATTCAACATATATTTCTATTTGAGGCATTTGAAATGTTCCATCAGGTGTAACATTAGAAAGAATTGATTCCATTCTACCTTGCAATGCAGGAACCTCATATCTAGACTCTGTTCTTCTTACGCCATCTTCAATGTTTTCTCTATAAAATGATCCCTCGCTATCCCATAATCCGTATGATGGTGCCGCTGGATCATCAATAATAGTTGATTGCAAAAAGGTAAAAAATTCTCTAATATTCATAGCTACAGAATTACTAGCTGCCTCTAGTCTGTTTCTTGCTAATTCTTGTGAAAAGAAGTCTAAATCTACTCTAAAACTAGCAACATTTATTTTTCTTGCATATCCTGCTTTAGAGTTAAAAGGATAAAAAAGCATTTGTACTTCGTCATATTTTTTAGTATTTGCTAATGGTTGACCTACGAAATGCAGTAATAGAGTAGCCAAGCTAACTGTTCCCTGTACGGGATCTGTTTGATAACGATTCCTGTATTGTGTAAGTCTGGTTGAATTTCTTGGTCCTCCAAGTACTCTTCCATCAACACTGGCTGCTCTTGTTCCACCAGCAGGATTTTGATCATTTTCACTGTCAGGTCTTAGAAATGCATCAGGTGTATTAATTGACATTTTTCTTATTTTTTCTTCAATGCCCTCTATTATAGTAGTTCTTATTTCCTCTATAATTGTATTTCCATCGGTTCTTTCTTCCCTATTTGTTGCTGATATATTATTGTAGAAATTTTCCAAAGCATCTCTTAGCTCTCTAGTTGCTGAATTTACGTTATTATCGTTTAAACGTCTATGTAAATCTCTATATTCTCTTGTTAATTCTGATGTCATTCGAAAATTAGAAGTTGCTGTCATTGCTGCATCTAAAGCTTGAATTCCACGTATTTCTCTTGTACTAGTCCCAGAAGTCTCAGAGCCAAAAACACGATCTCTTAAACGCGCTATATTTGCTTGCAAATCTCTTAATTGTCTAATGCTATTATTAACACTATCAGCAGTGATACCTGAATCTATTAATTCTGTGCTTAAATCCGAACCACCACGCATAGCAAGTTCTAAATTTATATCTACATTTCCACCTTCGGTAAAGCTAAAAGAAGAATTAATTATTCCATATCTTTCTTTTACTCGCATACCGTTGATTAAATCTCCATAAGGATTATTTGGAGCAACATTTGTGACTAAAAAATTTTCTGGATGAATCCATCCATATTCTATTTCTATTTCATTTGCACTATATAAATCTGCTTTAACGAAATCAGCAATATCATTTAATCTAGAACGATCATGAAGAACCATAGCTAATTTGGCAGTTTTAAAACTGGCTAATCCAGTACTAGGTCTAACTTCTATTGTTAGATCTTTAATTGTTAAAAATGGTCTAAATTTATCTAATACTGGATTTGCTCTTAATTGTGGATCGTCTATTTCATCTGCATTAACTAATGTTTGTGGGGATGTAAAAATTTCCATTCCCGCAATTGTATATTGTTCTGATTGAGGAAATTGCGAGGCTAAAGAACCAGTGATTGTGTTAGCTGACAGCATTTGATAAGTTGGAGTTCCGTTAGCTACAGATTGAGCGCCTAATAAAAATTTAATCAAACTTAATCCTTGAACTCTATTAGTAGTAGTGTCAATAACAGGTCTTGGAAGAAAGAATTTTATTTCTGCATATGGTAGGGCTCGTGAAAATTCTATATTAGAAATACCGTTCATAAAAACACATACAGCATTTGTATTTCTAACTGTTGGAGAGATTCTGGTAGAATTTGAAAGTATTACTGATAGTCCAGGATTATCTTTTGTTGGATTAGATAAATTTTGATTTATTATATCAGATTCTAAAATCGCTCTATCTCCTTCAAAATTAGAAGGACCAACAATCGCAGCATATGTTTCTTCCACCATAGATTCTAAAACATTTAAAAATGAATTTGGATCAGTGCTTGGTCCATAATATATTTCTAAATAATTTTTAATTGCATTTTTTTGCTCTTCGGTTGCATCAGTTGTAAATGAATTAATTGTAGAAATCAATTCATATGTCAAAGGACATCCTGATGTTGTATCAATAAGTTGATTTAAAATAGTAGAAATAATAGAATCTACTGTTTCTGGTGTGTCACCTGACGTTGAAGTAGAATCACCAGATATTGCCGCTTGAGTTCGTTCTTCACGAATTGAAGTAGCTATTAAATCTCGAATAGAACTTAATCCAAAATATTTGGATAGTTCATTTACAGCTCTATTCATTTTTCTAGTTCTAATTGTCATATGAAAATATCAACCAATAAATTTAACAACATCTTCTAATTTTGGAATTACAATAAAAGTACCAGGAGGAATTTGCAATCCCCAGCCGATTCCAGATGCAGCAGCTAAAACCCACCACAATTTACCATCACCATATTCTTCTCCAGCAAGAATATCTAATCTCACATTTTCTTCACAAAGATAAGTTTTCTTTCTGATATTACCATTTGTAATATTATTTCTAATGGCTAAAATTGCTTGAGATGTACCATATTTTTCACCAAATTTTATTACCGTTGTACGGGCATATCTTTGAACTGTCATTTATTAGATACCTTTATTTTTTTAATTATTCAAATTCTGTTAATATTGGTGTTACCCTTCTTCTTCTTATTTCAAAGTCGGATTCATCATCTATTTCATCATTTATATTAAATCTAGTTGCATTGTTAAGTGTGCCAACTGGATAAATTGGTGCTCTATTAAACCCATTAGAGTCTATTCCGGGGGCAATATCGTGTATTGGAGTAAAGCTAGCTCTAACTTTGCACATTTTAGGCGCTCTTGAATTAAGAACATCTGTTTCCCACATTATGTTTTCTTCAATCCAAGTAAATGATAAATTTGTTATAAATCCTGCTAATCCTTTACCTCTAGTTGTTTCAAATGATTTAAATATAGGATTTTGTGTCTTATCTAAGAAAGATTGAACTTCGCTAGCTACTGAGCTAGTATCTAAAGATGCTGAACTTGTTTGCGGCGGAGCATTTGCTCGGGCAACCCTGAGTACTTCAGAATCTATCGGATTAATGAAATAAAAAAATGGTAATCTTAAATAAAACTGATCAGCAGCTTGAATTTCATTCCCTGGAATCGGATTTTTAAACCTTATTTTATAATAATTTTGCAAGGGGTTGATCTCGTCTATTATTGCTTCAACTACTTCAACTATTGCGTCTTGCTCTTCAAGAGAAGTAAAAATTCTTGCCTGTCGTCTTGAAGTTTCAGCTTCATCTCCTCCTGATGGCGTAATTAATTGAAGACCTTCTTTTGCTGGAATTTCATCTGTTATAGAATGCCAATATTCTCTATTAGCTTGATAGATATCTGCTCTAAAAGAGAATGTTATATTAAAAGCTTCCCCTACGCCAAATAATCCTCTCAGCATAGCATCTCTAGTTAATTCAATCTCCTGTAATAGTCTTCTTTGATTTTCTTCAGCATCAGCTCTTCTTGATGCTGCCGCAGCATTGTTAATTTGAAAAACAGTATCCGATTCTCCGACTCCAAATAGTCTAGCCAAATTAAATCCACTAAAATTACTCTTAATAACATCACCAATTCTCAATCTAATCATGGGAGATGATCCTGGTAATTGAGAAAATGGTTGAATAAATTTATTTCCATCTGTTGATTGTAAAGCTCTACCTTGAGTAAATTGAGGATATAATAACGTAGTTAATTTATTTACTTTATACCACATATCATCGAAATCTTTTTCATTAGTAGCAACAATTATAAAATCAAAAGAAATATCTCTTTTTGTTGATGTATATGTTTGTACAGAATCTATTCGTCCATAACCATCAGTTTCGCTATAGCGTGGTGTATAATTGTCTGCTAAACTTTCTAAAAAGGCATGGAATGAAATTATTTCATTTGTTCTTAAATCATGCATATAAAACGGAACATAGCTTGCATCTAATTTTTTCTCTATTTCTGCAACTTCTTCTTGTCCTAATCTTGATCTTGATGTCTGTGTTGTATTTCTTCTGTTTAGAAGAATTGATGTTTTTTCTGATCCATTTCCTGTGATTCTTGCTTCTGCTTGCAATAAAGTTTCTGGTAAAATAAATCTGGATGGAGTTGTATTACTAGCAATTGCTTGAGTCGCATGGCGGACGCCAATAGTTTTAGAAGCTTGTTCAGATAAAAAAGTTTTATATGGCAATGCATATGTATTTATTTCTTCTTCATCTCCATTATTGATAATATCATTTATATTGTGCTCGTAAGTATATGTGCGTACATTATACTTATTAGATCCTCCATTAGAAAAATTTGGATCTATAGTCTTTCTATACAAAGATATATCTCCTATATTTGCTAAAGAATTTAAAAATCCAATTAATTTAGAATTTTTTAAGTCTAAATACGCTTTATAGTTATTAGTTATGTCGGAACTAATACCAATTTTTGGATTATAATCGAGTCCACCTAATGTGGTAGCATCTGGATTCTGTATAGTGTTCTCTCCGTCCGCACGCCTCACTTGATTTGTTACTTGATCAACGTTGACTGATATGAATGGATTGGAAATTCCACTTAAAATTTCTTTATTAAACAGTCTTACTATTGTTCTCATTATTAAATTATAATATTCAGGAGATTGTTGATATCTAGATATTGTTCTTATATCTGGTGGGACCGTAGTTAATGGTGGAGATTTTGTTCGTCTAACAAGCCCTAATCTACTTGAACTTGAACTGCCACCACTTGAAACAAAACCAGAGCTTGTTGAACTTGAACTGCCACCACTTGAAACAAAACCAGAGCTTGTTGAAGAAGAAGAAGAATTATCAAGTATATTTTGAATATCTAAATCAAAAAATATTTCCAATCCTTTCATTACGCATTCATGATAAGAATGCTGTGTTGGTATAAGAAGAATTGAATCTACATTAGAAGAAATATTATCAATAACGTTTGCAATTATACTGATTAATAATGCGCCAGCAACGTTTGAAACAGTACTATCTAAACTATCAAATGGAGCTAAATAACTATTGACATTTCCATTAGAAAATATTTTTTCATCAGTTTCTGTTTTTATATCAGTTTTATTATTTGGTTTACTAAAATTAGAATTAATTTTTTCTAAAATTTCAGTTTGAGTAAATCTATTTACCGGAATTTTTAGTCCTAATCTTGTTGCTCCAGGTGAAGGTGAATTGCTAGAATAATATCTATCTTTTATTTCCGAATAAATGTCTGCGGCAAACGTTGAAATATCTTGTTTATCATTATCTGGAGTAAAGTTTTCTCCAGAAGATTTCATTAGTAGTTGAATTGCAAAAGTTTTTAATTTTTCTATGTGAATTGCATTTAATTCTTCATTTTCAAGATTTGAATTATTAGTTCTTGGAAATTTTCTTGGAGAATGTTTACCTAGATCTGGTTGAACAATTAATTTTCCTACTGTTAGGATTTCATTTTTCTCAACATAATCACTTTGATCTTTTACATAAACATTGTTCGGGTTTTGTAAATTATTATCAGATAAAACATTATTAATTGCGTCTACAACTAATCCTGATGAATTATTACCATTTGGAGTTACTTGCGAATAAACCTGTTCAATATCTGGACCAATTGGAAATTCTTTTCCTTTACGTATTTGTAAAGGTATATAATTTTGTCCTTCATTAAAATAATTTACAGCTTGTCTCCCATCTGAATTAGGAGATCTTATATAGGTGTCTGTAAATTTAGTTTCAGCAGCAGTTGGATTATCTATTATAGGTGCTGTAAATCCCCCAGGTAATTTTTGAGTTGACATTACAGAACCAATCGATACGCTATATTTATTCTGTCCTTCTTTAGACATTTTATAGAGATGAGTAGATGTAATTTGTTTATAATTTTCTGTTACATCATCTCCAAACGGTGACGCCCCACCAATAGTATTTTCTGTAAATTTTGCCGGTCTTTTTTCCTCCATTGCCGTTGTATATACAATGACTCGTGTAGTCGAAGGATTTAATAATTTTTTTTCCTCGGGCTTTGGTAATATGTCTGTAAAAATTGAAAAATCATCAATTGGCATAAATTATAGTAATAACTATTTTTCTATTTTATTTTCAGAAATAATATTATTATTTTCTAAAGAATTATATAATTCTTCTATTGATTTTATAATTTCTTGCCTCTTATCTTCAGGTATTTGATTTATTAAGAATTGATTCTTTGGATTTGAGATAAATTTAATAAATAATTTATTTTTATAATTTTTCATATTATTAACCCTTTACCCCAGGCACAACTAGTTCCCTGTCGATTAATATGTTCGCAACATCATCTGCGCTCAAATTCACTTTAAGATTTATTGTAAAATTAAGACTACCAGTTTCAATTCTATAACTCATATCTTGTCCTAAAGATTCGCCTATTCGCTGGAGATTTGATGCAATTTCTATTGGCATTGCAACTAGATTTATTAAATCATTGTTTACTCTC
>Ga0172372_10000394_pt1 | contig 67544 bp, 76 predicted proteins | sample LakKiv5m_2_FD_114544 | JGI IMG/M metagenome (GOLD analysis project Ga0172372, IMG submission 114544) | Freshwater microbial communities from Kabuno Bay, South-Kivu, Congo - kab_092012_9.5m | ecosystem: Environmental > Aquatic > Freshwater > Lake | place: Democratic Republic of the Congo...
AAATAAAAATTATAACTGTAATTTAGTTTTTTATTGTTAAATTTTCAAGTTATATTGTCAATTTTTTTAAACCTGGTAACTTCTCGCCATTAACTCAATCGGATGCATGGTGGCGTAGGTATTTACCTTTTCTTTTTGCATGTGCATTCCTTGCAAAATATGTTTTGCTGCCAGCGGGCATTCAGACAATACAATCGGATTATCTGCACTCAAAGCCTGCTTTGCCGTAGGTTTTCCTACTTTTAGCGCTGTTTGAAAATGCTCCTTCATGATACCCCATGTACCACCGTGGCCTGAGCAGCGCTCGATTATCTGCACATTTAATTCTGGAATAAGGCGCAGCATCTCAGCCGCTTTTGCGCCTATATTTTGTGCGCGGCTATGGCACGCCAAATGCAGTGTGACACTTTTACTTTCTAAAGGCTCTAATCCATGCGCTAATGAATATTTTTTATGCAAATGTATCACATACTCACTAATATCCATCACGCATTTGCTCAAACGTTGCACATCTTCATTCTTTGGCAACAATAATGGCCATTCCGATTTCAACATTAAGCTACATGAAGGAATTATTGAAATAACGGGAATGCCTTTTTCTATGTAAGGTTTAAGCGCTGTACTAATTTTCTCGGCTTGCTCAGCAACGGCCTTTAAATCACCTTTTTCAAACAACGGCATGCCACAACAGCCGGGATACATAACCTCTGTTTCAACACCCTGATGCGCCAAAACGCTTAGCGCTGCTCGCCCAATTGCAGGATTGTTATAATTGCCAAAGCACGTTGCAAATAAGACAGCTTTTTCACCATACGCAGGTCCCTTTACATTAGTGATGGCTGGGCTCATTTCCACTTGCTGGCACAACGTTGATTTAGAATATGTGGGCAATTCTACTGTCTTATCAATACCAGCCGTCACTTCCATGACCTTACGTACTGGCCCATTGGAGGTCGATGTGGCCCAGTTAGCAATAGATGCCACTTTTGTAGCAATTTTGCCAATTTGATCTGTTTTACTAAGTTGCTTTTCGACAAAGCTAATCCCATTTTTCTTAGCTTCAACGGCACGATGACGCAGCATTAAATGCGGAAAATCTACATCAAATTCATGGGGTGGTACGTACGGACATTTATTCACAAAACATAAATCGCAAAGGGTGCATTCTTCCATAACTTTAGGAAAATCTTCGCTTTTCACTCCATCAAGCTCGCCGGACGCGCTTTCATCAATCAAATCAAAAAGGGTAGGGAAGCTATTGCATAAATTAAAGCAGCGACGGCACCCATGGCAAATATCAAAGACTCGACGTAACTCTTTATCAAGTTCTAACTCGTCGTAGAAAGATTCATTTTCCCAATCAATGACATGCCGAATAGGTGCGTCTAAACTGCCTTCTCTCAATTTTACGCAACGCCTTGTTGCTTAGCTTTAGCAACACCAACCATTGCAGGTCGCAAAAGTCTATCATGAATTTTATAACCATCTTGGATTACTTGAACAATGGTGCCGGGGGCATGCTCTTGTGTTTCTTGCTCAAATACAGCTTGATGCCAATGCGGGTCAAATTGCTGGCCGAAAGCTTCGATGCGCACAATACCATGACGTCCTAAAATGCTCTCTAAATCTTTTAATATAAGATCAACACCAGAAAATAAAGCTTCAGCAAGCTCAGCGGCATTTTCTGACTTATTTTCAATAGCGCGGCGCAGGTTATCGGCAACACCCACCATGTCTTTAGCAATATTTGAAATACCAAATTTTAAAGCATCTTCTTTTTCTTTTTGACCACGCCGTCTTGTGTTTTCCGTCTCGGCTAAAGCGCGTAAAAGTTGATCTTTTAGCTCCAAAATCGTGCGTTCGCTTTCAGAAATTTCACCTTCTGGTGCTGCGTCAACTTTTTCTTCTGTGCTCTCTGTCACGTCCTGTGTATCCATATTTACCTTCCACTAACTTAATAACCTAGTTACCAACTTTGCTGTGTAATCCACTAGCGGAATAATTTTTCCGTAGTTCATATTTGCTGGCCCAACTACGCCAATAGCTCCAACTACTTGGCGTTGAGCATTTTCGTATGGAGATACTACCATGGAGCAACCTGATAATGAAAATAAATTATTTTCAGAACCTATAAAAATTTGCACTCCATCAGCCTGAATCGAGGCATTCAAAAGTTTATGCAAGCTTTCTTGGGTGTCCATCACATCAAACAGTCCACGAATTTTTTCTAAATCTGCAATTTCTTGGACATTCTGTAATAAGTTGCTCTGACCCTTGATGATAAGCGATCCGGTTTCCTTATCGCCGCTCCATACTCCAACACCTGCTTCAATTACCTTCTGTGTTAGAAGATCAAGTTCGTGCTTGTTTTTATCCATTTGCGAATGAATGCGCTGTAAAACTTCTTGCAGCGTCGCTCCATAAAAATTGCTGTTAATATAATTAGAGGCCTGCGTAAGCATCGAAATCGTAATGCCTTCCGGCAAATCGATCAGCCTATTTTCAACAACTCCATCTTGGCTTATAAGCACGGCTAATGCTCGCTGATGCCCTAAATGCACAAATTCAATATGACGAATCGCTGATTGCGATTTTGGCGCCATCACAAGCCCGGCGCACTTTGATAAACCCGACAACATACCCGTGGCTTGCTCTAATATGTCTTCAACACTTTTGCCCTTTGACGTGCAGTGATTCTCAATTTCTAAACGATCGCTCTCAGAAATATCCCCAACTTCTAATAGCCCATGTACAAAAAGCTTTAACCCTTCAGCTGTAGGAAGTCTCCCTGCAGAGGTATGCGGCGCGTACAATAATCCAGCTTCTTCAAGATCAGCCATCACATTACGAATTGTCGCTGGAGATAAAGGTGTTTTAATACGGCGTGACAGCGTTCTAGAGCCAACTGGTTCTCCCGTTTCTACATAGGTATCAACAAGTTCACGAAAAATTTCTAAGGATCGTAAACTTAAATCTGTCACGGACATAATTTATTAACAATTTATCATATACACTAAAAGCTACTATAAATGATTATAAAAAACAATTTTTGCATGTTTATAATTCAAAAGATTTGCCTTCTTAGTCTGCTTTTTATGTTTGGGAGAGAAGTAATCGCTCAAGATAATGCTTCTAATGAAAGTTATTTGCAAAAAATTCAGCGCCGCTATATCCCGCGACTTCCTTACCTAATGGTTCCAGCCCTTGTTGTGCCGATAATCAAAAAAGGTGCTTTAGCAGGGCATCTCACCATTATGGTTGAGATTAAAAGTGCTGGAGTTGAGGAATATCGCAAGCTTCAAGCTGATCTTATTTTGATTCGCGATGAGATTTTTTGTGATTTGTACAACGCTATGGCACGCTTATGGTTGGGTCCAAAACCACCTTCAGCGGATACCTTAGAAAGACGTATTCAAAATCGTATTAATAAGTTTTATGGTAACCCTATGGTTGAAAAGGCCCTGCTGCACGTGATGCAATTATCGTTGATACAGCTTCCAAAAAAAGCTACCGTATCCTTATGAGGATACCCATTTATTTTTTGTTTGGTTTAATGCTTTCGGCTTGCAGCACAATAAATAATGAAATAGAGAATGAAAAGAAGTTCTTCAAAATCCTCACGCCTGTTGAATGGCAATCTTTCCAAAAAACAAAAACCTTCACGGGTTCAGCGCTTGATCATCAAGATGGTTTTATCCACTTAAGTTTGTCTCATCAATGGAATAAAACCTGGCAAAAATTCTTCAACGACAAGGAATGTTATCTGCTTGAAATTGATGCTACAAAACTTAACTCCGAATACTTAAAAATCGAAGCCAATAGAGCAGGTGGAGAGCAATACCCGCATTATTATGGTAGCATTTCATTCGAAGCAATCCTCAAAACCACCTCTCTTCCTTAATTCTTCTATCACTTTCTTGAAATTTTCGAAAAAATGAGTATAATTTAGGTTGATGCTTGTCATCTATGGCGATAAACGGTTTGTGAAATAAGCAGAGTGGACCCGGGGGCGGTACCCGGCGCCTCCACCATGGTAATATGGGGGCGACATAGGATCGACACCTGTAATAAAGATGAATCTTTCGCTCGGCATGGTACCGTCGTTATCGGGCTAACAATAATAAGTGTCGCATTAACTCGCACACGTCAAAGGAAGGCAGTTGCTGCTAACGCTAACCGTTTTGGTTTCGTTGCTCCAGTTGCTTTCAACATGAACCGTAAGGTTGATGTTGATGTTGCTGCCTAAACGAACCCTGTTCGTTGAAGTAGTAACCCTTTAGGGGCCTGGGGGATGGCCTTGCAACAGAACATCCCCCGTATTAAACTAATCAGGTAGAGATTGAGGAGAAAACGTTGTGGCAAAAGATCCGTTAGACTATGAAGCAATGGTGCAAACAGCCTTGCGCGACGTTGTTCATAAGTCGTTATCGTACACAGCTAAAAACGGATTGCCAGGCAATAACCACTACTACATCACTTTCGCAACTGAGTATCCAGGCGTTGAAGTGCCAGAATACCTAAAAGATCAATACGGCGATGAAATCACCATTGTTTTACAGTACGAATTCTGGGACTTAAAAGCTGATGAACATGGCTTTGCCGTTACTCTATGCTTTGATGATGCTCATGAAAAACTTTATATTCCGTATTCGGCCCTTTTAAGCTTTGTGGATCCTTCCGTAAAGTTTGGCCTGCAGTTTAGTCCGGCTTTTGAAGAGGAACACTCTGAACCCTCAGGAAAAATTATCAAAGGCGACAAAGCGCCTGCTGATAGCAAAAAAGATGAGATCCCAACTGACGGTTCAAACGTCATCACCTTAGATAAATTTCGCAAAAAATAAGCCGAGCGAAGCGAAGTCCCCACGAGGGTTGGGAGCCAGTGAAAAAAATCATAGACTCCCCCAATGGCGTCCTCCGTGACGCACCATGGTCTTTGCTGCGGGATCCATGTTTAACCTTACGCGCTCATTGCCTTAGATACATTTGGCAAAAATAGCTCCCCAGAAATTACAGGCGCTTTAACGCCTGTTGTACTTGGAAAAGTTGAAGGAAGCTTTTTAAAAAAACGTGCCGCCAGATACGCCATCAACTGTGCCTCAATCGCATCCGAATCAAAACCAATATAAAAGGCACTTACCACATTTTTAAAATGGTACTGCAATGATTTCATCAACGTTAGATTGTGGCTTCCGCCACCGCACACCACTAATTGATGGGGTTTTTCTGGCAATAACTCCAAACTTCTTAGAATAGTTTGCGCGGTAAATTCTGTAAGGGTAGCTGCGCCATCTTCTAAGCTTAGGCCTTCACAATCGTCTAAAAGATGATGAAATGCCATACGGTCTAAAGACTTTGGGAAGCATTCAGTGAAAAAGGGATGTGTTTGCCACCCATTCACCAAATCATGATGTATCTTTCCCTGCGCTGCATAACGACCATCTGTATCTTGGGAAAAACTTGTATGCGTTGCTACCCAATCATCAATCAAAGCGCTTCCAAGCCCCGTATCACCTGCTACCAAGGTTTGATCGACACCAATAAATGTCACATTAGAAAGGCCGCCAATGTTTAAAAATGCAAGGGGTTTTTCTAGATTTGCAGCCAAAGCAGAGTGATAAACTGGCACTAAAGGAGCGCCTTGTCCCCCATTTTTTACGTCATGTTGCCTAAATTGCCCAATTACTTTAATCCCCAATGAATTCGCCAGATCCTGACAATCTCCTAATTGCACCGTTGTGTGATGCGCTGGATCATGCCACACGGTTTGGCCATGAAACCCGATTGCATCAACACTTAGTTTATGTTCTTGAATAAACTGCTGAATGTGCTTGCTATGAAATTCGGCAATGACTTTTGCAAGGTTTGCATCCCCAGAGTGCGTAGCCTTACGTTCTTGAATTCGCTCTAATAATAGTTTGCGATACTCAGGCTCAAAAGGAATAATCTGGGAAGCACCAACAACCACAATATCTTCCCCATTGGTTTCAATATATGCTAAATCCAGGCCATCACACGAAGTGCCTGTCATGCAACCAAAAACGCGATATATAGTCATCTATCTTATAGGAGGAAGTACTAAGGTAAGCTTAGCACAGTAAGCCAGAAAGGTAAGGGGGCAGAGCCCCCAAAGTAGTATTTTATTTTTCAGTTTTCTTTTTTGGTATTCCTGTCCATGGGAAACAACCACATTGGCCAGTCGTTACTTCCTCTGTTATTTTATCAGCAGCGGTTGTGGCACTTCCTGCAGCAGCCATAGCTCCTGTATATGCCTTGTTTAATAATTGGGAAAACATAGGGGTAAATACCGTTGCTAACAACGCAACATCAGCTTGATCTCCTGGAGAAACATTTAATTTTGTCAGCAAAGCAGGAAGATCTTTAGCAATAGTTCCTTGCACAAAAGTTGTACAGGTTGTCAAATCTCCCAAAATTGTTAATTCATGTTGCGCTACTTCAATTGAGCCAGCAATTTGCATGAAATTTGTATACACTGCCTCTGGATTACTAAAATAAGGGGCCAATTTCCCAAATTTGTCTGGATTACTTCTAGCACCAGCAGCAATTCCTTCAAAGGTAAGGTATGCAATATCCGTCAGATCGAGAGTATTGTTTGCTTTTTCGCCTAACAAATACACTGCAATTTTACCAGAAGAAGCTGCAATTTTGTTCGGTGTTGAGAAATCCAGCACACATTTGCTGATGGTAAGCGTACGACTAGGAGCAGCGTCTTTCACCTCTAACGCAATGTCAGTTAAAGTTGGGTTTTCACCTTCTGTTGCTCCAAATATCTGCGTCGTATTAAAGCAAGCAAACGCTAAAGTAGCAGCTTGTAGTAAAAATTTTTTCATAGTTTCTCCCTTTTAAAGGGTTAATAGGGATAATTAAAAAAGCCCTTCCTAAAAGTCTACGAATGTTTTTTAGAACTTGTAAACAACAATGGTGAATTGAACATAAAAAACCTGCCACAAGGGCAGGCTAGAATTGAGTGATAAGATTTTATCCGCGGCGCAAAAAGGCTGGGATATCAATTAAATCATCTTTTTTCTGGTTAGATGGCTGTTGAAAATTAGTTTCAATAACCGATGCTGACTGCGGTGCCTTACGACTTACTCCAGTAAACCGTTCAAAAAGACTCGGTCCTTTTTTCTTTTCTACTATTTTTTCTTCTGGCTGAGAAGTTTCCGTCATGCTGATTTCATCGGGCTGATCTTCATCATCTAACTCAACAAAGTTTTCCGTGATTTCCTCTATAGAGTCCATGTTCTCTTCGTCAATTTCTTGCTGTTCAGCAACGTCACGTATTGTCTCTGCAAAGCTTGTTTCTTGCGCTGCTGTTTGCGTGGCTGCTTGATTAAAGCCTGAAAAGGCGGAAAAAATATTATTGCCTGTTACAGGACGTGTAATTCCAAGTCCATCCGTAGCTGTTTGCGCTTGTTGTGCTGCAGCAGTAGCTGCTGCACGTTGTTGGTTATGCATCGCAACAGGCGCTGCTCCAATTCCTGTAGCTACTACCGATACGCGCATACGACCATTTAAACGCTCATCAAACGTTGATCCAAAAATAATGTTCGCTTCCGCATCCACGTCTTCGCGAATACGATTAGCCGCTTCGTCTACCTCATATAAGGTCATGTCATAACCGCCGGTGATGTTAATAAGCACACCGCGCGCTCCTTTCATCGACATATCATCAAGAAGAGGATTTGAAATAGCTGCTTCCGCAGCATCCAATGCACGACGCTCACCTTCTGCTTCGCCTGTTCCCATCATTGCTTTACCCATTTCAGCCATAACGGCACGAATATCAGCAAAGTCTAAGTTGATAAGCCCCGGCATAATCATCAAATCCGTTACGCCACGCACACCCGAATAAAGTACATCATCGGCCATTTTGAATGCATCAGCAAATGTTGTACGTTCATTTGCTAACCGGAAAAGATTTTGGTTTGGAATAATAATTAATGTGTCAACATACTGCTGTAATTCATCTGTTGCACCTTCTGCCGTGCGTGAGCGATGTGCTCCTTCAAAATTGAAAGGTTTTGTTACAACACCTACAGTTAAAATACCCATTTCTCGTGCAGCGCGTGCAATAACAGGAGCGGCACCACTTCCTGTTCCACCCCCCATACCAGCTGTAATAAATAACATGTTGCTACCGCGCACAAGGTCTAAAATTTCTTCGATTGATTCTTCAGCAGCTGCACGGCCCACGTCTGGTTTTGAACCAGCTCCAAGTCCTTGAGTAACATGAAGTCCCAGCTGAATGCGACGTTCTTTTGGCACTAGTGATTGCGTAAGAGCCTGTGCATCTGTATTCGCAATGATAAACTCAACACCTTCGAGTTTTGCTCTAATCATGTTGTTGACGGCGTTTCCACCAGCTCCACCAACACCAATAACACTAATTCGGGGGCGTAACTCTAATTCATCTTGGACTAAATTTGTTTTGGGCATATCTAAGCGATTCAATTGACAACTATTTATAGTGTAACTCGGAATACGATTTGAACCAAGGGTGTTTTTTTAAATATTCTTAAAAATTTTTCAAAAAAGTAGCAAAAAATGAAATTTTAAAACAAAACAAAAGATATAAATAATCAAATTTAGTTTTTAAAATCGGTGGATTTTAAAAATTTTATTTCAAATCTCTTCTATACTTTAAAAAATAAACATAGTGATTTAAACCCAAAATAAACACTTTTTTAACATTTATGCAGTATAGTTTTAGTAAATAATTATTATTTGTATTGATGGTTGTTATGGTGCGCATCTTTTTATTCTTCTTTTGTACTCTAAGCGTGATGTACGCAACGGATTTGTATTCATCTGACAATGCAGAAGGACAATCTGCTGATGAGACTCAAGAAGATACTGATTTAAAATCTGATGAAAATCCGACAGAAGAAGATCCTGACTCAAAGCCAACCGAAGAAGATGATGGTTCAGAGCCAACTGATGGCTTATCAGAAGAAGAAAAAATCTCTGAGCCAGAGACTCAAGATGATGATTCCGATGCTGATTTGCCCGAGTCTTCACCAGAAATAGGAGAAACTGATGCTTCTGAGGAAGGTCCTGATGAGGCTTCAGTAGACGAAGTTCCGGAGGACAATGAGGAAGAGTCCGCAGATTCATCTGAAGAAGAATAATAAACAACCAGAAAGAGCTATATCATGAAATTTATTTATTATTTCTTATTCGGAATATTCTGCTACAGCGGCTTTATTTATGCTGCCGATGATAGTGCTGGTGATGACACTGACACTGAATCAACAGAGTCTGCTCCAGAAGATGCTGATTCAGATAAAGATGACGCTGCGCCAGAAGATAATAATGAAGAAGATGCTGATAAATCTTCTTCTGATGACGAAGGTGATACAGATAAAGCTGATGATGAGGATGAAAAGGCTAAAGCAGAAGAAGAAGCTAAAAAGAAAAAAGCTAGTGATGCTCTAAAGAAATGGGGAGATCAATTAGAAAAAGCCACGAAAGCAGCAAATAAAGCTGCGGACGATGCTGGAAAAGAAGCAAAAAAAGCAGCAAAAATAAAAGATGCAGATGCAGCTAAACAAGAGTTGCCAATACTTGGTAAAAAGAAAGGCGCTGCAGAGAAAGCAGCAAAGGATCTCGACAAAATTAGTGCAAAAGCTAAGAAATCAGCTGATCCTGAAGCGGCTAAATTAGTGCCTGATGAAGCTAAAAAGGTAAAAGCTTTAGGAAAAAAAGCATTGAAAGCAAAAAAACAAGCTACGGCTGCTGCTAAAAAAGCGGCTGCTGCGTTGAAAAAGCTGCAAGCTGTTTCTAAAAAGAAATCTGGTAAAGATAAAAAGGGCGACAAAAGTTCAAAAAGTAAAAAAGGATCAGACAACTCAAAAGGCTCAAGTGGTAAAAAATCTAGCGGTAAGTCATCTTCCAAAAGTAAGAAGAGCAAATAAGCTGTTTAAAACCATATAATAAAAGAGCCGGGTATTGTTACTCGGCTTTTTTATTAACAATAAGCGTTACGCACGCATCTGACCAAATATTAATAGCGCTCTCTAACATATCAAGTAATGCATAAAACGGCAGAATAACCCCCATCATCGTAATCGGAACGCCCATAGCCGTTAGTAGGGCACAGCTTAAGAAAAAGCATCCCATCGGAACGCCAGCATTACCAATAGCGGCAACACTTGCCATAATGATCCATAAGATTCGCTCGACAAAAGTAAAGTGCATACCGTAATTTTCCGCTACGAAAAGTACCGTAATCAAAATAAACGCGGCACAGGCATTCATGTTAATGCTGGTGCACAAAGGAAAACTAAACTGGCTCACCTTTGTTTTAACACCACATCGATGACTACACTGCATGGCAAGCGGCATAGCCGCAGCTGATGATTTCGAGAAAAAGGCCAACGACAAGGCTGGGAGCATTGTCTTAAAAGCTTGAAGGGGATTAATACCATTTTTCTTAAGCATGAGTGGCAACGTAATGCTTGCCTGAATAAGGTTCGCCGCAACAACAATTGCCAAATAGGAAGCGAGCTCTCCTATCTTTAAACCTTTCTGCACTTCTTGTGTGAATTCCACTAGAAATGCCCATACGGCAAAAGGCATAAGGCCTGTAATCCACCTAATGATGATCATGACGGTGGAAAATAGATTATCAAAAAAAGTGTGCAAAAACTCTCGTTTTTCTGTCGGTAATTGCATGACCGCAAAGCTTAAAACAATCGTAATAAACATTACCCCCATCACATTATGTTCTAAAAAGGGTTGCAATAGATTGCTTGGGAAAATGTTTAGGAGAGCGCCTAAATATGTTGTGTTTGCGCCAGCAATTCCCTCGTGAACAACAGTCGCTGCATGAACCGTTGCCTCAGGCTCCACAAGAACATAAAGAACCCAAGCAGTAATGGCGGATAATACGGTAGTAATTAAAGTATAACGAATAACGTTATGCCCTAAATTCTTAATTTCAGACCACTTTCCAATTCCAGATAATGTTGAAAGTAAAGAAAAGCTGATGATAGGAAGGCTGACAAGTTTTAAAAGGCGCATAAAAACATCACTAAGAATGCGTGCCATCTCCAAAAGTTGAGGCTGTTGAGAAATTCCTACTGCAATTCCTAGAAAAACCATTAAAAGCAAGAATTTAAAAGAACGAATAACGTGCATTGCGTAAATTAAAATTATGTATTCCGGCTCAAAGTCTAGCCAATTCCTTATGTTTTGCAAAGCAGCATATTTTGTGCCTAGACAAGGTAGCGTATTTCAGGATATAAACGATTTTATGTTGCCCAGATAGCTCAGTTGGTAGAGCAAGGGATTGAAAATCCCTGTGTCGCTGGTTCGATTCCGGCTCTGGGCACCATTTTTATTTTGGCGCTACAAAAAATTTACATTTTTTTAATTTTTTCTCTTGAATTTTTTTGAAATCGTCTTATTTAATAGAGTAGTAATTTGACGATAGGCATTGGAATGGTAGTTTCTGGTGAAGTAGGTAACTTGCAAGTGCAACTGCAAAAGCTTAGAGAGCAGCAGACTGAACTTGATCATAAGTTAGATGGTACTGATAGATCGCGTTCTGGTGTGTTGAATATGGACTTTTTCCGTATTAAAAAGCAAAAAGAAGAGCTTCGCGATCAAGTTATTAAAATTCATGGTATGCTAAGGCCCGATATTATTGCTTAGTCTCGGTGATAAGGGTGGTTGCTTAATATTTGCTGTGCTCTGTAAAGCTGTTCAATAAGTAGGGTACGTACAAGCAAGTGGGGCCATGTTAGATTTCCAAAAGATACGCTCAAATCTGAGCGTTTTTTTATTTCTTCAGGAATTCCATCGGCGCCACCAATAACAAATGTAATTTTTTTTCCCATCTGGTTTACTATATCAAGCTTTTCAGCGAAAGAACGGCTTGAAAAATTTTGTCCTTTTTCATCCAAAGAAATAACGAAGTCTTTATCATCTATAAACTTTTGGTATGCTGAAGCGCTAGGCTTGATGTGTTGCTTGCAATCAATCTCTATGATTTTAGGTTTAAAATGTAATCTTTTAGCGTACTGGTTAAAAAGATCCTTCTCAGGGCTGTTTTTTAAAACACCAATCGCAAGTATTTGAATTTTCATTAGTGAGTAGATGCTATCTCGTGCTCAGGAATAACTGTACCCCACATCTTTTCTAAGTTGTAAAAAGTGCGCGCTTCTGGACGGAATAAGTGAATAATAATATCACCAGCGTCAACAACAACCCAATCTGTAGGAGGGGCGCCATCAATAATTGGTATAATTCCATGATGTTTTAGCTCTATCGCAATATGCTCGGCAATAGCATACAGTTGACGTGAAGATTGAGCAGTCGCAATAATCATGTAATCCGCAATGATTGATTTTTTATGCAAATCAATAACTTGGATATGCTCTGCCTTTTTATCATCAAGAATATCTAACAGGCGATTCTTAAGGCTTTCCGTGGGCTCAGTCATGTGCCAAACTTAAAATAATGATTTCCTATATTACGTGGACAAAGAAATTTTGCAGCGTATTATTTTAGTTTTTTGGATTTTGACAGGCCTTTCTCTTTTTGCAGAAGCGTTTCAACATTTTGTATCCCTGTCTGTTATTGATACCTTTACAGGACGCCATGAGAATATTTTGCTCGAGCCAGGTAAAATATCTCGTGATGAAAAGCAGCTTTTTGAAATAAAAACTGAAAGCATCGAAAAGGATGAGGAAAATCCTCATGTAGCATGGGTTAACTTAGAAATACGCTATACTGGCTCAAAAGCTGATGTTCCTCTTTGTGTGCAGCGCGGAAAATTGTGCACGAATCAAATCTATCGCTTTAATACCGGTCGTTACATTATTGCTTTTGACGTATTGGCGCAACTGAATGAAGATTAATAGTAAAGGATATACTTCAATACTATATTTTGGGTAAACTAAGGTAATTAAGCTTTATCCAAAGATTTTATGATGTCTAAAACTTCAATTAAAGCCAGCTATTTCTCTATAAAATTAGCAATGATCGCGATGGTGGGGATAATTTTTTGGATTGCTTCATTTTGGTTGAACCACTCAACAATTCAAGAGCGCAAATCTCTTTTGCAAAAAGCAAAAGAAAATATTGTGCTTTCATGGTCAGGATCACAAAATTTATTAGGACCACTTTTAATTGTTCCATACATAGACCATTCAAAAAATGAAAAATCCGCGGAAAGCTATTTAATATTTTTTCCAAAAAAATTAAAAGGAGCAGGGGAGGCATTTCCAGAAATTAGAAAAAGAGGAATTTTTGAAGTCCTTGTTTATGAAAGCAAATTTAATCTAGATTGCGAATTTGCTCCTTGTGGGGATCATAAAGACCCCAATAAGACTTTTTTCTGGAGCCAAGCAAAAATTGTGATTTGTCTCAGTGATACAAGAGGATTGAATGCGGCATCCTTAAAAATTAACGGAAAAGAAGCACGTGTATTAGCTGGTAGTGCGTCACTTAATAAGGAATATCCGGGAATGCATGCTGCCATTAGTGTTGACCCTGGTCAAAGTCTACATATAATGGCGCACATAAACTTTAGAGGATCAGAAACATTAAATATAGTTCCGATTGCGAAAAAAAATCAGATGGATTTGAAAGCAAATTGGGGTTCTCCAAGCTTTATTGGTCATTTTTTACCAACAAAAAGAGAAATAACGGATACCAGCTTCCATGCAAACTGGGAAATATTGTCTCTTGCAACAAGTTTACCTGAGTATCTTGACCATAAAGACTTAGAAAGCAGCTCCCATGGCGATAATTGGAAGTACAAAATTTTATCTAAGGCTGTGGGAATTCAGTTTTTGGACGTAGTCGATCATTACAAGCAAGCAGAAAGAACCACAAAATATAGCTTTCTTTTTGTTTTGTACACATTTTTATTATTTTTCTTATTTGAAGTAATAAAGAAAACTAAACTTCATATTTTTCAATATTGTATTACTGCGTGTTCTTTTTTGTGCTTCTCTCTCTTGTTAACGGCGTTTGCAGAACATATATCATTTAATGTTTCGTATTGGGTAGCTGCTGCCTTAATTGTTTCGCAAATTACATTTTATTTTTCAGATCTTATAAAAAAGCAACAAGAGCGTATGATATTTTCAAGCTTTTTACTCATTCTTTACACGTACTTGTTTATAGTAATGCGTCTAGAAGAATTTGCACTTCTTGTGGGTTCTATTGGAATGTTTGCAATGATTTCCGTTGCAATGTTGCTAACCAAGAAGATTGACTGGTTTGCAGAAGAATAATCGAGATCAATTGTTTTAAACTTTTATGCCAAGCTTTCTGTTTTAACTAGCAGCCACACTAGGCTTTTATCGCTTAGTTTTTTCTCAAACGTCCAACGATCGATCATGCGATTGGTTAGCTGGTTGGTATTTTCAATGATTTCGCCTGCCTTGTTTGCTACTGTCACGATTTGATCGCTTGTAAAGCGTACTAAAGTTTGCGCAATGGACTCTTTTACAACGATGTCTTCAATCTCAGCTTCTACATGCTTAAGCTCAATACTCATGATTTCTTTTTGCTTGGATCTGGCTTTAATTGCTGTTTGAAAGCTCTTTAAAACCTTTGGTGCGACAAGTTGTTCTAAACGCTCAAGATCCCCTTGAGCAAAAGCTTTAATAACAGCAGAAAAGGCGTTTGCTGAACCTTTTTCAAATCGTTGCAGCGTGAAATCTTTAAAAGATTTTTGAATAGCTTTTAGTTGCTTTTCAAAAGGCTCAGCTTTTGGTTGAGATTCTTCGATAATTACTTGAGTAGTTTCTTTTGGAGTCAAAATAACAACATTCTCATCGTTGTTTTCTGGTCTCATCCACTGACGTTGTTTTTCATGCCCTGTTCGAGTCCCTAAAACACTCCAAAGACGATAAAATAAATAAATCGATAAGACAGCGAATAAAAGAATTTCTACCATATTTTTTTCCTATGCTAAGCTACGACATTATGCCTCAGCTTTATGGGCCTGTATACATGCAATATAAAGACAATTCAGACTATGTTGATTTTGGCTTCAAAAGCGTTAAAACCTCGTTAAAAACAGGGTTGGTGAATGAATTATTTTCAAAGGTCTCGAATCAATACGATGTAATGAACGACGTGATGAGTTTGGGATTGCATCGGTGTTGGAAAAAAATATTCGTTGATAAACTTTCTCTAAAACCGAATATGAAGATTTTAGATTTGGCGGGAGGAACAGGTGATATAGCTATTCGAATAGCGTCTAAAAAAGCCTACCTAAATCCTTCTGTAACTGTTTGCGATTTGACATATGAGATGATGAAGCAAGGAAAACGAAAAGCCATTAACAGAGGAATTATTACCATTAATTGGCACGGTGGCAATGCGGAAAAACTCCCCTATAAAGATAAAACGTTTGACGTAGTTACCATTGCTTTTGGTTTGCGAAATATTACCAATAAAAACCAAGCATTTAAAGAAATAGCAAGGATCTTAAAACCTGGAGGAAGGCTATTTTGCTTGGAGTTTATGCCACCAGAGGGTTTTTTAAAAGCAGCATACGATTTTTATTCTTTTAATCTTATTCCTTGGTTTGGTGAGCATATCGCGAAAGACCGTGAAGCCTACCAGTATTTGGTCGAAAGTATTCGCCAGTTTCCTGAGCCCGATATACTAAAAAGCATGTGCCTTGAGCAAGGATTTTGCAAATGTGCGTACGAAAAATGGACAGGCAACATTGTTGCCCTTCACCAGGCTGTCGTTAATTAGAAGCGCTGAAAGCTATTTGCTTCTAAGCAATAGGTACGACAGTTGTTGGAGTGGCTACAGCAGTATTAAAACTGCTCATACCAGCCAACGCGCTATTAAAGCTTGCGCTGCTGCTAGAAGCAACAGGAATACCAGTAACTTGACTTTCTAGTGCACTTTTTTGCTCTTGGCTCATATTTGTTGGCCGTATAAGCACCGCATCATCATTTGGATGAGAGTCATCATAAATAACTTTTACGCCTGGTTTCTTTGCAGCTGCAGCCCCAGAAATGGCGCCAGTAGTAGGATCGTACACCTTTATAACGCCGTTTTCAGTTACAACATTTAAGCCTTGAGCTTGTAAGGTGCCCGCTTGCGTTTGTAGCGCTGCAGAAGTTCCAGTTTTTTGGCAAGTACATCTTGCTCCAACCATTGGTTGTGTGGCATTAGCATAAGAAGCCATCGGCGCCATTGGTTGTTGTATCATCATACCAGCAGGAGGCGTCATTCCATTGTATTGCATTGCTTGTTGTTGAGGGCCATATGGATATTGCCCTCCTTGGGGATATGGATATTGAGACCCTTGTGGATAGTTGTTGTATCCTTGATTTGGATTATATCCCTGATGCTGATAGGGAGAACCATATCCTTGATTTCCCGTATAGCCTGGATTATATCCATTAGGCATTTGATAACCAGGATTACCGTATCCTGATTGAGGTCCATAATTATTAGGAGAACAAACCATTGATGCTGCATTAACAGCACTAACAGCCACACACACACCTACAAAAGCAATACATATATTTTTCATAATGTCTAAACATTTAGCTTGGTAGAACTTATTCTGCCATCATTTAGTAAAAAAAACGTTAACAACACGCCATGACAGTTTAATTACGTTTAGCTATAATGCTTGAAAATAAAAAATTTAGAACATAATGCTCGATAAATTTAATCCTCAACTCATTGAAGACCAGCTTTATGGTGACTCTGAAAGATTCTTCAAAGCTAATTTAAAAAGTTCTTCTTCTCCTTACACCATTATGATGCCTCCTCCGAATGTTACGGGATCGCTGCATCTAGGGCACGCATTAACTTATACGCTGCAAGACATCCTAATTCGTTTTAAACGAGCAATGGGTTTTGATGCTTTATGGCAGCCAGGCAAAGATCATGCAGGAATTGCTACGCAAATGGTGGTTGAGCGTCAATTAAATGAGCAAGGACAGACCCGCCATGATTTAGGGCGGGAGGCATTTTTAGAAAAAGTGTGGCAATGGAAAGAGTATTCGGGCAACACCATTGTTTCTCAGCAACGCCGTTTACGTATTTCTGCGGACTGGGAACGTTCTCGTTTTACGATGGATGAAGGCTTATCAAAAGCCGTTGTAGAGGTTTTTGTAAAACTTTATAAGGAAAAGCTTATTTACCGCGATAAACGTTTGGTGAATTGGGACCCTAAGCTTCTTACCGCTGTTTCTGATATTGAAGTAATTATTAAAGAAGAAAAAAAACCATTCTGGCATATTCGCTATCCTTTGGCCGATAATTCAGGTCAACACATTGTTATTGCAACAACTCGCCCAGAAACAATGTTTGGCGATACAGCAGTGGCGGTGCATCCGGAAGATGAACGCTATCAAGAATATATTGGAAAGTATATCTTGCATCCTCTCACCGGTCGTCATGTTCCAGTAATTGCCGATGAATTTTGTGATAAAGAAAAAGGTTCGGGGGCAGTTAAGATTACGCCTGCGCACGATTTTAATGACTATGAAATTGGTACTCGCCATAACCTTGATCGCCTTAACATTTTAGATGAGCAGGCGCACTTAAACGATCAAGTCCTCCCAAAATACCAAGGACTACACTATTTGAAGGCTAGATCACTTGTTGTGGCTGACCTTGAAGAGCTTAGCCTCATTGAAAAAACTGAAGAGATTGTGGGTCCCTCGCATTACGGGGAACGTTCCGGAATTGAGCTGCAACCTTATCTAACTGATCAATGGTTTGTAGATGCAAAAAGCTTGGCTCAACCAGCAATTGATGCGGTTAAAAAAGGCGATATCCGCTTTGTTCCAATGCATTGGGAAAATACCTATTTTGAATGGCTGAATAACATTCAACCTTGGTGTATCTCACGCCAAATTTGGTGGGGGCATCAAATCCCTGCGTGGTTTGGTCCAAATGGCGAAATTTTTGTTGAAAAAACCGAAGAAGAGGCCTATCAAACTGCACGCGCGCAATTGGGTAGCGATGTGTTCTTGCACCGAGAGACCGATGTTCTTGATACTTGGTTTTCAAGCGCATTATGGCCATTTACAACGCTTGGTTGGCCAGATAAAGCCGAAGAGCTAAGCCGTTATTATCCAACTGATACCTTAGTTACAGGATTTGACATTATCTTCTTTTGGGTTGCCCGCATGATTATGATGGGTATGCATTTTATGAAAGCAGTGCCTTTTAAAACAGTGTATATCCACGCTTTGGTCCGCGATGAGAAGGGTCAAAAAATGTCTAAATCCAAGGGAAACGTTATTGATCCTTTGGTGCTTATGGATAAGTATGGTTCCGATGTTGTGCGTTTTACCTTAGCAGCCTTAGCAGCACCAGGACGCGATATTAAACTTGGAGAGAGTAGGGTAGAGGGCTACCGTAATTTTTGCACGAAAATATGGAATGCTGCACGTTTTCTTGAAATGCAAGAGTGTCAATTTGATCCTTCTTTTGCTCCTAATAAAGAGATGCACCCTATTAATCAATGGATGGTAGCACACATGCAATCTCTCAAACATTCAACCATTTCCTATTTTAATGAATACCGCTTTGACTTAGCTTCGCAAGGTCTATACCAAAGCTTTTGGTATGTCTTTTGTGATCAATACTTAGAAGCATTAAAAGTATTGGCTCAAGAAAATCAAGCAGAGACAACAAAAAAAGTCGCGATGTGGGTCCTATTTGAGTACCTAAGTTTGCTGCATCCTATTATGCCAAGCATTACAAGCTATTTAGCAAAGCATTTCAAAATGCACGAATGTTTAACTTCCCATAAGCTTGATCTCAAGGAGACTCAGTTTGATGTAAATCACACTGATATTTTATGGAAACTTATTGATGAAGTCCGCTCACTAAAAGGATTACTGAATATTTCAGGAGGGGCTGTTCTAAAAGCCTGCATGCTTCCTGAACATATCGATACATTAGATAATTTTAGAGGGGTGTTAACATCAATGGCGCGGCTTTCTCACATCGAGCCTTGGGCAAATGATACTCCGCCCGAGGCTTTGTATCTTCCATGCGTGGTAGGCAGCTATACGTTATATGTAAAATGCTTTGAAGATCAACACGAAATACAAAATGGAATAAGTATTTTACGTCAAAAACGTGATGCTCTTGAGAAAGAAATCATGCATCTCGATAAAAAACTTCAAAACGAGGCCTATAAAAATGCTAAACCTGAACAATGGCAGGAAGATAGTGAAATCTTATTGCTAAAATCGAAAGAAAGCTCGAAATTAACCAATTTTATAGATTTATTGGGGTAAAGATAATAAAGTTCAATGATCTGCTTGAAGTTACTTGACAAGAAACGAGTGATTGTTTAGGTTCAGATCATTGCCTAGAGTAATAAACTAGGGGGTGTAGCTCAGTTGGTTAGAGCGCCGGCCTGTCACGCCGGAGGTCGCGGGTTCGAGTCCCGTCACTCCCGCCATTTTATTAGGTATCCTGTGAATTATTTTTCCCATATTATTGATTTAGAAGAGGCAGATGAACGAGGTCGACCGACGTCTTTTAGTGCCTCCAAAGAGCAATGTGAACAAATTATGGAAGTTTTTGATCTACTTGATCTAAAATCTTTTACCGTGCAATCACAAGTCCAACTTTTAGGTGATGGTATTTATGAGCTTAACGGAAGCCTTAATGCGGTTGTAGTTCAGCCAAGTATTGTTAGCTATGAGCCTGTAACAACAAGCATTAGTGAGCCTTTTACTGTAAAACTGATGCCCTCCGAAAAACGCATGGTAGACTATGAAACAACGCATCCTGATGATGATTGTGATGTGTATCATGACCAAGAGTATGACTTAGGAAACTTAGCCTTAGAATATCTTTCCTTAAGCTTGCCGACACACCCTAAACTAGCAGGTGAATCAGGTGATCATATTGAATTTGAAGAAAATGAAAAAGCTCCATCTCCTTTTACAGTATTAAGTGATCTGAAGAAAGAAAATTAAAAACTATGCGCGAGATAGCATTAGACACCGAAACAACAGGCCTTAGCGCTAAAGATGGGCATCGCATTGTCGAAATTGGCTGCGTAGAACTTATAAATAGGGTGCCTACAGGCCGTACCTATCACACGTACATTAATCCAGAACGCGATGTTTCACCTAGCGCCACAGCTATTTCGGGATTAACATATGATTTTTTGCAAAAGTTTTCTAAATTTGGCGACATAGCAAGCAATTTTCATGACTTTATTAAAGACTCAACCTTAGTCATTCATAATGCCACCTTTGATATTGGCTTCATTAACGCGGAGTTTGAACGCATTAGTTTACCCTTCCTCAATGTGACAGAGGCTATTGACACGGTTGTTCTTTCTAGAAAGAAATTCCCAGGCCAACCAGCTAATCTTGATGCTTTGTGTAAACGTTTAAACATAGATCTCTCAAAAAGAACAAAACACGGCGCCTTAGTGGATGCTGAGCTTTTGGTAGAAGTCTATATTCAGCTTACTGGCGGTAGACAAGCTGCTCTTTTTAAAAATGATCAAAGCGAAAGTATCTTAACACCAGATGCAGTCTTTCGCGAACCTCGTGCTTTTGCGATTAATCAAAATGAGCTTGATGAACATGAAGAATTTTTAAAACTCCTTAAAGACCCTCTCTGGAAAAGAGCTTAAGGTGACTTCGTTTAGTCTGCATCCTCAAATTGAAGCCGACTCAACTTTTATAACCGATCTGAAACTGTGCCAAGTGCGCTTACATAAGAATGCGGGATTTCCTTGGATCATGCTCATTCCAAAAGTAAACGTCATCGAGCTTGTTGATATGCAGCCAGATGAACAGCAGTTGCTTATGCAAGAAATCTGTACAGCAAGTACAGTGATGAGAACTCTCTATAAACCTACAAAACTAAATATCGCAACCATTGGTAATGCCGTTTCTCAAATTCATGTGCACGTGATAGCTCGTTACGATACTGATAAAGTCTGGCCGCGTACTGTTTGGTATTGCGGAGTAGAGGAAGAATATACTATAAGAGAGGAAGATCAACAAATACAGCTAATTAAAAAAGCTTTTAGTGAATGTTCATGTTAAGACAAAAAATAGAAATTGCTTTAGATAAAATTAATAGCGCTAATTTGGGTGACGATGATTTTTTTTCTATTCTTCAAGACGTTTGCTTTGATTTTGATCTTGAACGATTTGCGTTTGGTATACGTTATGGGAAAAAGGATAATTTTGATTCATTTTTTGGGGTTTCTACGCACTCAAATGAGTTGAAGGAGTACTACATCAAAAACAAATGCCATTTGTATGATCCTCTTTTTCATGCCTTGTATAAATTAGCCATGCCTTTTGAATGGAATTTAGAAAAAATTGACAACCTATTTCCCATCCAAAAAGAATTGATGAACGCTTTTATGAGTTTTAATATACAAACTGGTACAACCATTCTTTTAACGCCTCATTCAACCTTCCAGGGCTTTATTACAATCTTACATACTTCATTACATCCAGAAGTTCTATACGCACTTTCTCTTATTGCAAATGCATGCACTAGTAAGCGTATGAGCATAAAAGAAAGCCAAGATTTAAAAATTTTAACAGGCCGAGAAATAGAGATTCTCTCTCAAAAATCTCAAGGGCAAACTATTAAAGCTGTTAGTTATAATTTATCACTTTCTCAATCTACAATACAATTTCACTTGGGAAATATTCGCTCAAAATTAAATGCACAATCTACAGAACACGCCATTTCAAAATTTATTTCTTTGCAATCAAATAAAGAATTTTAAAAGGTAAGGGGAAGATTCCTAAATAACGCTTTTCTTGTGAAGGAACATAAAATCCGTTATCAATATGTTATAAACTTTGAGCAGGTTATAACATGTCTTATGCACAACCAAACTATTCTCTCGTTACGCCTTACGTTATTGTTGAGGATGTCAAAAAATCGATAGATTTTTACACACGGGTTTTTGGCTTTAGCATTTTAGAAGAGCACGAGCGCGAAGGTGTAATAACTGGCGCTACACTCAAGCTTGGTGACGTAACGTTTATGGTTTTCTCAAAAACACTAAGTGGTTGCTCCGAAAAGATGCCTTTTGAGAAAAATACTCCCTCTGGCAGCAGTCTCTATGTGTATTGTCCTAATGTCGATGAACTCTACAAAAATGCCATTGAAAAAGGAGCAGCATCGATTGTTGAGCCCGAGGATGCTTTTTGGGGTGATCGCTATTGTCAAATACGCGATACTGAGGGGTATATCTGGTGCTTTGCAACTTATAAGCAGGCAGCGTAAATATTGCCGTCAAATTCTTATATAACAGAATGCGGTAAGAGCATCCTTATCAATAGAGAGTTTAGATTTAGGCGTTTAACTCTAAAATTCTCAAGAAGGGAAAATGCGTATATTGTCACAGCGCCATTTTTTGTTTCTTTTAAAAAAATTACGGCTTTTATCGAAAGTGCAAAAGCTTGGTTTGTAAAAATTGAAAACGCAAAAACACAAGAGTCAGCAAAAAAAGTAACCCCAGGGCAAAGCATCTCTGTTTTAGGAAAATTATTGCGGGTAGATTTTTTTCCCAACCCTAAACCACTTGTTCTCCTGAAAAATGACACAATAGAAGTACACGGAACGCTTTCAAAATTTGAAACAATCCTTTTGGGCTATTTAAAAAATTTAGCTAAAGAAAAATGCACACATTATAGTTCTGAATATGCGCAAAAACTAAAAGTCGAATTTAATAGGGTCACCGTTAAGGAAATGCGTACCCGTTTTGGCAGTTGCACCTCTCACAAACATCTTAATTACTGCTGGCGAATCATCTTCGCTCCAGAACATATTCTTGCGTACCTTTGCGCCCATGAGGTTGCTCATCTCAAAGAAATGAACCACAGCGAAAAGTTTTGGAAACTTGTTGAAAGCCTTTGCCCCGATTATAAATCATCGAGAAAATGGCTAAAGCAACATGGAAATGAGCTGTATCAAAAGTTTTAATTAAGGTCTTTCGAAGTCTATAAAGTTTCGACACCGTAATGATCAACAGTAAATTACACTAAGTGTAACTTTATGTAGAGCGAACTACTTTCTACCGGTACTCACTCTTCAAAACCGGACCAATACGAATAGGTTCAATTATTGCTGCAAGACCATTAGCCCCAACTTCTATAAAAGCACCGCAAACAGTTCCTTCTCCAGAAGCTGGCTCTTTTTGTTTTGGTTTTGGGATTTTTTTAAAGAAGGTAGCTAAAGCCACTTCAGGTTTTAACCCTATTACCGAATCATAATCACCACACATGCCTGCATCGCTCATATACGCCGTACCTCCCTTCATAACATGAGCATCAGCTGTTGGAATGTGTGTATGTGTACCAATAACAGCCGACACCTTACCATCAAAATATTTAGTAAACGCCATCTTCTCCGACGTTGTCTCTCCGTGAAAATCTACAAAAATGCCAGAAATAGAGCCACCCAATGGATACTTCTTTAAAATTTCTTCTACAGCTTGAAAAGGACAGTCCAAAAAATTCTCCATAAAAAGCCTGCCCATAGCATTAATCACAAGAAGATTTTTTCCATTTTTGGAATACATCCCAAAACCTTTACCAGGGGTATTTTTGGGGTAATTAACTGGGCGTAAAATCTTATCAGATTGGCTTAAGGTTGAAAGGATTTCCCCCTTATCGAAGCTATGGTTACCCCCTGTAATAACATCAACACCAAGCGCAAAAAAGTCCTTAACCATATCGGGCATGATGCCAAATCCATGTGCCGCATTCTCTCCATTGGCGATAATAAAATCTGGTTGATATATATTTTTGAGTGTTGGTAGGTGTTTAGCAACTGCATCACGCCCACTTCGTCCAAAAACATCACCTAAGAAAATAATACGCATCTATTTAGTCATTTTTGTTGTTTGCCTGAGTATAACCAGTTTAAATCCAAAGAAAACAAAAAATCAGTTTGCCTCTTGCTTTTTCTTAACCATTACGTATCATATAACCCATATATATTATAAGGATCTGTGGCAAGAATGAGCCTAGCAGACGATAACAATGAAAATCCCTGGGATGTTAAGGATAATGATTCTAGTCCCAGTAAGAAATCAAATAAGGAAGATCCAATCGATTTCTTAAGTAGAAAGCGTTCTACTCAGCAGCCTCCTGAATTTTCTAAGATTTTTGAAGAATTTCACAAAAGAATAAAAGAAAAAGGAAAGCAGTCTGGCGGAGGAAACTTACCCCCACATGGCCAGTTTAAAATGTTTTCAGGTATTGCTATCCTTCTTGTTTTTGCATGGCTTGCCTCTGGATTTTATCGCGTGCAAGAAGGTGAAGTAGCTGTTATTCTGCGTTTTGGAGAGTTGGTTAGAACAACACAGCCAGGGTTGCGTTATCGTTTCCCTGCACCTATTGAACATGAAATTATCAAAAATGTAGCTGTTGTTAATAAAATTGACAGCAGTCATAACCAAGACGGTGAAGTCGATCAAAGCCTTATACTGACAGGCGATGAGAACATGGTACTCACCAATTATACGGTTTTATGGAAAATCAAAGATATTACCCAATATCTATTCACCGTACGCAATCCTGACGCAACAATAAGTGCAGCAGCCGAAAGCGCACTCCGTGAAGTAATCGGGCAAACTACCGCGCGACTTGCTCTAACAGAAGGCCGTGAAAAAATCGGAGCTCAATCACAAGAATTATTGCAAAAAATATTAGACGGCTATAACACTGGGGTCCAAATTATTAGTTTCCAATTGCAACGAGTTGAACCACCCGCACAAGTTGTTGAAGCATTTAACGACATGCAGGCATCTCTCGTTGACGCTGACCGTCTAAGCAATGAAGCGCAATCGTACAGCAATGACATACTTCCGAAAGCTCGCGGACAAGCAGAAAGTATTCTACGTAGTGCTGAAGCATATGCAACAGAAGTCGTTGAGCGTGCGAAGGGTGAAACCGCAAGATTTACACAAGTACTAAAATCAAATCAAAAAAATCCACGCGTTGCGCGTATACGCATGCACCGAGAAACAATGGATCAACTCATGAGAGAAGCAAATGTTACCCTGGTAGATCACGATTTATCAAGATCACTACAAAACTATAATCAATTAACGCCAATACCTTTACTCGACAAGAAAAAGGAGGATGCCTAATGTTTAGTAATCTTCCAGTTTGGGTACGTTTTGCACCGGTGTTTGCTGTAATTTTGTTAGGGGATTCCCTGTTCATTGTTGACCAAATCACCCAAGCTATTATTCTTCGCTTTGGAGAATATCGCCGTGTTCATACAGAGCCCGGGTTAAAAATAAAAATCCCTTTTATTGAAGAAATAATAGCGTATGAAAAACGCATATTAGACTATGATTTGCCATCAATCTACGTAACAACTCAAGATCAAAAGCGCTTGGTTGTTAATACTTATACACGTTATAGAATTTCTGATCCTTTGAAATTTTTTCAAAGTGTTAAGCCTGCATCAGAAGTAGGGGCTCGCTTACGTTTAGAAGCTATCATTAGCAGCTCTGTACGAAATGTTCTCGGTAAAGTGGAGCTCCGTTCAATGCTGAGAAAAGAACGCGCCGATACGATGCATCAAATTCTAGAAGAAGTCAGATCTATAGCAAGTCCTCTAGGAATAACCATTGTTGATGTTCGCATCATCCGCACAGAACTTCCGAACGAAAACCGTAACGCAGTTTTTGCTCGAATGAATTCTGAGCTTGTGCGTTTTGCTAAAGAAAATCGGGCAAAAGGTGAAGAAGCGGCCATCGCTATTCGAGCAACAGCTGACAAAGAGCGTACAATTTTGCTAGCGGAAGCGAACAGAAAAGCTGAAGAAGTTAGAGGTAATGGAGATGCTAAGGCTATAGAAATAGCTGCAGTAGCTTTTGGCGCTGATCCAGATTTTTATGAGTTCTACCGTACGCTAGAGTCTTATAAGCAAGCCATCAAGCCTGGCTCTTCTTTCTTACTCTCAACAAATAATGAATACACCAAAAATTTAACGAATTATTTACCAAAGAAATGAATAATTTTAGTAAAATAAAAATTAAGTTTTATGATTTAGGGGAATTATGCGCTTTATAGTTTTATCATTGGTTTTTGCTTTTTCTGCATTATGCGCAGATGCACCGCGCGCGCCTTTTGACGTCAGTAAAGGCTTTTCAGGAGTTGTTGATAAATTATTACCGGCCGTTGTCAGTGTGCAAGCAACACAAGTATTAGAGCGCCAAGAAAATGGTATAATGGCTTTACCAGGCATGCCTCAAGGACGTATGGGCGCAGGTAACCCCCTTGAAGAACTCTTCCGTGAGTTTATGGGGCAAATGGATCGCCCTCGCAAACTACAAGCGGTTGGAGCTGGTTTCATTATTCATTGTGATGGAAAAATTGCTTACGTGGTCACCAATCATCATGTGGTCTCCGAAGCAAAAACCTTAACGGTTGTGTTAGAAGACAAGACTGAAATACCTGCAACGTTGTTAGCATCCGACGAACGTAACGATGTTGCTGTTATCAAACTTGATTTATCCGTTCTTCTTGCTGAAAAACGTAATCTACCTACTGTTGAATGGGCAAATTCTGATGAAGTAAAAACAGGCGACTGGGTAATAGCCATTGGTAACCCTTTTAATTTCGGTGGCACCGTAACTGTAGGTGTGGTATCTCACAAGGGTCGTTATGTTCCATCGGGAATGCAACAAGATTTTGAATTTATTCAACATAGCGCCCAAATCAACATTGGAAGTTCAGGGGGAGCCTTGTTTGATATCAATGGAAAAGTAATTGGTATTAACAATGCTATTATCACAAACACCGGCGGCAATATTGGTATAGGTTTTGCTATTCCTGCAAATGTGGCACGCCAAACAGTTGATCAGCTTATCAAGTACGGTAAAACACGCCGTGGCCACTTAGGAATACGCATTCAAGCATTGAACGAAGATATGGCAGAGAGCCAAGGTCTCAAAGAAACTGGTGTGATTGTTGGTAGCGTCATAGATGGCGGTCCTTCTGAAGGAAAGCTTAAAACTGGGGATATCATTCTTGAATTTGAAGGGAAAAAAGTCACTGAATCGTATATTTTGTCTCGTATGATTAGCGAAACAGAAATAGGAAAGACTATTAAGCTCAAAGTTTGGAGAGACGGGAAAATAATTACGACGACCATCAAAGTTGAAGAAATGCCAGATACTAAAAAAGAAGATGACAAGCACAAAGCAGCAGGTCGATCTGGTTTTTCTAATATCGCAGGGCTTGAAATCAGTAAGATTCCAGAAGAATTAAAAGAGCAACTTAAGGAAATCAATAAAGATACACACGGTGTTATCATCCTTCGGGTTGATCCAAACAGTCCAGCTGGAGACCAGGGTTTGTTAATGAAGGGAGATATTATTGAGGAAGCAAATCATAAATCAATAGATTCACCAGTAGATTTTGAAGCTATTGTTAAGCAAGCGAAAAAAGAGAAACGCAAGAATATTTTGCTGTTAATTTCGCGTGATGGGAAACCAGCATACTTGCCATTGCGCATTGAAGAAGATGCTCCAGCTAAAGCAGAAGCAAAAACTCCTGACGAAAAACCTAAGGAAGAAAAAGCAGAAGAAAAGAAGCCAGACGAAGAAAAACCAGAGACCAAAAAAGCAGAGTCGAAGGAAATGCCTAAAGGCGATAAAGCTGTTGAAAAAGCGACCCCATCAGAGCAGCCAGAAAGAATTCACGCTGTTCCTGAACGTATTCATGATCCGAAGATTTTGGAAGAAGAGCCGGATGATGAAATTCATGAGATTCAAGACATCGATCTAGACGCTGAAAACCAAGTAAAAGAGGGAGGAAGTGAAGATTTTCTTGCCAAACCTGATCAAAATGCGCTACAAGAAGAGCAGAATGAATCAGTAACTTCACGAATTGTTAAGAAGCTGAGGTCGATGTTTGGAATAGGTTGATGTTTATTCAAACCGAAGAGACCCCAAACCCACTGACGTTAAAATTTATACCGGAACAAGCGGTTTTAACTGATGATCTTGGGGTTAGGTCTCTTGAATATAAAAAAAATCAAGAAGCAATCGACTCTCCCCTTGCAAAAAGATTATTGCAGGTTGATGGGATAGAGGGTGTTTTTCTTGGAGCAACCTATATTTCTGTAACCAAGCAAGAAACATACGAATGGTATGTTCTAAAGCCTGCGATTATTGGGATTATTATGGAGCATTTTGTTAATAATGCCCCTATATATACAGGAAAAGCAGCAGAAATAGACAACGACTCAGACCCAATTGTCAAGCAAATTCGTGAGATTATCGATACGCGTGTTCGCCCATCTGTTGCTATGGATGGTGGAGACATTGTATTTGAGTCATTCAAAGATGGAATTGTGTATCTAAAGTTACAAGGTGCTTGTAGTGGCTGCCCAAGTTCGACAGCAACACTAAAGTCAGGCATCGAAAATATGTTAAGATATTATGTGCCAGAAGTTCAGGAGGTATGTCAGTATGCAGAGTAATTGGATTGGTCGTTTTTTTCTCCCCCTACTTGTTACAGTAAGTAATTTAGCGCCGGTGAGTGCTACGTTTGCACCAAAAAAGCTTAATAAAATGCCTAAGCGTACAACGTTTTCAAAAAGGGATTGCCAAAATCTCATAAAGCAACTTGAGCGTGAAAACTCTATTCCTCCAGGGCTTTTAGAAGCAATCGGAGCTGTCGAATCAGACCATACAGCCTATGCGGTAAACTGTAAGGGACAAACAAAGCATTTTACAAATTATGAAGTAGCAAAGCAGCACGTTCTCAATCTTCGTAGCCAAGGAATTATCGATATTGATATTGGAATGTTGCAAATAAATTATGGCTATCACCGCTCGAAATTTAAAGCCGAAGAGCTTCTTGATCCATACAACAACGCGTCCTATGCAGCTCAATTTTTAGTGTATTTAAAAAAGGTTCATGGCACTTGGGAAAAAGCTGTAAAATTCTACCATTCTCCAGCTCAAAAATACCAAAAAATATACTTTACAAAAGTTATGGCGGAGCTAAAGCAGATTGATAAAATAACCTATCAACAACTAGCTAATACAAATGTTATAACGCTTAAACCAGCAAGAAAAATTAAAAAAGCAGCTTAATAGTTAGGTGAATAATTTCGATACAAATAGTTCAATAGCAAAAATATTATGCGGAACAACGCTTGCGGAACATCAGCAAGCGTTGCTTTGTGAGAGAATTAAAAGCTTAAAACAAAAAACAAGCAAAACCCCTTGTTTAGCTGTTGTTCTTGTTGGAGAAAACCCTTCAAGCCTTATCTACGTTGATGCCAAGCAAAAGGCCTGCCAAAAGGTAGGCATCGAATCAAGAGTTCTTAATTTCCCATCAAATACTACCCAAGAAACCCTTATTAAAACCATCCAAAATCTTAATAATGATGCAACTGTTGATGGTATTTTAATTCAAATGCCTCTACCTGAGGGATTAAATGCTAATGTATTATTAGACGCACTAAGTCCTGAGAAGGATGTTGATGGTCTAACACCGCATAACCTTGGTCTGCTTATGAGTAGGCGCCCATCTTTTATCCCATGCACACCTCTAGGCTGCATAGACCTTATTAAACAAGTAATAAATCCAGAAAGCAAAAGGGCTGTTGTACTTGGGCGCTCTCTTTTAGTTGGAAGACCGATGGCTCTTTTATTGGAAGCCGAAAACGCAACCGTTACCATGGTTCATTCTAAATCCCAAGACGTACCGGCCATTTGCCGCGAGGCTGATATTATTGTGGCAGCCGTCGGTAAACCAAGCCTTATTACCGCAGATTATATAAAACCAGGTTCTGCTGTTATTGATGTCGGTATCACACGCCATGAAGGTAAAATATGTGGTGATGTGCACGAATCTGTAAATGCAGTTGCAGGATGGTTAACGCCAGTACCAGGTGGAGTAGGGCCCATGACCATCACAAAGCTTCTCAGCAATACCGTATTAGCTTTTGAAAGAAACCATTTATAAAAAAAAAGTCCCACGGTTAAACCGCAGGACCAATGAATCATATCTGTGTGGTTAAGCCTAAGCTCTTACCGTTACATCACATGCCCAAGTTGCGCCCGCACCAAGTTGAATATTTGAGCCTGCTTGCATTGATACAGGGCCTGTAAGAGCTACGTCGTTGTCGCTTGTTGCGAGAGCTGTTGGATGAGCGCTGGAAAAAGGAGGTAAATTCTGCCAATATACCCATCCATAAGTGTCGCTGAAACCAAAATTTAGCAGTACATCACCGTAGGTGATGTACTGATCAGTAGTATCGCTTGTTAGATAATTGGGATCAGTCCCTACCACCGTATGAGATAAAAAGTTAGTTGGCCATGGCAGTTTGCTTGTACCTGATTCAAAATATCCACTAACAGTGTTAAAACTATAAGTTAGCATTTGAGTTACAGAATCACCCACCTTTTTGCCATCATCTACTACTACCGTTCCGCCAGCATCTACTGTTAGAGCACCTGTAACTTGTCCTACGGCAGCAGTACGATCACCAGCCAGTTGCAACTGTGCACCACTTGCAATCTTGAGCGGCCCATTCGGCGTTTTACCGGCATTTACATAGAAATTTCCATTATCCACATTAATGCCACCCACCGTATGCGCACTTAAATCAGAGGTGACATTAACTTCATTAATTCCATCACCAATTATCGTCAGCTCTCCAGGTCCAGAGAGTGCATTAAGGTCAACACTATGGTTTTGTGTATCTAAACTTCCATCCTGATCCATAATGATAGAGGGAAGGCTAAATCCAGCCGTTGCAACCATATCTCCGCCATTCAACCGCATAGCTTTACCCGATGCAATAGGTGCGTCAGAAGCCATCGCAACTATACCTTTGGTTACCTGCACATCCTCCGTTGCTGAACCGCTAAAGGTACAAACATCGCTAGTGCCACTTCCTGTGAACTTAACCTTACCTGTAATAGGCCCTGCTAGCTCGCCATTAATACCAGTAAACTTAATGGTGACTTCACTTGCGCTCAAGCTGCCAGATAATCCAAGTCCAACAGCTATTGTTACGCAATATTGTAAAAGTTGTTTATTATTTGTTTTAAATTTCATTATTGTATCCTTTAATTAAAATTAATAATAATGAAATTATTTCAGAAATGAATTAAATAATTAATAACAATTTTTTAATATATTGTTAATATTTCTTAAATATTTATATTATTTTATATTAAAATTTTTCTACTCTAATTCTAAGCTCAAGCTTATAAGTGGCTAATTACTCAATATGAGAAAAATATTGCTTACGATGTAAGGAAAGTATTAAAAAGCAATAGCCTAGGCTTAAAATAGATAGATTGAAAGGCTTCATGCAGCGATCACTATAAAGCCCCAACTACCGCCAAATGCGCTGCCCATAAGAACCGGTCAACAGGATAAGCTTTTCCAAAAGTATATCCTCCTTTATCACACGTCATGAAGAAAAAATATGCGGTGATGTTCACGACTCAGTAAACTCCGTCGCAGGCTGGCTAATGCCAGTTCCAGGTGGAGTAGGGCCCATAACCATCACCATCACTAAGCTGCTCAGCAATACAGTATTGGCCTTTGAGCGAAAACATGCGCGGTACCAGTAAATACATTGACAATAATTACCTCACTGCGCATATTTATTTTTAAAATAAGCGAGATTAATACAATGATGATTTTTAAAATAGCTTTATTTCTATTAACATTTTTCACTTTTACTGCAAATGCTTATGCATCACTTGAGCAAGATCCTGGCGAGCATCTCTACCCTAATATGAAAAAAATAACTGATACATTTTACAAAGCAGAAGAAATAATAAATGGTAAACACTACTATGTTTGTGCTGAGCGCCTAACCTCAGCTAATTTACACCTTTATAGAAATTATTTCGCTGTTCAGGGTAATGAAACATTAAACAAAATGCCTCTTCCGAGTACTATGGGAATCCACCAATTACAGCAAGGATCTATCTTTGCTCATCATGCCTTACGTGAAGCATTATCAATAGATGAAGAAAAATGGGTGATTTATGTTACGGATGACCCTCATTCCGCTGGTATTACAGCAGATATGCAAAATTATAATGTTGACCACTTGATGAGGATTTTAGAAAAACAACAAATAGGTGCTGAGTTTAATTTTGCCAACCATATTAAAATGTTTGTAACAGCAACTACTTCACCAGACGCTTTTGCCGTATCACCTGTAGGAATTGCCGCTAGTATTGAAAGTTTTTTTCTTCCTGATAGCCCAAAAGACATAGCAATTGATTACGTGCTTGCCAATATGGCTAGGGTAATGCTGAAACGGAATCCTGATCGGTTATATATGATAAATGCTCCAATGTTGATGTTGGAAAAAAAACTAGCGCACAAACTTCCACCAGCTTCTGTTTTTGTTGGAACAAAAGAAATGCACGCAAGACTCAAAAAACTGCGGGATTTAACGTTAGAAGATTTTCGTACGCAACAAGAGAAATATATCTCTTCTAATACATATAAAATGGAACATGAAATTCGTCGAGCATACTTTTATGCAAATGAAGCGTTGCATGTTCAAAAAATAACCTCTGAAATAGAGATAAAAATAGCTGCCATTGCTAATGGAGCTGATAAAGAAGCTATTGAAGTACTCAATTTTTGTGCAGAAAATTTGAGTAAGGGATGGCTTAAAGCTGATTCGGCAAAACAAAAAGAATATACAATAAGGAAATTGTACGAGGAATATCGCAATCCCTATATTTTTGGAAAAATTAATAAAGTAGAGGAAATGCTTGAATTCATGGAGAAATACCCACCTATTCTTTCAACAGATGGTTTCGATGCAGAATATGGAGATTTTTACATCAATCAGCATTTCACCATTTTTGCGGCGCCTGACTCTAATGTCCCCGTGCTAGATGTTTATATATCAAACTATATGTACGATTGGTTGTTTAGACGTCGACCTTACGGCCCTTACGAAGGCGGAGGAACCCATTACGTGGTTGTTGATCTTAAAGCGCTAGCAAATTACAGTCTTAAGGACCCTTCCTAAACAACCCAACCACCTCTAAATGCGCGGCCCATAGGAATTGATCGATAGGGTATGCTTTTTCAAAGGTATATCCGCCGCTCTCCAAAATCTTCGCATCGCGCGCAAAAGTTTCGGGATTACAGGAAATATAAAGAACCAAAGGAATTCGACTTGCTGCCAGCTCCTCTGTTTGCGCTTTTGCTCCTGCTCGAGGCGGGTCTATTACCACCGCATCGTATTCATTCAAGTCGTTCGTTGGCAAAGGATTTGCAAACAAATCTTGCTCAAAAGCCGATAAAGCCATATCAGCACTAGCTTCTGAGAGTATTTTGATTGCTTTTTTATCTCCCTCAAAGGCATCGACCTTAGCAAAATCGGCCAAAACACCAGTAAAAGTGCCGCGCCCACAAAACAAGTCCAGAACATGCGTATAAGGCTTCGATATCTCAAGAACCTTTCGCACTATGTTTTGCATCCATTCTTGCGCCAAACTACTTGCTTGCAAAAAAGTCCACGGATCAACAGCAACATTAAGATCGCCAAATTGCGTGGTTATAGGCTTTTCTTGTTTTAAAACATCATAAAACTTGCGGTGTCGAAACTGCAATCGTGTCCATGAAGCCCTATCTGCAATGATTTTAAGTATCTCACGCTGAGTATTTGTTAATTCACTCACTCCTTGAATTTCAATCGCCACATCTACATCACCCTCAAGCTCCAACACAAAAATCTTTGCCTTTTGATAAGGCTCCAACAATGCTTCCATTGCTTCACGTAAATACGGTAGCGCCGCTTGGAGGGGAGGCGTTAAAACTGGGCATTCCTCCATATCAATAATTTGGTGACTTTGCAGGCGATGAAAGCCCATGAAAAGCTTATCTCCCTTTTTAACAGCCTCCAAATTTGCCCGCCGACGTTGTCCCATAGGCACTACTTTAATGGGTTCAATGATATAAGGATCCAACCCATGCTCTAAAAATGCGTTAGTTAGCAAAGAGGTCTTAAACTCTTTGTAAAACCCTTCTTTTACATGCTGCAGCATACATCCGCCACAACTTGTAAAATGCTTACATGCAGCTTCTTGCCGCTCAGCGGAAGGCTTAATCACTTCTTTAAAATACGTATTGGTGCGCCTTGGATACTGAACGCGCTCAAATCTTACCTCTTCCCCAGGCAAACAAAAAGGTAGCTCTGTGTCGCCACTCTCACTTAACACCTCAGCAAAACTATCGCTTTTTAAACGTATAGCTTTCCCAGAAGCTTGAGTAATAATCGGGGGCGTTTGATTGCGCATAACAGCCAGAAATTCATCCTAATAATCAACGTATGTTAAGGCTTTTTGGCTTTTTTAGCCACCTAAAAATAATTAGGGCATTTTTTACGATTTATTCATGTTTAAGCAACTAAAATAATTATAGTTACTAAAATAGGTAATTTAGTAATGGTAAAAGTAATCTTTTTATTCTTCGCTCAGTGGCTCATGTATTTGTGGTGCTGCGATGAGCTTCTTGAAATCAGGCGTTATCAAGAAGATATCGATTATTACCTAAAAAATTGGCCAGCCTGCCGAACCTACTCCCATCAAGAAACCCTAATGAAAAACACTGAAATAAGCCAACTTATGGTTTCAATGAACAAACTACTCATACGCTATAATCGATTCCAAAATAGTTGCGACAAAGGACACGAAATCGCTGCAACCATAAAAACCTCAACGGAAGTCCTGCAATTTGTCGAAGAATATGATCTTTTTGAAATGAATATTGACGAGTATACGCCTGAAAAAATCTTCTCAACCCAATTAAAATATACAGGGGTCTTCTTGGCAAAACCAAGCATTATGTCCGCTTTTAGCGGTGATCGATCTATATACGATCGCTTTTATGGCGAACCCTATTATAAGGCAATCACTGAACCGACTTACCATTATCTTAAACGCATAAAGGAGGACTTAGAATATGTTGCGGGCAGTCTTGGAAGACTCAACGTGGATGTGATAGAATTTAAAGAGAAACCTAATTTTTTCAAAGACTTATGGACACAATTTTGGCCTTTATTATGAACATGTCAGCCTGGCACTGGATGAGCTTTGGTGTAGCTCTTTTATCTTTTGAATTAATGTTCCCCGGCATTCTAATGGGCTGGGTCAGCATCAGCGCCTTTTTAACTGCTGTTATCGTCTACCTAACAGGGATCGTTGGTCTTCCAGCTATCGTCGCCTTCCTTATGTTAGGCGCAGGCATTTGTGTACTCAAGAAGAAGTGCTCAAACATATGTCCGAAAATGTGTTCTAAGTAAGCTTCTAAACATAAGCTAGACCTATTACTGACGTCCCGCGACTTGATCGCGGGATCCAGATTATAATTTACCCGGCCATCTTCATAAAGAAACTGCCCCACACGGCACTTAGCGCATCCACCATCTGATGAATCATTTCTTTTGTATGGAAAGGCGTCACCGTTAAACGCATGCGCTCTTCACCCTTTGGTACCGTAGGATAATTAATTGGCTGCACATAAATTCCAAACTCATTAAGCAATGCATCGGTAAACTCTTTGCATAACACCGCATTACCAATCACCACCGGCACAATATGACTTGGCGTATGGTAATAATTTACCTGCGTTTTGCTCAAAAGATTTTTCAAAAGATTCACATTATCCCAAAGCTTGTGACGCAGGTCATCGGCATCACGCAATGTTTTAATGGAGGTCGTTGCAGCGCTTGCCACCATAGGCGGAAGGGATGTTGTAAAAATAAATCCTGCCGCAACGCTTCGCACATAATCAACTAATATTTTAGACCCGGTAATATACCCACCAATTACGCCATAGGCTTTGGCAAAATTTCCTTGAATAACATCAATTCGGTGCTGCTGATTAAGTTCATTCGCCCGACCAGCGCCACCTTTTCCGTAAATACCTACAGCATGCACTTCATCCAAATACGTCAAAGCATTGTATTCTTTTGCCAAATCGCAAATTGTTTCAATCGGCGCAAAATCGCCTTCCATAGAATACACTGAAACAAAAGCTATAAGTTTTGGCTGTGCTTTATCATACTGGCTTAATTGCTGGCGTAATTGGTCCAAATTATTATGCGAAAAAATATGCTTAGGCACCCGCGCGTGACTAATTCCTTGAATCATCGATGCATGAATTTTCTCATCACAAAATGCCACGCAATTTGGCAGCCCTTTCGCCAACGCACATAAAGAAGCCTCATTTGCAACATAGCCCGATGAAAAAACCAGTCCAGCTTCTTTTTCATGCAGCTTGGCAATAGTGCGGTCAAGCTCAACATGCAAATGGTTAGTGCCAGAAATATTGCGCGTGCCACCAGAACCCGCACCATATTTCTCCGTTGCGCTAACGGCAGCTTCAATAACCTCAGGATGATGACTCATGCCTAAATAATCGTTACTACACTATACAATCACAGACTTTGGGCCAGTAGGTGAATGCCACGTAGCAATAGGAGAATTATTAGCGTGTCGCTCTAAATCGGCAAAGACTCTATATCGTCCTTCAGATTTTAAAGTCGCAAGCTCTTGTTCAAAAAAAGTATCGTAAGGCATGAAAGTGAGTGTGCCTGTTTTTAATCGAAACATAAAGAGGAATTTATGCTATGACTATAAGAAATGTTTTAAATTCAAGAAAAACGTGAAAGAGCAAGCCGAAAGCCCTGCTATTTTTTCTGTTTCGGAGATTTCTCATGCTCTGAAAAGAGCTGTAGAATCTCAATTTTCGCAAGTGTGCGTACGCGGGGAAATTTCTGGTTACAAGCTTCATACCTCTGGCCATGCTTATTTTGCGCTACGCGATGCCGAATGCGTGCTTGATGCCGTAATGTGGCGCGGAACTAAAACGAATACACCCTTGCAAGACGGCCTCGAAGTTATAGCTACAGGCAAGCTCACAACCTATGGTGGTCGGTCAAAATACCAAATGGTGGTTACCCAAATCGAAGCGGCTGGGCAGGGGGCTCTGCTTAAAATTTTGCAAGACCGCAAAATAAAACTTGCTCAAGAAGGCTTGTTCGATCGAAAGCGCGAACTCCCCAAGTTCCCAACCATTATTGGCGTGATTACCTCACCAACCGGTGCAGTGATTCGTGATATTTTACACCGTATTGAAGATCGCTTTCCATGTCATGTTCTTGTATGGCCAGTACTCGTTCAGGGACCAGGCGCTGCCGAACAAATTGCCGCTGCTATAAAAGGCTTTAATACTTTCACTCAAAATCGTCCCGACGTTTTAATTGTTGCGCGCGGAGGAGGGAGCCTTGAAGATCTCTGGGCCTTTAACGAAGAAATAGTTGTTCGTGCTGCAGCCTTTAGCGATATTCCCATCGTCTCAGCTGTTGGTCATGAAACAGATACAACCCTCATTGATTTTGCTGCCGACAAGCGTGCCCCAACGCCAACTGCTGCCGCAGAGTTTGTCACGCCTGATCATCAAAACCTTAAACTTTTCGTGCAAGAATCCGATATGCGTCTCCAACGCAATATACTGCAAATGCAAGAACGCTATCGCTTAATGTTGACAAACCTGGAATCCCGCATCCCTGATCTTCCCACCATTTTGTTAGAAAAAAATCAACGCCTTGATGACTGGTTTGAACGCTATACACGCTCCAGCCTTATGTATATTGAACGTAAAGAATACGCAATCAATGCTATTAAAATTCCTTCGGTTCTTTTACAAATTGAAAAAGCAGAACAAGCTCTAGAAAAATCTATCCAGCCCTTCATTACTGCATTTTCAAACGTCTTTACAGAAAAAGAACAATCATTTAAATGGCAAGCCATGCTTCTTGATCAAAATTCCTACCAACGCACGCTAGAAAAAGGATTTTGCTTAGTTGAAGGTCCAAAGGGTATTGTAAGTTCAGCTGCCTCATTAAAAGTGATGAGCGAGGCAAGTATTCAATTTTCTGATGGTAAGGTGCGCATACAACCTCTTAAGGAACAAAAAACACTGTTTTAGAGCGCGCCACCCCTTGCTGCCACAGTTAAAATCCATTACCCTTACAGGAACTTTCCAGGAGAGGTGGCCGAGTGGTTGAAGGCGCACGATTGGAAATCGTGTATACGTTAATAGCGTATCGAGAGTTCGAATCTCTTCCTCTCCGCCACCCGCCTACGCTACGACATAGCGCAAGGCGCGATGTCGTAGCTAGGAGTGTATGCCGAAGCTTTAGCGTAGGAAGACCGGTGGATAGCAATGCTAACAAAACCTAATCTCAAAGATGAAGAAATCGCCAAATGTTTGCTCGATGCATACGAGTTAAACGTAGCAGTAATCACTTTTCTTCCGCTCGGCGCCGATTTCAATACAGCTGTTTATCATGTTACCGCAAGCACCTCCATGCATTACTTTTTAAAATTACGGCGACAAGAATTTAATGAAGCTTCAGTGCTGGTTCCAAAATACCTTGCTGACCTAGGCCTAAAACAAATTATCCCTCCTCTAGTCACAAAAACAGGACAACTTTGGACAAACTTAGCATCCTTCAAAATGACTCTTTACCCATACATAGAAGGACACAACGCCATTGAAAGGCATTTATCCGATCAACAGTGGAATCAATTTGGCGCAGCTTTAAAAAAACTTCACGCCGCTCATCTTCCACCAACCATAATCAATAGCGTCCCACGCGAAACCTTCTCTCCGAAGTGGCGCGAAAAAGTCAAAGCATTCCTAAACCGTATTGAAAATGAATCCTTTAAAGAACCTATCGCCGCTGAAATGGCATCATTCTTAAAATCCAAAAATCAGGAAATACAGAATCTTATTAATCTTGCTGAAAATCAGGCAAATACCTTACAAAAGCAACCTCTCGACTATATTCTATGCCACGCCGACATTCACGGATGGAACTTGCTCATTGGTAAACAGGGCAGGTTGTATCTGGTTGACTGGGACACACTCATATTCGCACCCAAAGAACGCGATCTCATGTTCATCGGCGCCGGCATTTGGGATAGTGGGCGCACACCAATTGAGGAAGAGTCATTGTTTTATAAGGGTTACGGCCAAACAACCACAAACCACGATGCTATTTGTTATTACCGCGCTGAACGTATCATTCAAGACATTGGCGAATACTGCGAGCAAATTTTTCTATCAGATGAAGGCGGGCAAAACCGAATACAAGCGTTCAAATATTTAAAGTCTAACTTTCTACCAAGCGGCCCTGTAGAGAGAACTTATTACGCAGATACGTAAGAAATTACTCTCTTGTTGCTAAGCTTAAAATTCAGTACGCTGCAGAAATATTTAAAAAATTTAGTCCTTTATGAAAAAGCTTTTAAAATTCCTTATTTTAATAAATGTAATTGCAAACATAACAGCAAGTATCGAACGCTCTGCATTAGAGGAATTAGGAAGACGCTATGTTACCTTTATGCAAAGTGTAGGAGGGGACATAACAATGTATGAGGCTCGAGCCTCAGAAATTTTTGCTGAAGGCGTTGTAAAAATTGTAAACGATAAACAAATCCTTTCTAATCGCACTGAACTTCTTGCGCAATTACGACGTAACCGAGAAATAGCATATCCTTGCATTTTTACAATTCAAAAAACATTGTGTGACACAGATCAAAAAGTTTGCACCGTTCATTTCACATGGGATTCTGAAAAAATGGGTCTGTATAAAACAATTGTCTCTCTAAAGGTTGACGAAAATAATCAAATTACCGAGATTGATGCGGTGTATAATACTGTAGGTACGGATTTGCATCCAATTAGTGACCTTGCCAGAAAATACAATGAATTTCAACAAAGCTACGGTCAATCGGAAGACAAAAATTACGCAGAGATTATCGAAGGTTTATTCAGTCCAGGGTTTCAAAAAATTGTTAATAGAGAGGTAAAAGTTGATGGCCGAGATGCACTAGAAGCTCAACTAAAAGGCGTCAGAGACGCTGTCACCTGTTGGACAATCGAAGTAAAAGAAATTATCCCATCAGCCGATAACAAAAAATGCACCGTTCGCTTTATTCTTAGAACTCCTGATAAAGGAAACTACGATGTTCTTAAAGTCTTAAGCTCTGAAAACGGCATAACTATTGATAAAGTAGATGAAGTTTTTGACATTATTGAATAAACTTAAAGCACAAACACCTGCCACTTTTTAGAGTTTGCTTTTCCTTTCGTATATCTTTATAAAGTACGTATCTATACGGATAGCAATCCTTCCAAAAGGAGAGGACTTATGTATAACAAGCTTTTGTACGCAGCACCTTTTTTGCTGATAATTGCTTATTTAGCCTTTTCTTTAACCAGGCCACCGTCGACAAAACTTAATCAAGCGCGTCTTATTTTATCAAAGCTTCGCGGCGGTGATTTTACACACGCCGGTGATAAAGAAGCTATTGATATGATGCTTGAAAAAGTAAAGCGAGACTTTCCCGAAACATTAAAAGGAAATTGCTTAGACATTGGCTGTGGGTTTGGTGGTACGGCTGATTACCTCTTAAAAAATGGATTCAAAAAAATATGGGGCATCGATGTTGATCAAGCTGTTATTGATTACGCTAAAAAGAAATATAAAGGCATTGAGTTTATAACATCAGACGCACTCACGCTAAGTGTGAAATTTGATAAAGAGTTCTTTTCTTTCTGCTACCTTTTCAATGTGCTCTACGCCATTGAAGATAAAGTAGCTGCCTTAAAACAAATTGCAAAAGTTTCAAAACCAGGTGCCATTTTGATGATTTTTGATTACAGCATCACCAATCAGCAACAACCTCTTCTGGACTTGGCAGGAAAGCCGATGCGTCCCATCAATACAAAGAAAATTAAAGAGCAATTATCTCAAGCAGGGTGGATGGTACTAGAAGTACGCGACCTCAGCGAAACGTTTATTAGATGGTACGAAGATCTCCTAGAAAAATTAGATCAAGAAAGAAACCAACTCAAAGACCGTTTCCCAGAACAAGACATTGCAAAATTCTCCGCAACGTATCTTCATATATTACACCAACTACGTAATGAATCCCTAGGGGGAGTAATGATTTATGCAAAGCGCATCTGATCAGGCAATTACCTTTAAAATTGTCAATCATGGAACGTCCGAATACGAAACATTAGTTGCTTTACGCCAAGAAATCCTAAGAACACCACTCGGATTATCCTTCACTACAGAAGAACTTGAAAAAGAAAAAAGCCATACGCACATTGTGGCGCTTCTTAATGACGAAATTATCGCAACGGCTGGACTAGTTATAGAATCCAGCAGCTGCAAGATGCGCCAAGTAGCTGTAAGTAAAAAATTTCAAGGGCAGGGTCTTGGCTCTCTATTAATGAACTTTTGTGAAAAATACGCGAAAGAAAAAGGCATTCCCTCTATTTATTGCCACGCTCGCCATCATGTCGTTCCATTTTATGAAAAAAATGGTTATGTGTGCGAAGGGGATGATTTTAATGAAGTCGGCATTATACACACAAAAATGCGCAAAAATCTCTAGATATTACCGTCGCCTTTGCGGCAATAATTTATATATTTATCATTATTCCAGTAAAACAGAACCTTGCGTGGAATCTAGTTAGCGACGTGCTGTTGAAAAACGGGATCCAGTGAAATAATATCAATATTACAAAGCCCACTCCAGAAAGCTTCGCTTCTGAAGAAACGAAACGCTATCTGTCATTAAAATGCATTACTTCTTCTCAATAAGAGCGCCATTTTTAAGCTCAACAAAACGATCCATAGATCTCGCCAAAGCATGATTATGGGTAGCAATAATTGCGGCAATTTTTTCAGCCTTCACCATCACCATCAACATCTCAAACACTTCCGCAGATGTTGAAGGATCCAGATTTCCCGTTGGTTCATCTGCCAATAAAATCTTAGGCTTGTTTGCTAATGCTCTTGCAATTGCTACTCGCTGCTGTTCACCACCAGATAATTGCTTTGGGCGGTGCTTCAATCGATGCTCCAACCCTAATGTCACCAAGAGATCCTCTGCGCGCGCCCTTGCTTCTTTCTCACTTTTTTTAGCAATCAACTGCGGTAACATCACATTTTCCACTGCATTAAACTCTGGTAATAAATGGTGAAATTGATACACAAACCCATAGGTATGCAATCTTAAAAGCGTTCGCTCATTATCATTCATCGCTTTTGTTGATTTTCCTTCAACAAGAATGTCGCCTGACTGCACTTGCTCTAAAAGCCCCGCCACCTGTAAAAAAGTAGTCTTTCCAGCGCCGCTATTTCCTACTAACGCTGCAATCTGCCCAGCATCAATATTCAAGGAACAGTTATTTAAAATGTTTAATTGATTATCACCTTGCGTATAAAAGTGCGAAATTTTCAAAACTGAGAGCATAAATTAAAAAAAGTAGTCCAACTATCTTGACTATCGGCGCAAATCCTAGTATATGTCAACCGTGCATGAAGCAGATGTTCTAAAAATATCAGGAAGAGGTTTTAAAGTGTTGTTAAAAGGGTGTTTAGTATCGTTAAAAGAGAAATCTATATGGTATGCAAAAAACAGGAATATACAATTGTTAATTTGTATTTATGCAAGTATTTGCTCTCTTAATGCTATGGATCCGGAGTTTAAGGACCTCAATATAACTCAAGCAAAACTAAAAGCAGGACAATTAAAAAAAGAGAAAGAAGCCCTTGAATCTCGCCTAAAAGCCATGGAAGAAAGTCTTTCTACTACAAGCAGTGGGAATGGCGAAGACTTCAAAGAAGAACGTGATCGCCTTCGATCAAGAGTAGAAGAACTTGAAAGTCGCCCAAGTACAACCACCATTGATGTTGTTGCTATTAATAAGCAGTTTGTTAGACTCATTGATAACGCCCTTGAACAAGTTGCTTTTAATAGCCCTATCAAAAAATCAAAGAAAAAGGACCAAGCAGTAACTCCCGGCCACAAGAATTTACGCCAAAGAATTAATTCTATTACCATTGATATTGATCCTACTGGTACAGATTCATTAGAAGTTATTCAAAATGCACGCTCTGCTGTCATAGGGCAGGTTTTAGAGGTCTTTCAACAATATATCGAGCAACCAGGAGCAGATAAAGAAAATCTCTCTATCACAGTGCGAAACGGAAATTCGCCAGTAAGAAAAATACAAGCAGACCCAAGACTTTTATTACAAAGTTTTCAGCGTATTCTTTACGGTGTGCTCGATCCAAATCTCGCTCAACTCCTTAAAGACTGTCAATTACAAGTAGTTCTTCCAACTGTACATCAGCCAGCTCCTGTATTAGACCTAAAAAAAGAAGGTGCAAGATACGTTGAAAAAATTAATACAGCTATTAATAGCGAAGACACATTGTATGATTTAGTTCAGCAATACAGGTATGAAGAGCATATAGAAGGATCTGAAAGACATGCTATGCTGCTAATGATGCTAGGATACAATATTGAAAAAGCAGCTAATGACTTTAAGCCAAAAAAAGCAACCACTTTGATTGAAACAGGCGAAGAGCTTAGAGATCGTTTTTTTGATACAGCATTTCTAACGTTTATTCACTATATGAGTGGTAATACAAACAAAACAAATGTAGCTGAAATTATTGCTCTCACTAATGGGGGAAGAGGGCAAACTATTTCTGATGCTGTTGTTCGTTCTCTTCATTTAGAGCTTTATGGAATCTTTTATCCTCGCAGAGGTCAGGTTCTTTTACCATGACTCGCTATGAATTTGCAAGAGAAGGTAATAATGGTGCAGGAAGAAGATTAACTCTAGCAAATTATCCAGTTGCAAATGCAGTGGTAACAGCCGCATCAAATGCTCTTAGTCTTTTGGATATGTTTGCAGGTTGTTTAGCGCTACCGCAACAAAATCTATTAACAAATGGCGAGCAACAACAAAGCCAGAGCTCAGTAATAACTGCAGTGCCAAGTTCTTCTGTTCTAACCATACAGGATAGCGAAGAACTTTAACTAATATTTTGACACTCCTTCGCAAGCACCTCGCTTAGGAGTTTCACTTTTTCTTTCTCCATAGCCGCCAAAATTAGGGCGGCCTTTCTTTTTTCCATGCGCTTCACAATTTCTTTAAGCGTTGCCATTTCCATGATGTTCAAAACACCCGCTGCCATCTTTGGTTTCATCGAGGCATAAATTTTTACCAAATCCGTCATCTGCTTATCATCTTTTTCTTTTAGTTTTTCTAGCATTTTCAGCAAATCCTGCTTAAGCAAATCAAAATGCTTAAGCTTCTCATTCAACGCAACTTCAGCAGCCTTAACCGACAATGAGCGCTTATTAAGATGTTCTTCTTTTGCCTTTAGCTCTTGAGCACGTTTTGCTAAATCCTGAAAAAGGACAATTTCTTCCTCACTGGTTTCTAGCGGGTCAAATTTTACCAAATCCGAAATTTTGGCCAGTACCTTTTCAGCACCATTTTTTTCAGCCCATAATGATGCGCCCAATAAAGTCAAAAAAACCATGAAAACTCTTAGCATTTTTACCCCTGATGACGCATTGGATCTTGAGGGGAAGCCGCAACAGGATCCTTCGGATACCTTGATATCACCCGCTGCACAAACAAATCACGCGGATCATTTTGACGAGTTTGCGTTTTTGAAAGGATATCTGCATTTAAACGCATCTGCTTCTCTGATTGCTTCATGCTTACAAGCAATGTCTTGCGCAAATTCTTCTCAATCTCTTCGGCTTTTACAATTAATTCATCCAAACGATAACTCATCCTGTCCGCATGCTCTATTAATAAAGTCACGTCTTCGTTTATTGCTTGGGCGTTAGGCAGATAGGTTTCTAAACCCTTTTGGCTAATGTCTGTAGCTTGCCTCAAAACGTCCACCGATTGATTGGCGTTTTGCAGTGTTTTATTCAGTCGCTCAATAGAAGGCGCTAAAACGGTGGTAAAGCTTCTTAATGATTGCAATTTTTTACTAACCCGGTAGCAAAACACCACAGCTACCACAAGTAAAAGGGCTATTCCAGCATCCATCCATATCATTTTACTTCTCCATTTTTACCAAATAAAACATCATTAATTTTAATGGCTACGTGCCCGTTTTTTTGCCCTAACTTTCCCGCCAGCAAATGATGATTTTCGCTACTTAAAAAAACAGGACTTTGAAGAGTTGAAGAAAGATCAATATGCGAACCTTCCTTCCATTGCAATACATCCTTCAATAAAAATTCTTCTGTCGGTAAAGTTGCTTCAAGCTTCACATCCGCCTCACGTATTCTGCTTGCTAAGTGATCTTCCCAAATATGGTCGTATCCAAACTTTTCCCCCATGAATGTTTGCAGCAATAAATCACGCACAGGCTCAACGCTGGAGTAGGGGATAACAATCTCAAAATGTCCACCCCGATCTTCCATTTCCAGCTTAAAAACAATTTTCATGGCAACGTTTTTTTCATGCACAACCACAGCGAATCGTGGGTTTGTTTCTAAGCGTTCATGGTGAAAATCAACCTTACAAATAGGTGAAAATGCTTCCGTAAAATCAGCTAAAACCACCTCTATAAGCCTTTCGACTAGATTTCGCTCAAGTGTTGTATAAGGCCTAGCTTCTGTTCTACTTGCTGATTGGGCACTTTTCTTTCCACCCAAAAGCACATCTATAATTGAGTAGGTGAGTTAATTATCTACAGTAATTAAGGCAGGCGTATCCCACTGTTTGGCTTTAAACACACCAATAAGTGTGGGCAACGAAATTGAGTTTAAATAATCCGAAAAACGCACCGATGTAACGCGTGAACAGCTTACATCTACATTATCGGAGGTAAAATTCCTAAGCGACGTAGTCAAGAGTCGAACCAAGCGATCAAAGACAACATCCAGCATAGGTAAGCGCTCAGAATAAATCTTATCCCCACCCAGAATAGCCGCCAAACCATTTGCGTTCTCATCGCTTTCAAAAAGCTTATTAATAGTACTTTGCGAGAAATCATCACCAATTCCACTATCCTTTGGCTTTTCAAATAAAGTATCAACATCATTTTGCACTGCGCTTACCCCTAATTGCGATGTATTCTTATCTTCCATATTGTCCATAACGCCTACTGAATAATAAAATCCCTGAGAACGATGCGATGAATCTTTATTGGTCGCACAATATTATTGATGCGCAAAAGTATTGCCTCTCTCATGCGATCAAGCCCAGGACCTTCAAGATCACCAACTGACTGATCCCGCAAATAAGAAAGGATTTGATCCAAAATAACCGGCATGAACTCCTTTATTTTTACCTCATCTTCCTTGTGGTAAACCTGCAGGCTCAAGTTCGTCCTAAGAATATTTCCCTTCGTGTTTACAGAACGCAAATTTACGACAATTTCTGGTATAGGCACGTAATAGTTAGCTTCTTGAATTGCATTGGCCCGCTTCATAAAATGCTCATAAAATGACCAGCTAGCGAAAGAAAAGATCATAAAAATACTTATGATGGTGCCAACAAGCAACACCTTTGATCTCAATTTCCTTTTTGTATTTTGTACAGAAGGCTGCTCTTTAGCCTCAATCTTTGGCTCTGTATCTGTATCTTCGATGTTTTTAGATTGATCCATCATTCAGAGTTTCCACTTTATCTCTTCTTCTATGATCAATAAATTTAATTAAAAATTTCTTAACATTTATATTAACTACCGTATAATAGTTAAAAATTTATCAATTGAAGGAGAAATAATTGATTACAAAGCTCGATAGCATTGATTTAAAAATTCTGCAGATTCTACAGAAATCTGGACGCATGACAAACGTAGATTTAGCAAAACGCGTAGGCATTTCAGCTCCTCCGTGCTTGCGTCGTTTGAAAAACCTAGAAGAAGGTGGGGTCATCCAGGGATACCAAGCAAACATTAATCCAAAGTCGCTTAGCTATAATATTACTCTTTTCGCATCTGTTGGTTTAAAAGAAAATAGCGAAGCACAACTTAGTGCATTTGAAAAAGCAATGCACAGTATTGACCTTGTGCGTGAATGTTACCGCATAAGCGGGGAAGATGATTTCTTACTCAAAATTGTCGCTCAGGACTTTGAGCATTATCAAAATGTTCTCTCAAAAACATTACTCAACCTAAGCAACGTTGAGCGTGTTCAAACAACAATTGTAATGGGTAACGCAAAATCTGAACCAGGCATTCCGGTACCTGTATACGAAGAAGCTGCATAAATTTATGTATTTCTCCTGTTCTTTGATTTTTTTAATTAAGGAACAGGAGCTTTATCACTGAAGTGAATGTGACTCCCAATTTTTTTATTTAGTAGTTATTAAATAAGCTTTTTGCTATTCTTTATTTTAATAGGTAATAGCTCTTTTTTTAATGTTAAGCTCTCTGCATGATTTATGTTCAAGGACTCGCCTATATGGCTTGGTGCTAAGGGGCTCTTTACGCGGACAGTTACGAAATATTCAACAAGACAGCTGGCCTTCCGTTACTTGGAATACTCGAAATTTAAGTGCAGGGCTCTATCAGGTCAGTGGAGCAACCTTAACAATAGCTGAAGTTCTAAAAGTTCTCTCTGCTCCAAAAATGGATCAAGCAACTGTATGTTTACACACGTTTGATTTCTTAAGAGATTTACAAGCACTTGGCGACAACAATAGCCGCCGTTTAGCTCGTCAATGCATTAGCCACTGGCTAGAAAACAATTCTCAATGGTCAAAAAAACCATGGAGGCGAGCAAGCTGGAATCTTGATATTCTTGGCTACCGCCTTTGTAATTGGCTTGGATTCTATGAATTTTTCGCACACAGCGCTGATCACATCTTTCGAAAAAGCCTTATCACCTCAATTGGACAACAATATCGCTTTTTAAAACGCCGCTATTTGCATTTGAAAGATCCCTTAAGCCGCTTACGAGCTTTAAAAGGACTAATTTATGCAGGTTGCGCTTTACCAAGGGAGCAAAATCAATTAGGTAAATGGGTCACTCATTTAAAAGAATGTTTACAAGAACAGCTTGACGAAGAGTTTAATCACCAATCAAGACATCCGGGAACAACCGTATTATTGCTAAGAGACCTAATCGATTTGCGTATCCTTCTGCGCCATTTTTATGCAGGACAGATAGACTATCTAAATGAGTGCATTCTACACATTGCCCCTATTGTTCGTCATCTACGGTTAGGAGACGGCATGCTAAGCTCTTTTACTGGGAATGCCTCACAACGCTTAGAAGCATTTTGCTCCCCAAGTTTAGGAGAAGGGCTTATCGATATGGCTCTATCATTAGCTGATAGCAAAGCTATGCTGCCAGAATCTACAGCCATGGGATACGTAAAATGCTCAACTAAAACAGGAGCTCTTTTAATTAATATTCAGCCCACTGCATCTTACACCACCCTTCATGACTGGTATTTGAAAGCGACTGGAGTATTAGATTTCGAATGGACTGAAAAAGATCAACGCATGATCACGCGCGGAGACTTAAGCATATACGCTAATGATTCCAAAAGGTTTATGAGCTACAATATACCTTCCGCACCTCTTCCCAAGAAAAAAATTATCCACGAAAAGGATTGTGCATTTTTTTCAGCTGAGTATTTAATAAATTCTAATCCGAATAAAGCAAATCTAAACGGCGCCGTCTTTCAATCACGTCGAGAGCTATATATAGCATCTCAGGGAGATGTACGCGGTGAAGACTTTTTTCTTTTATCGCAGTCAGGGCAGGGGCATATTCGTTTCCTTGCAGCTTCTGGGCTTGAGTGGATCATCACTAATGATGCAAGTGCATTTTTGTGTAAAAAAAATGACCAGACATCACAAAAACCACAACGCTTAAAGAGATTCCTATGCCAAGGGGCAGCTAAACTCTACAAGGTCAATATGCTCGATCAACAAGCATTATGCATAGCTTTTAGCTTGACTCCGAATCAACAAACCTCTATTAAATGGGCTTTGTCACCTTTTAATTAACCTTCACAAAAGTCGGGTCAGCACCTTCAAATAAGAAGCTAACATAGGCTAAGACTCTTCCTTTTTCATCAGTGCCAAATTCAATAAAATGAGGGTCTGTGCGCGACATATTACCATTAAATTCCCACCCATTAACATTAAACTCATTACCGTTCCAGTGTTCAATATGGCATGAGCGATCTTTTATCTTAAGCAAAAGACCCTTATCATCCTTTTCAATTCTCATTTCTCCATATAACTCATTTTTGTAAACACCTATATAAAATTCATCATCTTTCTTAGGCATTAATTTTAAAAGCTTTTTATTAGCTCTTTGAAGCTGCATTTTTTTTAAAGAAGCTTTCTTTCTATCTAAATATTCTTGAGCCCAATCATGTTCTTCAAGCCCTAATACGAAATCAAGCAGGACGTTATGTATCGCCTCCGGGAAAAGATTATGATTAAAATTCCCTAGATTTGTTAAAATCCCAACCGCAAAACCGTGTGCAGGGCACATAAACATTAAACTGCGCTGTCCCGAATATCCGCCATGGTGTTCCAAAAGAAGAAGAGAATTCTCTTTTGGCCCATATTCATAAATAAACCAACCCATGCCATAACTTACATTTCTAGTAAATTCAGGCGGAAACTGCATATCGCGTGGCCTGATTTTTGTATATTTTGCTCCTGGTTGGCGCATAGCCAACATATGCTTTTCGGGGATAATTTCTACACCATTATGTTTTCCATTATTTAAGTAACACTGAAGCCAAATACCAAAATCATGCGCCGAGGTATTAACGCCTGACGTGGAGGGGTAGGTGTAAACCAAAGGATCTAAACCTATACAAACAGCATTCCCCTCCAAGTTTTTATCATGGCACAACGCAATATTTGCATCACAATTAAAGATCTTTTTAATTTTATTCCAAAGCGAATTTTCCCGCTCAATAAGAGTTTTACCAACAGAACTATCATTCATATGCAAAGGAGCATAAATACACTCTTTAAGTAACTCTTCGTACGTTCTTTTTGTGGCATTTTCTATAACAAGCCCCATAAAACCAAACATTTGATTGCTGTAGCTGTAGTCCTCACGAAAGCGCTGCTCTATAGGAATAAAGTGAAATTTCTTAACAATTTCTTCTGGAGAATATCCAGACTTCATCAAAGTATCACCCGCAAAACTTTCAAAACCTATACAATGCGCAATCAAATCTTTAAGAACAGCTTTTTCAGTGATATCGGCACTGGAAAGTTTAAATTCTGGCAAATACTTCTTCACCTGATCCTCAAGAGAAAAGAATTTTTTTTCTTCCAAAACCCCAGAAAGAGCTGCTGTAAAATTCTTGGTAAGAGATGCAATTTGAAAAACTGTATGTGCGTTAACAGGTTTGTTTTTCCCAACTTCCCGGGTTCCATAGCCCTCGCAGAGTAAAACCTTATCCTTCGTCACAATAACGATGGCTAGACCAGGTATAGCCCAATCCTTCATATTCTTTTGAATGTATTGCTGAAATTTAGGTAAGAATTGAATAAGCCGTTGCTCGGTTGATGAAAAAACCAGACCGTTAAATACAATAACTAAAAGTAGAAGCAATCTAAGCATAAAAAACTTTCTTAAAAATTTATTTAAGTTCTAGAAAATTGATAATTTATTAACATTTTATCAGTACCCTTCATAAGTGTAGCAAAAAGAATAATTTGAGAAAAGTTTATGGGGTCAATGTTAACATTTATTATCGGATTATTGCTGGCCGTTTGGATTGCATTCCACCAAATCTCAGAACATTACCGTTTTGATTTAGTCTCAGACGCTAAAAATGGTGGCGTTTTTGTTATTGATAAGAAAAATGCAGCCCTAAATTACTGCGACAATAAGTCTTGCACGTTAGTGGGGAGTGGGGCGCTTCCCAGTCAAATGATAAATAATCCATCAGCCTTAGCTTCCCTTCAAAATGCTATCATGGGGGCTCCTGCGCCGATTACAACTCTTCAGCCTGGCCAGGCCCCAGACGGAATGGGGAAAAATTTAGCTACATCAGGAGCTGAAAAAGCTGATCATCCAGATGAAGAAAAACCGCAAGACGCTGAAGAAGATTCAAATAATGACGACAATAAGGATGAGAGCTCCGAAGAAGATAAATCAACAGATACAGAAGATGAAGACAAGCAAACCTCGGAAGACGACGATAAAAAGGTCCCCGAAGGATTTGATTTCTAAACATCCAAAGGCAACAGAAAAGCTCAATTTTTTGATTTCATAATATATATTATGGAAAATAATTACTCAGTCTAATGTTGAGAGGTGCTGCTTCTTTGTGGAAAACTTCTGTGGATATCTATATCTCTCTTGAGCAAGCTGAAAAGCTTTGCTTTAATTAGCTAATTACTTATTGCAGCTATTTTAAGATGTTTTTCGCTCCGCTCCTGATTCTTGCTTGGCTAACAGATAAAGTCGCCCCTGAGCACCATAAAAATGATACGGACAAAAATGAGATTCAAAGCAAAAAAGCCAAAACCGCAAAAATAAAAATGACTTTTGATCAAGCTATGGATACCATGCTGGCCCATGGCTTTTTACCCCAGCTTCCTGCAGTTTTTATCTCATCTTCCATTGTTAATGTGCAAAATTCCCCCAAAACGCATTTTCAAGGAATAGCATTGAGCAAGAAAAAACTTTCCCTCTTACATTTTTGGGCCACATGGTGTGGACCATGCAAACGCGAATTACCTTATTTTGCTGATTTTGCAAGTTCTCAAGAACTAATGGATATATACGCAATCACTCCAGAAATTAAAAATAATGTAGCAGAAGAAGCCAGCAAAATTTGGGATTACTACCGTGAAAATAATATAAAAGGTCTTAATGTTTGCGCAGATTCCTACGGAAAATTGGCAGCAGAACTCAAAGTAAGTGGCATACCCGCCACCCTATTAATATCCCCTGATGGATTCTTACTCGGAAGATTTCTTGGCGAAACCGATTGGACAAATGAAAAACTAGTCTCTGCTCTAATTGTTTTTTGCAATGAATTTAAGAATACTTCTCAACCTCAGTAATGCATACCACTAGATTTATTATAAACTCCAGTAATTAAAACCTTCTAACGGCTGCTCGCGCCAAATTGCCTTAAGGTCAAAAATCCACCCTTCAGGCTTTAAAAATTTAGAAAAGTCAGCATTGCTGAAAGTACAATATTCATCGTGAGGAACAGCACCGATAATGCCCTCATAATCACCTTGCAAAGAGGGCACAAGGTCATAATTAAAATACTTTTTAGCCTCAATCGGATCAGCACATGCGTCATGCACATCCACGTGGTGCCCTCTTTTTTTCAGCGCCTCAATCAAATCAACAACTTTTGTGTTTCGCAAATCCGGAACATTCTCTTTAAATGTTAATCCCAACACTAATAGGCTCATAGGTCGCCCTACCCGCTGGGTAATCAAATCTGCTAATTCATTTGCCATGGATTCATTTGTAGTTCTCCCCGCCAAAATCATCTGAGGGTTGTGCCCCAAAGCTTTTGATGCTGTCGCTAAGTAATAAGGGTCTACACCAATACAGTGACCACCAACAAGTCCTGGTTGAAACTTTAAGAAATTCCATTTTGTAGCCGCCGCATCCAAAACATCATGAATAGAAAGATTCATCTTTGCAAAAATCAACGAAATCTCGTTAATAAAGGCAATATTGATATCACGCTGCGTATTCTCGATAACCTTTGCCGCCTCTGCTGCTTTGATCGACTTTGCCACAAAAATGTTGCCACCGTTCATTGAACCATAAATTTCAGCAAGTTTATCGGCAATTACCGTCGTTTGCCCTGCAACAACCTTTGTTATTTTCTCAACTGTATGCACCTTATCGCCCGGATTAATACGTTCTGGCGAATATCCCAGAAAGAAATCTTCACCAGCTTTTAAGCCAGAAACTTTCTCTAGTATAGGACCACAAAAATCTTCTGTAACGCCAGGATAAACTGTACTCTCAAAAACAACAGTATTACCTTTCTTAATAATCCCACTAAGTACCGTTGATGCGCTCTCGAGAGGCCCAAGGTCAGGTTGGTTATTATCATCAACAGGAGTTGGAACCGTTACAATAAAGACATCTGAACCACACATAGCATTTGCATCATCATAAACCTTCAAAGAACTCTTTTTTAAGGTATCTGCATCAATTTCGTGGGTTCGGTCATGACCCTCTTGTAGTTCCTTTACACGAGCTTTTGAAAGATCATACCCAACAACTGAGTATTTTTTAGCCAACGCTACAGCAAGTGGTAACCCCACATAACCAAGTCCCACAACCGCAATTTTATAATTTTTAGAATCCATAATGCTCTTTATACCAATCAACGAAATGTTTTAGTCCTTCTTCGATATCTGTCTTTGGTTCAAACCCAAAATCTTGACGAGTTGCCTCTATATCAGCAATCGTTTCTTTCACGTCTCCCGGTTGCATTGGTAAAAATTCCCGCTTCCCCTTCTTACCTAAGTGACCTTCTAATGTATCAATAAAATGCAGCAATTCTTCTGAACGATCGTTACCAATGTTATATAACGCGTAAGGAACATTACCTTTTGGAGGCTTATTTAAGCTACCTAAAATACCGCTTACAATATCATCAATATAGGTGAAATTGCGACGCATTTGACCATTATTGTATATAGGAATAGGCTGATTATTCAAAATTGCCTTAATAAAAATAAAGGCAGCCATATCTGGCCTCCCCCACGGCCCATACACCGTAAAGAACCGAAGTCCTGTGGAGGGAATGTTGAAAAGATACGCATAAGCATGCGTCATCAACTCACAACTTTTTTTCGTTGCTGCATACAAAGAAATCGGAGTATCCGTTCTATCTTCTACACTGAAAGGCATCTTCGTATTTGCTCCATACACCGAAGATGTACTCGCATACACAAAATGCTTCAGTTTAGGCAGCTTTTTGCATAGCTCGAGCATATTCAATTGCCCAGTCACGTTTGAATCCACATACGCGTGAGGATTTTGCAATGAATAGCGAACTCCTGCTTGAGCCGCTAAATGAATAATATATTCAATATCAGAATGCTTCTGCGCTAAATCAAAAATTGATCTGTCAGCAATATTTAATTTATAAAAGCTAAAATTCGGGTACTTTTTTAATAGGCTTAAACGCGCTTCTTTTAACGACACATCGTAGTATTCGTTCAAGTTATCAATGCCAATAACTTGGTGCCCTTCTTTTAAAAGTTTAACGCAGGTGTGAAATCCTATAAACCCTGCGCAGCCTGTAACTAGTACCATGTTTTTTCTCATTTTTTATCAGGTACATATTGTCATGAAACGTGCGCTCAATCAAGAGATTGCTCTTTTTTATTGCTGAATATAAAAAAATTAAGCACGCTCTAAGTATATCCCTTAGCTAAAAATGTGAATCATGAAAAAATTATTGGTAGTTCTGTTGTTCATAAAAATGATTTTTGCTACAGGATCAAAATACATTATAAATGATCTCACAAATGGCAAAGAAGAGCCCATACGTTCCAGAACAACCACAGTTTGTAGTCCCTACGTTGTTATAGTCACCGAATACAAAGATAAAGAAATGGCTGAATACCTTGTGGTTAAAGGCCATCTCACACCTATTATCTTTTTTTGGAGCTGGGAAGTTGATACCGAAAAAATCGTTTTTGAGGGCTTTGCGAAGAGAGGAACAAGCTTTAAAGACGTAGTAAGGGAATACCTTGAAAAACCATCTCCGAAAGATCCCTCTGCATGTGAAGTTTTAAGGCAATTAGCAAAAAATAAGAAATTAGATTAACCCCTCAAACTATCCAAAAACCCTTGCAACATATACGCTGCTGCCATTTTATCGACAAGTTCCTTTTGCTTCTTACGCGATAGATCCGCCTCAATCATGGTGCGGTGTACTGCCATGGTCGATAATCGTTCATCCCAAGAACAAATGGGAATATTGCAGATTTTGGCAAGCTTTTCTGAAAACTTTTCTACCTTCTCACACTGTGGCCCAATGGTGCCATTCATATTCACCGGCCACCCAATGACAACCGCCGCAATGTTTTCTTTCTGGATAAGTGCCTGCAATTGTTGCAAAAGCTCCGATTGACTAAGTATTTTAAACGGCGATGCAATAAGCCATGTGGTATCGCACGTGCTTAATCCCACATGTTTTTCGCCATAATCAATACCTAGCAAACGATTCTTATTATTTTTAAGTGCCGCCACTGCAGCAGAGGTTGTAAATTCCAAACACTAACCTCTAGAAGCTATCGGCCTTGTTTCCGAAACATCGCCAATATGCTTTTGCCTCTTAGCTTTAGCTAGCTGGACTTGCTTATGGCGCTCCTTAACACGAGCATAATGTTTATCATTATGACTCTCATAGCAATGCGGACAATGCACACCTTCTAAAAAGTATTCCGACGCCTTATCTTCATCGTTAATAGGCATACGGCAACCATAGCACATATCATATGAACCAAGTTCAAGACCATGCTTTACTGCGACACGTTGGTCAAACACAAAGCATTCACCCTCCCAAAGGCTTTTTTCTTCAGGAATCTCTTCCAGATATTTCAAAATGCCACCCTTTAGGTGATAAACTTCTTTAAATCCCTTAGCTTTCAGATAAGACGTAGAACGCTCACAACGAATACCACCCGTGCAATACATTGCAATTGTCTTATCTTTATGTTGCATAAGATTCTTTTCAGTGTACTCAACAAAATCCTTGAAAGTCGCTGTTTTTGGATTAACTGCCCCCTTAAAGGTGCCAAGCATCACTTCATAATCATTACGTGTATCAACGGTGATAACATCGGATCTTGAAATCAGCTCGTTCCAATCATTCGGAGCGACATAACTTCCCACCATTTGTCTTGGATCTGCTGCATCCACCCCAAGCGTAACAATTTCTTTCTTGAGCTTGATTTTAAGGCGCATGAAAGGCATGGTTTTAGCTTCAGACTCTTTGTATTCAAGATTTTGGAAAGGCCCAATCTTTTTTAAATACTCAACAACAGCATCAATAGCAACTCTAGAGCCGGCTATAGTTCCGTTAATACCTTCACTTGCAAGTAATAACGTCCCCTTAATGCCCTGCACTTCACAAAATGCCTTTATAGAACTCCTTAATTCTTGATAATTAGGAAGTTCAACAAATTGGTATAATGCAGCAACAACAATCATGATGCCTCTTGTGTTTTCTTTAATAGTTTGACCGCTTCATTTAGTTCACTTTCGGTACAAAAACCCAAGTGAACCGGACTTCTTGGTTTAATGTTTTGCGCATTCCAATGACTTTTATTGCGAACCGCATCTATCGTAATTTTTGTTGTCCCCACCAAACGAGAGATCTGCGTGTCTGTTAAATCTGGATAATACTTAATTAACCATGAAATCGCATCAGGACGTTCTTGACGCTTAGAAAGCGGCGTGTATTTCGAACGTTTTTTGCCCAAAACTGAATCAGCTGAAACAGCTATTGAAATCTTCAGATCAGCAGAATTATCTTTCTCGCAACGATGAATCTCGTCGAGTGTAAGCTGTCCGGATGCAAGAGGATCAAATCCCACCATACTATGCGTGGTCTCACTATCCGCTAAGTTTTGAACTTCTAAAGCATGTAAACCGCAAAACGTAGCTATTTGCTTGAATGTAAGCGATGTATTTTCAATAAGCCAAACTGCAGTTGCCTTCGGCATCAATGGAGTAGTCATAAAAATCTCTTAATGTAATAGTGTTATCAGCTTACTGCTGCTTTTTACTTTTATAGCCCATTATCACGATAAGAACCAGTAAAGAAAATGCGGCAATTATTCCACTGGCCAAAAACATTTTAGATTGGCCAAAGTGCTGCGAAATGACGCCTGCTATAATATGATTAGCAAAATATTCAGAAAAAGCACAAATAATATAATAGCAGCCAAATCCAGTACCTCGCAGATCTTCGGGCACAATTTCGGCAATCAACGACAAAAAGATATTCTGGGTAATACCCATTTGAATACCCCAAAACGCAATACCAAACCACATCATCGTTAAAGATTCAGCAGTTGCCATCACCATATCAGCAAGCACCAAGAATAAAATCCCCATAATCAAGAACCAGTAACGATTCATGCGATCAGACATTTTTCCAACCGGATACACTGTTAAGCACCACGCGGCGTTATACACCATCATCACCAAAGGTACGTTTTCTAAAGGCATATCAAAGGTTTTACGGGCATAAAGCGCTAAAAAGCTCTCACCAAACCGCGCTAACATGAAAATTGCCGCAACAAGCATTAGTGTCCAAAACGATTTCCCTAATAAAGGCAAATTTTTCAAGCTAATCGGATGACGCCGTTTTTCTTCCGGCAACGGAATTTCAGCAGATACAGCTGAGTGCGTAAACTGCTTAGGCTCTTTTATAAAAAAGATTAAAATGCAATACGCCAGAATTGCTGGGAAAATAGCCATTTGGAATACAGATTGTATATCATTATCAAACCAACGAATAACAACCATTCCCATAATAGCACCAAGAAATGCGCCTGCTTGAGAAAGCGAACGCTTCAAACCATATGCAGCCCCAATACGCTTTGCCGGCACCACATCCGCAACCATCGTATCGCGAGGTGTTGATTGCGTCCCATTACCAATTCGCTCAACTAACCGCCCCATAAATAATGGAGCAAATGAATTTGCCAAACCAAAAAGAATGCGACTTGTCACAATCAAAGAATACCCAATAACCATGATTGGCTTACGACGCCTTAGAAAATCACTGATCATTCCCGAAAATAGCTTTAATAGGTAAGAACTCGCTTCTGCTACACCCTCAGCAACACCAATCCATGCCATAGCAACACCCAGAGAGTCCATATAAATAGCTATATAGCTGTACCCCATCACAAAAGATAGGTTAACCAGGAACATCATCCAACCTATCTTCCAGACGGTGGAATGAATTTTTTCGTTATGTTGGGGATTTTCAATTGCCGTCATAAATGCTTTTTACTCACATCAAAACGACAATACATAAAACTCAAATACATAGAGATATCCCTTATTTTCTAGCCAATCTTAAACTTTTTTGCAATTAGAATTTAAGAATTAATTTAAAATTCTTTTTTAAGCTTTATTTAACGTAAAAAGTAACTCTGTGGGGTCAGAGCTCAATTTCAGGACGCACCCGCACCCTCGCGCTAAATCCATGATAAGCATTCCCAAAGCATGCCTACTCGAGGGTTGATCAACAACTTGCAAAACAGCATCCTCAAATTCTTTAGGGATATAACACTTTTCAGCTGTCGCACGCACAACCCCTTCTTCCGGATTTATAATGATATCACCACCTCTCGGCAAGCTCTCGATGCAAGCCATAGCCAACGCCAACATCAGCCGAGTATATACGCCCTGATATTCTCCACCACTTGCAAACATAACATTAACATTTTTAAGCTTTGCCATCTCTTTTATGACATTTATAGCCTCCGCGTAAGCAGGACTTTCATCTCCACCAGTCAGCATTAACCGCCAATAGCGTATTTTATTTGATAGCGTTTCAACACTTGCTTCAACAATCTCTGCTGATTCAGGCAGTGCCTTCTTTATATCATCAAGACATAACGTTAAAGCCCCCAAGGGAGCCGCTAAATCATGAAAAGTCTTTGCATAAAGTAGTTGAGATTCACGGGTTAAGTAAGGATTTTGCATAATTCAAACAGTCCTCATAACTAGGGATAAAATCATTCTTGACCCACCATAGGCGAGCACGTTCTAAGTAGTCTCCAACAATTGGCCCAGGTTGGCAACCAAGATTTAAAATATCCTGCCCCGTTAAGGGAAATTGAGGATCTTTAACTTGCCAAAATGAATGTTGAAAAATTTCTTGTGCATCTTTTTTATATTTAGCAGCCCAATACCAAACTAATTCTTTTGTTTTCTCACCATGTTTTAGATAAAGCTCACGAAAATTTTCGCTAGGGAAAAGACCATCAACTACTTTTAACCACAATTTTTGCTTAAAATCCAAGCTAAGCCGTTGCGCTAAATGCTCGCTATGAATAAAAGGAAGTAGCAAACGTGTCAAAAGAAGACTATCGCGCCCCTGATATGCATCATAATGCTGCAGGTCAAATTTGCCTCCAAATAAAGTCATATCTATTTCTTTTTCGACCATGAGGCACAAAACTCGTTGAGTATGCGTTTGAAATAGGATTTTTTCCCATTCATCCCAAACACGTTCTCCAGATAAATAGCACAAAAACTCTCGATTTTCATAGCATGCTTTAACACCTTCCTCATCAAATTCATCCGCATACCTACTAGAAAACCTTAAAAATCGTAATATTCGTAAATAATCTTCATGCACACGCTGCGATGCATCACCAATAAAACACACCCGATGCTCGGCTAAATCCTGCTGTCCATTAAAAAAGTCAACAAAGCCATTTTGATTCCAGTATAAGGCATTTACCGTAAAGTCCCGCCTACTTGCGTCTTCTTTTAAATCATCTGTGTAAACAATGCCCGTGCGCCTACCATCTTGATTAACATCTTTGCTTAAGGAAGTAATGTCGTACCAAATACCTTCATAGCATACCCTTACACAGCCATACCTTCTTCCCTTTTGATCTAATTCAAATTTTTTTGAAAAAAGACCAATTACATCCGCGGGTTTAGCGCGCGTGGCAATATCATAATCGTTGAAAGGTTTTTTGAGAATTATGTCGCGCACACACCCCCCAACGAACCAACTTTCAAAACCTGCTTGGTTCAACACCTGAAGCATATGCAACGCAGTTTCATTAAAATGATAATCCATAAGGTATTTTTTTATTATCTGTATTCTTCTTATTAATCTATCTTGGGTGATTGCGCAAATTTTGTTAAAGTTTTAAGAGTTTACCCGATTAAAGATTGTATGAAACGCTGGAACTGGCTTTTTCTGTTATTTATTCTATGTGATTGTTCTTCAACATCTGATCTAAATAAAGACCCTAATAAAAACAAAGATGATGAATTTGCCTTATATGAGCCTGATCAACTAGAGCTATTCAATCGATACGTATATGGTTTTAATCGTATGCTTGATGCCTTTATCATTAAACCCGTGGCGATTGCTTATGATTTAGGCACACCAGAAAATGTTAAATACTGCACCCGAAGTTTTATTAAAAACGTTCGCGGCCCTCTTAGCGCGGTGAATTACCTTCTGCAGGGAGAGGGAGAGAAATCTTCAAAAACAATACTTAGATTCCTTCTTAACACAACCTTTGGATTATGCGGCCTATTAGACTTTGCTGAGTTCATTGGAATAAAAGAAAACCAAACAACTTTTAATGAAACTCTATCATCGTGGGGTGTTGAACCTGGTCCTTATATCATGCTACCTATCATTGGTCCTACTACCTTCAGAGGAGCCTTTGGATATGCCTTCGATTGGTTTGCTGATCCTGTTTATTATGTTGCTAAGCACTCCAAGAGCCATCACAACACACACCATCAATTCGTTCATTGGCTTTGGGGCGTTACTGCAGCTGAAGTTATTGATATTCGCGCTTCTCTTCTTACAGCATTGGATGACATCTACGAGACATCTTCGGATTCTTATGTTACCATTCGAAGCATGATTTTTCAGCGTCAGAAAAAAGTAGACGATAGGTTACAAAGGAGCAGCAAATGATCAAAAGAATTGGAGTTTTGACGAGAGGAGGAGACTGCTCTGGTTTAAATGCTGCTATTCGCGCCATTACCCTTCGCGCAACCCAACATTATGGGTGGGAAGTGATGGGCATCCTAAGGGGGACATGTGGACTCATTCACCGACCATTGGAGTATACATCTTTAACCGCTGCTAATTGCGATCAATCAATGCTGAGATCAGCCGGCACAATACTCGGCAGCACAACTAAAGATAATCCTTTTTATTTTCCATCCGCTGATGGCTCAAAAATTGATCGATCTGACGATGTGATTGAAGGGTACAAACAACTAAATCTAGACGCCATCATTGCTATCGGTGGTGATGGAAGCATGCGCATCAATAGCAAACTTATCAAAAAAGAAGGAATCAACATGGTGTGCATTCCTAAAACTATTGATAATGACCTTGCCCAAACAGAGCTATCTATAGGGTACAGCACCGCTGTTGATGTTGCAACGGAAGCGCTAGACCGCTTACAACCAACGGCTGCAAGTCATGATCGCATCATCATCTTAGAAGTAATGGGGCGTGATGCTGGACACATTACCCTTGCTGCAGGCGTTGCAGGGGGAGCAGATGTCATCCTCATTCCAGAAATCCCTTACACCCTCGATTCAATCTGTAAACACATACAAAACATCAAAGAACAGGGCAGAAAGCATGTCTTAATCATCGTTTCAGAAGCTGTTAAAACACAAGAGGATGCTTCAATTCTACGTGGCACCTCCTATAACGAAAGACCTCGATACGGTGGGATTTCAGAATATCTATGTGAGAAGCTAGAAGAAAAGCTTAAAGCTGATCTCCGTTTCACGATTCTTGGGCATGTACAAAGGGGAGCTCAACCAAATAGCCAAGACCGCATTTTAGCAACAGCTTTTGGTGTGAAAGCGGTTGATATGATTGCTGAAAAAAACTTCGGTAAAATGCTAACGTGGAGCAATAATACAATTAATTCTGTACCTATCGAAGCCGCTATTGATATCTACAATGTCGTTGACCCCAAGGGATTATTATTAGAAACCGCAAGATCGATAGGTATCTACGTAGGTGAGCTTTAGTTCATGAAAGTCGCTGTCCTAACATCTCATAAAACAAAAGCAAAAAATCTAGCTAGAGAAATAGATAGCGCGCTCGAAATTGTTCCTGTTGATCAAGCAGAAGTTATTATAGCCTTTGGTGGGGACGGTTTTATGCTACACACCCTTCATCAGCTTAAAGACCACAAGATACCTGTCTATGGCATCAATACAGGAACTATTGGTTTTTTACTCAATAGTTCAGAAAGCTTAAAAGACCTTTCACAAAGAATCTCTTCTGCAAAAAAAACAAAGCTATTTTCTCTCAAAGCAAAAGTTATTGATGTTCTAGGACAAGAATATGAAGTGCAAGCTTTCAATGAAATTTCATTATTTAGAAGCTCTGCCCAAACCTCAAAAATTTCTATCAAGGTAAACAATAAGCCACGTCTCAATTCTTTAATTGGGGATGGGTTAATCATTGCCACCCCAGCAGGAAGTACCGCTTATAATCTATCAGCTGGAGGCCCTATCCTTCCCTTAGAATCGGGACTGATTGCCTTAACCCCCATTTGCCCTTTTAGGCCTCGTCGCTGGAAAGGAGCTCTTATTCCAAACTCATCTGAAATTAAATTAGAAGTGCAATCCCCCGAACAACGGCCGGTAAAATTAACAGCAGACCAACGCCTTATTCATAAAGTTCACACGGTAGAGGTTTCATTGGACACATCTACTCCCTATACCTTGCTCTTTGACCCCCATCACTACCTTGAAGAACGCATCTTACGCGAACAGTTTTTAGAGCACTAAAGTTCACTAAAATAAAACCTCGAAAAATTCCCAAGAATTCGCTATATTGCATTACTATTCGTTGATATTGCCGATTTTAAATGACTTTCAGAAAAACACTTAATATAAGTTTTGCCCTAATTCTTGCTGCATGCTCGAATTCTCATCAAAAGGCTGAAGCTCCGTTATCTCAAGAAGACAAAGTTAAGCTAGGTTTTGGATCTTTGGCAGGTCCCGAAGGGATTACTATCGGTTCTAAAGTTTCTGGCCGCACGGAAAGTGGCGGAGGGCAAGTTGTTAATCGCTATCTATGGCAAGCAAGCCTTGATACCCTAAGTTTTGCCCCCATTATTTCTTCTGATGGTCCAGGCGGTATGTTAATTACTGATTGGTACCACCCAGCTGGCGCAACGGATCGCTTGAAAATTCAAGTACGCATCAAAGATAAACAATTACGCTCTGATGCTCTAGAAGTCAGCGTGCACAAACAAATCAAACAAAACAGCGAATGGCGCGACGCAGGCATTGATAATAAAGCCTCCCGCGATCTGGAAAACATTATTTTGCAAAAAGCGCGTTCAATTCGCGTTGGTGAAGATTCTAAATAAAAGGAAAATGAGTGGAAGCATTGCCGCTTAAAAAGCCCGATTGGATTAGAGTTAAGGCCCCCACTTCGAAAGAATATTTCGAAACAAAATCTCTTGTTAGTGAGCATAAACTTCATACCGTATGTGAAGAAGCCGCGTGCCCAAACATAGGCGAGTGCTGGGCTAAAAAACACGCTACTTTCATGATTTTAGGCGACATATGCACGCGTGCCTGTCGGTTTTGCAATGTCAAAACTGGCAGACCAGATTTGCTCGACCCACACGAACCCGAACGGGTCGCTAAAGCAGTTGCCAAGATGCAGTTAGAGCATGTGGTCATCACGTCCGTTGATCGCGACGATCTCGACGATGGTGGTGCCGAACACTTTGCTCAAGTCATACTCGCTATTCGTCAAGCATCTCCTAACACAACCATTGAAGTTCTTACGCCTGATTTCTTGCGCAAAGAACACGCCATCGAAGTGGTCGTTAAAGCTAAACCCGATGTCTTCAATCACAACCTCGAAACCGTTCCTCGCTTATACGCAAGCGTACGTCCCGGTGCTAGGTATTTTAATTCATTACGTCTACTTGATACGGTTAAAAAAATGAACCCCTCCATTTTCACCAAATCCGGCATCATGGTAGGTCTTGGCGAGGAAAAACACGAAGTATTTCAAGTCATGGATGACCTGCGCGCCGCTGACGTAGACTTTATGACCATTGGCCAATATCTACAGCCCACCCCCAAGCATCATCAGGTGATGAGTTTTATTACTCCCGATGAATTCAGTGAATATGCGAGTCGAGGACGTTCTAAAGGCTTTTTGCTCATGGCAGCCTCTCCGCTTACCCGCTCATCCTATCATGCGGGTGATGATTTTAAACGCTTATCCGCCGCACGTAGCGCCGCTCTCAATCATGTATCAAACAACTAAAATACTCCCGTATCCCTCGCAATTCCTCAAAAACATTGTTGCTGATGTTGCCCAATATCCCAAATTTTTACCAATGGTAAACTTTGCAACTATATTTCCAGAAACAGAAAACTCCTTCCAAGCTGACCTCACCATTGGCTCTGGCGCCTTTGAAAAAACCTATCGCTCGAAAGTTTTCGTCTCCGATAACGCCGTAAAAGCCCAGGCTATTCCCGATAAAACCTTTAAATCCTTAGAATCTCTGTGGCATTTTCACCCACATGGAGAAAATCAGTGCAAAGTAGAATTCACCCTCTCTTTTGAATTACGCTCAACATTGCTACAGTTAACAGTTGGCAAAGTCCTAGACAAAGTTGCTGCCACCACCATGACAGCCTTTGAAGAAAGAGCAAAAGACGTATGGAAAAACTCGAATTAATGCGCCACTTTCATGAAATAGAGGATTATTTTTCCAACTCTATCAGTTCGACAAAGCAACACTTTGAAGAGCATTCCATGGCTTATATTGCAGAAATTAATTAGCCCCATTTTAATGTTTTTCTGCAACGACAAGAACATAAAAACCTGAATCAACTTATTGATAACGTTAAGCAATTCTTTGCCAAGCATAACGTTCCGCGCTGGACATATGTTGTACCTGGTGATCTTCATACACCTTCTTTAAAAGAAAAGCTTAACCAGCACAACATTACCTTTTCCGAAATATCATCCGCGATGCATTACGAATTTCAATCTCCTATCATCACGCCAAAAACATACGTAACCTTTCAGCCAGCAGATACCAACCTCAATAGCTTTTTAAACACTATGTTAGAAGCTTTTGGCGGAACAAATGAAACGATCAATCAATACAATCAAGCCTTAAAAAGAGCAGCATCTCAAAATACAAACATGAATCATTTCATTGGCACTCTAGAAAATAAGACCATCGCAACGCTTACCCTCACTTTTCTAAATGACTGGGTAAAAATTGATAATGTCTCAACCAACCCCACTCATCAACGCCTTGGATATGCCACACAAATCATGCAATTTGGCATGCGCTTAGCGCAAGAAAAAGGAGCAAAACATGCTACGCTAGATGCCTCATCAAAAGGCTTAAACGTTTACAAACGCTTAGGCTTTCATGAGCTTTTTACGTATCACGTCTACCAATACAATTAAACCTTATGAATAACCGTAGTCACAATACCCCAAATACGAAAATCCATTTCATGGCTGACAATAATATCAGGATACTTAGGGTTCTCAGCCTTTAACAAAACCTCTTTGCCTCGTGTAAAAAATCGTTTCACCGTCAATTCACCATCCACAACCGCAATCACAATCCCACCATCCCGGCATATTAACGAACGATCCACCACCAAAATATCGCCATCATAAATGCCAGCCCCAATCATCGAATCACCACTTACGCGCACGAAAAATGTCGCCGCCGGGTGCTGCACCAGGTGCTGGTTTAAATCCAACTTCATGTCCATGTGATCATCAGCCGGCGATGGAAACCCCGCCGACACTTTATTGGAAAACATCGGCAGGGCAACCGAAGGCAAATCCAAACTTTGCCAATCCAGAGCCTCTTTAACACTAGATAAAGTAGATCCTAAGCGAATTTTTTCAACCTTCATCAGCTCCTCCTTAACATGTGGTATCAGCGATTTCGGCACACGCACCAAACCTGTTTGCTCACCAAATTTTCCTGAATTTGGTTTACGCCCAGCTCCTTTGCGAATTCCACCGCAAGTCATAAAATTATTTATTTGATTATTGTTACCAAAATCATAAAGATTTTAAGAATGATATGCAAGCACTATTCTAAGAACACGCTGCATTCAGGCGTCCATGGCTCCGCGCACGTTACATATAGCTGCAAAACATCCGTCTCAGAGGTGTTTGTTACCTTATGATGCACACCCGTTGGAATTGCCACCAAATCCCCTTGTGAAAGCACCGACTCACACCCATCAATATTGATGAGCCCTTGCCCCGACAACACAAAATACGTTTCCTCAACACTTGGATGGTAGTGGCTTTTTGAACTTTTACCCGGATCAATATCCACAATCGCTATACAATGTTTATGAATATTGCCGTCGGCCGGACCTGCCAATTCATACACCCGCTCTCCATAACCTGTATCACGCGGCGTAACATTCGCCTTATTAATCACAAACGAAGCATTTGGTGTATGCTTTGGACAAGCGGTCATTGAAATAAATCTTTCACTTTCGCAAAAAACCCTGAAGATTCTGGACTATTTTTTCCATCTTTACCAATCTGCGCAAATTCCTCAAGCAGCTCGCGTTGCTTTTTCGATAAGCTCACCGGTGTCTCAACTTTTGCTTCAATAAGCATATCGCCACGGCCCGTTGCACGCAAAATACTCATCCCTTTTGACTTCACTCTAAATTGTTGCCCCGGCTGCGTGCCTGCAGGAATTTTTACCGAGACTTGAGAACCATCAATCGTTGGCACTTCAATTTCACCGCCCAGTACAGCTGTTACCATTTGAATTGGCACCTTGCATAAAATATCAGATCCCTGACGCTTAAATAATGAATGCGGTTTAACATTTAAAAACACATATAAATCACCTGCTGGGGCTCCACGAAGCCCAGCTTCCCCTTCATGCGTTACGCGAATCCGCGTGCCGTCTTCAACACCAGCTGGAATTTTCACTTCCAAATTCTTTTCTTTGCGAACACGCCCACTCCCATTACAAGGACGGCAAGGCTTAGAAATTGTCTGCCCTGCTCCACCGCAAGTAGCACAAGTGCGCTCAATGGTAAAAAATCCTTGCTGATAACGTGTTTTCCCACGTCCATGACATGCCGTACAGTTTGTAGGGCGAGATCCTTCCTCACCACCACTTCCTTTACACCCCGTGCACGTTGTAAACGTCGTAAACTTTACGGTCGCATTTTTTCCCTTGTAAGCTTCCTCCAAGGTAATATCCATGTTATAGCGCACATCAGCCCCAGCATGGTTAGCTTGTCCACCACCACCCGTAAAAGCGCCACCAAACATTTCATCAATGATGTCCGCAAAAGAACCACCACCGAATCCTCCTCCAGAAAAGCCAGAGTATCCACCACCACCTTGCTGCTGATTAAACGCCGCATGCCCAAAACGATCATAAGCGGCGCGTTTTTGCGCATCCAAAAGCACTTCATATGCTTCGGTGGCTTCACGAAACTTCTCTTCGGCTTTTTTATCCCCAGGATTTTTATCTGGGTGATATTTCATCGCAAGCTTTCGGTATGCTTTTTTTATTTCATCGTCGCTTGCCGACTTTCCAACGCCTAGTACTTCGTAATAATCCTTAGACATGTATTCTTCTCCAATCAAGTTGCCATATTACTTAAAAACACAAAAAAAATGAAGATTATTATTGGTATCGTATTTCACCCAAAACTCTTCAGCATATACCCCACTATCAAAAAGCCCCTAATTATATTTTTATTCACATTAAATTGACGATATTCAGCAGCTTTCACCAGCCAATCAAGAAAAATATATGGGCTATAATAATTTTTGCCAGGAGGAAAGTTTTGTGAGACGATGGTATTAGATTTTAAGATCGCAACCATCTGAGCTCAAATTGTGATAATAGAATCGCTAGTCGACTAGAATATGTGC
>Ga0172372_10000400_pt1 | contig 66825 bp, 68 predicted proteins | sample LakKiv5m_2_FD_114544 | JGI IMG/M metagenome (GOLD analysis project Ga0172372, IMG submission 114544) | Freshwater microbial communities from Kabuno Bay, South-Kivu, Congo - kab_092012_9.5m | ecosystem: Environmental > Aquatic > Freshwater > Lake | place: Democratic Republic of the Congo...
GATGGCCCTGACGAAATAAAATCTATATCAGCTGAGCACCGAAAAGTTCTTCTAGTTGCACCTACTGCATTAATTAGGTTGTTTAAACTTAAAGAGTCGAGGAATTTATCAATAATTTCAACACCTGCAGGAGAGAACCAAAAAAGTATTAAGGTATTGGAGAGTGTTTGGCGTAAGTGCGCTGCAGTTGGCATAGAGCGCTCAGATGCAATTATTGGATTTGGTGGGGGAGCAACAACAGATTTAGCAGGATTTGCAGCTGCAACATGGCTAAGGGGAATTGATTGGTATGCAATGCCGACCTCACTAGCAGGAATGGTTGATGCATCTATCGGTGGCAAGACAGGTTTAAATTCGCAGAGTGGCAAGAATCTAATCGGCTCTTTCTACTCCCCAAAAAGTGTTTTAATTGACACGAGTTATTTAACAAAACTACCAGCTCGTGATCTGTCTGCAGGTATGGCCGAAGTGATTAAGTGTGGATTTATATCTGACTATAAAATACTTAATTTAGTTCAAGATGATGTTATTGATTTTGATCAACTTATTTATCGTGCAGTAAAAGTTAAAGCTAAGGTGGTAGCCAAGGACTTTAAGGAAAGTAAGTTGAGGGAAGTTTTAAATTACGGACACACGCTCGGTCATGCCATCGAGAAAGATAGTAAATTTAGACTAAGGCATGGTGAGGCAGTATCAATCGGTATGGTCTTTGCTGCCGAACTTAGCAATGAGCTAGTTAGCCTTTCAAAAGAGGTAGTTGATCTTCATCGAGTGCTTTCAAGCAACTTTAAACTTCCAATTTATTATCCAAAATCAAGATGGAAATCACTTTCAGCACTTCTCCTAAAAGATAAGAAGGTAAAGCAAGGAAAGGTTAGATTCATAGGAATTAGCAAGATAGGTAAACCTGAATGGCTTGAGGATGTGCCATCCAACACTCTTGCAAGAGTATATGAGAGAATTACGAAGTGAAAATTTTAATTCTAAATGGTCCAAATTTATCAAGGTTAGATTTGCGTGAAAAAAACCATTACGGGGATCTAAGTTATAGCGATTTAACTAAAGAGATTACGAAAAAGGCTAGTGAAATTGGGATGGAAATTGAGATTAAGCAAAGTGACAGCGAAAACGAACTGATATTTTGGATACATGATGCGGCCGATAAGAAGCAGCCAGTAATTATTAATCCTGCCGCTTTCACACATTATTCTTACGCCATTAGAGATGCAATCTGTATGTTGAAAGCACCTGTTATTGAGGTTCACCTATCTAACCCGTTATCACGTGAAGAATTTAGGCATACATCGGTTGTGAGTGGAGTTGTTCAAGGCACTATTTCTGGCTTCGGCGTAGACAGTTACTCCCTTGCGTTGCTAGCGATGCAAAAACTAGTTAAATAGCAAGGTAGACTAGCTCCATAATTTTCTTTAAGTGAAGATTTAAGTATAGCGGAATGGAAAATGATGGCAACGACAAACGATCTTAAGAATGGTATGACCCTAAATCTTGATGGGCAACTATGGAATGTTATCGAGTTTCAACATGTTAAACCCGGAAAAGGTGGAGCTTTCGTAAGAACTAAAATGCGTTCGGTGCTTTCTGGAAAAGTTGTTGAGAAAACTTTTAATGCTGGCGTTAAAGTCGAAGTTGCCTCTGTCGAGAAAAGAGACATGCAATTTTTGTATCGAGATGGTGAAGATTTTATGTTTATGGATTCAACAAATTACGACCAAATCTCTATCAGTAAGCAAACTGTTGGCGATGCGGTTGATTACATGCTTGAGAATGCTGATGCTATTGTGGCCATGCATGAAGGTAACCCATTATTTATTGAATTACCGGCTTCGGTTGAGCTAGTAGTCACATATACAGAACCAGGCTTGCAAGGAGATAGATCTTCTGGTGGTACAAAACCTGCCACAGTTGAGACTGGTATTACAGTTCAAGTACCACTCTTTATTAAGCAAGATGAGAAAATCCTGGTCGATACGCGAACTGGTGCATATCTAGGGCGAGCTAACTAATAGTGTCCGCTCGCAGTAAAGCTCGTAAGCGAGCATTAGATTTTCTCTATGAAGCAGAGATAAAAAAAGCTAAAGCAGTCGATTTGTTTTTATCTCGTGGAGCTAGTGAACTTTCCCAGGAACCATATGTGCAGGTTCTACTCTCTGGCGTAGGTGAGCATTTAGTAAAAATAGATGAATTAATCACTACCTATGCCCAGGACTGGGACGTGGATAGGATGCCAGCAGTCGATAGAAATATACTGAGAATTGCAATCTTTGAAATTCTTTGGGTAGCAGAAGTAGACTTAAAAATTGCCTGTGATGAGGCCGTAGAACTTGCAAAGAGTTTATCTACCGATGAATCCTCTAATTATATAAATGGCGTTTTGGGCCGAATAGTTAAATTAAAGGATTCAATCGCAATTTAAACGTGGATTAGCTCAGATTCTATTAGCCAATCCAAAGTATCAGCCTCATTTTTTTCAATTTGGAGTGCTAAGAATTGAAGATCATTTGCTCTAATAGTTAGAATTTGGCCGTTCCAATCTTTTCTTCTATTACTTATACTTTTGGTAAATCTTTGAAGGATTTGTGATTTTGCTTCACTACTTTCTGCTAGTTTATTGAGATTCACACTTACGCTTCGAGCAGTTACCTGTGTTGTGATTTCTGGAAAAAGCTCAGTAATTGGTACTTGGTAGAACTGCATCAAAGAGATCGCTTTTTTAAGAGAGATCGCACGATCAGCTCGCTCATATGAACCGATTACAACCGCTTTCCACTTTCCATTTGAGTGGTGCTCGACATCTTGCAGGCTCCACCCTTTTGATTTTCTTATTTCCCTGAGTCGTTGCGCTGGATTATTTATATTCATAACCGCAGGCTAGCCACACCCGGATTTTGGTGATTTTAGATATCCACAACTCTTCTGGTAACATTCGGGCGTTCCTTTAACGATCCGTCCAGAGAGGCGGCGAAGGAGAAGTAAATGGGTATTTTGCTATCTAGCAGCGACATAGAGCGTGCTATTAAACGTATTTCACATGAAATAATCGAACATAATCAAGGCATAACTAATTTAGTTTTGATGGGCATTCCAACCCGCGGGGCATATCTTGCTGACCGTATAGGCAAATTTATATCGGAGATCGAAGCTCCCGTTGCTATCGGCGTACTTGATATTACTTTGCACCGAGATGATTTAAGGATGCGCCCGCCTAAGCCACTATTACCAACAAAATTGCCTACCGGTGGAATTGAAGGCAAGGATCTGGTTTTAGTAGATGATGTTCTTTTTTCGGGCAGAACAATTAGGGCCGCACTAGATGCAATTGGTGAGCTAGGTAGACCAAGGAGTGTGCAGCTAGCAGTGCTTGTTGATCGAGGACATCGCGAACTACCGATCCGTGCTGATTATGTTGGTAAAAATATTCCAACTTCAAAGAGTGAGAGCGTGAAGGTACATTTAACCGAGTTAGATAATGAGGATTTAGTGGAGTTAATTAAATGAAAAGTGCACATCTTCTATCAGCAGATGACTTAAGCAAGCAGGATGCGTTGGAATTATTAGCTACAGCAAAGGAATTAGCAGCAATTACTGATGGGCCTAACAAAAAACTACCAACTCTGCGCGGTAAGACCGTAGTTAACCTCTTTTTTGAAGATTCGACAAGAACAAGAATCAGTTTTGAAACCGCAGCAAAGAGATTGTCTGCTGATGTAATTAATTTTTCAGCAAAGGGATCTTCGGTAAGTAAAGGTGAGAGCCTTAAAGATACAGCTCAAACTTTGCAAGCTATGGGAGCTGATGCAGTTGTTATTCGCCATGAAAGTAGCGGTGCCGCTAAGCGTCTTGCTGACTCAAAATGGATACAAGCTACAGTTATTAATGCAGGGGATGGAACTCATGAGCATCCAACTCAAGCACTATTAGATGCATTTACAATAAAACAGCATCTACGGTCAAAGGATTCTGATTTAAGCGGAGTTAAGGTTTTAATAGTTGGAGATATTCTGCACTCTCGGGTGGCGCGAAGTAATGTAATTTTATTAACAAAACTTGGTGCGAAAGTTGTCTTAGTAGCTCCACCTACACTTTTTCCTGTTGGCGTAGAAAATTGGCCAGTTGATATTTCATATGATTTAGATAAGGAAATACCAAAGTGCGATGTGATTATGATGTTAAGGATTCAACAAGAAAGAATGGCTAACTCTTTCTTTCCTACTGAGCGAGAGTATTCAAGGAGATATGGATTAAATTCATATCGTTTGTCTAAACTATCTAAGTCGTCAATAGTTATGCACCCTGGTCCCATGAACCGTGGTCTTGAGATTTCAGCAGATAGCGCAGATGATATTAAATCGGTAATTATCGATCAGGTAAGAAACGGTGTAGCAGTTCGAATGGCTGTCTTGTATCAACTATTAGGTGGTGCGCCAATTGGAGCTGCGAATGATTAAGATCAGAAATGTAAATTTAGTTGATGGAAGCATAGTTAATGTAGAGATCGATCAAGGCTTAGTTAAAGCAATTTCAAAATCAACTGGTAAAGATAATTTTGATGGAATCGACGGCGCTGGAAAAATACTTATGCCAGGTTTGGTAGATCTACACACACATCTACGTGAGCCAGGCCGCGAAGATTCAGAGACAGTACTGACTGGGTCTGAATCTGCTGTTGCTGGTGGTTTTACCGCAATCTCTGCTATGGCAAATACAAATCCTGTTGCAGATACTGCTGGTGTAGTAGAGCAAATTTATCGGTTAGGTAAGAATGCAGGTATATGTGATGTGAATCCAATCGGCGCTGTTACCAAAGGCTTAAAGGGTGAACAATTATCTGAAATCGGCGCCATGGCTGAATCGATTGCAAATGTTCGAATTTTTAGCGATGACGGTAATTGTGTTGCAGATCCACTGATTATGCGTAGAGCTCTTGAGTATGTAAAAACTTACAATGGAATTATTGCCCAGCACGCACAGGATCCAAGATTAACTTTGAATGCACAAATGAATGAAGGAGTTATCTCTGCAAAAATTGGACTAGCCGGTTGGCCTGCAGTTGCAGAAGAGGCAATAATTGCTCGCGACATCTTACTTACCGATCATGTCCAGTCTCGACTACATATTTGCCATGTAACAACAGCTGGTGGGGTTGAGTTAGTTCGTTGGGCAAAGCAGCGTGGAATACAAGTTACTGCGGAAGTAACTCCTCATCATTTACTACTCACCGATGATTTAGTAGAAAACTATGACCCTATTTATAAGGTTAATCCACCACTTCGAACCGAAAAGGATGTAATGGCATTAAGGCAGGGCTTAGCCGAAGGAGTTATTGATATTGTTGCCACAGACCATGCTCCTCACTCAGCTGAACATAAAGATTGTGAGTGGCAGTCTGCTGCCTTTGGAATGGTAGGACTTGAGACAGCATTATCTGTTGTGATAAAAACTATGATCGAAACAAAGTTAATGACATGGGCAGAGTTATCCGATCGTATGTCAATTAGACCAGCACTAATTGCAGGATACAAAAATCAGGGTCAGAAAATAGTTGAAGGATCGGCAGCCAACTTAGTACTTGTTGATCCCAATTCACATTGGACGGTTGATCGCCATAATCTAAAATCAAAAAGTAAGAACAACCCATTTGATAAAATGGAGCTACCAGGTGTAATTAGCGAAGTTATCTATAATGGAAATTTAGTAGTTCAAAATGGAAAGCAAACTAGTTTAGGCTTGGGCCATAATGACTAAACGAACTACAGCATATTTGGTTCTAGATGATGGTCGAATCTTTGAGGGGAAGTCATGGGCTAAAACAGGTGAAACTTTTGGTGAGGCTGTTTTTTCAACTGGAATGACTGGGTATCAAGAAACTCTTACCGATCCGTCATATCACAAACAAATTGTAGTAATGACAGCTCCGCATATAGGAAATACTGGAGTAAATGACATCGATAAAGAGTCAAGAAAAATTTGGGTTGCAGGATTTGTAGTTAGAAATCCATCACCAATAACAAGTAATTGGCGCAGTAACAAGTCATTAGAGCAGGAGTTAATTGATTCAGAGATTGTTGGAATTCAAGGAATTGATACTCGGGCACTAACTCGGCATCTTCGCGAACGTGGCGCAATGCGAGTTGGAATTTTTAGTGATACCAGTTTAAGTAGAGAAGAGATGGTAGTTAAAGTTAGAAAAACTGCACCTATGAGTGGAGCTTATTTAGCCAAAGATGTTACAACTGCAAAATCATATGTCGTACCACCACCTGCAGGTGTACCCACCAAATTCAAGGTGGCAGCAATTGATCTTGGTATAAAAGGTGCAACACCAAAGGCTATGGCAAGTCTTGGTATTGAAGTTCATGTGTTGCCACTGGAAACAACCTTTGAACAGATTAAGAAATTGAATCCAGATGGAGTGTTCTTATCTAACGGTCCTGGGGATCCAGCTGCTATGACTGACATTGTTGAGCTAGTAAGAAATGTACTCTTAGAGGAGATTCCATTTTTTGGAATTTGTTTTGGGCATCAAATATTAGGAAGAGCGCTTGGGTTTGAAACTTACAAGCTACCGTTTGGCCATCGTGGGATAAATCAACCTGTAATTGATCTAACTACCGGTAAGGTTGAAATCACTTCACACAACCATGGCTTTGCTGTTGCTGCACCTAAAGAAAAAGAATTTAAAACTGTTTACGGGCAAGGACGTGTATCACACCTCTCACTTAATGATTCAGTTGTAGAGGGTTTAGAGATGATTTCAATTCCAGCTTTTTCAGTTCAGTATCATCCAGAGTCTGCAGCTGGCCCACATGATGCTGTCTACCTGTTTGAAAGATTTGTGCAGCTTATGGCTACACCAAAGGTTGGCTTGAAAGGCAGCAATGCCTAGAGACACATCGATCCAAAGCGTTTTAGTAATTGGTAGTGGTCCAATTGTAATTGGACAGGCATGTGAGTTTGATTATTCAGGAACTCAAGCTTGTCGAGTGCTTCAAAGCGAAGGAATAAGAGTTATTTTGATTAATTCCAACCCAGCAACAATCATGACGGATCCAGAATTTGCAGATGCAACTTATATTGAACCAATAACTCCAGAGGTAATCGAGAGAATCCTTGAGAAGGAAAGACCTGATGCTGTCTTGGCAACACTTGGTGGTCAAACTGCACTAAATGCTGCAATGGCCTTATATGAGCGAGGCTCGTTTGAAAGATATGGAGCAAAATTAATCGGAGCCAATATTGATGCAATTAAGCGCGGAGAAGATCGAGAAGTATTTAAGAAAATTGTTGCAACTATTGGTGGTGAATCTGCTAAATCTAGAATCTGCCACTCAATGCAAGATTGTTTAACAGCAGTAGTTGAATTGAAGTATCCAGTAGTAGTTAGGCCATCTTTTACGATGGGCGGTCTTGGCTCAGGAATTGCATATAACGAAGAGGAGTTAAATCAGATTGCTGGTGCAGGTCTGCGCCATAGCCCAACCACGGAAGTGCTTCTAGAAGAGTCGATAATTGGTTGGAAAGAATTTGAGCTAGAAGTTATGAGAGATCATAAAGATAATGTTGTGATTGTTTGCAGTATTGAAAACGTTGATCCGATGGGTGTTCACACCGGTGACTCAATAACTGTGGCACCAGCTATGACCTTGACTGATGTTGAGTATCAAAGATTAAGGGACCTATCGATTGCAATTATTCGCGAAGTTGGTGTTGCTACCGGTGGCTGCAATATTCAATTTGCAGTTAATCCAACGGATGGAAGAATTATTGTTATTGAGATGAACCCACGGGTATCAAGATCATCTGCACTAGCATCTAAAGCAACTGGGTTTCCGATTGCAAAGATTGCAACAAAACTTGCAATTGGATATACCTTAGATGAAATTACAAATGACATCACAAAATCGACGCCAGCATCATTTGAACCATCTTTAGATTATGTAGTGGTCAAAGTTCCACGTTTTGCATTTGAGAAGTTTCCCGAAGCTGATCCAAGGCTGACTACAACTATGAAGAGTGTTGGCGAAGCTATGGCAATCGGAAGAAGTTTTCCGGAGGCATTGCAAAAAGCGCTTAGATCTTTAGAGAAAAAAGTGGCTACTTTTTCCTGGCAAGAGGGCAATCTGCAGGAACTTATGAGAACTATCGGAATACCAACAGAGTTCAGATTGCAACAAGTTCAACAAGCGATGCACTTGGGAGCAACTGTAAGTGAAGTGTTTGCGGCAACCAAAATTGATCCGTGGTTCTTGGAGCAAATAAAACTTATTAATGAAAAGGCAGTAGAGATTTCCCAGCCAGGAGAGCTGAACAAGGATTTACTAAAGTCAGCAAAAATGATGGGTTTTTCAGATGCTCAAATCTCACAACTTAGAAATGTTCTAGAGTCTGAAATTAAACAATTGAGAAATTCATTTGGCCTTTATCCAGTATTTAAAACTGTTGATACTTGTGCTGGAGAATTTGAAGCACTTACTCCTTATTATTACTCAGCATATGATGAAGAGAGTGAAGTAATACCAAGAACTAAATCTGCAGTTGTAATCCTTGGTAGTGGACCAAATAGAATTGGTCAGGGAATAGAGTTTGATTACTCTTGCGTTCATGCCTCATTTGCACTGAAAAAAGCTGGATACGAAACAATAATGATTAATTGCAATCCAGAGACTGTTTCCACTGATTATGACACCTCTGATCGTCTTTACTTTGAGCCACTAACTTTGGAAGATGTAATTGAAGTAATAGCTGCAGAGAGTGCTGCAGGTCCAATCTTGGGTGTAATTGCTCAACTAGGTGGCCAAACTCCATTGGGGTTAGCTCGGGGATTAATGGAAGCAGGAATAAAGATTCTCGGAACTTCACCAGATGCAATCGATTTGGCAGAAGAGCGTGGTGCATTCGGAGAGATTCTAAAGGCAAATGATCTTTTAGCTCCTGATTTTGGTATGGCGAACTCTTATGCCGAAGCGTCACAGATTGCCTCAAAAATTGGTTATCCAGTTCTAGTGCGACCTTCATATGTTCTAGGTGGCAGGGGAATGGAAATTGTTTATGACGAAGAGTCATTAAAAGGATTTATTGAAAAAGCTACTGCAATTACACCGAATCATCCAGTTTTAATTGATAAATTCCTTGATGATGCAACTGAAATTGATGTTGATGCATTATTTGATGGCAACGAGCTTTACTTAGCTGGCGTGATGGAGCACATTGAAGAAGCCGGCGTGCATTCTGGCGATTCTGCATGTGTATTACCAAGCACATCTCTAGATAAGAATGCTATTGCTGAAATTAGAAGCGCAACTGAGAAGATTGCTAAAGATATAGGCGTTCGAGGATTAATTAATATTCAGTTTGCAGTAAGCGGAAGTCCAAAGAAACTTTATGTATTAGAGGCGAATCCTCGAGCATCTAGAACTGTACCTTTCGTAGCTAAAGCAACTGGTATACAGCTTGCAAAAGCTGCAGCCTTGATTTCTACTGGTGTTTCAATTGAAGTTCTGCGTAAAGAGAAAATATTGCCAAACTCTGGTGATGGAAAACCAAATGGCGTTTCTGTCAAAGAGGCGGTTTTGCCATTTAATCGGTTTAGAAGAGTTGATGGCAGTGGTGTAGATACTGTATTGGGACCGGAAATGAAGTCAACTGGTGAGGTAATGGGAATTGCAAATAACTTTGGGTTAGCATTCGCAAAAAGTCAGACTGCTGCTTTTGGACCACTTCCAAAGACTGGTTCAGTATTTATCTCGCTATCGGAGCGGGATAAAGAGCCAGGGTGGCGTATTGCAAGGGATTTAAACCAACTTGGATTTAAGATTTATAGCACCGCTGGAACTAATTTGTTTTTAACAGAGAAAGGCGTGCAATCTGAGTTAGTAAGAAAAAATTCTGATCCAGAATCTACACAGCTTTCTGCCAATGATCTGATTACTAAGGGCCTTGTTCAGCTTGTAATAAATACGCCACTTGGCCGCGGATCTAGGCAAGATGGTTTTCTTATAAGAACCGCAGCAATATCTAGATCAGTGCCATGTATAACAACAATCCCTGGATTTAAAGCAGCCGTTGCTGGAATTGCTGCATTACAAAAAGATAGTTTTGATATAAAGTCACTTCAAGAATGGATGAATAAGTGATTCCGCATCAGATTAACAAGGCTTCAGTTCAGATTTTAGCTGAAGTAATCAGTAACAAAAAATTTGGGCCTTATCATCATATGGTTTTTGCAGTTGGTGAAATGGCTGCAAGTGTTAAACCGGGAAACTTTGTTGCTATTTCGGTAGGTGGTGAGCAGTCATCACTTGTTTTGCGCCGCGCATTTGCAATCTATAGGGCAATTGACAAGAGTCCGATGGGTGGCAGCATCGAGCTAGTAGTCGCCCCGCACGGACAAGGTAGCAGTTGGCTTTGCTCTAGATCCGTGGGTGATTTTGTAGATTTAATTGGACCACTTGGTACTTCTTTTGGAATCCCAACAACTAATGCAAATGCAATGCTAATTGGTGGAGGTTATGGCTCTGCACCTTTGTTTGCACTAGCTGAGTCACTAAAAAACAGGGGATGTAGGGTTGATATGGTTTTAGGCGCTAGTACTGCTAATAAAATTTTTGCCCCGCTTGAGGGAAAACGCACCGTATCATCGTTAACGCTAACAACCGATGATGGTACTGCTGGAATTCATGGCCAGATCAGTGAGGCGATACCTAGGTTGATTAGAGAATTTGGTACTGAAGTTATTTATTCATGTGGTCCTATGGGCATGCTTTCGGCGATAGCTAAAATTGCTAAGGAATTTGATATTGCACACCAATGTTCGGTTGAAGAATCGATGGCATGTGGAATAGGCGTCTGTATGACTTGTGTTGTTCCAATTAAGAGCGAAGATAGTATAAAAATGGTTAGAACATGTATTGATGGCCCGGTTATGGATGGATCCGAAATCATTTGGGACCGTAAAGAAGTATCGGATGTGATGGGGTTATGAGCACACTAGATTATTCGACAAAGATAGGTAGCAAAAGATTCTCAAATCCAATCTTTACCGCTAGCGGTTGCGCCAGTAGCGGCCAAGAACTTTCGCAATTTTTTCCGTTAACGGAGTTGGGTGCAATTGTTACTAAATCCATAATGACTAAAGCTCGTACTGGTCGAATGACCCCACGAATGGCTGAAACTCCAAGTGGAATGCTTAACTCAATTGGATTACAAGGTCCAGGTATTGACGCATTTTTGGAGAATGATATTCCTTGGCTAGTTGAACAAAAAGCAAAAATCATTGTCTCAATCGCTGGTGAAACAGTAGATGAGTATGGAGTTTTGTCGAGAAGGTTTAGAGCTGTTCCTGGAATCAGTGCTGTTGAGGTAAATATTTCTTGTCCTAATGTTGAGAACCGGGGACAGGTTTTTGCCTGCCATCCAGATACCTCAATAGCAGTTATTGAGGCTGTAAGACGAAATATTGGCGGAGAGCTTCCAATAATTGCAAAACTCTCCCCAGATGTAACAGATATAGTTTCAATTGCTCAAGCTGTTATTAATGCTGGTGTTGACGGTTTGGCGTTAATAAACACTTTACTGGGAATGGTTATCGACACAAATAGTATGAGACCAAAGCTTGCTGGTAAGACTGGCGGCTTATCAGGACCTGCAATTAGACCAGTCGCAGTCCGTGCTATTTACCAAGTTCATCAAGCATTTCCTAACACACCAATAGTTGGTATGGGTGGTGTAGCAAGTGGTCGTGATGCCTTGGAACTAATTCTTGCTGGTGCTAGCGCTATCTCGATTGGTACTGCCAGCTTTGGAAATCCAAATGCTGCAATGCAGGTTAAATCTCAGTTGTCTGAATTATTGATAGAACGTGGTTTCAATGATTTTAGAGATGCAATTGGTTTTGCGCATAGAGGTGTGTAATGAAGCTGCCAATTATTCTTGCTTTAGATACAAAAGAAATTGAAGTAGCTGAAAAGTGGATTCTGGCCTCTTTGGACAAGATTGATCACTTTAAAGTAGGTCTTGAGTTCTATCTACGTCATGGCGCAGCTGGTATTGATCGGTTAAGACAGATTGGAAACTTTGATCTATTTTTAGATTTAAAGTTATACGATATTCCAAATACGGTAAAGGGCGCTGTTGAATCAGTTGCTAGATTAGAACCTAAATTTTTGACAGTCCACGCTGCTGGTGGAGTAAAAATGATTTCAGAAGCTGCAAAAGCATTACCTAATGGATCAATTACTGCCGTAACAGTACTAACCTCATTTTCTGAGCAAGATTTTCACGCAATGGGTCAAGCACAAAGTATTGAAGAGACTACGAAAAGCTGGGCCAACATTGCACTTGCCTCTGGAGCTACCTCACTAGTTTGCTCGCCATTTGAAGTTGGATCACTAAGAAAGTTATCAGAGTCTGCTGTGCTGATTACTCCTGGAGTTAGATTAGAAGGAGATGATATGGCAGATCAGGTAAGAGTAATGTCGCCAAAAGATGCTTTATCTGCCGGGGCTAACTTTGTTGTAGTAGGACGTTCAATTACAAAGTTATGGGATGGGTCTGATCTTAAGATGCGAGAGAAAATAGATCTTATTTCAAATACGTTGGTCTAATGCAACCACCTAAGATAAGTAATCGCTCCCGTAGAAAAGCTGGCGAAAAAGCTGTGGCTGCGCGTAGAGAGCGCGCAACGATCAAAGCATTGGTAGCTAGTGGTGAACTTTTCTTCTTTGACCTTTTTAAAGATGAGCGTAAATCTATCGCCCGAATGAAGTTGATTGACTTGCTTCAATCCGTGCCCGGAATAGGGAAAGTTAGAGCAGAATTAATACTAGATAGAACTAAGATCTCTCCTTCGCGTAGGATTGGAGGAGTCGGTCATCGCCAGCTAGAACTGCTCAGAGAGGAGTTTTACTTATGAAGAACTCACCACAGAGTGGAAAATTACTAGTTGTGTCCGGACCAAGCGGTGTAGGAAAAAGTACAATCACAAATAAGCTAAGAACAGATGAGCGCTTCTGGATTTCAGTTTCAGTTACTACTAGAAGAATTCGTACAGGTGAAGTCGATGGTGTTGATTACCATTTTGTAAGCGATGATAAATTTGAAGAAATGATAAAGGCAAATGAGTTTCTTGAATTTGCCGAGTTTGCTGGCGCTAAATATGGTACTCCAAGAAAAGCTGTTGAGAGCGCACTCCAATCAGGGAAAAATGTAATTCTCGAAATTGAGTTAAATGGTGCAAGGCAGGTTAGGAAAAGCTCTAAAGAAGCAATAATGATCTTTATTGAACCACCATCTTGGGAGGAATTAACAACAAGATTAACTAACCGTGGTACAGAGTCCGAGAATTCCACTCTGGCCCGTCTAGATAGAGCCAAGGAAGAGTTGTCAGCCGCCTCTGAGTTTGACTATGTGCTGGTTAATCATGAGGTAGAGCAGTCAGTATCAGAACTGGTATCTTTAGCCCTTCGATAGTCAATAAAAGGGGCATTATGAGCAATCAAGCATTAGATGGCATTACAAATCCACCTATAGATGCTTTACTAGATAAAGCTGGTTCAAAATATAGTTTAGTTCTCTATGCTGCAAAGCGTGCCCGTCAAATTAATGCTTATTACTCTCAATTAGGTGAAGGTCTATTGGAGTATGTCGGTCCACTAGTTGAAACTTATGTTCACGAGAAACCGCTTTCCATTGCACTACGCGAGATTAACGAGGGCCTACTTACAATTGAGAATTTGGAACCAAAGCCAGCTGATTCAGCGAGCTAAGCATTCACCATGTTTCCCCGTGGTCGTAAGTTAATACTTGGTGTAGCAGGAGGAATTTCTGCTTACAAGTCTTGTGATTTGCTTCGCAGACTTCAGGATGAAGGCTTCGTAGTTGATGTAGTTCCAACTGCAGCTAGTCTAAATTTTATTGGCAAGTCAACATGGGAAGCATTATCAGGCAGAAAAGTTATAACTGACCTTTGGTCTAATGTTGAAACAGTACCTCACATCTCTATGGCTAAAGAGAATGACTTAATAGTTATTGCCCCAACTACTGCTGACTTAATAGCAAAGCTAGCTTCGGGCAGAGCTGATGATTTACTAACAAATATTGTGCTAGCTTCAACTGCCATTAAATTTCTTGTTCCGGCAATGCATCCTGAGATGTGGGTAAATCCGGCAACAGCTGAAAATGTAGAAGTATTAAAGCGCAGAGGCTTTATTGTGATTGAACCTGATGAGGGACGAATGACTGGATCTGATTACGGTATTGGCAGATATCCTGAAACTTCAAAAATTATTTCAGCTATATACGCAAATACCAATCTGGTTAGCGACTTAAAAGGTTACAAAATCATTGTTACTGCAGGAGGAACCAGAGAACCAATCGATCCAGTTAGATTTATTGGCAATCGTTCTTCGGGTAAACAAGGTTTTGCAGTCGCTGCCGCTGCGGCAGCGCGTGGTGCACAAGTTCACTTAGTTGCTGCAAACACTGAGCTACCTTCAATAGAAGGAGTAGTAATAACTCATGTTGAAACGGCTGAACAAATGACAGCGGTTTTGGAAATAGAATTTCCCCATTCAAATGCATTAATAATGAGTGCAGCGGTTGCCGATGCCAAGGTAAAAAACTACACAGATCAAAAAATCCGGAAAGAGAATCTAGAGACTTTAGAGCTAGAGAATAATACGGATATCTTAAACCTGATCTCCAAGAGTAAGCGCAATAATCAATATATTGTTGGTTTTGCGGCAGAGACAACTAGTGATCTAGTTAAACTAGAACAAAATGCAATTTCTAAACTTATTAGTAAATCGCTCGACCTAATCTATGTTAATGATGTTTCCAATGGAGCTGTATTCGGTAGCGATAGTACAAGTGGTTTAATTATTGATAAAAAACAGAATGTCATTAAAGTTCCTGAAATTTCTAAGGAAACACTGTCGGAGATATTACTTGATCAATTAGCTTCTAAGTTAGTATTAACTAATGGCTAATCGATTATTTACATCTGAATCTGTTACAGAAGGTCACCCAGATAAGATTGCGGACCAAATTTCTGATGCGATCCTTGACTCATTACTAGAACAAGACCCTAAAAGCCGTGTTGGGGTTGAAACATTAATTACCACAGGTCAAGTGCATGTAGCCGGAGAAGTAACAACTAATGGTTATGCAGATGTAATGAGCATTGTTAGAGACACCGTGCTTGGAATTGGCTATGACTCATCGGATAAGGGCTTCGATGGAAATAGTTGTGGTGTATCGATTTCTATTGGACAACAATCACCTGATATTGCTCAAGGAGTTGATGATTCATTTGAAAGTCGCGTTTCATCTTCAACTGATCCTTTAGATATACAAGGAGCTGGCGACCAAGGCTTAATGTTTGGTTATGCAAGTAACGACACTCCGGAACTAATGCCACTACCAATTTCATTAGCTCATAAACTTGCTCAGCAATTAGCCAAGGTCCGTAAAGATGGATCACTTCCTTACTTAAGACCAGATGGTAAAACGCAAGTAACAATTGAGTATTCAGGAGATAAGCCAGTAGCGCTAAATACAATTGTTATCTCTAGCCAGCATTCAAATGATGTGGATCTAGAGAAGAAACTCACGCCAGAGATAAAAAACTTTGTTATTGCTCCAATCATTAAAGACCTAGGTATTGATGTTAGTAATGTAAAAGTTCTGATTAATCCAACTGGTAGGTTTGTAATCGGTGGACCGATGGGTGATGCTGGACTTACTGGTCGGAAGATAATTGTAGATTCATACGGAGGAATGGCACGTCACGGTGGTGGTGCATTTTCTGGCAAGGATCCCTCCAAAGTCGATCGTTCTGCTGCTTATGCGATGCGGTGGGTTGCAAAAAATATTATTGCAGCAGGCTTAGCTGATCGCTGTGAAGTACAGGTGGCTTATGCAATTGGAAAAGCTCAGCTCGTTGGATTATTTATTGAAACTTTTGGTACTGAAAAAACCTCACTAGAGAAGATTAGTAAAGCAGTCGGAGAAGTTTTCGATCTGCGACCAGCTGCAATTATTCGAGATCTAGATTTGCTTCGTCCAATCTATAACAAGACCGCCGCATATGGTCATTTTGGCAGAGAGCTACCAGAATTTACTTGGGAGAGAACTGATCGTGCATCTGCACTTAAATCATTAGTTAACTAGCAGTGTCTGAACCACTAAAGTTAAAGCGCCAAAAACCAATCGGATTGAGCAAGAGTAAAATAGAGTATTTATCTGCAGTTTCTAATCCGCTTGCATCAGTTCTTGTAGATACCCCTGTTTCACATTTAGAAGGAATTTATGATTACCTAGTACCAGAGGAACTTTCAATCTCAGCAACTATAGGTACAAAAGTACTAGTTGAATTTGGTAATAGTCAGACAGAGGGATTAATCGTTGCTCGAGGCGATCGCAATGAGGCATCCCGTGTTATTAAACCGATCCTCGCTATTTCATCACCCAGTGGAATAGTCCAACCTTCGATACTGCAACATATAGAGCTTGTGAGAAATCGGTTTGGTGGAAGCTTTTGGAGCTTACTAAAGCAGGCCATACCACCCAGAGTTGTTAAGGAAGAAAACTTCTTTAATGATCTAGAAAGTAATGAGATTAATTCATCGAATTCAGATGAAATTCGAGGGATTATCGGGCGAGCAGATCATGCTCAGTTAAAGAGTAAAGAGAAAATTCGCTGGGGATTAAATCTTCCAGTAAGCACAGATCCAATCTGGTTTGTTTTGGAAATTGTGAAATTAAGAGCAAGTCTCGGTCAGGTTCTTTTACTAGTACCTGATGAAAAGGACCTAAATAGCTTTAAGAGCGCACTGCAACCATTTTTTGGTGACAACTTCACAGAGTACGGGTCTCATATATCGAAGAATATTAGATATAAAAACTTCTTAAAAATATCCAATAAAGCTGTACGGGTTATATTGTCTAGCAGAAGTGGATCTTTCCTACCACTGGCACCTGATGCCACAGTTATTGTTCTTTCAGACTTAGATAATTCACATTATGAACTTCATGCGCCTGGTTGGAATACTCGTGATGTAACTTTACTAAGGCCATCAGATACTTCCCTTCTCTTTATTTCTGCCTCACACTCTTTAGAGATCGAAAGATTGATGGATTTAGGATGGCTGAAACGCAAAAGCTATAAAAAAGTAGTTAAGCACAATTACAGAACAAGTGATAATGGTCTGTCCTATATTGCGCAGATAAAAAAAGCATTCACCAATGGCAATGTATTGGTTTCTGTAGCTGAGAAGGGTTATGCAAATCTTTTCCTATGTAGTAAGTGTAGAAATACAGCTAACTGTGAATGTGGCGGAAAGTTGCAGATAGATGGCGATAAGAAAATTCCCCAATGCTATCTTTGCAATAAAGCTTATAATGATTGGAAGTGCAATTTTTGCGGTGATAGTCGACCTTATGTGATATCTAAAGGTATTGATCGAACTGCTGAAGAAATAGGTAAAGCATTAAGTAAGGCATCAATACTTATTTCATCTGGTACCAAGCAGATTGATCACTTACCTGATGGTAGACATGTAATTCTTGCCACAGCAGGATCAGAACCTAATGGTCAATACTCAGCCGTTGTTATGTTAGATGGGGAGAGAATTTTTAACAGACCAACATTAAGATCAGAAGAACTAGCAAAACATTTATGGTTTTCTCTTCTTTGCAAAGCTAGTTCTGAAGCAGAGATTTTTATGTCATTACAGAACAATCATCCACTAGTGCAATCAATTTTACGTAATGATTCATCGTACTTAGCCAAGAATCAACTTAAGGAGCGAAAACAATCCAAGTTACCACCTTATTACCGTGTTGCATCAGTGGAAGGTAGGAAGGCAGATATTTCTAAATTTGCGGAAAACCTTAGGAGTAGTTCTGTTTATGAAGTAACCGGACCAATGGTTCTAAAGAATGATTTTAGTAAGTTGATTATTCGTTCTCCACTTGAACAGGCCAGTGAACTTGTCGATCTACTAGATGATGTAGTAAAGGTTCAGAGTATTAAAGGAAAAGGCATTTTTAAGGTTCGCTTTGATCAGTTCGATATTTAGCCTCTGTTCTGAAGTATCATTACGCTATGGCAATTCAACCTATACGATTATTTGGAGATCCGGTTCTAGTTACTCCTGCTACTGAAGTCGTTGATTTTGATAAAGAGCTAAGGCAGTTAGTTTCTGATTTAACTGAAACTATGCAGGCTGCACCTGGTGCGGGTCTAGCTGCTCCACAGATTGGTGTGCCGCTAAGAGTCTTTGTATGGGACATCGACGATGAGCTTGGGCATCTGATTAATCCTTCACTAGATCTAAGTGATGAAATTCAGGATGGCGATGAAGGATGTCTATCATTTCCAAATCTTTCCTACAACACTCCACGCGCGTTTCGTGCAGTTGCTAAGGGATTTAATATGCATGGAGATCCAGTTACTGTTGAAGGTACAGAGTTACTAGCTAGATGCCTGCAACATGAAACAGATCATTTAAACGGAGTGCTTTTTATTGATCGTATGACGGCTGAAGAGCGAAAAACTGCGATGAAAGAGATTCGCGAGTCAGAATGGTTTGGCTTAGCTACTGAAAATGGCGCAAAGCCAACATTTAAAGTCTCTCCACACACAACTTTTGGCTTGGGTTTGTAATTTGAATTTAATTGTTGCTTCATCTTCTCCACTGGCTAAACCATTAGTCTCATTACTCCAGCAAAGTAAAACGCATAAATTATTGGCAATAATCACAAATCCAGATAAGCCAATTGGTAGAGGCCAAAAAATTGAGCCCAACTCTTTAGCTGCTTGGGCAAGTGATGAGAAAATTAAGACTTATAAGCCCTCAAATGATTCTGAACTATTGAATCTGATTAATGAACTTTCACCACAACTAGTGATAACAATTGCATTTGGCAAAATCATTCCAGAGCAGTTGCTTTCAATACCAGAATTTGGATGGATTAATGTACATTTTTCAATACTTCCGAAATGGCGGGGGGCTGCTCCAGTCCAATGGGCGATTTTATCTGGAGAAAAGACAAGTGGTATAAGTATTTTCAAACTAGATAAGGGTATGGATACAGGACCAATTTACTTAACCCATGAGGTTGTTCTAGATAGCAAAGCTAAGTCTGATGAAGTGCTCTTGGCATTAAGTGATATTGCTGCAGCTAAAACATTAGAATGCTTAGAGTTAATCCATGCACAGAAGGAACCACATCCACAACCAATTGATGGCGCGAGTATTGCACCAAAGTTTACTAAGAATGATGGGAAAATTGACTGGCAAAAAAGCGCAGATAGCATCTACAACTTATACAGAGCAATCTCGCATAACCCAGGTGTTTGGACAAATTTTAACGAACAAAGGTTGAAAATAGACTCGCTAAGAGTTTTAGATCTGGAGCAAAACCTAGAAGTAGGTGAGGTGCTCATTAATGATGACTGCTTTTTTGTTGGAACCGGTATGGGAGCGATCGAAATATTAAGACTAACCCCATCTGGTAGGAATCATATGAGTGCAAGTGAGTTTATTAGGGGATTAACCAAACGCACGGGTTTATATCTTGGGTAAACCGAATCCGAGCGAATCAAGGCTAGTTGCCTATGAGTTAGTTTCTCAAGTTAATCGTGATGGGGCTTATGCTAATTTACGATTACCTGAGCTTTTATCAAAATCAAAGTTAAAGACCGCAGATAAAGCCTTTGCAACAGAGTTGGCATACGGAACACTAAGAATGCAAGGTAAGCATGATTACTTAGCCTCTAAGTATCTAGATCGGCCAATAGTAGAGCTTGACGCAAAAATAGTTGACTTGCTTCGTATAGGTATTCATCAGGTTACCGATATGCGAGTACAGGACCATGCTGCGGTATCTGAAACTGTTGAACTAGCCAAGCTTGTAGCAGGTGAATCAAAAGCTTCGTATGTTAACGCCATCTTGAGAAAAGTAACTGCAAATATAGACGATATGAGTGAGTTAGAGAACTTATCAAACTTGCAAAGACTTTCTATTATACATAGTCATCCAGAGTGGATAATTTCAGCTTTCTATGATCAATTAAAGAATTGGGATGAAGTAGAAAAACTCCTAGTGGCAAATAACACTCCAGCGGCACCAGATGTAGTTTGTTGGCCTACAAAATCAACTCACGAAGAGTTTATATCGCTAGGAGCAAGCAAGATTGAAGGTTTTGTTAATGGTTTCAATATCCCAGTAATACCTTCAGATTTTGCACCGATAGTTGAAAGAAGATCTGGAGTGCAAGATAGGGGATCCCAAATTGTTGTCGAGAATTTTATGACAACGCACGAGGCGGGTCTTTCATGGCTTGATCTTTGCGCAGGCCCGGGTGGAAAAGCTGCTTATCTTTATTATTCACTAAAACAGAAAGATTCTTCCTCTACTTTTCTAGCAAATGAACCAAATTCAATTAGAGCAGAACTAGTTAAGCGAGTTATTGGTAATGATTTAGTTGTAATAAATGATGGTACCAACGCGCAGAATTTCTCATCGAAGTTTGACAGAATTTTGGTGGATGCGCCCTGTACTGGTTTAGGTGCGTTACGTCGAAGACCAGAGGCAAGATGGCGAAAGAGCCCTAATGACTTGAAAGAGCTAGTTTCAATGCAAAGAAAATTACTAGCCAGTTCTTTCGACTTACTAAACGCTGGAGGGATAATTGCATATGTCACCTGCTCTCCGCATCTAGCAGAGACTAAGGGACAGGTTATTGATTTTCTAGGTAGTTACTCTGACATGAAACTTTTACCTTTAAATTTACTGCCTTTATCAAATCCGATTGGGGTTCAAGATGACGGCACGATGCAATTATGGACTCATAGAGATCAATCAGATGCTATGTTCATGGCATTATTCAGAAAGAATGGTTAGCTGTGACAGAAGTAAAAAAAGTGTTTATGAGCCCAAGTATCTTGAATGCTAACTTTGATGACTTAGAAAATGAGATATCAAAAGTCTCAGCCGTTTCTGATTTTTTGCACCTGGACATAATGGATAACAAATTTGTTCCAAATCTAACATTCACGTTCGATAAGGCCTCTGAAATTATTGATTTTTCAAAATTGCCCGTAGATGCGCACTTAATGATTGAAGATCCTGATAATCAAGCGCCTCGATACGCGCAAGCTGGTTGTTACTCAGTAACTTTTCATTTCGAAGCAGTAAAGGATGCAAGAAATACAATTAAGAATATTCGTTCAAATGGTTCTAAAGTTGGAGTAGCGATTAAACCTAAAACTGACCTTTCTAAGGTAGCGGATTTGATTCAGGATATTGATTTACTTTTAGTTATGACAGTTGAGCCAGGCTTTGGTGGTCAATCATTTATGCACGATCAAATGATAAAAGTTAAATCTGCGCGGGAATATATTAATAAGTGCCAAGAACCCAGACCACTTTTACAAGTAGATGGTGGAATCTCTGAAAGCACGATTCAAATAGCTGCAGAGTCAGGCGCTAATTGCTTTGTTGCAGGTAGCGCTGTTTATAAATCAAAAGATCCTGCACAAATGATTTTAACGCTGAGGAAATTAGCATTAGAAGGATCTAACTTCTAATCCCCATTAGTAGTAGCACCGCAGAAAGATCAACAATACTTAATGTTGTTGCCGCCGCCGCTGAAACCTTTGGCTTTGCATTGAAAGCAATTCCAAGTCCAGCAGATTGGATCATATCTAAGTCGTTAGCTCCGTCACCGATCGCTACAGTTTGTTGTAAATTTACTCCTTCATTTCTAGCAAACTCTTTTAAGGCCACAAGTTTCTGTGCACGATCAATGATCTTTCCTTCAATTTTGCCGGTCAATTTTCCATTTTGTATCTCAAGTTTATTGGCTTTATAGAAATCAATATTTAGTTGTTTCAAAATTGGTTCTATTACATCGATAAAACCACCAGATACCACTCCCACCTTATGTCCCTGTTTATGTAACGTCTCAACTAGCTCTTTAGCACCATTCGTAAGAGTAATCTCATCACGGACTGCCTGTAGTACTGATTCATCTAAACCAGATAGAGTTTCCACTCTGGTAATCAGTGACTGAGTAAAATCTATTTCGCCAGCCATTGCTTTTGAAGTTATCTCTGCAACTAGTTGGGTCTTACCAGCATGATTTGCTATTAGGTCAATTACTTCCTGCACTATCAGAGTTGAATCCATATCAAGTAAAACCAGTCGCTTTAGATTTCGCGCTCTACCTCCGAGTTCAACTGCTAGATCTATTTTGTTCTCGATTGCAACTTTAGCTAACGCACTTTGTACTTCTTTAATGGAATCATTAGGTAAAGATAGGGATAGTTCAATAGCTGTAATTGGGCTAGTCGAAGTTCGCTTTATGTCACTAATATTTCCACCGATTCTTGCAATCTCAGCAGCAACAGTGGCTAATGCGTAGGGTTTAATTCCATTTCCAATAATGACAACCTTTAGTTGGTCTGGATCTTGTTCAAGCTCTTTGTGCATAGCAAAATCAACAGCTATATCTAGTCCAAGTTTTGCTTGCAATGTGTTCAATTCTTCAACGATCGCCTCAGCATGTCCCTCATCTAGATTGATTAAGACCGTAAGGAGTAGTCGCCCGCGAATAACTATTTGCTCAATATCGATGATGGTTATCATGAATTCAGAAAGTGTCTTCATTAGATTTTCAGTAATTCCAGGCTTGTCTTGGCCTGAGACTAGAATTAATCCAGTAAAGGTCGGCATATTTCTATCGGGCATTGGCTCAGATTAACCATATTTCACCCTCCGGCGAGGTATCTTTCATCCTTATGAGCGCAATATTGGAGATTGAAAATTTAAGCGTTCGCAGGGGCGGTAAAGCGATACTCGGCCCACTTAATTGGCAGGTTTTAGAGGGCCAGCGCTGGGTAGTTTTGGGACCAAACGGTGCTGGTAAAACTACATTACTTCAGGTTTGTTCATCGCTGATTCATCCAACTAGCGGGAGTATAAAAATATTAGGTGAGCAGTTGGGAAAGGTAGATGTTTTTGAGTTGCGCACTCGAATTGGCTTAACCTCATCTGCGCTAGTTGAACAGTTACCAACTGATGAATTAGTTATTGATGTAGTTTTAACTGCAGCTTATGCAATGTTAGGTAGATGGCAAGAAAAGTATGACTTGTGGGATGAATCAAGGGCTATGGCGCTTTTAACTGCCCTGGGTGTGCGTGAACTAGGGGATCGAAATTTTGGCTCTCTTAGTGAAGGTGAAAAAAAACGTGTACAGATTGCTAGAGCACTAATGGCAGATCCGGAACTGTTGTTGTTGGATGAGCCGGCATCATCATTAGACCTCGGTGGGCGTGAAGATTTACTTAAGCGAATTGAGGTTTTTGCAAAAGATCCTTTAGCGCCAGCTACGGTAATTGTGACTCATCATATTGAAGAGATCCCTGCTGGGACTACGCATGCGCTGCTTCTTAAAGAGGGATCTGAAGTATCTAAGGGCGATATAAATACAGTGATTACCGATTTAAACCTTTCTAATGCTTACGGCCTACCTATATCGGTTCAATCTGAAGGTGGACGGTTCTTCGCTCGTGCCCGTTAATTTAGTTGATTTACTGCCTGAGCCTTGGAAGCCAATTCTTGATTTAGATGTACTAGCGGAAATCTCAGAGAATCTAAAAGGTGATTTTCTGCCAGAAACTAAAAATATCTTTCGAGCACTCACTATCGAACCAGCAAAGGTTAAAGTCATAATATTAGGCCAAGACCCTTACCCAAATCCAAAGCATGCAATGGGTTTAGCTTTTTCAGTCAATTCTGATGTCACACCACTTCCGTCATCTTTGAGAAATATTTTTACTGAACTAGAAAATGATCTTGGTTATAAAAGAACCAATGGTGATCTATCGGATTGGAATGACCAGGGAGTACTTTTGTTAAATCGGACATTAACTGTTGCTCCTTCAAAATCAGGCTCGCACGAGAAACTTAAGTGGCACCTGCTGACTGAGAAGGTTGTTCAGCATGTTGCTGAAAATAATGCTGTTGGTCTACTTTGGGGAAATCAAGCAATTACTCTTAAAAAATATTTTACTGAGCAGAGTGTGATCACTTCAGCTCATCCAAGCCCACTTTCCTCATATAGAGGATTCTTTGGCTCTAAGCCATTTAGTACTGTGAATTCTAAATTAATCGAAAAGGGTTTAACACCAATTAAATGGTAAAAGGGTGGACACATAAGTGCCCACCCTTTTTTGTTGTTTCTTTTTATGCAGTCCAGATATTAATTGGAGATTGCAAGAAGTAGATCATGAATAGTCCAGCAACTACCCACATCAAAGGATTAACTTCCTTAGTGCGTCCCTGGAATAATCTGATAACAACAAATGAAACAAATCCAGCACCAATTCCTACAGAGATATTGTAAGTAAATGGCATCAAGATGATTGTTAGGAAAGCTGGAATTGCAATTCCAAGATCATCCCAGTCAATAGCCTTGATTTGAGTCATCATTAAGAAGCCAACAACAATTAATGCAGGAGTTGCTGCTTCGTAAGGAATAACCGCTACAAGTGGTGCTAAGAATGTTGTGAGAAGGAACAACAAACCTGTAACCACAGAAGCAAGACCAGTACGTGCGCCTTCGCCTACACCTGATGCAGATTCAATATATGAAGTATTTGATGAAACTGAACCTGCTCCACCTGCAGCTGCAGCAATAGAGTCAACTAGAAGTATGCGATTAGCACCCTCTACATTGCCATCTCTATCAACCAAACCTGCTTGGTTACCAATAGCTGTCATGGTTCCCATGGTGTCAAAGAAGTCAGCAAGAAGAAGTGTAAATACTAGAAGTACAGCAGCTACTAGTGAGATTCGATCAAATCCACCAAGTAGATTGAAATCACCTAAGATTCCAAAACTTGGCGTAGCAGCGATTGTCTCTGGCATGGCAGGAACATTTAAATTCCAGCCCTTTGGATTAACAGCTCCAGTTGCACCATTGAATAGTGGTCCAATCTTGAAAGCTGATTCAATTGCGATTGCAACAGCAGTTGCAGCAACAATTCCAATAAGGATAGCTGCTTTAACTTTCTTTACCATTAGCGCAATTGTTAGAAGTAAGCCAAAAGCAAAAACAATTATTGGCCAACCTACTAGATTTCCATTATCTCCTAGGGTCACAGGTACTGGACCAGTACCAGTTCTACGTACAAAACCTGCATCTACTAAGCCGATAAGGGCGATAAATAAACCGATACCAACAGAGATGGCAATTTTTAACTGTGTTGGCACTGCTCTAAAGACTGCAGTGCGGAATCCAGTTAATACCAAGATTAAAATAATTAAGCCTTCAAGGACTACTAATCCCATGGCATCTGCCCAGGTCATTTTGGAAGCGATACCAACGGCAACGAATGTGTTTAAACCTAACCCAGTTGCTATGGCTAATGGAAAGTTAGCGACTACGCCCATCAAGATGGTCATAACGCCGGCAATGAGTGCAGTGGCAGCAGCAACTAATGCAAGATTAGGAGCATCGCCTCCGCCAATATATTTTCCATCAGCATCTTTAGCAAGACCGATGATGAGTGGATTTAGCGCAACAATGTAAGCCATTGTGAAAAATGTGACGACGCCGCCACGAACTTCACGAGCTACGGTTGAGCCACGCTGACTGATTTTAAAGTAACTATCAAGCATGGAATAGACCCTTCTGTTTTTTTAACATGGTGTTTTCGACATGTTGTCAGATTCGGTCTGACAAACCGAGGGGAATAAGAGAAATCTATTGGTTACTTAGCGGTAATTCGGGATACGACACCAAGAGATACTGCGACTGATTGACCTATAAGCAGGGCAAATAGAGCCGTTCCTATCCCTAAAGTGCCCCCAAGCAGAAAGCCAATAGAAAGAGCAAGTACTTCCAGCACTAGCCGCACTCTGCCAACCCTAACTCCGGTCCGGTAATGCAACCCAGTCATTAATCCATCCCTAGGTCCAGTTCCCAAACCACAGGTTATATATAGGGCAGATCCGATACCAACTAACATAATTCCAAACAGGATATAAAAAATCTTCAAAGATATATTATCTGTTTCTGGAATAAACAATAATCCAATCTCAATTGCAATTGCAATTACAACAATATTAGCTATCGTGCCAAAACCTGGCATTTGCTTTAATGGAATCCAAAATAAGAGAACCAATGCTGAAACCAAGAAAGTTGAAGCACCAATATTTAGGGGAGTATTTAGTGCTATTCCTTCTGCTAGCACTGTCCATGGTGAATTACCTAGGTTTGTAACGATTAAAAAAGCATCACCGATTCCAAATATAGTTAAACCGAAAATCAAAATAGCCAATCGCTGAAAATGGTGTCTACCCATACCAATTGACCAGGTAGAACTGGCACGCCATGGAGTAATTGGAATTGTTCTAGATGGCTTTAAGAAATTAGTCAGTCTAGAAGTACGATTATCTTTATTATCTGATGTGCTCACTGGTAAACTATAGTGATCTCATCTAACGATTGGCATCTTCTTGGAATTCACTTACGGGCAGGCCGTGATTATTGGCTTTATTCAAGGAATTACTGAGTTGTTTCCAATTTCCAGCTTGGGCCATGCAATCTTAATTCCAGCTTGGCTTGGGGGCTCATTTAAAGATTTTATTAGTGATGAAAATCAAACTTATCTTCTAATTTCAATCACAATGCACTTAGCTAGCTCAGTAGCTTTGTTTTTAGTTTTTAGAAAACGATGGCAGAATTTAATTTTCGGCTCGGTTTCGGCCTTGAAGTCGAGAAACTTTCAGAATACGCAATTTAAAGTTTTAGGTTACATAATAATCGCCACCATTCCTGTTGGAATTTTAGGCCTAGCATTTGATGATTATTTTCAAAGCATATTTGGCAAGCCTGAGTTCTCAGCAATCTTTTTAACTATCAATGGCTTGATTTTGATTGGAGCAGAGCGCCTGTCTAAAAGAGATGTGGCACATGAATTATTGGATTCAGATGCAGAGATAGATCATAGAGTTAATGTTAAAAGCGCTGTAGTTATTGGATTTGGCCAAAGCATGGCATTATTTGCTGGCATAAGTCGCTTTGGTGTAACGATGAGTGCTGGTCTTTTAAGCAAATTAAACCACTCTGTTGCATCTGATTTTGCGTTCTTACTATCTCTACCAGTCATTCTCGGCGCTTCAATTGTTAAATTGCCAGAGCTGTTCACCACTGATGCTAATCAATTAATGGGACAGATAATTGCTGGATCAATATTTTCCTTTATTTGTACTTATATCAGCGTTACTTTTCTTGTGAGATGGTTTAAAACTAGAACACTTTACCCGTTTGCTATCTATTGCTTGATCGTAGGTATTTTATCGTTCGTTAGGTTCTCATAATGTTTCCTGGAATGGGCACCACTTTAAACATTATTACGATAATTATTGGTGGTGGACTTGGAGTTTTTATCGGCACAAAGATAAATCAAAATCTTCGAGATCTAATTTTGGATGCTTTAGGATGTGTAACTATTATTTCAGCTGCTGATGCTTTAATGGATTTTTGGGATCCAACTTTACAAAATTCAATGCCTCGTGGCTGGGCTCTGTTAGTTATTGTTTTTTCATTAGTCTTCGGAGCTGTTGTGGGCAGCTTTTGGCGAATTGAAGAACGCCTTGAGCTATTTGGAGATAAATTAAAGAGAAGGTTTGCAACGGGTGATAACAATAATTTTGTTGAGGGTTTTGTTACCGCTTCTTTAATCTTTGCTATCGGACCACTAGCAATTCTAGGAAGCATCTCAGATGGTATGGGCACAGGAATTGATCAGCTTGTCCTTAAAAGTACTTTGGACGGATTTGCAGCATTAGCATTTGCCGCATCCCTTGGCTGGGGCGTAGTACTTTCCAGCATACCAGTTGGGATTTATCAATTTGCATGGACAGCTGTAGGTCTTTTCCTCGGAGCAATTCTTGCTGATTATCAGATATTAGCTATGACCACTGTTGGCGGAATTTTACTAATTGGAATTTCATTAAGACTGCTACGCATTAAAACAATTGAGATCGGTAATCTCTTACCGGCACTTGCCTTAGCGCCGCTATTGGCGTTAGCGGCGCATCAGTTTATTTAAAAAGTGGCGGCGTCAATCACAAATCGATATTTAACATCGCTTGCAACGGTTCGATCATAAGCCTTATTTATGTAGTCGGCTTTAATAACCTCAACATCACTGACGATATTGTGCTGGCCACAAAAATTAAGCATTTTCTGCAACTCGGCCATTCCACCGATCATCGATCCAGCTAGAGAGCGTCGTTGGCCAAGCAATGTGCCGGCGTTAACAGCGTAAGGCTTACCGGGTAAACCGATAACAACCAAAGTACCATCCAACTTTAATAGTTGTAGATAAGGCTCTAGATCTAGATCTGCTGATACTGTATTAAGAATTAGATCGTAGCTTTGCTTGTACTTATCCAATTCTTTAGCATCTTTAGTAAGAATAAAGTGATCTGCACCCATCCGTTTAGCATCAGCTTCCTTTTCTGGCGAGTGAGAGAAAACGGTTGTTTCAGCGCCAAGAGCGTGAGCAAACTTAACTCCCATATGACCCAATCCACCAAGTCCCATTACGCCAACTTTCTTTCCTGGCCCCGCCTTCCAATTTTTTAATGGTGAGTATAAAGTGATACCGGCACACATTAAGGGAGCAACACCAGCAGGATCTAGATTGCTAGGAACATGGACAGCATAATCTTCATCGATTACAAATTTATTTGAGTAGCCACCTAAAGCAATTGTTTTACCATCTCGCTCGTAGGCGTTATAAGTACCTGTCATACCTTCAACACAGTACTGCTCTAAACCTGCATTACAACTTGCACACTTGCGACAAGAGTCAATAAAAACACCAACACCAATACTTTCACCAACTTTAAATTTACTTACCTGTGAACCAACCTGAGTAACTTTTCCAACAATTTCATGGCCTGGGACCATTGGAAATATCGCCGGGCCCCATTCTTCACGTGCTTGATGAATATCGGAGTGACAAATACCAGCATAGGAAATATCTAACGCAACATCTCTTGGACGAAGCTCTCTACGATCAAAGTCATAACTTTCAAGTGGAGCTTTGGCACTTTTTACTACGTAACCCTTGGTTTTCATTTGTATCCTAATTATTAAATGGTAGTGGTTGTTCTGATGCTGGATTAGAAACTTTTGATGTCACATTTCTCATATGGTGCCTTCTACATAGTACTTCGTAGGCAACATTTGAGCTTGTACTTACATCTCCTACAACAACTTGTTCTCCCTCTGTGACCATCTTACCGCCAACTGTTCTGGCGTTATGCGTTGCACGTTCTCCGCACCAACATAGGGCCTCAACCTGAAGAGTCTGAACCCGATCTGCAAGTTCAACCAGGCGAGCACTCCCCGGGAAAAGTTTGGTACGAAAATCAGAGAGAATGCCAAAGGCGTAAACATCTATACCAAGCCCATCGACAATCTTTGCTAGCTGCTCGATTTGAGTAGGTGTATAGAACTGTGCCTCATCGCAAATAATAAAATTAATACGTCCACCAATTGATAGCCGCTCAACAATTAACTTATGAATATCCATATCTTCATCTACTTCAAGTGCATCAATCTGTAAACCTAATCGAGAAGAAATTAATCCCTTGCCGGCTCTATCTTTACTTGTAAAAATAACTCCATCGCGACCTCTAGATCTATGATTATGTGCAGTTTGTAATGCGAGGGTAGATTTACCACTATCCATAGTTCCGCAGTAATAAATTAATTCAGCCATGTAGTCATTCTGCCAATATTGTGTGAGTTTGTAAGCCAGGCAAGGTTCGGGCGATTTGTGATCTACCACCTAGCTGTGCAATTTCAAGCAAAAAAACTACGGCAGTAGGAACTAAGCCTGCCTGCTTTAGAAGTTGGGCAGCAGCTACTGCTGTTCCTCCAGTTGCCAATACATCATCGACTATAAGCACCCGCTTGCCTGCATCTATCAAACCAGAATGGATTTCAAGTGTTGCCTGGCCATACTCCAAATCATAGCTTTTGGAAATTGTTTGCCCTGGTAATTTTCCACTCTTGCGAATTGGAATAAAACCTTTACCGGTAAGTGCACAAACTGCAGAAGCAAATATAAATCCTCGGGCTTCAATGCCGGCCACATAATCGCAATCTTGAGCAAACTTAGCTATTTGATTACTACATTCTAGAAAAGCATCACGATCTGCAATCAACGGAGTTATATCTTTAAAAACAATTCCAGGCTTAGGAAAGTCAGGGATAACACGAATTAATTCATTAAGGTTGCGAGCCATCTTCAAATCATATTGAGTAAGTCAATTACGCGTGTCCGGGAGGGGAGTTGAACCCCTAAGCCCTTACGGGCACTAACACCTCAAGCTAGCGCGTCTGCCAATTCCGCCACCTGGACCTATTGCTATTTTAACGCAATACCAATTCAAGGGAAATCATGTATCTGTAGTATGAGCCTATGAGGTTAAATTCAGATCAGATAAAAGAGTTGGAAGATGAAGCGGTATTGCTTTGTCAGGAGTTGATCCGTTTTCCAAGTGTTAATCATGGTGAAGGTCTTGGAGATGAGAAAGCTATCGCTCAATATGTCGCCAACAAACTATCTGAAGTCGGAATTAAATCTGAACTAATTGAATCTGCTCCAAATCGGGTTAATGTCGTGGCGAAAATCGCAGGTAGTGACACAACAAGACCAGGGTTAGTGCTGCACGGACATTTAGATGTTGTGCCGGTGACAGCTGAGGATTGGTCAGTTGAGCCTTTTAGTGGTCAGATTAAAGATGGTTTTATTTGGGGCCGTGGCGCTGTTGATATGAAGGATATGGATGCCATGATGCTTGCAACAGTGAGAATGTGGAAAAGAATTGGTTATCAACCTCCTCGTAATATTTTATTGATCTTTTTCGCCGACGAAGAAGCATCAGGCACTTACGGCTCTAGATGGCTAGTAAAGAATCGACCTGAATTATTTGCTGGCTACAGTGAGGCTGTATCTGAAGTAGGTGGGTTCTCTGTAACTATTACTGGAAACCATAGGCTCTATCTTGTTGAAGCAGCACAAAAAGGAATTCAGTGGCTTAAGTTGAGTGCTAAGGGCACTGCTGGGCATGGCTCATTTATCAATACTGATAATGCCGTAACAAAGATTGGAAAAGCAGTAGCTCGCATAGGTGATTATGAATGGCCTCAAATCGAAACTAAAACCAGTGGTTTATTGTTTAGAAAAATAGCTGAGCTAACTGGGGATGTTTACGATCGTAGCAATGTGAAGCCACTTCTGAAGCATCTTGGAAAAGCTTCAAAAATGATTGGTGCTACGATTTCAAATACAGCAAATCCAACAATGCTTGAAGCTGGCTACAAAGCTAATGTCATTCCACAAAGTGCAAGTGCAGTTATCGATGGCAGATTCCTTCCAGGACATGAAGATCAGCTACATGAGACTATAAAGAAGCTAGCTGGAGATGATATTGAAGTTGAAGTTTTAACTCGAGATATAGCACTAGAGGCAGAATTCTCCGGCCAACTAGTCGAAGCTATGTGCAATGCGATTCAGAAAGAAGATGCTGAAGGAATTCCGGTTCCTTATCTTATGAGCGGTGGTACAGATAATAAAGCCCTGAGTGATTTAGGAATTATTGGTTACGGGTTCTCACCACTTAGGCTCCCAGATGATCTAGATTTCTTTTCACTGTTTCATGGCGTGGATGAACGTGTTCCGGTTGAAGGAATAAAATTTGGCGTTAGAGTGCTTTATGAGTTTCTAGATAACGTCTAGATATTTTCAGAGATTTCATCTAAGGCAAGTCTTACCTGTTGTGGAAGTAAAATTTGTTCAACTGTTAGTATCCCTCTTAATTGTGCTCCAGTTCTAGCACCTACCAAGGTTGTAGTAACTCCAGGAGCATCTCTAACCCAAGATAGTGCTACCTCCAATGGTGAGTAACCTAGACCGTCAGCTGCAACACAAACTGCTTCAACTATCTGTTTTGATTTATCTGAAAGATACGGTTCAACAAAGTTTGCAAAATGTGGGGATGCACCTCTGGAATCAGATGGCACTCCGTTTCGATATTTTCCAGTTAAGACACCGCGACCGAGCGGTGACCATGCAATAAAACCAACACCAAGTGCATCTGATGCCGGAATCAATTCAGCCTCAGCCTTACGGTTTAATAGCGAGTATTCATTTTGAGTTGATGTGATTGCAGCTTTTCCAAATATTGGATTTTGTAGTGTGGCAGATCTTGCTAACTGCCAGCCATTAAAGTTACAGATTCCAACGTATCTTACTTTTCCAGAGCTAACTGCATAATCTAATGCCGATAATGTTTCTTCAAGTGGAGTATTTTTTTCCCAACTTTGAATCTGCCAAAGATCAATATGTTCGATATTTAATCTAGCTAATGATTTATCAAGATCTGAAATTAGGTCATTTCTAGAGTTACTTATCTGCCGAACTCCATCTTTAAAAGATACTCCAGCTTTGGTTGAGATAAACAAGTTCTCTCGCTTAACCAATGTTCCAATAAAGCCGCCTAAAACCCGTTCGGCATCACCATCTCCATAGATCGCGGCAGTATCAACAAAGTTTCCACCAACTTCTACAAACTCTTGAAGTTGCTGAGCTGCTTCATTCTCATCGGTATCCCGGCCCCAGGTCATAGTGCCTAGTCCCAATCGAGAGACCGACACCCCGCCCATCCTGCGCATTTCCATGGCTGGCAGATTAGCAACAAGTGGCTTAAAAGATCGGTAACCTTGCCAAATGCCTATAGTTTATCTTCTTCGCCATGCTCAATCAACAGCTAACACTAAAGGCATACTTGCGGGAAGAGACAATTCTGTTGAGTTAACCAAAAAAGGATTTAAGCAGGCAAAAAATCTTGTTCCAGTCATCGAACAACTTAAAGTTGCAAAGATCTATTGCAGTCCGCTTACAAGATGCATTCAAACTATTGATCCCTATATGCAAAAAAGAGCAAATACGTCCTTTAATGTAGATGAGAGATTAATTGAAATGGATTACGGGAGCTGGTCTGGTAAGAAACTTTCTAGCTTAGCTAGCAAGCGTGAATGGCGAATTGTTCAGAGCAAACCATCAAGTTTTACCTTTCCAAAGGGTGAGAATTTTCGATCTATGCGAGCACGTGTTGAATCGATTCTGAAGGAGTTATCAAATCAGAAGCAACCGATCTTGTTGGTCACACATGGCGATATTATAAAAATGTTCTTAGCGGCAGCGGTTGGGCTAAAAACTGATGATTTTCAAAGATTTGTTGTTGAGCCTGGGTCTATATCCACAATTAGTATTAACAAGGGCAGCTATTCAATAGTAAGCAGTAATTCCAATTCCTCGGCTGCATTAAATAATCCAATTACAAATGTTATTGGTGGGGGAGACTTCATAGCCAAGGGATTTAAGTGGTGGAATCGCTAATGCCAAGATTTGTTTATCGCCATGAACCAGCTACTAGATTCATAGTAAGTGCTATTGGCCAACCTGGCGAGAGAGAGTTTTTTATTCAAGTAAAGTCTAAGGATGCTATAAATACTTTAGCTATTGATAAGAATCAAGTTGTTGCGCTTACTCAGAGATTTGAAGAGTTGGTAAGGGAATTAAGACGTGCTCAGATGTTAACAACTGAGGAGTTATCTGCAAGCCCATTAATTGATGATAAGCCACTTGAGCTTCCAATCGAGCAAGATTTTCAAATTGGAGTAATAAGCATTACCTGGGAATCTGATCATGTAGTGGTTAATATTCAAGCTGCATCGCAGGATGATGAATTAGTTCTAGATGATTTAGAAAGTGGACCCGATCTAGTAATTGCCACATTACAGATCAATCAGGTCAAGGGATTTTGTGAGCGTGCCAAAATGGTAGTTAGTGCGGGTAGGCCAGCATGTCCTTTCTGCTCGCTTCCAGTAGATCCAAATGGACATCTTTGTCCAAGAGCTAATGGTTATCGCAGATGAGTGTAAGTATGCAAACTTTATTGGGTCAGAGTATGCGAGTTGTTGGCAGATTAATCGACGCCTCTAATGCAACGCTATTAGCTGAGATTGAGTTCGATAACCAAACTCAAAAAGTAATATACAAGCCAGTTGCAGGAGAAAAGCCTTTATGGGATTTTCAAGATGGAAATCTTGCTCATCGCGAGTATTGCGCTTTTCTTCTGAGCAACCGTGCTGGCTTTGACCTAGTTCCAAATACTGTATTACGTGATGGCCCCTTTGGTTTCGGAATGGTCCAAGAGTGGATTGATACTGATGAAGAGATCGACATTATCAATTTTGGTCAAAGTGATGATTCTCAGTTAAAAAGAATGGCTATCTTTGATGCCATAATAAATAATACTGATAGAAAATACGGCCACCTGCTTTACAAAGAAGGAAAATTGTTAGGCTGCGATCATGGCGTGACTTTTCACTCCGAGGATAAGTTGCGAACGGTTATATGGCAGTTTTCCGGTGAAAAGATTGACAAGCAAGAGATGCTCTTAATAGAGAGCGCATCTGCATTAGATTATCCAAATCTTTTTGAGTCCTATTTAACTCAAGATGAGATTGCTGCTATCTATCAAAGAATAAATAGATTGCTCAAAAGCGGTAGATTTCCATCCCCGAGTGAGAATTGGCCTGCCATTCCATGGCCGCCGGTCTAAAAAGGAGAAGTTGTTGAGGAGTTGGCCTGAAATTTATATACCTCCAATGCCTGAGGTTGTGTTTCCTAAAATGAGATTAAAAGACACAATACAGGGAATGTGTGATCTTGAAAATGGTAAAGAATTTCGCATGTATGTTTGCGGAATAACGCCATACGATTCCACGCACTTAGGCCACGCCGCAACCTACTTAGCATTTGATTTAATTAATAGGTATCAAAGATTATCAAATCTCAAAGTATCTTTTGTAGAGAATATAACTGATGTTGATGATCCTTTATTGGAGCGAGCAAATAGAGATAATCAGGATTGGAATGTTCTTGCTAATTCTCAAATAGAGCTTTTTCAATCAGACATGGCAGCACTAAGAATTCTACCTCCGGAGCAATTTATTAAAGTAACTGATTCAATGCAGCTGATTGAGTCATTTATTGACCGTTTAGATAAAAACGGTTTTCTATACAAAGTTGATAGTGATCTTTATTTTAGTGCAGAGAAGTTTCTTGAGGATCTTCCTTTCTCGGTTGATGAGTCGATCAAAATTTTTTCTGAACGCGGGGGAGACCCAACTAGAGTAGGTAAGAAGCATCCATTGGATCCACTTGTTTGGAGTGCCAATGTTGCAGGCGAACCTGGCTGGGACAGTAAGTATGGTTACGGACGCCCTGGATGGCATATTGAATGCACAGCGATTGCTTGCGAGTACTTAGATAATGAAAAATCTGATCCGATAATTGATCTTCAAGGAGGTGGGTCAGATTTAATTTTCCCTCACCACCTTATGAGCTCACAAATTGTAAAGGCAGCTCTTGGTCGGGATTTTGCTACTCATTATGTTCACGCAGCAATGATTGGATTTGGTGGTGAAAAGATGAGTAAGTCCAAAGGAAATTTAGTGTTTGTATCAACTCTTATTAAAGATGGAGTTGACCCTATGGTGATTCGGTGGGGATTATTAAGTGGACATTTCCAGATGGATCGCGAGTGGAATGTTGATTTATTAAAAACTGCTCAATCTGAGCTAGCTTTAGTTAGATCAAGTCTTTCCAGAAGCGATGTTGCACCTTCAGATTTACTTATAAGAGATTTAGTAAATGCTGTTGCTAATAATTTAGATACTCCTTTTGCTCTTAAGAGATTAGTGGAGTGGGCTCAAGATAGTCATGTAAATCCTTCAGTTAATGAAAGTGGTTTGGTATCTAGAGCGATTGATTCGTTGCTAGGCCTTGCGCTTTAACATCTTTTAATTTTTTAGGCTAAACTCAGTGTGTATTTTGCATACAATCATTAGGGAATGAAAAAATGAGCGCATTACTGTTTGATATGGATGGGACAGTAATCGACTCTGAACCATTGTGGCTAGAGTCAGAGATAGAGATTATGGCTAGCCTGGGTTTTCATTGGGATGCTCAAGATCAATTAAATTGTCTTGGTGGCCCTATGGACCGTACTGAGAAATACATGCAAGAAAAAAGTGGCCATATTAAGCCTTATGGATACTTTCGAGATTCTCTTCACGAGATAATGCAAGAAAAGTTGGTTAGCAAATTACAATTGATTCCAAACGCACTGGAGTTGATTTTAGAATCTAGAAGATTTGGCTCTAAAACAGCATTAGTAACTGCAAGTGGCCGGGATCTTATGAATATTGCATTGAAAAAGTTTCCTGAAGGTTGCTTTGATGCCAGAGTTTCAAGAGATGATGTAACAAACACTAAACCCAACCCAGAGCCATATATTCGTGCGGCAAGTTTGCTTAATGTTGATATTACTAAGTGTATTGTTTTTGAGGATTCACAAACCGGTGTGCAATCTGGATTGGAAGCAGGTGCTCAGGTAATTGGTATTCCTCATATGATAGAGCTAATACCCCATAGCAATTTGAGAGTTGTTAATTCTTTATCAGATATCTCACTCGAAAAATTACTGTCTTGGTATCCCGCACTGCAAGAAAGTAATTCAAAATGATTGACCGCAATTTTAAGTATGGCGATCGAGTTCAACTATCTGATGCAAAGGGGAAGTTGTACTCAATTACCCTGGCTGCAGGCGCAGAATGGCATACTCATAAGGGAATGCTTAAGCATGATGAGCTAGTTGGTTTGCCTGAGGGTTCAATCGTTAAAACTAATCAGGATCTAAAGTTTCAAGTCTTTAGACCACTTCTGGCTGATTACGTACTTTCAATGCCACGTGGAGCAACGATAATCTATCCAAAAGATGCTGCAATGATTCTTGGTGTCGCTGACATAAAGCCTGGGATCCGTGTGCTTGAGGCAGGTGTTGGTTCTGGTGCTTTAAGTATTTCAATTCTTCGTGCGATACATGAAAGTGGGTTTCTACATTCAGTTGAAATACGGGAAGATTTTGCTGAAGTATCAAGAGTCAATGTTGAGAAGTATTTTGGAAAAAAGCCAGAGAATTGGTTAGTAACCGTTGGAGCACTACAGGACCAAAATTTTGAGTCTGATTTTGATCGTGTGCTTCTGGACATGCTTGCGCCATGGGAGTGTGTTGAGATTGCCTCTAAGGCTCTAGTACCCGGCGGAGTTTTATTAGCGTATGTAGCAACAACGACACAGTTATCAAAACTAGCTGAAGCGATAAAGGATTCTGGAAACTTTACCGAACCTGAATCTTCTGAAACAATTGTTAGAAGCTGGCATCAAGAAGGTTTAGCGGTTCGACCTCAGCATAGAATGATTGCCCATACTGGATTTCTTATTTTCGCGCGCAGGATGGCTCCTGGAGTTCCAGTGTTGCAGCGTCGTAGGAGGCCCTCAAAGGGTTCTTACGATGTAGTTGACTAGCTGACTTTCCACAAATCAACAACTGAAATCAAAGTTTTATTTGGTGCTCTGGGTTAACAGATTGTGTGCTTAATATCCGAGAGCTGGTTGAATAACTAGCAGGCGCCGTTCTCCCCACCACCTGTTGTACACGGTAAGAGTTGTAGGAGCGATAGCACTGAAACATTAGATATATTCAACTTTTTCATACTGAATATCATCAAACTATTAAGCTAACAGATAACCTATGCAGGTGAGTTCTCAAAAAACCGAGCGATTAATTAATCTAACTCTTGCCCTACTGGCAACAAAGCGGTATCTAAGCAAAGCAGAAATCTTTAAGAAAATCCCGGGTTATGAGGGTAGTGCTGAGACTAAGGAGCGGATGTTTGAACGAGATAAGGATGAGCTTCGTAGTTTAGGAATTCAGATAGAAGTCAGTAGTTCAGATCCACTTTTTGAGGATGATTTAGGGTACTTAATTGATAGCAACTCATTGCAATTTGGAATTGATGAATTCAATACAGAAGAGCTATTGCTCTTAACTATGGCTGGTAATTTGTGGCACGAATCGGCTTTGCAAATGGATTCGAAGTCAGCTCTACTTAAAATTCAATCTCTTAGTGGCCCGGTCGAGAGCGATATAACCACCACGCCAAAGATCAAACTCAATGAGGATTCTCAGCTACTAATGAGCGCATTTTCTGCTATTGAGAATAGACAGACGTTAACTTTTGAATACTCTGGCAAGTTAAGAGTAGTGAAGCCTTTCGGACTCATTACAAATAATGGCTTTTGGTACTTAATTGCCTCTGAAGCAGAGATTACAAAGTCTTTTAAGATCGTTCGAATTGAAGGGGTGCTTTTAATAGGAAGCCAGAAAGACGCATTTGTTAAGCCAACTAATGTTGACATACCTGGATTCTTTAATGAAAACTCACAGCCTAAGTTTCAAAGTGCAACTATTCGTATTAGAAAGGGGAGTGCGCTAACTCTTAGAAATAAATATATTGCAAAGGATATAGATGATGACTGGGATGAGATTTCAATTCCATATAGCTATGACCAAGAGATAGTTGAACTGATTCTGTGGTACGGCACTGATGTGTATCTAATTACCCCAACTGATCTTAAAGATAAGTTAATACTCAGTCTGAAAGAACTTGCAAATGGTTGAGTCTGCAGGCAAAAGAGCATTAAGAACAATGGATCTAATTCCATTTATTCTCGAAAATCCTGGATGTTCGATAAAGAGCTTGGCAGAGAAATTTTCGGTCACTGATAGCCAAATCGAAAAGGATTTGCAGCTCATATTTATGTGTGGTCTACCAGGTTATACACCCTACGAATTGATTGACATCGTTTTTGACAACGGGATTGTCACGGTAGTTGAGCCACAGGTATTAGATAGGCCGAGAAGATTTTCAAAAAATGAACTGATTGTAATTATTCTAGGTTTGAGAATTCTAAGTGAAATACATTCTGCTAGTAATATAAATACTGAAAAGATTGAAAAATTGATCACAAAAATCTCTGCTTTAGTTCCAACATACATTTCTAAAGTAAGCACGAATATCAACTCGGAGTTTATGAGTGATTTGAATCGCGCCATAAATCACAGTCTGAAGTTAGAAGTAGAGTACACATCTGTTTCAAAGGACGAAACGACACGGAGAAATCTATTACCTATTGAGCTATATATGCTCAATGGGAGTCTGTATTTGAGAGCAATTGATTTAGATATTTCCGCCGAGAGAGTTTTTAGAGCTGATTTAATTAGAATTAACAAAGTAGGAGAGATCACTAATGTACAGATTAATTCCGAACAGTCAGAAAAGCTTCAGATCTCACTAGAGGTCAGTAAAAGTAGAAGAATCTTTATGGAGCGTAACTCCTCAATAATTCAAACAGTCAAGGAAACAAAAAATGGATTTAAAGTAGATGTTAGTGTTTCAAACTTACAATGGTTGAAGCGTTGCATTCTAAGCAATAGTCCAGGAATAAAGGTTATTGCTCCTGCGGAGCTAGCGTTAGAAATTAAGCAGAATGCCAATGCCATTCTGGCGCTTTACAGATCCTAAGGAAATTAGGGTAGTATTTCATTATGAACTCACTCAGACCCTGGCACCTTCTAGTCCTTGCAGTTGTCTTTTTAGTACTTTTTGGCTCAAAGCGTTTACCAGATTCAGCTAGATCACTTGGGCGTTCACTTAGAATATTTAGGAGCGAAATCCAAGAGCTTAACAAGGATGAGAATCCCGGAAATAAAAAGTCAGATCCGAATACTGATAAGTAGTTTTAATGAGTAAGCACCGTGGCGAGAAAATGCCACTGCTTGACCATATGAAAGAGTTTCGTAACAGACTTATTAAATCGGTTCTTGCAATCATTATTGCAGCATCAATTGGTTGGATTTTCTATCAAGAAATAGTCAGGCTTCTTACTTTACCTTTCTGTGACTTAGGTGATTCTTCCGCTCCATCAAATAATGAGTGTGGTGACCTTTACGTAAATGGAATTCTTGGCCCGTTTAACCTTCAAGTAAAGATCTCGCTTTTAACCGGAGTCATTCTTGCGGCTCCGATTTGGATATACCAACTTTGGGCTTTTATCACACCTGCTTTACACAAAAAAGAAAAACGAACTGCCATTGTATTTGCAATAATTGCTACGCCACTTTTCTTAACTGGATCTTGCTTAGCTTATTTGATTCTGCCACACGCAGTTGAGATCTTATTAGGTTTTACGCCAAGTAATCTAGAGAACCTTGTGAGATTTGATGAGTATCTAGATTTTGTTTTGAGATTGATCTTAATATTCGGATTTGCATTTATTCTGCCACTCTTCTTAGTAGCCTTGAACTTATTAGGAGTACTTTCTGGAAAATCCATTCTTCGGCCATGGCGTATATCAGTATTCTCATGTTTTTTATTTACTGCTGCTTTCACGCCAACTCCTGATCCTATAACGATGACACTTCTAGCAATTCCCTTGTGTCTGATTTATTTTGCAGCAGGAGTATTTGCATTATTAGTTGATAAGAGACGTAACAAGAACTCTGAGGTTGATACGGGAGTAACACCAATATCTAAACCAGAAGAGATCTAATGTGGCTCTTGGTTGTAAACAAGAAAGCAGGAAAGCGTAAAGCTTTACCGCTTGTTCGTAATTTTTCTACTTTATTGCAGCAAACTGGACAAGAGTTTTATATCATTAATGAAGATAGTGCTAAAGCCACAGACTTTGTTTTGCAATCACATCTTAGAACTGGGAATTATTCCAAAGTTATCGCTTTTGGAGGAGATGGCCTAGTTAACTTATGCATCCAACATATTGTCAAAACAAATATTGCCTTTGGTGTAGTGGCTGCTGGAACTGGTAATGATTTTTCTAGAACATTAGGACTGCATAAAAAAGATGTTATAGATTTGTTTCAAATTTTTTCAGACAGTAGCACTGATACAATTGATGTTGGTAGGGTTTCTAGTGATTTGCGAAGCCATTTCTATGTTCAAGTTTTAAGTACTGGTTTTGATGCAAAAGTTAATTCGCTTGCAAATAAGATTAAATGGCCAAAAGGTAGATTAAAATACACTCTTGCAATGCTTCTTACCCTTAATAGATTTAAGCCGATTGAATACGAATTAAATATTGACAATGAGATAATTTCAAGAAAAGCAATGCTGCTATCGGTTGCTAATGGCTATTGCTACGGTGGTGGAATGAAGATCAGTCCGAATGCTGTAAATAGCGATGGTCAGCTAGATGTGTTAGTTGTTAATCCGGTATCAAAGATCAAACTACTTACACTCTTTCCTAAAATTTTCACTGGAGCTCACATCTATCACCCAAAGGTAAGTACTATGCGTGGCAAAGAAATTAGCATCTCGGCTCAGACTGATTCATATGCCGATGGTGAGTTTGTATCGACTCTACCAATTACGGTAAGTGTTTTACCTAAAGCGCTAAACACCTGGGTAGTAACATGACTCTTTCACCCTCTGAGAGTTATGCAAAAACCAAATTGATGAACAAGTACCCTAAAACTAAAAAATTTGCAGATACCTTTCCATTCGAGTTAGATCCCTTCCAAATTGAGGCTTGTCATGCGTTGGAAAATGGCAAAGGTGTTCTAGTCGCTGCACCTACAGGTGCAGGCAAAACAATTGTTGGGGAGTTTGCTGTTGATTTAGTCATAAATTCTGGTGGCAAGTGCTTTTATACAACGCCAATTAAAGCATTATCTAATCAGAAATTTTCCGAGCTTAGCGAGAAGTATGGTGAGTCAAAAGTAGGACTTCTTACGGGTGATACCTCAATAAACTCAGAGGCACAAATAGTTGTTATGACTACAGAGGTCTTAAGAAACATGATTTACTCAAGTTCTTCAACAATCAACGATCTGAAGTATGTTGTAATGGATGAAGTTCATTACTTAGCGGACAAGTTTAGGGGAGCAGTTTGGGAAGAAATTCTTATACATCTTTCTGAAGCGGTGCAAGTAATATCTCTTTCAGCAACAGTATCGAATGCTGAGGAGTTTGGAGAATGGCTGCAAACAGTCCGCGGTGATACAGAAGTTATAGTTAGTGAAATCAGACCAGTTCCTCTTTATCAGCATGTGTTATTTGGCAATCGACTTGTAGATCTATTCGGAGAAAATCACAAGTTAAACCCCGAACTGACCAGGCTGGAGCGCGATTCTTATCGACAGGTAAGAGGCACTTGGCGTGAGAAACCAAAAGGTCCAAAATCGTTAACTCGGTCTGAGGTTATTGAAAAGCTCGACCGGGAGGGTCTGTTACCTGCTATTACTTTCATTTTCTCACGAAACAATTGCGATGCTGCCGTACGCCAATGTTTGGCTGCTGGAATTCGATTAACAAATAGTCAAGAGCGCTCTAGCATCAGAGAAGTTGTGGCAAAAAATATTAAGAGCCTTGCCGAAGAAGATCTTGTGGTTTTGGGGTACTACGAATGGGCAGATGCGCTAGAGCGAGGTGTAGCCGCACATCATGCAGGTCTATTACCAGCTTTTAAGGTCACTGTTGAAGAGTTGTTTCAAAGAGGATTAGTGAAAGCAGTTTTTGCAACCGAGACATTGGCATTAGGTATAAATATGCCAGCACGAACTGTTGTTTTAGAAAAGCTTAGTAAATGGAATGGTGAGGGTCATGTTGCTATTTCACCGGGTGAATACACTCAACTAACAGGCAGAGCAGGTCGAAGAGGAATTGATATAGAAGGTAATGCAGTGATTTTATGGGGCAACGAATTGGATTCCACCTCTGTAGTAGGTTTGGCTTCAACTAGAACCTATCCATTGAAGAGTTCATTTAAACCAACTTACAACATGAGTATAAATTTGATTTCACAGTTTGGTTCAGATAAGGCCAGAACATCCCTCGAATCCTCTCTGGCACAATTTCAAGCCGATAAAGCAGTAGTTGGCCTAGCTAAGCAGATCAGAAAAAATGAATCTGCCAGAGACTCTCTTTTCATTGAAGCTAAGTGCGATAAAGGTGATTTTATTGAATATTCACAATTACGCGGACAGATCAAGAAGTTAGAAAGTGATAGCAAAAGAAGTAAACGCAAAAGAGCTGAAATAGATGATGAGATCGCTAGTATTCGAAAGCGAATGAAGAACCATATATGCCATAACTGTCCAGATAGAGAAAATCACTCTCGCTTTGCTGAACGAGCACTAAGACTTCAACGGGAAATAGATGGCCTTACTGAGCGAATTAACAGCAGAACAAACGTAATTGCAAAGCGATTTGATCGAATAAAGATTATCCTAGATAAATTTGGGTATATCGATAATGATCAAATAACTAAACCTGGAAAAATGCTTGCAAAGATTTATGGCGAAACAGATCTACTAATTGCTGAATCGATCCGAGCTGATCTCTTTTTGAATTTGTCAGCTACCGACTTAGTATCTGTTATTTCTTCATGTATTTATGAGTCGAGAAATGATGAAGCTGCCAAGATTCCAAGGGGAGAAATTCAAACTGCTTTATCTGGTATTTCAAAGATCTATGGAAGAATTCACTCCGCTGAAACTGATCTAAACTTAGAGCCGATGCGAGCTCCAGATTTTGGATTTTGCTGGGCTTCGCACAAGTGGGCAAGTGGTAACTCTCTAACCTCAGTACTGAAAGGTAATGACTTAACAGTCGGTGATTTCGTCAGATCTATGAAACAGATAATCGATTTACTTCGCCAATTGCGCGTGGCTGCTCCTCATCTTCAATCTGTAATTGATCAAGCATTAACTAAAGTCGACCGCGGTGTTGTCGCATATGCTGGAGCTGCCTTATGACATTAATGCTTTTAGATAGTGCTTCATTATGGTATCGATCATATTTTGGTATGCCAGACACTTTGGTTTCGCCAAGAGGTATTCCCGTAAATGCTATTCGTGGATATTTAGATATGACATCCAGATTAATAGTGAAGTACCAGCCAAATAGGTTAGTTGCCTGCCTAGAAGGAGATTGGCGTCCTAGCTGGAGGGTTGAGTTATTTCCAGAGTACAAACTAAATAGAGTTGATGACAGTGGAGAAGAAGACGAACCCGATACATTATCTCCGCAAATTCCAATTCTTCTCGATGTTTTGGATGCGCTAGGAATTCCGCTATTAGGTGTTGATGATTATGAAGCAGATGACCTAATGGCTACTTTTAGTGTTAAACAAAATGGGCCGATCAGAATTGTGACTGGCGATCGAGACCTTTTTCAACTTGTTGATGATAAACGTGATGTAAAAGTTGTATATCTTGCAAAAGGTATTTCTAATCATGATTTAGTCGACTTGGAATGGATACAGAATAAGTATCAAATCCCCGGTGATAGGTATGCACTCTTTGCCATGATTAGGGGAGATTCATCTGACGGACTTCCCGGTATTAGGGGAATAGGTGAAAAGGGAGCGGCAAGCATTACTAACATTTTCTCATCTCTACCAGAAGTTGTTTTAGCTTCAAAAGAAGATGACCAGCGTCTAACTGCAAATATAAAGAAGAAAATACTTGAAGGTCTAGATTATGCTGAGATTGCACCAAAGTTAGTAGGTTGTGCTTTAGATGTTCCAATACCGGAGATGAATATCTCATTACCTGAAAAACCTAAATCATTATCTAAGATAAGGAGTTTGCAGGACGAGTTTGGCTTAGGTGCCAGTATTGATCGCATTATCAGTGCTCTAGGCTGGCAATTATGAAAGTACTAATATCACTAGTTGGTGGCTTAGTTGCTTCTACAGCATTTGCACCATTTGAACTCTGGATATCTACCTTTCTGGGATTGTTTGTTTGGTTCTATGTACTAGATAATTCAAATAAGAGGAATCAAATCTTCGGTTCATATCTTTTTGGGCTCGGACTACTTCTGCCTTCACAGTATTGGACTGGAATCTATGTTGGAAGTTTTCCTTGGTTAGCTCTCTGCTTTATGCAAGCATTATTTTTTGTCATACCAGCACTGTTCTTTAACAAGAGTGATCGCTATAAACCTCTTATCTTTGCTAGTAGTTATGTTCTAGTTGAACTTCTACTGCGCACAGTTCCCTTTACTGGCTTTGGTTGGTCGAGATTGAGTTACACACAAACAGATAGTCCATTTTCTCTGCTCTATCCGATAGGGGGAGTGGTACTAGTAGCCTGGGTAATTGCCTTACTAGTAGCAATAAGAAGTCTGCGCTCACTAATTATTGTGGTTGCAATTCTCTTTTTATCCTCACTTCTACCAAAGTCTGTACAAAGTACTGGTGAAGTGAAAATCGCATTAGTCCAAGGAGGAGTCAGTAATCTTGGTCTTGATTTTAATTCAAAGCCGAGAGAAGTGTTTCTCCGTCATTTAGACCAAACCCGCAAACTTAATGAGGATGTTGAGCTAATTATTTGGCCAGAAAATGCTGTAGATATTAATGTAAAAACGAACAAAGACGTGTACCAACAGATAGTAGATGCATCAAAGCTGTTTGAAACTTCATTGCTAGTCGGGGGAGTCACTAAATCAAGTGCTGGATTAAACAATCAATCAATGTTTTTTACTCCAGAGTTAACTCAGATTTATACAAAGAGATATCTCACGCCATTTGGGGAGTATCTACCAATGCGATCAATAGCCACAAAGCTTTCGCCGTATGCTAATGAGATAAATGATTTTGTGGCGGGTACACGTGATGAGATCTTTAAGGTTAATAATAAGTCTTTTCAAGTACTAATATGCTATGAAGTAATTAATGATAATTTTAGAGATCAGATATCATCTAGTTTTATTGTTGTGCAAACAAACAATGCTACTTTTGGAGATACAGCTCAACTAGCTCAAGAGCTTGTAATTGCTAAAGTAAGAGCTTTAGAAACCGGACGCAGTGTTGCCTATGTTTCAACTACCGGCGTTACATCTTTTATTACCGGTGATGGAAAAATAATTAGTTCTTTAGAAAAATTCAAACAATCAACGCTAGTAGATCGTATCCAAACAGTGGAGGGTATGACTATTACTCAAACGGTTGGTAAATACCTAGAGCCATTTTTACTATCATTAATGCTTTTACTGCTACTTAGGCGAGTGCGACGTAATGGATAATGTATTAATAATAATACCCACCTTCAACGAATCTGAGTCTATTCTGCAACTGTTAGCAAGGATAGCTTTAGTCTCAAAGACTCTTGAGTCAAAGTATAAGATTGATATTTTAATTGTTGACGATAACTCTCCGGATAAAACTTCACAGATTGCCCTTAGTTCCGGTATTAAAAATCTGCATGTAATTGTTCAGGGTAAAAAAGGTGGTATTGGACCTGCGTATTTGGCCGGCTTTGAGTATGGCCTAAAGGGTGACTACTCATATTTTGTTGAAATGGATGCTGATTTAAGTCATCAACCAGAGCAGCTGCCACAATTACTCGCTAGTGCGAACCCAAGGACTTTAGTTATCGGTACAAGATGGATAGCTGGTGGAGCAGTTATTAATTGGCCAAAGCGAAGACGGTTGATATCTAGATTTGGAACAGCATATGCATCAATTGTTTTAGGACTAGATTGCAAGGATTTAACCTCTGGGTATCGAGTGCTGCCAAGAAATTTGCTTAAAACAATCGAACTTTCAAAGATAAGAAGTAGTGGATATGGCTTTCAAATTGAGATTGCCTTAAATGCTGTTCGAAGTAAGTTTGATCTAGTTGAAGTGCCAATAACCTTTATTGAACGTGAAAATGGAAGATCAAAGATGAGCCTTGGAATCGTGATTGAAGCATGGAAAATGGTTAGTTCCGAGGGCATTAAACGCTTATATATTCGCCGATAATCTACATTATGTTAAGTAAGGAAGTTAGTTTGAAGCTAACTCCTCGATCGGCAGGCAACTGCAGACTAAGTTTCTATCCCCGTAAACCCCATCTATGCGGCCAACAGTCGGCAGATATTTACCAGATCTTCCAATTCCAAACTCTTCACCAGTTGGAAATGCGCCAATCTCTCTGTCATATTTTCGATCCCATTTATTGCTAACTAGATCACCGATGGTATGAGGAGCAAATCTAAGTGGAGATTCTTCAACAGTTAATTTACCTAATTCGATATCTGAAATTTCAGATCTTATGCTCTCCATAGCTGCCACAAATCTATCTAACTCCCTAATGTCCTCAGATTCGGTTGGTTCAATCATCATAGTTCCAGTAACTGGAAAACTTACTGTTGGTGCATGAAAGCCGTGATCCATCAAACGCTTAGCAATATCATCAACTGTTACACCAGTTTTCTTAGTAATTTCACGAATATCGATAATGCACTCATGAGCTATATGGCCATTTTGCCCTCGATATAGGACTGGAAATAATGGATCAAGCTTCTTTGCAAGATAATTTGCTGACAATATTGCAACTTCAGTCGCTTTAGTTAAGCCTGCCCCACCCATCATTCGAATATACATCCAGGAAATTGGCAGAATTGATGCAGATCCAAAGGGAGCACTTGATACTGGCCCAGGACCTGTGGCTGGACCAGCTAATTCATTTGCTGGATGGTTTGGTAAAAATGGGGCTAAATGTGCTCTGGCAATTACTGGTCCAACTCCTGGTCCCCCACCGCCATGTGGAATGCAAAATGTCTTATGTAAATTTAAATGCGAAACATCAGCACCAAATTTTCCAGGCTTTGCAACTCCAACAAGTGCATTTAAGTTAGCACCATCAACATAAACCTGACCACCCGCATCATGAATCATTTCGCAAATTTGAGAGATTGCTCCCTCAAAAACACCATGGGTAGATGGATAAGTAACCATTAGCGCAGCTAAAGTAGATTTGTATTGTTCTATCTTAGATTTAAGATCACTTAAACTCACATTACCGTCGGAGTCGCACTCAATTACTATAACTTTCATTCCTGCCATCACTGCGCTAGCAGCATTAGTGCCATGAGCACTTGCTGGGATTAAACAAATATCACGATCTGATTGCCCTTTACTATCTAGGTAATTTCTAATAGCTAAAAGTCCAGCAAACTCGCCTTGTGCACCTGCATTTGGTTGTAATGAGACTGCATCATAACCAGTTACTGAGATTAGCCACTTACTTAATAAATCAATCAATTCTAGGTATCCCCTAGTTTGATCAACCGGAGCAAATGGGTGAATAGAATTAAACTCACTCCAGGTTACTGGAATCATTTCTGAGGTTGCATTTAACTTCATTGTGCAAGAGCCCAATGGGATCATCGTGCGATCTAAGGCAAGATCACGATCAGATAATGACCTAATATATCTAAGCATCGAAGTTTCAGAGTGATAGGTGTTAAATACTGGATGAGTCAAGAAAGCACTTTGCCTGTCCAGTGAAGGATCAATATCAGGTGCTGCAATATCAGTTAACTCAAAAACTTTAAATAGCTCTTGAAAATCTGAATTTGTAACAGTCTCATCAAATGAAATTGATAGATCACTATCTGAAATCATTCTTAAGTTATAGCCAGAAGCTCGTGCAAGTGAAATATACTTCTTAGCATCAACATTCTTAATACTGATGGTGTCAAAAACAAGATACTCATCAACACTAAGCCCAGCATGTTTTGCTGCGGTTCTAAATCTCAAAGCATAATTTTGTATTTGCTTTGCAATTGCAGTCAGTCCCTCTGGGCCATGCCACATTGCATAAAAAGCTGAAATTACAGCTAGTAGAACTTGAGCTGTGCAAATATTAGATGTTGCTTTATCTCTACGGATATGTTGTTCCCTAGTTTGCAGTGCCAATCTAAATGCTGGATTTCCGTGAGTATCAACTGATTGGCCTACTAATCTTCCCGGCAAAGATCTTTCAAGGCCATTTTTGACTGCCATGAAACCTGCATGTGGGCCACCAAAGCCAACTGGAACACCAAACCTTTGCGCACTACCAATTGCAATATCGGCCCCTAGCTCACCTGGTGATTTAAATATTGTGAGTGCAAGCAAATCGCAATCAACTATCGCTAGTGCGCCCTTGCTCTTAACTGCTTCAATGATTTTTCTTGGATCTTTAATGCGACCTGTGCTATCTGGATATGCAATTACCGCAGCAAAAATATCATTAGTAAAATCATTCGACTCAAAATCACTTTCAATTACCTTAATTTTAAGTGGCTTTGCTCTTGTTTGAATCACCGCTTTAACATGAGGGTGTAAATGCTTATCAATCAAAATCGGTGCATCGTCACTGCCTTGCCAGACTCTTCTTGCTAATGTCATAGCTTCGGCAGCAGCTGTTGCCTCATCAAGCATTGAAGCATTTGCAATAGCTAAGCCAGTTAAATCTGTTACTGCAGTTTGAAATGAAAATATTGCTTCTAATCTGCCCTGACTTATCTCCGGCTGATATGGCGTGTAAGCGGTATACCAACCAGGATTTTCTAACACATTTCGTAATACAACTGGCGGAGTTATCGTTCCATAATACCCAGTACCAATTAAAGACTTAACTACCGTATTTTTTTTGGCAATTGTTGAGATCTCGGCAATTGCATCGACTTCTGAAATTCCCGCCGGCAGAGATTTTTCAATCTCTCCTTTAATGTGAATATTACTTGGCACGACTGATTTGATAAATGTATCAAGATCTTTAAAACCAAGCTCAATAAGCATGGTTTGAATTTGGTACTCATTGGGGCCGATATGACGGCTGGTGAAATCTGATCTATGCGCCATCACTCCCCATTTCTTACTTAAGGGAAGCAATAATAATTGGTTTAAGCGCCCTTAAGTTTTCTTCGTTGAGCCAATTCATCGTTAGATTCACCACTTACTACTAATGACCCATCAGTTAAGCTCTCCCCTTGCAGGGTCGATAAAGAACCTTCGACCTCAGTCCAGACCTTACCGATGGCAATTCCAAAGACGCCTTGACCACCTTGCAAAAGATCGACAATCTCATCTGCGCTTGTGCACTCATAAATTGAAGCACCATCGCTCATCAATGTGATGCTTTCTAGATCGGAAACGCCACGAGAGCGCAGATGCTCAACAGCAGTTCTAATATTTTGAAGTGACACACCGGTATCTAGTAAGCGCTTTACAATTTTCAAAACCAAAATATCTCTAAACCCATATAGTCGAGAAGATCCAGATCCGGCAGCTCCTCTAACACCTGGTTCAACTAATCCAGTACGTGCCCAATAATCTAATTGACGATAAGAAATTCCAGCAGCAACACATGCGGTAGCGCCGCGGTAGCCAATCTCGGTATTTTCACTCATGGGGACTCAATTCTATGGGGAATGGCTAAGTGTAGAAGAGATCGGGCTCAAGGCTAGTCACCGACACGAAAAACTTAACCACAGGTTTAGGGTTGGACTTAACTCAAGAAATCTTCTGGATTTATCTGGTCCAAAAACTCCTTGAACCGTTCAACCTCATCCTCGGATTGATCGGGAATCTCAATACCTGCCGCCTCAAGCAGTTCATCGCTAGCCAGTATGGGGACCCCAATTCGAAGGGCTAAAGCAATGGCATCACTTGGACGAGCTGATATTGCAGGACCATCTTGAAAGTTTAACTGGGCATAAAAGATTCCATCTTTAATCTCAGTTAGATAGACAGTGTTTAGCTTAGCACCAAGTTGTCCTAGGACTTCTTTAAAAAGGTCATGGGTTAGCGGCCTTGGTGGCACCACTTCTTGTTGGGCAAATGCAATTGCAGTTGCTTCAACTGCCCCTAACCAAATTGGTAGGTATCGCACCCCATCTAGTTCTTTTAACAAAACTATTGGTTGATTAGAAGGCATTTCAACTCGAACGCCCATTACCTCAACAGGATGATATTTACTCATTTATGAAATTAAATATTATTATTTGGTTCGGTGCAATCCAGCACGAACCAGTGAAGCGTGTAGGCGAATAGATAGTGAAGCTAACTCTTTTTCTACCTCTTCTGCCCTAGCGATTGCCTCTGAGCCTTTTTGTCTAAGTAATGGCGTTGTTACTTGTTCCACTAAACCAATTTCGCGATCAGCTGCGGTCTTGAATGCTCGAAGATGTCTTGCGCCGATTCCGTATGCTGATATTTCTGCAACAGCTTTGGCTACTGCAAGTGCATCACTATCGTAATGACGGCCGCGAATTGAAATAAGCCCATAGGATTCAATCTCGGCTAGTTGTTCATCACTTAAATTTGATGCAGATATTAATTCAGCACGAGTTAAGCGAAGATCGTTATTGCTAGCAAATTGATCTGAGGTCAACACGCCATCTTGAGCGGCTAATCTTGGAGTTGCAACAGCGCCAATTGTCTTAGCTGGCACCAAACCACGATCCATTGCATCTAAATTATCTTTAATGACTTTTAATGGCAGGTACTGATCACGCTGTGCTAGTAAGACAAAGCGCAACCTTTCTAGATCATTATTGGTAAATTTACGATAACCACTTGGTGTTCGCTGTGGCTCGATTAATCCCTCAGACTCAAGAAATCTAATCTTAGAGATAGTTATGTCGCTAAACTCTGCCTTTAACTTGGATAGAACTTCACCAATGCTTAAGTATGCTCTTGCTGGAACGGCCATTTACTTACCACCAATAAATAATGTTAAGTGGTACTTGCCTACTTGAATCTCATCCCCATTACTTACCTTTGAGTCTCGAACTGACACTGCATTCAAATAAGTACCATTTAAACTGCCAAGATCCTTTACAGAGTATCCGTCAGATGACTTAGAAATTATTGCGTGCGAGCGTGAAACCGTGATGTCATCTAAACAAATTTCGTTATTTATATCTCGGCCGATCTTCGTCTCAGATGCATCCAGTAGGTATCTGCCACCAATTCCGGCACCTCTTAGCACTAGCAATATTCCAACTCCAGATGAAAGTGCGTTAACTACATCTTGTTGCTCTGCTGAAAGTGATTTATATAGTTCTTCTGCAGCAATACTTCTTGGAATAGCTCTTAATTGACGTAAATTTAAGGTGGAGGTTAAATCATTGGGAGGTGTTACTTTATCTGCCACTTATGCTCCTCCATGAGTTAAGTTAAACTATAGGCTGACACTATTGCTTGGACCGCATTGGGTCAAGCGGTCAAATTTTGGTAATCCTGGGCCGAAAGTAGTGTTTCTGATAAAGCCGTCCCAGCAATATCTATCTCTGCAATCCATCCTTTACCATAAGGGTCTGAGTTAATAACTTCTGGATTTGAATCTAATTTTTCATTTATTACAACAATTGTTCCAGAGATAGGCGCATAAATTTCAGATACGCTCTTAGTAGATTCAACCTCACCACATACAGAGTTTGCCGAAACAACTGAGGCAACTTTAGGAAGCTGTATGTAAACAATATCACCAAGTGCTGATTGGGCGTAATCAGTGATACCAATTCTAAATCTATTTGGTGCAATCTCTTCAACCCACTCATGCTCTTTTGTATAGCGAAGATTATCTGGAACCTTTGACATCACTCCCCTATCTAAAAGTCTTTACAGCTTTAATAAGATACTGAAAACCTGTGTAGAAGTATAGTGTTACTCCCCAAATTGCAAATGCCCAACCGGCAATATAAGCGGCTTCGCCGATAGCGCTAACCTCAGTTAGTAGTAGTAATGGGAAGGCATAAAGCAAATTAAATGTAGCTGCTTTGCCAAGAAATGAGACCTCAAGGTAGCCATACCCTTTAATCTTCTGATACAAAATAACAATGGCCAATACAAGATCTCGAACAATAATCGATATTACTAATTCCCACGGCAGGTAATCTTTGCTTGCAAGAGCCAGGATTACTGCTGTGATGTATAGCCGATCTACAACTGGATCAAATTTTGCTCCAAATTCAGTTGTTTGATTTAAAGCTCGAGCAACTTTGCCATCTAAATAGTCAGTTGCCCCACCTATGGCAATTATAGCGAATGCAAAAATAGGTTGATCGGCTACCAATAGAAGGTATAAAAATGCTGGTACCCCCAGAGCTCTGAGCAAGGTAAGCGCATTTGGAATATTAAGCATCATCTCTTTCCTTAAGCTTTACAGCCACCTCAACTGGTGTGCCGATAAATCCGAAATCCTCTCTTAGCCTTCGCTCGATGAATCTGCGGTAGGCATTTTCTAGGAAGCCCGTTGCAAAGATTACAAACTTAGGTGGGCAAGTTCCTGCTTGGGTAGCAAACTTAATCTTAGGTTGTTTTCCAGATCTAACAGGTGGTGGATTTGCACCAACAAGCTCGCCTAGGAATGCATTTAATTTTGCAGTCGGGATTCGTTTTTCCCAACTAGTAAGAGCAGTTCGAAGAGCTGGAGCTAAACGATCACGGTGCCAGCCCGTCTTTGCCGACAAATTAACCCGTTGAGCCCATGGGTATCTTTCAAGCTGACGTTCTATTTCCTTATCTAGTACCAGCTGACGTTCTTCATCTACTAAATCCCACTTATTCATCACTACAACAATCGCTTTACCTGCTTCATCAGCCATACTGACAATTCTTATATCCTGTTCAGTCAAAATCTGCGAAGCATCAAATATCACCAGTGCAACCTCTGCTCGCTCCAACGCAATCTGTGTTCTTAGTGAAGCGTAATAATCAGTTCCACTTGTTTGATGTGCTCTTCTTCTTATGCCAGCTGTGTCGATAAATCTCCAAGTTGATCCACCAAACTCAATAAGTTCATCAACAGAATCTCTTGTTGTCCCTTCAGTATCATCTACTAATGATCTTGCTGAGCCTGCAAGGATATTAAGTAAACTTGATTTACCAACATTTGGTCGACCAACTAAAGCTACTCGCCTAAATCCATCATCTACTTGCTGGGTTCCAACCTCTGGCATCTGCTGAATCAATAAATCCAGTAAATCTCCACTACCTCTTCCATGCAATGCCGAAACAAATCGTGGCTCTCCTAAGCCTAAGTTCCAAAGAGCATACGCATCAGATTCATCTTCGGCATTATCAATTTTGTTTGCAATTAGTAAAACTTTCTTCCCACTTTTACGTAGTAAATCAACAAGTGACTCATCTTCATCTAACGCTCCTACCTGAGCATCTATTACAAACATAACCAAATCTGCTTCAGCAATAGCCGCTTCAGCGCCTGCGGTAATCTTTTCAGAGATTCCCTCAGGTTTAACTTCCCAACCACCGGTATCAATTAAGAAAAATCTTCTGCCATTCCACTCTGCTTCATACTTAACTCGATCTCTGGTGACACCAGGTGTATCTTCAACTATTGCCTCTCGTCTGCCGATCATTCGATTTACTAAGGTTGACTTACCAACATTGGGCCTACCGATAACTGCAACTGTTGGCAGACCTATTAAGTTTCGCTGTTTAAGCCATTTCCATATCTGATCAGTAACTTCATCAAGTGTTAAACGAGTCGAATCAATTACTGCGGCATCATCTGCTTGTGCAAGCGGTGAAAGAGTTCGATTTGAGTCGATTTCATCACGGCTAGCCAATGATTTTTCAACGACTTCAGATTTAACTAGTTCAGACATTTCATTCTCGCGCCGTTTTACTCTGGCGTCAATATCAGCATGCAAATAGATTTTCAATTGCGCATTTGGAGCTACTACTGTTGCGATATCTCTTCCTTCAACCACAATCCCAATCGGTGCTTCACTTATGTATTTACGCTGTATATCTAAGAGAACTTTTCTTACCCCAGGCATTGCACTTATTTGACTAACATGATCATTAATTCGTTGCAGTCGTATCTCATTAGAAACATCATTACCATTTAAAAATACTTGTGGCTTTGCTGGATCGGTTAAAAAAGATATTTCACTTTGTTGAAGCAATGAGAGCAAACTTTCTTCATCAGATACTTTACTTTCAAGTGCAAGTAAAGTTACCGCCCGATATAGAGCTCCAGTATCTAAGTAACTCCAGTTTGCTCGAAGTGCAATAGCTTTGGCAGTTGAGGATTTACCTGAACCACTTGGCCCATCAATTGCTAACACTAAGGCAGACATGCGAGCAGTCTATCTTTAGTAGTAAATTTATTTATCGATTTTTTGCAGGATGGACCTTAAAACCCTGCTTGTTCATGTGATCTGCAAGCTTTTCACAATCACTTTCAGATAGAGACAAGGTTATTAATCCTGTCTCTTGGCCAGGTGAATGCTCAATACTTAAATCCTCCACATTGACTGCTGCCTTTGCACATTCATTAAAAATTCGAGCCAATTCACCGGGCTTATCATCAATAACAATTGGAAGATAAGAGTAATTACGCTCTCGAGCGCCATGCTTTCCAGGAATCCTATTTTTACCATTCACGCCAGAGTTAAGAAACTTAAATAGATCATCCTTATTTGCATTATCTAAACTTTTATTTAATTCTGTTAACTGGTCAATGATTTGGCTAAGTGCTGGCTTAATTGCAGTTCTATTTTGAATTAATATCTCACTCCATAACAGTGGATCTGATTGGGCAAGTCTTGTTACATCTCTTAACCCCTGCCCTGCAATATTCAAATTTTCCTCGGAAACATCAAGTAACTGCATCGCTAAAGCTGAGCTTAAAATTTGTGGCAAGTGAGACATTTTAGCTACAACTAGATCGTGCTCTTGTGGTGTTAACCAGTAGGCAGTTGCACCACAAATTTTAATCAAATGATCTGTAATTGATAAGGCATCTGAACTAGATTGCGTGCTTTTGATTGCAACCCAAGCTCTTCCTTGAAACAGATCAGCTCTTGCACCCTCTGCTCCGGCAATCTCCCGACCAGCCATTGGGTGTAATGAAACAAAATTTGCGGCATTATCTGATAACTTTTCAACCTTAAGTAGAAGATCAGACTTTACGCTAGCAATATCGCAAACTATTGATCTCGGATTGCTTTTTAGTTGTTCTAAAACAACACTTTCATTTTGTGCTAGCGGAACTGCAATTACAATCAAATCAGGATGAGTAATTGGACTGCCCTTAACTAAGTCATTACTAATTCTTTGCGCGTGGGCATCGGTATCAACCATTTCAACGGCGACTGATGAAGATTTAAGTGCTAAGCCAATCGATGTTCCAATTAGACCTGCGCCAACTATGCGTACGGATCCGATCATCACTCTATTGTGCTAGATCTTTGCGCAAAACAGCAGCGCCTTTAAGGTAAATATGCTTAACATCAGATAACTCTGCATCCAGATTCGCATGCATCATTACCCTAACCACCCTAGGCAGTGCTCCAGTGACATCTATTTCAACTGAGCACAGAAGCGGCACTGACCCTAAACCAATCTTTCTAGCTGCAGCTGCTGGAAAATCGCTTTTTAGATCCTGGGTTGCGGTAAGAATGACTGAGATCAAATCCGTCTTGGAAAGGTTATTTGCTTCAAGCATCTGGGTCAGCAGTTCCCCTACACAATGCTCCATCTCTTGAGCAGTATCTTGCTCAAGCTGGGTTGCTCCCCTAATAGCCCTAACTCTCATTTAGTAATAGTACCGAGAAGGGCTGCAAAGGCGATTAAGGTTTAAGTGATAAATATAGATGTCGCTTTGTAGAGAAATATTTAATACAAATGCTGATAAAGCAATTTAAGGTTTTTCGTTGCTATCGCCAAAAAACAATAAAGCGACAAAACGACCTAAATCTAAGCACATATTTGTCGATAAATAGTTAATAATTGATGGGATCAATGTAGATAAATAGATAAATTGCTATCAAAATTGTCGTTTTATGTGTTTAATTTTAAAATGTTAAATAGATTAGTCATTTCTTGTGAATTTAAGACTCTGTGTCGACCAGGCTTCATATCCCCTAGAGAGATTGGACCAAAATCTAAACGGATCAGACGTAACACCTTTAGTCCAAGGGACTCTATAAGTCTTCTGATTATGTGATACCTACCCTCGTGAATGATTATTTCAACCCAGTGGTGATTGCGGCTAACCGCCCTGGCATGAATAACCTTTACCGCCCTTGCCAGCCCATCCTCTAGCCGGACCCCTTGCAGAAGCTGATCAGAGAGCTGCTTATTAAACTCCCCTTCGATCTCCACTAGGTAGCGCTTTTCCAATCCATAGGATGGATGAGTAGCCCGGTGGGCCAATTCGCCATCATTAGTTAGAAGTATTAAACCTTCTGAATCTTTATCTAAACGACCAACATGGTAAAGCCGATCCTTTCGATCCTTAAAAAAATCACCCAGATTACTTCTGCCTTCTGGATCTGACATGGTAGAAATTACGCCTGCTGGTTTATGAAAAGCTAGGTAAGTCTTAGACTTACTAATTGATAAACTCTCACCATCAACTTTAATGTCACAGATTTCCGGATCAAACTTATTTCCAAGTTCAGTAATGACTTCACCGTCAACACTTACACGGCCTTCGAGGATTAATTGATCAGCAGCTCGCCTGCTAGTAATGCCTGCGTCGGCAATAATCTTATTTAATCTAGTTTGAGCCACGCATAACTCTAGCGTGAATTAAGAACGATCAAAAATGAAGAGTTGTGTGAGATTAATCAGTCAGAGTTGATAGCAACTCATCTAGGCCATCAATATCAGGTAGGAATGGTGCTAAGGCCGGAAGATCAGCAATTGAATTTAGCCCAAGTTTTTCAAGAAAAAACGAGGTGGTTTGGTATAAAACTGCGCCAGATTCTCCCTCTATGCCCGCCTCTTCAACTAATCCCCGGTTAACTAGCGTTTTCATTACCGCCTCTACGTTAACCCCTCTAATGGCTGATACTCGCGCTCTGGAAACTGGCTGCCGGTATGCGATAACAGATAAAGTTTCTAAAGCTGCTTGGGTAAGGCGAGCCTGTTGACCATCTAAAACAAACTTTTCCACCAAAGCTGACATATCAGGGTGGCTGTAGTATCGCCATCCTCCTGAGACTTGGCGCAATTCAAATCCACGTTGTTCCTGCTCGTACTTGGCAGCAAGTGCTATTAAGGCCGCGGTTATTGCCTCTGTTGGAGTTTCGATAATTTGCGCTAAAACAAGTTCAGAAACTGGCTCATCCACTACCATAAGTATCGCTTCTAGGCTACGTTGAAGTTCAACTTCAGACATTATCGGCCTCATCTTCTAGTTGTGGTGGAGAATCAAACTCATCACTGACAGTTACTTCTCCTTCAGCGCTACCGACCCAGGTTATCTGCAGCTCTCCTAGGGAGACAACCTGCTCAAACCTTACGACCCCTTCACGATATAACTCAAGCAGGGACAAGAAACGAGCGATGATAACTAAGGTCGACCCTGCATCTGCGATTAAGGCTCGAAATGTGACTCGCCCACCCCTTCGAAGTTGCTCCACAACTTTTGCCGCCTGCTCGGCTACGCTTACTAAAGGTCGGTGTAGGTGGTCGATGCTAAATGCAGGTGTTGTCTTTGGGGTTAGTACCCTATTGGCAATAGCAGCAAAGCGTTGTGCACCAACCCCGATTAGTACTTCAGGAAGTAATTGTGCGAAATGTGGTTCAAGGGCCACAGTCCTGGCAAAGGATTTCTCTTCTCGCTCAATGCGTTCTGAAAATATTGAAGCGATCTCTTTAAATGCCCGATATTGCAAAAGCCGGGCAAAAAGCAGATCACGAGCTTCAAGTAGTGCTAGATCAGCTTCATCATCTACCTCCCCAGATGGTAGAAGTTTTGCTGCTTTAAGATCTAACAAGGTTGCAGCTACTACTAGAAATTCTGTGGTTTTATCTAAATCCCAGCCATTTTCACTGTTTTCTAGCTGTTTTATATATGAAATGAACTCATCGGTGACTGTTCCAAGTGCCACCTCGGTGATATCCATCTTATGTCTTGAGATAAGTTGCAAGAGCAAATCAAAGGGACCATCAAAATTCTCTAAGTGCAGGGAGAATCCAGCCACCCTGCCATCTGTGATCGATGGCGCAGCTGCTACTGGCGTTGGAAAAATTTCTTGCGACATGCGCACAAGATACTTCACACATCCTTGCCTTTGCACTTGCCCCACCGTAGGTTCTGGCCATGGGAAAAAACGCTAGACAGACATCTCGGTTAAACGCTAAATCGACAAATATATCTGCCCGCTCTAATCCACGCGAAGAAAGCTTGGCAACAACTGCTGATGTATTGGGCAGAAAAATAAAGAACTTTCCAGAGCCACCAAAAACACCAGAGGCCGGAAATGCCAGAGTTATCTCCGTAGTAAACCAAAAGGGCGGAGTTGGTAAGACCACTACCGCAATTAATTTAGGTGCAGCGTTAGCAGAGGCTGGTCGCCGAGTTTTGCTTATTGATTTTGATTCTCAAGCCTCCATGACAACTGGACTTGGTATTAAAGGAGCTGCACTACGTGAGCAGTACGGTTCAATCTGGTATCTACTAAATGATTCTGAGGCAAAGTTAGAGGATTTCATTCTCAAATCAGCAGTTCCTGGTTTGGATTTCATAAGAGGCCATGAGGATTTAGCAGCTGCAGAGGCAGCCTTTGTATCTGAAATTGCAAAGGAGCATAAGCTTCGTAAACTTTTGGCACCAGTGCTAGATAAGTACGATGCAATTCTTATTGATTGCTCACCATCACTTGGTACCTTAACTGTAAATGCATTAACTGCTTCAAATGGCGTAATTATTCCAATGGAGTGTGAGTACTTCGCAGTTCTAGGTCTTTCATTGGTTAAAAAGACAATTGAAAAAATCAAGGAGAATACCAATCCAGAGTTAGCAATTTATGGAATTTTGGCGACGATGTTTGAACGTAAAACAAGCCACTCACGTGAGGTATTAGAGCTCATCGACAAAGAGTTTCCAGATGAGGTCTTTGACACGATAATCTCTAGAACTGTTCGTTTTTCTGAATCTACTGTGGCTGGATTGCCAGTTACAGCTTATGCAAGCAGTAGCACTGGTTCTGCTTCATATCGCCGTTTGGCAAAAGAGTTAATCGCTAGAGGAGGCGCAAAGTGAGTCGTAGAGTATCTCTGCCAGGAGCAGATGAGTTATTTAGAAATACTGCAACCCTGAGTGCAGTTCCTTCACAGCGCGAGAATGCGGAAGAGATTACAGAGACTCCCCTAGTTGCATCAAAACAAAAGAATGCGGTTAGGCAAACACCTCGTCGCCGTGTAAACGCATTTGATCGCACGCCATCTGGTCGGGAAAAGCATGATGAGAAAATTACCGTCTATCTATCCCCTGATGAACTCTATGATTTAGATCAAGCACGACTTGCACTGCGTGGTGATCTTGGTTTGGCAGTTGATCGTGGTCGCATAGTTAGAGAATCTCTTTCAATAATTATTGCTGATCTAGAATCAAAGGGTGATCAAAGTATTATTGCTCGTAGGTTACGCGGTAGATAGTCTTACTTACTTCTTGGGTGAGCGCTGCTGTAACTTTCTCGTAGTCGATCAATTGTAATTAAAGTGTATATCTGTGTTGTAGTAACTGAGGAGTGACCTAACAGCTCCTGAACAACTCGGATATCTGCACCACCATCCAATAAGTGAGTTGCAAATGAATGTCTAAGTGAGTGCGGAGTTACTTGGTTATTTAAGCCAGCGCGTTGCGCAGCTTTTGCCACAATATTCCAAGCAGTTTGTCTAGTGAGCCTGTCACCTCTTTTATTTAAAAATAATGCTTTCTGGGTAGATACCTTTGAAAGCTTTGGTCTAGCCCTAGCTAAGTAATCATTTACAGCTGTAACAGCAAAACTGCCGATTGGTACTACCCGCTCTTTTCCACCCTTACCCTTTAACTTAACAGTAGTAATCAGATCCTCAGCACTTGCTATCGTCTCAATATCGTTCAAATTTAGATTAATAATTTCACTAACTCGAGCACCCGTTGAGTACAAAAGCTCGACCACTGCTCGATCACGAACTGATACCAAGTCAGTACCAACAATATTGATAATCCTTAATACTTGATCAATTGAGAGTGCTTTGGGCAGACGTTTGCTAATCTTTGGCGGCTTAAAGTTTGCGGCTGGATTTGAATACTTATGCTCTTTGGCTAAATATGAAAAGTAGCTTCTAACGCTGATAATGTTTCTTGAAATCGTAGATTCACCGATCTTAAACTCACTGTTGTTCATACCTCTAAGCCAAGCCACATACATGCCCAGATCCTCAGCAGTCACCTGCTGTACTGAAAGTTGGTTTATCGATAAATAGTGAAAAAAACGATCTAAATCTCGCCTGTAGGCCTCGGTTGTATTTTTCGATAGGCCTTTTTCAATTGATAAGAAATTGAAAAAATCAGCTAATTTTTCACTTGCCATGCTTTGCGATCGCCGCAGCAATCAATCCGGCAAAAAGTGGATGGGCATGAGTTGGTCTAGATAGAAACTCTGGGTGTGCTTGAGTGCCTACATAATATGGGTGGATAGATTTTGGAAGTTCTACAAACTCAACTAAATTTTTGTCAGGAGATAAGCCAGAAAAGACAAGGCCAGTGGCACTAATCTGATCTCGATATTTGTTGTTAACCTCATAGCGATGTCGATGCCTCTCACTTACTTGGCTCTTACCATAGACACCGGCAACAACTGAACCCGCAAGTAAATCCGCTTTATATAAACCAAGCCGCATACTGCCACCCATTTGACCATTGCCAGCAACGATATCTACCTGCGCACTCATGGTAGAAATAACTGGATTACTACTCTTCTCATCAAACTCAGCTGAGTTTGCATCCTTTAACAAAGCAATATTTCTAGATACTTCAATGACCATGCATTGTAAACCCAAACATAGACCTAGGGTAGGAATTCTATTCTCTCGTGCATACTTTAATGCTCCTAGTTTTCCTTCAATTCCACGAACCCCAAATCCACCTGGTACACAAATCGCATCGACATCAGATAAATTCTCGGCAGCCTGTAAATCAGTTGTACAACTATCGCTTTCTACCCATTTGATATTTACCTTTGCAAAATTAGCAAAGCCACCAGCCCGTAGTGCCTCTGTGACCGAAAGGTAGGCATCTGGCAGATCGATGTACTTACCAACTAATGCAACCGTTACCTCATGTTTTGGATTATGAACTCTACCTAGCAGATCTTCCCACTCACCCCAAACAACATCGGTAGTTTTCACACCAAGTCTTTTGACCACGTATCTATCTAATCCCTCTGCATATAAAACCTTTGGAATGTCATAGATTGAGGGAGCATCAACTGCTGCAACTACGCCCGCTACTTCCACATCGCACATCAGCGATATTTTTCGCTTTACTGACTCTGGAATCTGGCGATCTGAGCGCAGAACAATTGCATCTGGGGCAATGCCTATAGAGCGTAGAGCTGTTACTGAATGCTGAGTTGGTTTAGTTTTTAACTCACCTGCAGGTCCCATATAAGGCACTAAGGAAACATGCAGATAAAAAACATTATCGCGGCCAACATCCTGGCGGATCTGGCGTGCTGCCTCTAAAAATGGCAGCGACTCGATATCGCCAACGGTGCCACCAATCTCAGTAATGACCACATCAACATCTTCACCGGCCATAGCTTTAATTGCATCTTTAATCTGATTGGTGATGTGCGGAATTACCTGCACAGTCTCACCTAAATACTCACCACGTCTTTCCTTTGCGATCACTGTTGAGTAGATCTGACCAGTAGTTATATTGGCTGAACCATCTAAATTTCGATCTAAAAAACGTTCATAATGGCCAATATCTAAATCAGTTTCAGATCCATCATCGGTTACAAATACTTCACCATGCTGAAATGGATTCATGGTGCCAGGATCGACATTTAGATACGGATCTAGTTTTTGCATTGTCACTCTAAGGCCTCGCGCACGCAAAAGCCGGCCCAAACTTGATGCAGTTAATCCTTTGCCTAAACTTGAGGCGACGCCACCTGTTACAAAAATATGTTTACTCACATGAGGGGCGGTCATGGAGCACTAACTTATCATGGATTGCCTAACAATGGTTAATAACTCACTTGCGTGCTCTTGGGCAGTTTGGGAATCCTCTTGACCGCTCAGCATTCTAGCGATTTCCACTTTACGCTCATCAGCACTCATCTCTTTAACATCACTTTGTGTCACAGATCCCCACTCACTCTTTTTCACTACTAGGTGATTATCAGCCCAAACAGCAACTTGCGGAAGATGTGTAATAACAATTACTTGTGCTGATTTTGAAAGCTTTGCCAGCCTTCGCCCAATCTCAACTGCAGCTTTTCCACCAACGCCGGCATCAACTTCATCAAAGATATATGTGCCAATTGGCTCTGCCTCTGCGATTACAACTTCAAGTGCAAGCATTACCCTTGATAACTCGCCACCGCTTGCAACCTTACTTAATGGCAAAGGTGTTGCACCTGTGTGCGCGGCGAAGAGAATTGCGATCTCATCTAATCCATATGCAGTGTAGCTGCCAGGCTTATCACTATCTAAAGTACTTTGACTAATAACAAACTGTGAATTTGGCATCGAAAGATTTCTAATCTCAGAGGTAACTAACTTTGAGAGTTTTTCTGCATTTATCTTGCGATCATTTGCCAATTTAACAGCTGAAATTTTCATCTTAGAAAAGATATCTAGCTTCTGCTTTTCAAGCTCTACGATTCGATCACTTCCACCAGATAAGTCTGCTAACTTTTGTTTGGCCCCTAATCCATCTGCGATTAACTCTTCAAAAGCTAATTCTTTATCACTTCCCTTGCCATATCTTTTGAGTAAAGATGAAAGAGCAGATTTTCGATCTTGTAGTTGAGCAAATCTTGAAGGATCTGCCTCAAGTGATGATAAATAGGAGGTTAGATCACTGCCAATATCCTGCAGATTCAGCAAGCTCTCAGTAAACCTTTCTGTAATCTGATCTAAATCCCGATCTTTTCCAGCGACTGAATCTAAAGATTTGCGCATCTGCTGCAGCAGATTTAAGGCCGACAGATCCTCATCCTCGAGCAAATTTAGGGTGCTAGAGACTACTTGGTTTAACTGTTCAACTGAGCCTAACTTAGCAATCTCATTTTCAATTTTTACTAGCTCACCAGATACTGGTGAGAGTTTAGAAAACTCCTGCGCAAACTCAGTTAGTAGATCTATCTCTTTATCCCGCTGCAGTAATTGGTTTTTTAGCTCTTGGATTCTCAAACTTATCTCTTGATACTGGGTGAAAATTTCTTGATACTGGGTTAGATCAATGTCGCCATAACGGTCTAATAACTCTCTGCTTACCGCTGGTTTCATTAACTTTGAAGATGAGGATTGAGCGTGAATTTCAACTAACGATAACGCAAATGATGAGACTGTTGCAGCAGAACTGACTGCAGAGCCCACCAAAACTCTTGATTTGCCTTGAGAGCTTAAAGTTCTAGTTATTACAACACAATCATCTTCGACCTCACCACCACTTGCCAGAATTTCATCTTGAATCTGAAGTGGAACTGAAAACCTTCCGGTAACTACCGCACGCTCTTGGCCTGCTCTGACTAAGTCAGAATCACTTTTACTTCCTAAAACTAAACCTAAAGCGGTTAACACCATAGTTTTACCGGCGCCAGTCTCCCCTGTTAACACTGTTAGTCCAGGTTTGAATTGAATATTTGAACTTTCAATAACGCCTAAAGATCTAATCGAGATCTCTTCTAAACTGCTTTTACTTACCTTTTTACTCGCCACGCCAACCCTCAACTGGCAACTTAAACTTAGCAACCAACCGATCTGTGAAGGTAGCAGCCTTAATATGTGCAAGTAATACATCCTCTTTTGCACTAGTCAAAATAATTCGATCATTCTTTTCTAACTTAGTTCTTCTAATGCCATCAGCGTTTAAGTCAGCTGAAGCACTTTCAAGATCTAAAACAATCTCCGAGTTTGGTGAAACTACCATTGGCCTAGAAAATAAAGCATGTGCTGCAAGTGGCAGCAGAACTAATGCATCTACCTCTGGCCAGACCACAGGCCCACCAGCAGAGTAGGCGTAGGCGGTTGAGCCAGTTGGCGTGGCACAAATAACTGAATCACACCACCATCTAGAAAGTGGGTGATGATCTATCTGCACAAACAAATCAATCATCTGGTGATCATTACGCTCGACCAATACTTCATTAAGGGCCCAGCCATCAAGAATAGTCTTACCACTTCTTTGTAATTGATAATTTAAACTCATCCGCTCTTCAACGGCGAAAGAGCCACTACAAATTGCATCTACTATCTCAGTAAGGGCTGGCCGCTCGATCTCAGCTAAGAAGCCGACATGACCTAAATTAATTCCTAAGATCGGAGTACTTTTACCCCTACAAATCTGAGCAGCACGCAACATTGTGCCATCACCGCCAAGAACTATCGCAATATCTATCTGATCTTTTTCCGAATACTCATTAGCGCCCACTATTTGAATAGTTGAAAATACTTTGACCTGTTTAACTAGTAAAAGTTTTGCCAAATCGTTTGCAGTAGATATTGCCTCAGGGCGAGTTGGATGAGTTACTAGTAAAACTGATTTTATTGAATTACTCATGCAGGCCCCTTCTCAATAGCAAGGTCTAAATCTACTTCTAATAAGGCAGACGCGCCTTTTTGTAACCACAGGAAGTACTCCACATTGCCAGCAGGACCAGGCAAGGTGCTGGCCACAACGCCTTTACAACCCAAGCCAAGGCTTAAAGCTGCTTGAGCAACTGCCCAAACCGCCTCTTTGCGTAGGTGAGCATCTCTTACTACCCCACCTGCGCCCAACTTTTCCTTACCAACCTCAAACTGCGGTTTAACCATAACCAGAAAAGTTGCCTCACTCTTAGCAACTGAGATTAAGGCTGGCAAAACAAGTTTCAAAGAGATAAAAGAAAGATCGGCAACAACTAAATCAATCTCCTCTCCTACTTGCGCAGCGGTTAAATTTCTAACATTTACTCGATCTAATATTTTCACACGGGCATTACTTTGTAGCTCCCAAGCTAATTGCCCATAACCAACATCTACCGCCACAACTTTGGTAACACCACGTTTTAGTAATACATCGGTAAATCCGCCAGTTGATGCACCGGCATCTAGGGCTACTAAATTTGAAACCTTTAACTCGGAGAAATGATCTAACGCTCCAGCTAACTTATGTCCGCCTCTGGAGACAAACTCATCATGCTCATCTTTTAATTTAATTGAAGTTTGCCAGTCCACACCAGTTGCAGCTTTACTAGCAGCAATACCATTAACTAATACTTGTCCATTTTCAATCAACTGCGTAGCAATTTCTCTTGATCTAGCTAATCCGCGACGGACCAACTCTGCATCCAAGCGGCTCTTCATAACTTAGACTCCGTCGAGATTTGTTAATGCTTGTTGCAATTGGATATGTATTTTCTCAAACTCATCACTATGTTGAGCAAGTGGTAAATTATTAACAGCAGCGATCCGCTCTTTAAGTTTTACTAAATCAACATTGACTTGCTCTGCCATTAATCCATCATCCATGCCCTTAAGGTACTAAAAAAACATTGATTTATGCTGCTTTTTTGGACAAAATGAAAAAAATAAGCCCCACCTAATTAAAGATGGGGCTTATATAAATTGAGTCCGGCGGCGATCTACTCTCCCACAAGGTCCCCCTTGCAGTACCATCGACGCTATAGGGCTTAACTTCCGGGTTCGGAATGGGACCGGGTGTTTCCCCTATGCTAAGGCCGCCGAAACATTATTGAGTTATCAAGACAAGAATAAAAATCAATTAGAAATTAATCTAACTATTATTTTTATCCCCGACCGTAACTCGGGAACCACACAGTGAACGCGATTCAAATTCATTTTTTATTAGTAGTTAAATCCTCGACCTATTAGTACCGGTCAGCTGCAAGGCTTGCGCCTCTTCCACTTCCGGCCTATCAACCCAATAGTCTCTTGGGGGTCTTACCTGGTAAACCAGTGGGAAACCTAATC
>Ga0172372_10000403_pt1 | contig 66500 bp, 57 predicted proteins | sample LakKiv5m_2_FD_114544 | JGI IMG/M metagenome (GOLD analysis project Ga0172372, IMG submission 114544) | Freshwater microbial communities from Kabuno Bay, South-Kivu, Congo - kab_092012_9.5m | ecosystem: Environmental > Aquatic > Freshwater > Lake | place: Democratic Republic of the Congo...
CGATCACATAAGAGGCAATTTCTTCGCCAGGGTCGGGCAACCCTGCATCAAGACAGGCTCGCTGAATGGAACGGGTAATTGCACCGGTTGAGTCGAGTATGGTGCCATCCCAGTCAAACACCACCATTTTGTAGGTCATCTGCTTTGTACTGCCTGTAACGATTTTAAAAAGCCATCTAATTCTGGAGCCAGAGGCGCCTCCAGTACTATAGTTTCATTTGTGGCGGGATGAACAAGTTGCAAGCGAGCTGCATGCAAAAACATGCGTTTCAAGCCCTGCCTGGCCAGCTGCTTGTTCATTTCAAAATTGCCATAGCGATCGTCGCCAGCAATTGGAAACTTGTTGGCACTGGTGTGCACTCTGATTTGGTGAGTTCGACCGGTCAAAATTTGAGCCTGAATTAAGGTAAAGCTTGAATAAGATGATTTATAACACTGAATTACCTTAAACTTTGTGCAGGCTTTATCACCAGATTCATCCACAAAAACCCTGGCCTCTTTCTCGCCCGACTGTGTTTTCAACAATGGAAGATCGACTTGCCGGAGAGCTTCTGGCCAATGACCCAACACCAAGGTTTTGTAGTATTTTTTCCAGGACCTGGCTCTAAGTTGTTCTTGTAACTTTCTGAGTGCACTGCGTTTTTTGGAAATAATCAATATTCCGGAAGTTTCGCGATCAATTCGGTGAACAAGCTCCAAATCTTGATGAGTTTCCGCCCTAAGTGCGCGAATACATTCAATTAATCCAAAACTTGAACCCGAGCCGCCATGAACCGCCATGCCAGACGGCTTGTTCACCACCAACAGATGCTCGTCTTCAAACAGTATCGGTAGGTCAGCAGCAGCTTTTAAAAGCTGAGTTTTATTTAAACCAGCACTTAAAGAAAGTGAATCAAGATCTTGTTTTTCAACAACCTTAATTGGCGGTACGCGCACCACATCACCAACACACAGCTTGGTTTTTGCTTCAGCGCGCTTTCGGTTAATGCGAACTTCCCCGGACCGAATAATTCTAAACACATGGCTTTTGGGCACACCTTTGCACACGTTGCACAAAAAGTTGTCCAATCGCTGGTCTTGATGTTTTTCGTCAATTTCGAGCAAAACAGCCCTGTCGGGATTGGGTTTTTCCTGTGTTTTCAATTCTTTGTTTTACCAATTGGGCGGGTTCAGCATATAATCGGATTATCGCTTGGGAAGCGTCCGAAATCACTTCTGGATACGCCCCACCGCGATTTTATTTAGTGGGTGTGCCGCCTACCCTGGATGGTGGCAATGATGGCTGAAAAAGAGGCGCGCGGCTGAATGCCCGCCTTAAGCTGGAAACAAAGAATTTTACGCACCAGCGCGCACAAGAAGCGCTGGGTACTAACAAAAACGACGCAGGCCCACCTTACGCAGGTGAAATTTGAACCAATATTTATTATTAAATATCAATGCCTTAGTTTAATCGCCGCTCTTGGTTAAAGCCGAGCGGCGCTTTGTTGTATTCGTTTTTGCATCTCTTTGTTCCTTCCGCTTTTTCAGCATCTCTTTTCGCACTGCGGTGCCATTGGAGTGTGCATGAAGCGCATGTTATTTAACGCAACTCATTCAGAAGAGTTGCGGGTCGCAATTGTCGACGGCCAGAAACTCATCGACATTGACATTGAAACAGCGGGCCGTGAACAACGGAAAAGCAACATTTACAAGGGCATTATTACCCGCGTAGAACCTAGTCTTGAAGCTTGTTTCGTCAACTATGGTGAGGACCGACACGGTTTTCTGCCATTCAAGGAAATTTCCCGTCAGTATTTCAAGGAAGGCGTTGAAGCCGGCAAAGCCCGCATTCAAGACGTCGTCAAAGAAGGTCAGGAACTGTTTGTTCAAGTTGAAAAAGAAGAACGTGGCAACAAGGGCGCTGCCCTGACCACCTTCATTTCGCTGGCAGGCCGTTATTTGGTGCTGATGCCCAACAACCCTCGAGGCGGCGGTGTTTCGCGTCGTATTGAAGGCGAAGAGCGCCAGGAATTGCGAGAAGCACTCGACAAGCTTGAGTACCCAAAGGGCATGAGCATCATTGCCCGTACCGCGGGTATTGGGCGCTCAGTTGAAGAACTGCAGTGGGACCTGAACTATCTGTTGCAGCTGTGGACTGCGATTGATGGTGCGGGCAAATCAGCCAATGGCGCATTCCTGATTTACCAGGAAAGCAGCTTGGTGATTCGAGCCATCCGCGATTACTTCAGCCCGGATATCGGTGAAGTACTCATTGATACTGATGAAATTTACGATCAAGCCAAACAATTCATGCAGCATGTGATGCCTGACATGATGAATTTGGTGAAACGCTACCGCGACGACATTCCGTTGTTCAGCCGTTTCCAGATTGAACACCAAATTGAAACCGCCTACAGCCGTATGGTTCCCCTGCCCTCGGGCGGCGCGATTGTGATCGACCACACTGAAGCACTGGTGTCGATCGACGTAAACTCGGCTCGCTCAACACGCGGCACTGACATTGAAGACACCGCCTTGCGCACCAACCTGGAAGCTGCTGAAGAAGTGGCCCGACAGTTGCGCCTGCGTGACCTGGGCGGCTTGATCGTGATCGACTTTATCGACATGGAGAAAGCCAGCAACCAGAAGGAAGTGGAAAATCGGGTTAAAGACAGCCTTCACTTTGACCGTGCACGCGTACAAATGGGCAAAATCAGCCGATTTGGCCTGATGGAACTGAGCCGTCAGCGTATTCGTCCCGCGCTGAATGAAGGTTCACATACCACTTGCCCACGCTGCAATGGCACTGGTGTAATTCGCGACACGGAAAGCACTGCCTTGCATGTGCTGCGTATTCTGCAAGAAGAGGCCATGAAGGAAGGCACTGCAAGCGTACATGTGCAGGTTCCGGTGGATGTGGCTACATTCCTGCTGAACGAGAAACGTTCAGAGATTTACAAACTGGAGGCACGCCTGAAGGTCAATGTGCTTCTGATTCCAAACAAAAATTTGGAAACGCCGCATTACGAAATTACTCGCCTGCGCCATGACGATGAACGCCTGGAAGACCCGCGCCAAAGTTTCGAACTAGCCACATCGAAAGACGAGCAAAGCTATTACGATAAAAAAACGGAAGGTGAAGCGGTAAAACGTCAGGAAGCGGTGATCAAAGGCGTTATTCCGACCCAGCCTGCGCCTCCCCATCAGGAGCGCAAGCCCAAAACCGAATTGGCTGTTGCGGCAGCTATACCTGCAGGCCCTTCATTGATTCAGCGAATCATCAGCTGGTTCAAGCGAGACACCACAGCGGAAGCACCAGCAGTGGTTATCGAACAAAAGCCCAATGACCGTGGTGGCCGTGGGCAGAACCGTTCGCAAGGTGATCGCAACGATCAACGCAATGGTCGCGGAGGTAGAAATCGCCGACGCGGTGGCCGTGGTCGCGAAGATGAGGCCACTGGCGCATCAACTGGCGACGAGACAAAAGCCGCCGACGCCCAACAAACACGTTCTGGTCAACAAAATCGTGGTGGCCGAGGTAAACCACGTGATGATCGGGCAGCGGGCGCCGAAGTACTGGAAGTGAAACCTTTGGCAGCAGTAGAAGCCGTTGCCGCCGATACTGCTGAAACTTCCGCCGAACAAAGCGAACGTAACGGCGGTCGCCGCCGTCGCCGTCGTGGTCGCGGAGGCCGTGGTGCCGGTGAAGCTGAAGCTGGTGCAGCTGTTGACCAGGCTGCGATGCAATCGGAAGACACCTTCCAGGCCGCTGACGCAGCAGATGATGAAGACCTCGCCAACAAGATTGCTGAAACCATGTCGTATGGCAGTGACGAAGAAGCGGGTGGCGATGAGCCACGTCGCCGTCGCCGTCGCCGCGGTCGTGGTGGCAATCGTGATGGTGCTGCACGTGACAATGCTGAAACTGGACAACAGTATTCAGAAACTTCGGCAGACAAGCCAAATGAAGTTTCTGAGGAAAGTACTGAACAGCCGATTGCAGCCACTGGTATGAATGTCTCTGAAATGGGCTTGCCTGCAGAGCCTACTCAAATGGGCTCCACCGAAAACAATCCCGATGAATCCAACGTTGCTGTCGCGGAAGTGCAGGCAGTACAGTCGGTGATTGCGGCAGTAACCCAAGTTAAAGAGACGAGCTCAGCACCTGTGGCAGAAACCATAGAAGCGCCTGTTGAAGCGGCAGTAGAAACCACCGTGGAAGCAGCACCCCTTGTTGTTGACACAGTGGAGGCTGCTGAAGCTGAACAACCTGCCAAGCAGGCTGCAAAGCTGAATAAGGCTGAACTGGAACAAATGTTGAGTAGTGCAGGTATGTTGTGGGTAGAAACCGACCATGAAAAATGGTCTGTGGTTCAATCCAGTTTGGCGGCGGTACCTAAACCAGTGCGTGTTCCTCGTGAACGCAAACCAGTTGTTCAAATCGCGACAGAAAACCTTGTTTTGGTTGAAACCAAACCTGAATTCAGAAGCGGTTCAAACTGAGAAGGCAAATAAAGCAGCAGGAAACTATATCCCTCAGCCACTGAATTGACGCTACACCGGTTCAATTGAAGTGGTTGAACACAGGTAGTTAGCAGCCTGCAGCTCAACTAAGCATTAACAAAAAGCCCAATGAAAGTTATTCTTTCATTGGGCTTTTTGTTGAGCCATAAAAAAACCCACTCATCTCTGAGTGGGTTTTATTTTGCCTGAGTTTTCTTCAAGTGTGATGGCGCCTTTTATCGGGCCATTACTTGAGAACCCATGGCTGTTGCACCTTCTTTGGAGCGCACTGGCGAAATTTTGCCAGCTTTGATGTCATCGTACCAAGCATCGTGGTGAGCTTTCGCCCAAGTTTCATCCACATAGCCGTCACGCATTGCCTCAAGCGCACCTTCCATACCAATCGAGCCAATGTAAATATGGCCCATGGACATGATGATGAACAAAAGTGCAGCGCTGGCATGAATTACATGTGACTGTTGCATAAGCAAGCGGTCTTGGTCAAAGTTCGGAAAATCGAGGATAAGCCCAGTTGCAGACACTACGATACCAAGCACCGTAACGCCACCCCAGAACCAGATTTTCTCGCCCATATTGAAGCGACCGGCTGGCGCATGTCCAAACAGACCACCACCCTTCTTGAGCCATTCAATGTCGTTTTTCTCTGGCAGATTGTCTTTCACATACATGATGAAAAACACAACGATACTGACTGCAAACAACGGACCCACAAAGTTGTGAATCACGATGCTGATTGATGCAAGCCATGAGTTGAGCGTTAAACCCATCCATGGAGCCAGCACATACTTGCCAAACATCAACAACAAACCGGTAAGCGCCAACGCCACAAAACTAAATGCCATGGTCCAGTGGGCCACACGCTCTGCGGAAGTAAAACGCTCAATCAACTTGCCGGTGCGTGGCTCGGGCAACTTTACAGGGCCTTTCACCAAGTGAGCACCCACAATTACAAGAAATACCAACGCAACGGCCCAGCCGCCATAGTAGGAAATCCAGTCATTGCGCATTTGGCGCCAAGTTTCACCGCTTTTGTTGATCAGCACACCAGTTTCACGGCCTTTGGTTACGGTGGTGAACGATTCACCAGACGCAACGCCTTCCCAAACTGGCGAATTGTTGAGGGGTTGCGTTTGTTGCTTTTGAACTTGCGCTTGTGAGCGTTCAGAAGCATCTTGCGCCATGGCCCCCATTGACCAAAGTGAGCACACCGCAAAAACCAGGGCGGTGAACAAGGCCAACAACGCCTTGCCCAAGCCTGGCCGCGCGGCAGCCCGAATGGTTGAATGTGTCATGATCGACTTCTCCTTATTGGGCCTTTGCCGAATCGCCAGTACGAACATATTCGTTCTGGGCTTTGGCTCGGACGTTCAGGGTTTCTTCCCAGCTTTCCTTGTCACCTGCTTTGAAACCGCCAGCGGTGTACTGACCGCCGCCTGTTTCAAATGCAGGAGTGTCAGCCTTGCCTGCATACCCCTTGCCATTGTTGGCGTCTTCCAGGGGTGAACAGCCAGTGGCCAAAATAAGGCCCGCGAAGGCCCCGGAAAGAATCAACTTGCCGCGAAGCGCCATATTACGCGCCCTCCTTGGCAGGTTGACCGTAAGCAGAACTCCAGCCCCAAACTTCAGCGCCTTTGCCGCGAACTACCACGCGATTGCGGAAGATGTCGGAGACTACGTCGCCGTCACCTGCCAACAATGCCTTGGTTGAACACATTTCGGCGCACAGAGGCAACTTGCCCTCGGCCAAACGGTTGCGACCATACTTCTCAAACTCGGCTTCAGAAGCATCTTCTTCCGGACCACCGGCACAGAATGTGCACTTGTCCATCTTGCCACGCTGACCAAATGCACCTTCCTGCGGGAATTGTGGTGCGCCGAAAGGACAAGCGTAGAAGCAGTAACCGCAACCGATACACAAGTCCTTGTCGTGCAATACAACACCTTCATCGGTTTTGTAGAAGCAGTTCACGGGACAAACGGCCTGGCAAGGCGCGTCTGAACAGTGCATACAGGCCACGGAAATTGAACGCTCTCCGGGTTCGCCGTCGTTGATGGTTACCACGCGGCGGCGGTTAATTCCCCACTCTACCTCGTGCTCGTTTTTACATGCGGTGACGCAGCCATTGCACTCAATGCAACGCTCGGCATCACATAGAAACTTCATACGTGCCATTTTCTTATCTCCTTTGCATTAGTGCTTAAACCAGCTTTTCAATCTGGCATACGGTGGTCTTCGTTTCCTGCATCATCGTCACGCTGTCATAGCCGTAAGTAGTTGCAGTGTTCACTGCTTCACCACGTACAACAGGTGCCGCACCTTCTGGGTAATACTGAAGAAGGTCTTTGCCTTCCCAATGTCCAGAGAAATGGAATGGCAAGAAGACTGTATCTTCACCAACACGACGAGTGACCAAGGCTTGTACCTGAATCTTCGCGCCGGTTGGCGTCATTACACGAACCTGATCACCGTGTTTGATGCCGCGGTCGTTCGCCGCCTTGGGGTTGATTTCAACAAACATGTTTTGCTGAAGTTCAGCCAACCATGGGTTGGACCGGGTCTCTTCACCACCACCTTCGTATTCCACCAGTCGGCCTGAAGTCATGATCAATGGGAAGGACTTGCCGATGTCGGCGTTCTTCTCTTGAATTGACTTGTACAACGTTGGCAAGCGCCAGAAGCTGGCCTTGTCATCGTGAGTTGGGTATTTGGCCACCAAATCTGGCTTGGTCGAGTACAGCGGTTCACGGTGCTTGGGCACTGGATCCGGGAAGTTCCACACCACGGCGCGCGCCTTGGCGTTACCGAATGGGTGGCAACCGTGCTTCATGGCTACGCGCTGGATGCCGCCGGAAAGGTCGGTTTTCCAGTTCTTGCCCTCGGCTTCGACTTTCTCAGCCTCAGTAAGGTCGTCCCACCAGCCCAACTGTTTGAGCATGTCTGCGGTGAATTCAGGGTGACCAGTAGTAATCTCGGCACCCACTGGGTGTGAGCCAGCTTCGGCCAACAAATTGACACCGTCTTTCTCAACACCGAAGTTGGCGCGGAAGTTACCACCACCGTCCATCACTGATTTCTCGGTTGAGTACAGATTGGGCGAGCCAGGGTGCTTTATATCGGCTGTGCCGTAGCAAGGCCATGGCAAACCGAAGTAGTCACCATCACAAGGACCGCCTTCAGCTTTCAATGTACGAACGTTGAAGGTGTGCATGTTCTTCATGTGCAGCTTCAAGCGCTCTGGGCTTTGACCGGTGTAACCGATGGTCCAGGTGCCTTTGTTGATCTCCTTCAAGACGGATTCCATTTCTGGTTCCATCATGCCGCCCTTGCCTTTAACCAAGGTATGTGAGCGGCTGAATTCGTCTGCAAAGCCCAGCTTCTCAGCCAGCTGATACATGATCATGTGGTCGGTGCGGCTATCGAACATGGGTTCGATCACTTTTTCACGCCACTGCAGCGAACGGTTGGAAGCAGTGCAAGAGCCGGAACACTCGAACTGAGTTGCCGCAGGCAACAGGTACACCTCGCGGTTTGGATTCAAACCTGCGGGGTCACCTGGCATTGCCGCCATTGAGGCAGTGGCTGAAGGATAGGGATCAATCACCACTAGCAGGTCAAGCTTGTCCATGGCTTTCTTCATGTCCAAACCACGGGTTTGAGAGTTGGGTGCATGGCCCCAGAAGAACAGGCCACGCAAGTTACCGGCTTTCTGGTCGATTAGTTCCGGGTTTTCAAGTACACCATCAACCCAACGTGACACTGTCATACCCGCTTTGGTTGACATGCCTTCGGCATAGCGACTCTTGATCCATTCGTAATCCACACCCCAAACTCGGCACCAGTGCTTCCAGGAGCCTTCTGCAACGCCGTAGTAACCGGGCAATGAATCCGGGTTTGGACCCACGTCGGTGGCACCCTGAACGTTGTCGTGTCCGCGGAAAATGTTTGCACCGCCGCCAGACACACCGATGTTACCCAATGCCAACTGCACGATACAGGAAGCACGAACCATGGCGTTACCGATGGAGTGTTGGGTTTGCCCCATACACCAAACCAATGTGCTGGGACGGTTCTTAGCCATCATTTCAGCCACTTTGTACATCTGCGCTTCGTTCACGCCACAAGCTTCTTCCACCTTGTCGGGAGTCCAGTTGGCCATTACGTCGGCCTTGATCTGGTCCATACCGTACACACGGTCGTTGATGTACTTTTTGTCTTCCCAGCCGTTCTTGAAAATGTGGTACAGCATACCGAACAGGAATGGAATGTCTGAACCAGAGCGAATGCGAACATACTCATCTGCACGGGCAGCCGTGCGAGTGAAACGTGGATCAACCACGATCATTTTCGCACCGGTTTCCTTGGCGTGCAGCATGTGCAATACAGACACAGGGTGAGCTTCAGCAGCGTTCGAACCAATGTACAACGCACACTTTGTATTTTGCATGTCGTTGTAGGAGTTGGTCATTGCACCGTAACCCCAGGTATTTGCAACGCCAGCCACTGTGGTGGAGTGGCAAATACGAGCTTGGTGATCGGTGTTGTTGGTGCCCCACATGGACACCCACTTGCGCAGCAAGTAAGACTGCTCGTTGTTATGCTTGGACGAACCGATAAAAAACACGGAGTCTGGTCCATTTTCTTCACGGAGAGCCAGCATTTTTTTGGTGATGGCGTCCAGTGCTTCGTCCCAGCTAATTTTCTGGTACTTGCCATCCACCAATTTCATGGGGTACTTCAGGCGATACTCGCCGTGGCCGTGTTCACGCAGTGCAGCACCCTTGGCGCAATGGGCGCCCAGGTTAATGGGGCTTTCGAACACGGGGTTCTGGCGAACCCACACGCCGTTTTGTACCACTGCGTCTGTGGCACAACCCACTGAACAGTGTGTACAAATCGTACGCTTGATCTCGATTGCGCCGCTTGCGGCACCGCCTTCGGCAGCCGCTTCTGCTTTACGCACCATGCCAAACGGCAGACTGCCTGCAACCGCACCCGCACCCACACCAATACCGGAGCGCTTCAGAAAAGCACGGCGGTCCATAGTGGCGCCCAAACGGGATCCGATTTTATTGAGCAGGCTGTGGTTGTGATTGGGAATCACTTTGGCCACTGTCTTTTCGTCTCTTCGCTTTAACATCCTGGTCTCCTTGAATTACACCAGCAAGGTTCTGTAATAGGTTTTCACATGCTCAGAGAGCTGATAACCCTTCGATTTTTTCTCGGTGCCTGCGGCAGCGGCTTGTTCGGCCACTTCAGGTTGTTTGCTAACCACCAGTGCAGCACCGGCAGCAGCGACACCCGCACCAGCACCCACCAGGAATTGGCGTCTTGCTAGCTTGGGTTTGTCTTGATTTATCATTTTCTTGGTCATCTCATCACCTCCAATCAAACGGCACTTTCAAAATCGAAAGACTGTGTTTCAACATCAAAAAATACGCGGGTCAATCGACCCACTGTTTTGTAAAAATCGGTATTGCTGGCAGCCTCTATGTCGTCAGCCATGCGACCGTACCAACTCGCCATGTGAGCCTGGAAAAAGGCACGTTGTTCGGCGAACGATACGGGTGGGTCATCCGCCAAAATCAGATAGCGCATCACCTCACACAAAAATGCGATGTGATCTTCTGTCTCCACCAGGCTTTCATCACGGGTCAATCCAAATTTGGCCAGGTCATCTCGCAAGGCAATCAAGGGCTTTTCATTCAAAAAACCTGCCATGTAATACGAGCCATAGAGCATGACTTCCGGGCGACCAACGCCGATGAAATTATCCACAAACTCTTGATTGATCTTTTTACTGTCAAACTGTCCGACCACTCGGATCAGCTCCGAAAACTCGAAACCCAAAGGGGTTGTGATGTCGAGCAACTCGCGATCAATTTCGCGAAAACGCGCCAAGAACTCGTCTGTCACATTGCCTGAAAACAACTGGGACAACAGACCGTAAAAATCGGCACGGGCCCAGTCTTCACCAGCGATCAGGTTGTCATCCTGTTGAACCTGGATGCTCATTTCTTCACCTCAAAAATGGTCATTTCATCCTTGGCGCTATACATGTCGGTCACGCGGCAATCGGCACACATCTTCAAGCGATTCGCATTGCGCTCGAACATGCTGTGCTGGCTCAATTTGGCAAACATGTTGTCGATCATGTGCTTGGTGCCAAAAGCTTTACCACAGCTGATGCAATGGAAAGGCTGCGATTCATTCAACACGCGCTTTTCACGTGCAGCGGGTCCAAGCAGCAATTGTGGAACAAGCTGCATGGCATTTTCGGGACACGTCTCGACACACAAACCACACTGCACGCAGTTGCGTTCAATGAAGCGCAGTTGTGGCATTTCAGGATTGTCGATTAGCGCCGAAGCGGGGCAAGCGCTTGTGCAACTCATGCACAAGGTGCATTTGTCTTTGTTGACCAACACCGCGCCGAACGGCGCAGCTGCTGGCAGGGCGATCGGTTCCGCAAAGCTCACTTTTGCTTTCAGTTGGGCATATTCGACCAAGTGGTCGATTGCAAATTCCATGCGGGTACGCTTGTTCGAGGACAACTCGAAGCTGGCTGGCGCTACGCCACTTGCCTGCAGGTCGCTGGGGGCAAACAACTGGTCTGTTTGGCCGACATGCAGCACCCGAACACGGCGCTGCAAGCCAATGGCTTCCAGCAAGGCATTGACCCAACCCACCTGTGCGGCCAAGGGCTCGCCATAGTGACTTGCTTCAACAGCAGACTGCATGATGGTGACGCGGTCTGCACCAAAAGCCAGTGCAGACAACCAAAGATCCGGACCGACACTGGCACTGTGATTCAATTCAATTGGCAACAAGCTGAAGTCTGAAATTGCAGCTTTGCCCGATGCTGGCTTCGCGGCTTTTTTTGCCGACTCCAGCCAGTTGTGTTCAAGGTCTGGGCCGTGCAACACAACTTCGGCCTTCTTGCCAGCGTTGGCACGGAAGGCCTTGAGTGCGGACTTGATTGAACGGCCCTGAACAGTCGCGGGACTCAAAGCAAACTGAATGGCTCCAGTTGGGCACACCGTGGTGCAGGCACCGCAACCAAGGCACAGGTGAGGATTCACCTCAATTTTCTCGCCAGCTGACTTGATCGCTTTGGTGCTGCAAGCGTCGATGCAACTATTGCAGCCTTCCTTGTTAGAGCGGCTGTGCGCACAGATGCTTGACTTGTACTCAAAGAATTTGGGTTTCTCGAATTCGCCCACGGTTTGTACGGCGTCGAGCATTGCTTCGAGCAGCAATTGATCGCTGTCACCAACGTGCCAGTACCCCAAAGGCGCCTGGCGATCTGCAAACAGACCGGGCATGGTGCAGTCGATGACCATGTCGTACTGGCGCGCGGTCACGGTACTCATGTCGGCGAATGAAATCGCCTTGAAATCGCCACAAGCCTTGATACAGGCGCCGGATTGGTCGCAACTGTTCAAATCAATGGTCAGCGATTCTTTCGAAATTGATTGGGTGGGACATGCATCCACACAGGCGCCGCAGCGCGTGCACATTTCCATGTCGACCGGATTGGTCTTTCGTGTATTCAGGGAGAATGCGCCAAGGTAGCCTTCGGCAGAATCGACACTTAATGCGAGTACGTTTAGATCGCGCTTGGCTGGTAGCACGAGACCTGCGGGATCAGCCACCAACAGATCAACCGTCAGGTTGTTCGAAAGGGTTTGTGCATGGTGCAACTGCTTGTCACTGTTGGAAACAATGGCGACATGGCCTTGCGATTTAAACACCACAGCCGGCACGGGCTCAACTTGGAAATCAGTTTCGTAGGCGGCCAACGCTGCCACCGTGGCTGCGGCCTCGGGCGAGCTTTGACCCGTCGGCTGACCTCGCAACAGGCCGCGCAAATTGAAGAATTCAATGGCTTGGGATGTTGCGCCGTCGGCAACAGATTCAAATACTGCTTGTTCCTGTGTACAACCCACAAAACAGCGAACGCCAGCAGTTTGGTTCTTGGCGTCCAGCACTGCGGTGATTCCGTCGCGGCAAGCGCGCTGGGCTGAAATAAAACGAATACCCTCGACTCTCACGTTTTGCAACGCTTTATCGACTGTCTCGCCGCTGCCCTGGCAACCACACACAAACACATCCGAGTTGGTCATTGTATTGATACTTCTATTTTGGTTATTTGGCAATTATTTGCAAAACTTGTGCCAGACCAGCGGGGAGAATTTTCTTATTTAGAATCAGTCGCCTAAAAATACCTCTTGTATACAAGCATGAGTGTTGGTGCATTTTGTCTGTATCGGGCTGGACACGCCACAGACAAAATGTACCAAGTATTCGTTATTTTTTATCTGGCGATTCAAACGAACGATTTTCTAATTCTTTTTTATAATCAGCATCTTGCAGTGTGTCAGGGATAACCCTAGTCTCATTCTGTAAATCTGATTTTTCAAGATCGGAATGTTCAGACACATCGATTTCGTCTAACACAGGAGACCCAGAGTCATCAGTTTCGGAAAGCACTGCTCCAACGCGCTCAAGCCCCTCATCAATCTCGGACTTTTTCAATATTTCAAGGTCAGGCCTGCTGAGCAATTGCTTGGACAGGGTCATTTTCCCGATGTCCTCCTGACTCAGCGGTGTAAATTTATTGTAATCATCAATGTAGATGTCCAGACCATCCATCACATTGAATTCTGGGCGGGAAAAAAGTGCCTTGAATGCCTTGTTTTTCAGCTCCGTGGACACTTTTTCGACCATGAAAGCCTTGATATCACCACCCTGCTCTACCGCCTGGAGATCTTCTTCCGTCGGCAAAGGCAACTCAGGCTGGGTAGCCGCCGTCTGCTCCAGTGGCTTTGGTGTGCTTAATTCATCCGCCGCGGCACCTTGTCCGGAATCAACACCAGATAAAGGTGCTTCTGTCTGCAAGACGGACGCTTGTTCGGCCAGTTGCTCCTGGGCTCGAACCTCAAGCTTCCGCTTGGACCAACGACTTAAAAAATTTTCGCTCATCGAATTAACTGCGCTCTTCAGGTTTTAAGAAAGACTGTGGACGCCTGCGCTGTTTGGGCTCAGGCTGGTATTTCGCCTGAACCAGTTCCGCCAGCCAACTCGCCACTGGCGCGGGCAACGGCAAGGTTTGTACCTCTTCGTTGGAGTCCATCCAGCGTGCCGCCTCGTCGTAGCTAAAAGTAGCCTCGAATATTGAAGGCATTAGCGTTTTATTTTCTTCCGGGTAACGCACACCGAAGAAAACAAAAGGAGTCTCAGTGTCTAAATTGAGAAAATAGCCCTGTAACTGATCTTGATACACCTCGACATTGATGATCTGAACCCGCTCATCTTCACCTTGCATCATTGAAACATCAATCGGGCTCATCTCGAGTACTTGCCAGCGAAATGGCTGCCAAGGAGAGTTCTGGGCCACTTTCCCGATTTTGACATTCAAAGCCAGTTCACCCAGCACCAAAAATTTTGCGCTCAAAAAACACCTCTGTGAGTTGCCGGTGCCCGCCAGTACGGGCACAATTCATGGTTATTAGATTAGAAGATACACCACAAGTATCACAATAGGAGTTTGCCCCATGGGGCGAGGGATTGAACGATGACAGACCGAGTTATTCAACTGGTCCAGGACAATTCGCGCGTAATTCCCCTGAATTTCAGCGCACCGCAGAACAGTGAAGTACCCGCAAAAGATCATTTCAATCGCAGGCTTCACGACTTGCGTATTTCTGTCACGGATCGGTGCAACTTTCGTTGCGTGTACTGCATGCCTAAGTCGATTTTCGACAAAGACTACCAGTTTTTGCCACACAAAGACTTGCTCAGCTTTGAAGAAATCGAGCGGGTTGCTCGCGAATTCGTTGCACTGGGTGTCGAGAAAATTCGCCTCACTGGTGGCGAACCCCTACTTCGAAAAAATATCGAAATTTTGATTGAGCAACTGGCACGCCTGCGCACACCAAGCGGAAAGCCAGTTGAGATCACGTTGACTACCAACGGCACCCTGCTACGCAAAAAATCGAGAACATTGAAAGAAGTCGGATTGAACCGTGTCACAGTGAGCCTGGATGCGATAGACGATGCGGTTTTCAAGACCATGAATGACGTCGATTTCTCCGTGGATGAGGTGCTAGATGGCATCGAGGCGGCACACGAGGCAGGCCTTGGTCCAATCAAAGTGAACATGGTTGTCAAAGGTGGGATGAATGACGACCAAGTGTTACCCATGGCCAAACACTTCAAAAGCACACCCCACATACTGCGTTTTATTGAGTACATGGATGTAGGCAGTAGCAACGGATGGAAAATGGATGAGGTGGTGCCCTCAGCACGCATTGTCAACATGATTTCACAAGGGCTTTCACAGTTGCAAATGGTGAACCCAAATTACACTGGTGAAGTGGCAGAGCGTTGGAGTTACAGCGACGGCAGCGGTGAGATTGGCGTTATTTCTTCAGTCACGCAAGCATTCTGCAAAGATTGCACACGCATAAGGCTGTCCACCGAGGGCAAGCTTTACACCTGCCTGTTTGCCAGCAAGGGGCACGATTTAAAACCCTTGATTCGCTCAAACTCTCCATCAGAAGAAATTGGCAAGCAACTGAACGATGCGATCAGAAATCTGTGGTCTGTCAGGGCCGATCGCTACAGCGAAATTCGAACTGAAAACACCACTCAGCCCAAGGACAGAATTGAAATGTCTTACATCGGCGGATAGGGGTTTATTGAAAAAGTTATGGCAGCACAAATACAAACCACGCAGGCGAGCATACCCAGCACCGTTGAAATTACGGCCACCAACGAGCGCGGTGAACAGGTGCCGGTTCAAATTTCTGGTGAACACCCACTCACCCTGTACTTCGACAAAAAAGAACTGCTGACCATCATGACCTTGGGCGCACAACCTGAGGCCTTGGCGCTGGGCTGGCTGCGCAATCAGCGATTAGTGTCTGATCCCTCGGAGATCACGGCAATTCATGTGGACTGGGAAACAGAGAGTGTTGCGGTCACTTCAGCTGTGCTGAAAAACACCGGCCAAACCATTTGGGAAACCACAGAAAAGGCCCAGAAGCTGGAGAAGAAAACCACAACTTCGGGCTGCGGACAAGGCACCGTTTTCGGGGACTTGATGGAAGATCTGGACAAGGTTCAACTCAGCAACGCCTATCACCTTTCGCAAGACGTGCTGTACGGCGTGATGGACAATGTTCGTAAACACGAGTCAATCTACAAACAGGCTGGCGCTGTGCATGGTTGCGCACTGTGTTTGAATAGCGGCGAGAACCGCGGAGAAATTTTGCTGTTTGTTGAAGACGTTGGGCGTCACAACGCCGTCGATGCCATCGCTGGCCAAATGTGGTTACACGGCATGACTGGTGAGGACAAAATTTTTTATACCACCGGCAGGTTAACCTCAGAGATGGTCATTAAATGCGCACAAATGGGCATACCCGTGTTGGTATCGCGCTCGGGCCTGACACAAATGGGCTATGAAATCGCCCAGAAATTGAATATCACAATGCTGGGGCGCTGCCAGGGCAAGCATTACTTGCTCTACACCGGCACCCATCGATTCAACACTTTAACTGACACACAATACGCATGAGTATCTCTCTGGATGACATCACCGGCGTTATCCTCGCCGGTGGCATGGGCCGCCGAATGGGTGGCATCGACAAAGGATTACGCAATTACAAAAACGCACCACTGGCACTTCATGCCATGATGCGACTCAATGGGCAGGTCGGCAGCATGACCATGAATGCCAACAGAAACATTGGTGTCTACGAAGGATTCGGCATACCTGTAATATGCGACCAGCAACCCGATTTTGCAGGCCCTCTGGCAGGAATGCAGACAGCCCTTAGTTACGCCACAGTGCCTTTCTTGGTGACCGTGCCTTGCGATGTGCCCATGTTCCCGGTGAATCTGGTTGAAAAACTGAGCGCCCCCTTCGAGAAAAATGTTGGGCTGATGTTGACAGTGGCTTCGACCAAAGGTCGCCACCACCCGGTGTTTTGCATGATGCGAACCGAACTGTTGCCCAGTATGGAAGAATTCCTGCGCAAGGGCGGCCGGAAAATTGACGCCTGGTACGCCAATATTCCTCATGAGGCTGTTGAGTTTGACGATGAAGCCGCCTTTCACAACGTCAACACGCTTGAAGAACTCAAAGAACTTGAGCAGAAATCCTGAGTAGCAAGGCAAAGCATGGAAACTGATTTTCAAACAGTGGAACAAGCGCGACTAAAAATACTGTCGCTTCTCAAGCCGATTACAGGCACACGCACGGTGGCCATTCGCGAGGCGCTGGACCAGGTACTTGCTGCGGATTTGTTGTCCCCCATCAATGTGCCGGCTCACGACAATTCTGCGATGGATGGTTATGCCTTCAACAGCAGCAACATACAGAATTCCGACATCACTCACCTGACAATGATCGGTACCGCCTATGCGGGAAAAGCCTTCACCGGCACTTGTGGCAATGGCGAATGCGTGCGCATTATGACCGGCGCAGTGATGCCCCTGAACTGCGACACCGTGCTGGTGCAAGAAAATGCCACCGTGAGCGGCGACCAAATCAGTTTTCCACCAGGGGCTGTCAAGGCCGGAGACAACCGCCGCCTTGCCGGTGAAGACCTAACAATTGGCAAACCTGCCCTGCCCGCAGGCAAGGTACTTCGGCCAGCTGACTTGGGCCTGCTGGCCTCACTGGGCGTTGCCGAAATCTCGGTACGCAGAAAATTGCGTGTTGCATTTTTCTCCACCGGCGACGAGTTACGCTCCTTGGGTCAGCCGCTGGATGAAGGCTGCGTGTACGACAGCAACCGTTACACTTTGTATGGCATGTTGACTCGTTTGAGGTTTATTGAACTGCTTGACATGGGGGTAGTTCATGACTCCCCGGAAGCCCTTGAACACGCGATGCTGCAGGCCATGGAACAAGCCGATGTGATCCTTACATCGGGTGGCGTATCTGTGGGTGAAGCAGACTACACCAAGCAGGTCATGGAAAAACTGGGGAGCGTTAACTTCTGGAAAATTGCCATGCGCCCTGGCCGCCCAATGGCCTTTGGCCAGGTGCACAATGCAGCCAATGGTGACTCTGCGTACTTGTTCGGCCTGCCCGGCAACCCAGTCGCAGTCATGGTGACCTTTTATGCATTCGTGCGTGATGCTTTGTTCAAACTGGCCAATGCCAACGCACTGCCAATTCCAATGGTGTCTGCAAAATTGGCTCAAAATGTACGCAAACGTCCAGGACGTACCGAGTATCAACGAGCCCGCCTGACGATGGAAAAAGGTCTTTTGCTTGCCCACCTTAGCGGCGCCCAAGGATCAGGAATTTTGCGCAGTATGTCAGAGTCAGATGGTTTGCTGGTACTGGAACATGACCAAGGTGATTTGAAGGCCGGGGACACAGTATTGGCATTGCCCTTTGAAGGTTTGATATAGAAGTAGCTACACACCCCACCCGGGGGAGTGAACCAAGTGAGTGATTTTCAGGGCCAAATTCAAGCGCTACCATGGGCGCACTTGAATTTCGGCCCCTGACATGCTCCAAGACCCCCGCCCAATCAAACCATTGCAACACGCCTTGTGCAGCGTGCTGGAAAACATGGGGCTGGAGTTTTTACCCAGCCAATGGGCATTGCAAGCCAATTTGGCTGAGACAGGAAACGACCCCGAACTGAATCAATTGTTGGCTTATCTATCAGCCTGCAATATTTCTCGGCAGCTGTTTCAAAATGTGTCCACCAGTGAAATAAAACACCTTGGTCCACACACGCTGGCCATGTTGCACAACGGCCAGTGTGGCTTGCTTGAAGAACTGATTGCATCGAGTTCCCCACCAGCGTCCTTGAAATGGGCCCTGCAAATTGAAGCCCCAAAAACCACTGAAGACACCCGAAGCGAACCAGCGCCGGCAAGCCTGTTTGAGTTTTGGCAACAACTTCGTGATAGCCAATGGTTGCGAGAAGCACTCGATTTTGAGAATGGAAGCTTCAAGCCGGTGATCTATGCCTCTCTGTTGATCAACTTGCTGGCCCTGGCAGGCCCGCTGTTCTCGCTACAGGTGTATGACCGCATCATTCCCAACCAAGCCTATGCATCAATGATTGCATTGCTGTTCGGTGTATTTCTTTGCCTGGGTTTTGAGCATGCTTTAAAGCATGCACGCCATCGCTTGATGGAAATTGCGGCAACCTCCATCGACACCCGCTGCACCATGCACCTGTCAAAATCACTCTTGAATGTGCCCATCCACAAAACCGAACCAACCCTGCTTTTGCAGCACCTTCGTTCGTTCGAGCAACTGCGTGAATTGGTGACAGGCGTGTTTCTGCTTGCGCTGATTGACCTGCCATTTCTGCTGCTTTTTCTGGCAGTAATTGCCCTGATTCATCCCCTTTTCCTGTTGATCTCGGGCGGAGTAATTGGACTCACCTTGCTGTTCATCGCCACATCTCACCGAACAATTTCCCGGCTCGGGCAAACACAAATGCGGCAAAGCCGCGAAACCCAAAGCCAATGGCTAGACTCGCTGGCCTGTCTGGACAACATTCAGGCACACGGCGTTCAACAAACACACAGCAAATTGTTGAACAAACTTCAGCTTAAATCGCGGTTAAGCGGCAATGCAGTTCGCGATCAAATGTTTTTAATCAATCAACGAATACACCTGTTGCAACAAGGCAGTTGGGTACTGACCATCGCGCTGGGTGTTTATTTCATTGTTGAAAAACAACTCACCGTGGGTGGCTTGATCGCAGTGTCCATGCTTACCATGCGCTGCTTTGCACCCATCCAGAAATTACAGGCCCACCTGGTACAAACCCATTCGGCCCAGGCCAGCTTCGAAGAACTGGACCGGTTTTTGGGGCAACAAACCCAAACCACTGAGCAACGCGCTGCTCTTGAACGCATCGACACCATGGCCCTTGAATTTGCAAGCGTTTTGAAACCTGGCCGTAACAGCGAAACTGCTCAACCTTTTGACTTCATACTGCGCGCCGTGAACCTGCAACTGCACGCGGGAAACCGGCTTGGAATCATCGGTACAACAGGCTCTGGAAAAACCTCCCTGCTCAAACTGCTGGCCCAACAACTGAAATGCGATCACGGCCAACTGGCGGTCAACAAGCTTTCGATTGCGCATTTTCACAGCAGTGAATTTCAATCCAAAGTGGGTTATGCAAGCCAACCCCCAGTGCTGATCAAGGGCAGTTTGCTCGACAACATTCGCTTCATGCGCCCGCACATCAGTACTGAAAACTGCTGGACAATTCTGCAACAGCTTGGGCTCAAAGAATGGGTAGATCAACACCCGGACGGCATTCACATGGTCATTGACAGCCAGGGCAACAACTTGTCTTCAGGGCAAAAGCAGGCTGTATCGCTGTGCAGAGCGCTGGCGGGCCAACCCCAATTGGTGCTTCTGGACGAACCCACCGTGTGTCTTGATCAACACATGGAGAGCCAGCTGATGCAACATTTGCAGCAGCTGCCAGAACACAGCATTTTGGTGTTCACCACACACAAGCTTGGGCTATTGGCTTGTGCAAGCAGCCTTGCACTGATGCACAAGGGGCAAATTCACGCGCAGGGCAACAAGCCTGAAGTACTGCACGCAGCCAATGCACTTGCCACACAACACAAACAAAAAAATGCAGGTTGAACCATGAAAATTCAACATCACGCACAGCGAATTGTCGACTGGCTTGCCGGGCGGAATGAAGAACATCACATGCCGGCAACTGCAGGGCTGGACCAGTCAAGGCTGTGGCATGAACAACAAGTGCTCACCAAACGCCTGGTACATGGCTGCGCCCTCACCTTGCTGGCCTTGCTGGCGTGGTCTGCAATTGCAACCGTGCCCCAAGCTGCACATGGCGAGGCACGTGTGGTCCCCTCGCAACGATTGCAGGTCATTCAAGCCGTAGACGGCGGCGTGATCAACCAGGTGTTTGTCCGCGAGGGTCAGTTGGTGAAGGCTGGCGACAAACTGGTTCAAATTGACATCACGCGTTTTTCATCAAGCCTCAAAGAAAAGGAAGCGATCGACGCTTCGTTTCAATTTCGAGAAGCCCGGTTAATGGCACAACTGAACAACACAACGCTAAACCCACCTGCCCCATTAATTCAGCAGTACCCCGATTTGTACCTGCAAGAATCCAAGTTGCTACAAACCAAACTGCAAGAATGGGCCGCACAAACGCAAATTTATGAACAGCAGCTTGACCAACGGCAACGCGAACTCGACGAAGCACAAAGCAACGCCACCGCAGCCAAACGGAATCTGGAAATCTCGGAACAAGAATTGAGCAGCATGCGGCCACTGCTAAAAAGCGGCGCTGTATCCCCGGTTGAAGTACTGCGACTTGAACGCGATGTGGCCAAAGCCAAAGGCGACTATGAAGGTGCCAATGCACAAACCAACCGACTGTACTCTGCCATTCGCGAGGCCCGCCAGAAAATTGAAGAAATTCGATTAAAGCAAATCAACGAAGCACGCACCGAGCTCTCGGAAGTCAAGGCACGCCTGGCCAGCCTTGAGCAAAACCAGATCGAACTGAACGACAGGGTGAACCAGGCCACCTTGAAAACCCCTGTGGACGGCCTTGTACAGCGTATTTTGTACAACACCCGGGGTGCCGTTGTGCCCGCGGGAAAAGAGGTGATCGAAATTGTGCCAATTGATGAACAGCTGGTTTTCGAGACACGAATCAACCCAAAAGACATCGCATTTATTCGACCAGAACAAAGCGCCAACATTCGAGTCACAGCCTATGACTATTCCATTTACGGCGCACTTGAAGGCACTGTAGAAAGTATTTCTGCGGACAGTTTGCTCGACGAATTCGGCCGACCTTACTTCAGTGTGAAAGTGACAGTGCCGCGCCTGAAAGTGCATGAAAAAATTCGTCTGATGCCTGGCATGGTCGCCAATGTCAGCATTGAAACTGAAGATCGAACTGTATTGTCCTACCTCACCAAACCTGTCATACGCGGCTCAATTCAGGCATTTACTGAACAGTAAATCAAGATCAATCATCCCAATAACTCCATAGAGTTAACTCTCACTCATCCTGACCCAATCACCTGTTTGGCACGCAGATGATTTGGAACCAAACTCGCGACTCGATCACTTATCAATGACATCGAACCCGAGGACCCCTCCATGAGCCAGAAACCAGTTGTAAATGCCCAAGAATGCGACCCAAGTACCCTGGGGTTGGCCAGAAAGCCGCGCCCAGCCCTAAAGCGCAAGCCGCAAACCGAAGTGGTTGTGCAGCTAGGACCCTTTACAGATGGCCAAATTACCGCACCTGAAATGGTTCGCCCCCTGGAAGGGCCGACACAATGGCTGATCAAGCCAAAAACCGGCGAGATTGTTCCTTTCGATTCAGAAACACCACCCGAGAAAGATGTTGTTCGCAAGTACATCACCGTGGGCGCTCAAGACAATGATGTTCCTGAAGACCTGCCAAAACTGAGCGAAGGCTATGTGGTTGAGCGTGTAACCCAAGACACATTGCCCAGCATGGATGGCCGGGTTACAGAGAACGGCACCGATACAGTTCGCGTGATCGAGAAAGAAGGCCCTGCGAGCGTGGAATACAAAGACATGCCTCCACCCCCCCCGCCTGTGACTGAAAATGAAAACCCTCCTCCCCCTCCTCCACCCCCCGTGGATGAAGAAGAAGAGGACTGCGAATGCCCTCCACCACCCGTTTGCCCACCAGTGGACGAGCAGGAAGAATGCAAGCCTGATACTGATCCAAAGCCTTATCCAGATCCAGAACCTGAGCAGCCTGTTTGTGAAGATGAGCCTGAGCAGCCTGTTGACGAGAATGAGCCCGAGACTGGTACACCGCCTGTGGTCTACCCAGAGCCCGAGCCTTACCCAGAGCAGCCTGTTGACGAGAACGAGCCCGAGACTGGTACACCGCCTGTGGTCTACCCAGAGCCCGAGCCTTACCCAGAGCAGCCTGTTGACGAGAACGAGCCAGAGACTGGTACGCCGCCTGTGGTGTGCCCAGAGCCAGAGCCTGAGCCTGTTTGCGAGACTGATCCCAATTGCCCCGAGGTTGACGCTGTTGATGATTGCGCCAGCACCAAGGTTGATTGCCCAGTAATTATTGATGTTCTGAAAAACGACTTGGGCTGTGGCGATTTGACCATTAAAGAAGCCAGTGCCGAGAACGGCACGGTTGAGATCCAGGATGGCAAATTGCACTACACACCCGATCAGGGCTTTTGTGGAGAGGACGTAATCAGTTACACAATAGGTGATGACAACTGTCTTACAGATACAGCGCATGTGTACATGAATGTTGAACCCGGTGACACACCAGTTAGCGAGAACGACTGCCCCCCCACAAGCAACACAGACTGCCCTGATTATGCAGACAGCAATGACTACGAGGTGGACCTGAAGATGAACGACTACGAATTCTCGTCCGAGACATACCCCTCGGTCGATGCGCTCATCGAGTCCACCGAAGAGAAGGTACAGGCTTTCCTGGATCAAACAGCCGATTACATCCAAACCAAAACAAGCTGGGCCTCTGGTCTCAGTTCCAGTGGTTTCGATGCTCCAGTCAGTGCACCTGCTGAAGAAGCTGCCGCAGTTTGCTGATGCAATTTAACGAACGAGCCAACATGAATACAAGTCACAATTTGAATACCAAGCTGAAAACCTTGCCTGCAGCCCTGGTCCTCGCCCTGCTCACCCTGGGCGCACCTGCCGCTTGGGCACAAGAGAACCAGGCCATACCAGCGGAGCAAACTGCACAGCCGCAAACGCAGCCAGCAGAAAGCAACGCACCAAATCCATTGCAGCAAAGCGTAATCAAAGGCCTGCAAAACAGCCCCGCACTGGATGCCGATGTGCATGCACTTGAAGCGCAAATTGAAGAAGCCAACGTTGTATTTGGCACCATGTTGCCCACTGTCGATGCCAGGGGATCTGCAGGTCGCGAACGTAGTCGAATTGAAGACGCCGACACACGTACCTACAACGCAAATTCTTACGGCATTGAAGCACGCCAGAACCTGTACAACGGTTTTGCCTCCCAGGCCCGTTACCTTGCCGCCTACTCTGGGGCCATGCAAAGCTACTACCGGTACATCAACAAGGCCAATCAGGTTGCATTTGAGGCCTCCAGTTCGCACGTTGACGTGTCACGCTTCCAGGCGCTAACCCGCTTGTCGGAAGACAACCTGAAATACCACCTGGACTTGATGAACCGAATTGAAGAAAAGGTGAAAAGTGGCGTAACACGCCAGTCCGATCTGGAACAGGCACGCAGCCGTTACACCCTGGCCTTGGGCAACCTGGCCACCGAGAAGGCCAATACCTTCTCTGCAATGGCAAACTATCAACGAATTACCGATACAGTTTGGCCAGTGAACCAAGCCGGGGAATATGTTGTAAACGCCAACTTTGAGGTTGAGAACCGCGAACGCCTGGTGTTTGCACTGAACAACCACCCCCTGTTGAAAGCGTCCAACGCATCCATTGCCACCGCCAAACAGGAAGTAACTGCTGCCAGCGAGGGCTTTCACCCCCGCCTGGATTTGCGTGCCAAAACCGATGTATACAGCAACTACCTGTCAACATTCGATGAACGCCAAATTTCTTCCATCGACCTGCTGGCTACAATTAACCTGTACCGAGGTGGCTCGGACAGCGCATCCAGAAACGCTGCGATCAAACGTCGACTGCGCAGCATGGATGACAAACTGGTAATTTGCCGGTCGATTCGGCAATCTACCCAAACATCGCTTTTCGATGTGGTCAGTTCGCAGAAAAAATTGAATTATTTCCGGGAACAGGCAGCTGCAATTACCAAGGCACGTGCCGCCTATGAACAACAATTTGCAGTAGGCCGTCGCAGTTTGCTCGATTTGCTGAGTGCGGAAAATGAGTACTACCAGGCGCAACGTGCCCTGATCAATATTGAAGCCGACTTAAGCATTTCAAAATTGAAATTGCTGGCTGCAACCGGTCAACTCACCACACTGTTTGCGGTAGATGAGCTGGTGAATGCCGATGAACCAACAAAGCGCAATGTATTGCTGTACAAAGAGCAAACCCAAAATGGTGCTGAGGCTGAAGGTTGCCCAGCCAGCTTGATCAATCTGGAAGATTTCGATTTACCCAATATCGGATTCGACGAGGCCTTGAAGTCTGTGGATGCCACAAACAGCCTGCCTCCAATTCAGCTTGCACAGCTTGAAGATACTGGTGCAGCCGGCCAACAGGTGGCCGCATTCGGTGACCCCGCGGAAGTGTCGAAAAGCCTGATCGACAAAACCAAGACTTGGGCCAAGGCTTGGGAAAGTAAAGACATCAACAGCTACATTGCCTTCTACGCGCCAAACTTCAAACCTGAGGAAGGCAGTTACGAGGCATGGGTTAGCAACCGCCGCGATCGAATTTCGAAAGCGCAGGGAATCGACATCGAAATTTCAGACTTGCAAGTGGTTCCGAGTTTCGATAAACCTGATGAATATGAAATCAGCTTTATCCAGGATTACCGTGCGAAGTTTTACCAGGAACGCTCTAAAAAGGTACTTACCTGGAAAGATCGCAAAGGTGTTTGGCAAATTATTCGGGAACAGAACGTGCCCATGGCTACGACTCAAACTCAAGGCAAGAAAAATTTGAATCTTGCTGAAGCCAAGGTCGACTAAGTTAGAGCACTAAGTTAGAGCACTAAGTTAGAGCACTAAGTTAGCGCCAAGTTAACCGTTACTGACCAATAAGGCTGCGGGCCAACACTCGCAGCCTTTCGTACACCACACACTTACTCAGGCTTAGGCTTCCCGCTTCAGAAAACAGGGCTGCGCTTCCTGAATTGTCAACATCCCTGAAAGTATCCAGTGCGTTGAACTCTCCGCCCTGCCGTACACCACCCGCGGCCACACGGCTTGCACGCACCACACTTACACCATTCAATAGCAAGCGGCGCAACACGGGCACACAGGCTTCTGGAATGTTGCCGTGCCCGGGTGCAGCCACCACTACTGAAGCAGGTTTGCGGCTCAGCAAGTCGTTCAGTTGGCGCAAAGGCCCGTTGCCAGGCGCACAAAATACAATGGGCACTTCCATGGCCTCAAACAAAGGGTGTGCTTGTGTAGTCGCATCGAACAGGTTGGCAAACTGACCTTGCACACCTACATCAGAAGGCGGGTTTAGCGCTTCAAGGTTATTTGACCAATTGCTGTCGGGTAACACTGAATACGGGCCATCAAATGCATCAAACCCTGCAGTACTTTGCTTTTCAACACAATGCGCAGGTGTAAACAAACCTTGCATGTACAAACCCAATGGCACAGCTTGGCCAGCTTGATCAAGAGGCAAACCAACAGGCGAACCAACAGGCAAGCACTGCACGGCAAAGTTTAGCGCGCCGCTCAAATTGGCAGGCCCGTCGGCATTGTCCGCATCGGATGGCAACATGGAGCCGGTAAAAACCAGTGGTTTGGTCAACAAGCTGGCAGGCAGGGTTAGGTAGAGGAAGTACAACATGTCTTCCATGGTGTCAGTGCCGTGCGTCACCAAAATTGCGTCGATATTGGATGATTGAAGCAAACGAATTAACGCTGCGCGCAGTTGCAACATGTGGGCCAATTCAAGGTTTTGGCTACCAATGCTGTAAGGCTGCTCGAAATGCCATTGGGCTCGGCGCAACAAACCCGGTATGCCCATCACAAGGCTTTCGCCAGTGCGCTGGGCCGATTCATAAGCCCAGGTTTCTGAACCTGCTGTTAACGTGCCTGCAATAGTGCCCCCAGTGGCTACCAAGGCAACACGTGGCAGCGTGTCAGGTGTTTGCGGGCGTGTCGTCATCATCAAGTGGGTCTACCTTGCTGTCGTTTAAACCAAGCAACTCAATTGCATCTTTTTCGGGCAGTTCATCAACGCCTTTCAGTTTACGCTGCATAACGCGTGAACGTGTTTCAGCCTGCTCAATGTTCTTGGCGGCGCGTTCCAGGGTGTCGCGTGTTTTGGCAAGAATGTCGCCGAACTTGCCGAACTCGGTTTTAACGGCGCTAAGCACAGTCCACACTTCGCTGGAACGCTTTTCAAGCGCCAGTGTTTTAAAGCCCAATTGCAAGGCGTTCAACAAGGTGGTTAGAGTGATTGGACCCGCCACGGTGACGCGGTGCAAGCGCTGCAAATCGTCGACCAAGCCGGGGCGTTTCACCACCTCGGCATACAATCCCTCGGTGGGCAAGAACAGAATGCCGAAATCGGTGGTGTACGGCGGTGCCAGGTATTTCTCGGCAATGGTTTTTGCTTCGGCGCGTATGGCCATTTCAAGGGCTTTGGAGGCGACGGCAACGCCATCGGCATCTGCCCTGTCAAAGCATTCCTGAAGGCGCTCGTATTGTTCTTTGGGAAATTTTGAATCGATGGGCAACCACACGGGTTGATCGTCTTCCTTGCCGGGCAAGCGCACTGCAAATTCAACAATATTGTGGCTGCCGGGCACTGGCTTGATGTTGCGACCAAATTGCGAGGGGGTCAGCATTTGCTCAAGCAGGGCTTGCAGCTGCACTTCGCCCCAGGTACCACGGCTTTTTACATTGGTAAGCACGCGCTTCAAATCGCCCACACCGGTGGCCAGTGTTTGCATTTCGCCCAAGCCCTTGTACACCTGCTCCAGGCGCTCGCTGACTTGTTTGAACGACTCGCCCAAACGGGTTTCAAGCGTGGCGTGAAGTTTTTCATCCACGGTTTTACGCATCAACTCCAGCTTGCTGGCGTTGTCTTCCTGCATGTCCTTGAGCTTCTGTTCAACTGACAAACGAATTTGCGTGAGCTGATCTTGAATCAGCGTATTGGTGCGATGCAGGGTTTCAGAAAACTGGTTCAGCTTTTCAGATTGCAGCTGGTTGCCTTGGGTAAATTGCCCCACGATAACCTGCTGCAAACCATGGGCAGCCTGTTGGCTTTCTGTGCGGGCTTGCGCAAAAGTTTGCGTCAACAATTCAGATTGTTTGCTTTGGCGCGCTTCGATGTCCTGGTTGAGCAGGCGAAGTTGCTTGCCCAATTCCTCAGATGCAAAACGCTGCTGCGCCTGGGCATCCATGACCTCATCCAGATTTGCAAGAACCTGCTGCTGAAACTGCGCCAATTCTGCGGAGTTGTCGACCGTCATTTTCCGGTAGACCAGCACCAAACCAATCAACACCAATACCAGCAAACCCACCACAGCCCACATCAGTTGCACATCCATCAACTTATTCGCCCTTGATCGAAATGGTGTTCAAGCCCTTGGCACTGCCTTCGGGATCGGGTTTATTGCGCATCCAGTCTGCAGTGCGGAAAAATGAAAGCATCAGCCCTTCGATCACTTTCTCGGGCAGTTGCATTGAGCGCAGGGCATTCACCATGCACAGCAGCCATTGGTCGCGGTCTTCACTGGAGATGGGAAATGGCATGTGGCGCATGCGCAAACGCGGATGGCCAAATTGAGGTGAGTACAAGTCGGGGCCACCCAACCAACCCGACAAAAACAGGTAAAACTTTTCGCGTGAATGGTCCAGGTGAACCGGGTGCAGTTTGCGAATGCGCTCGAAACTCGGATTTTGATCCATTTCGTCGTAGAACAGATCAACCAGCTTGCGCACGCCAGCCTGCTGCTCTTCTGGCGTGCTGCCGAAGTAGACAATCGGCGGCTTGGGTTGCGCGTCGCCGCCGGTGGTGTTACTGGTTGAATCGTTGTTGCTCATGGAGGTGCCGGTATGAATATGGGTATATTCCACATTGTAACCGTGCACTGCCATGTAAATTCGACTGTAATTCGATTAGTCGCTGGCTTGCTAGGCAGCAGCTTGCCTTAAGGTTTGCATCACAGGGGCGCGGCAAACCTTGTTGACCGACCAGGCACCAAACAACACCGACACCACTGCACCCGCAACCACACCAGCCACAATGTGCATGGGCGACAAGAAGTACTCAAACTCGAACACAAAATGTGCAACGCCCCAACCCAAGCCTTGCGCAGCAATGGCTGCCACCAGGCCCGCCAGGGCGCCCAACACGGAAAGCTCAAGCCATGCCGCGCGTTGCAACTGGGCTGTTGATGCACCCATGGCGCGGTAAATTGCAGCCTCGCGAGTGCGTACCCGTGCGCCTGTCATGACACAAGCCACCACCACCAAACCGCCGGCCGCTACAGTGAACAAAAATACGAACTGAACAGCCTGGCCCACCTGCCCCAAAATTTTACGAAGTTGGGTGATCACCAGTTCCGTGTCCAGCACGGTAAGGTTTGGATATTCGCGCACCAATTCTCGCGAAACAGGAATGGCTTGGTCCTTTTGCAGGCTCACAGAGGTAATCCAGGTTTGCGGAAAGCTTTGCAGCACCTCGGTTGGAAACACCATAAAGAAATTCACTTCCATGGAATCCCAGCGCAGTTCACGAATGCTGGTGATTTCTGCGGTCAGCGGCGTACCTGCGATGTCGAAGGTGAGCTTGTCGCCCATGCCGATGCCCAAACGCTCGGCCACGCCGTCTTCAACTGACACCTCGGCCTTCACCGGTGTTTCATCAAACCAGCTGCCGGCCGCAATGGAGTTGTGCGTGGGCAAAGTATCCGCAAAGCTCAAATTCAATTCACGTTCAACAGTGTTGCGCGCGCGCTCATCGGTAAATGTTTCGGCCGTGATGATTTCGTCGTTAATGGCGCTTAAACGCCCGCGCACCATGGGGTACAAATTCACAGGGCTTTGACTGGCCGTGTTCAAGGTTTGTTGAACACCTTCAACCTGATCAGGCTGAATGTTGAACACAAAGCGATTGGGCGCATCTTCGGGTACAGCTTCTTGCCAACGGTCAATCAAATCACCCTGCACCACTGCCAACATCAGCAGTGCAGCCAAGCCCAGGGCCAGGCTTACGCCCTGCAACACCAAAGTACTTGCACGTTTGGACATGCTTTGAAAAACCGCGATGTGGGTGCCTGCGCTTTTTCGGCCCTTGCCCAAATAAGCCAGCGCCTTTAAAAGCCCCCAGAACAACAACGCGAACACCAGTGAGGTGCCCACAAAACCTGCAAACAACAACAGGGCCAGCACCACATTGTTCACAATCAGCAAACACACCGCGATTGCTGTAAAAACACCAAACAGCACGGACAACACCAGTTGCCCCCGACTGCTTTTCAAGGTTTGGTGCCGAATAACAGCCACGGCAGGCGCGCGCAGTGCATACCAGGTGGGCACCGCCGCAAAACCCAGTAGCAACAAAGCCGACAACAACATGCCCATGGGCAGGTAATGCAAGCCAGCCAAAGGCAAATCAACACCCACCAGTTCAGCCAGCAAGGCCAACAGCCCCCAATGTGCGGCCCAACCCAAGGCAACACCCAACGCGCCTGCACCCAGGGTCAACATGCCCATACCAATAGCCCACATGCGCAACAAACGTTTGGGTGTATAGCCCAGGCTTTTCAGCACGGCCAGTTCGCTGGCTTGCTCTTTGGCAAACAAATGCGCCACCAGTGCAATGCCCACGCAAGCCACCATGGTGCCGATCAAGGCGGCCATGGCCAAAAAGTCGTTGGCACGTTCCAAAGTATTGCTTACCTCGGGGCGCCCATTTTCCAGCGTTTCAATTTCTTCCACTGGCGAGAGCACGGGCGTGAGTTCACTGATCAATTGATCCACCACGGGCTGTGCGCCCGTGAAATAAATGCGCCAGGTTGCACGAGACCCCAAACCCAACAACCTGGATTCTTCCAGGTCGGCTGTGTTCATCATCACGCGGGGGGCGAAGTTCACAAAGCCACCGCCACGGTCGGGCTCGACCAAAATAACCCGGGTCACAGGGCGGGTTATTTCGCCCACCTGTATTGAATCGCCGAGCTGCACATCCAGCGAACCCAGTACGCCTTGGTCTACCCACAACTCGCCTTGAGGCGGGCCACTGGCCACTTTTTCATCCTGGCCCTGTGCATTGCGCACGGTGAGTTGGCCTCGAAGAGGATAGGTGTTGTTCACCGCCTTCAATGAAACCAGCAAATCAACGCGCTCGGAAGGCACGACGCTGGGAAATACAACGCTTTCTGCTTTCTTGAGATTTGCGTATTCCGGCTTGTCAAGAATTGAAAGCCAGGGCGCATTGTCGGTGTTCCGTTTGGATTCAATGACCAGATCGCCGCCCAGCATCTGGCTGGCATCGCGCACCAAGGCCGCCTCGATTCGCGCTGAGAACACACCCACAGACGAAATGGCAGCCACGGCCAGGACCAAAGCCACGAACAAAATGCGGAACGATGCACGGCGAGACTGCCGCGCCCAATATTGAAAAGACTGCATGAAGGAAGCGCTTGCTGGATAAAACACCAGTTTAGGACAAAGCGTGGGGACACAGGTTCCCCTGTTTATTGCGGCGCAGTAATTTCTTCACCAATAAAACACGCAAAAAATTGACCGATCGTGCTATTTTGAACGCAGACTCCAACAACAAAGATTACTTTTCAGTAACATAAGTAAATACATTACAAAAAACTACCGATTTTTAAGGAGACGGTAACGTGTCTGACGCATTCCCCCATTTGAATTCTCCGCTTGATCTCGGCTTCACTACGCTGCGCAACCGCATCATGATGGGTTCGATGCACACCGGCCTTGAGGACAAGTACAAGGAATTTGACAAATTCGCCGCCTATTTTGAGGCGCGTGCAAAAGGTGGCACAGCCCTGATTGTGACGGGTGGCTTTTCACCCAACCTGGAAGGCTGGCTATACCCGTTTGCATCCAAGTTGAGCAGCAGTGGTGCCATCAAACACCACAAGAAAGTAACCGAAGCCGTGCACAAACACGACGGCAAAATCGTGATGCAGTTGTTGCACGCAGGCCGCTATGCCTACCATCCGCTTAGCGTGTCCGCATCAAACGTGAAATCGTCGATCAACCCGTTCAAGCCTCGGGAGATTGGTGATTTCGGCATTCGCCGCACGATTGCGGCATTTGCCCGATCCGCAAAAATTGCTCAGGAAGCCGGTTACGACGGTGTTGAAGTGATGGGCTCGGAAGGCTACTTCCTGAACCAGTTCATTTGCAAACGCACCAACCATCGCACGGATCGCTGGGGTGGTTCAGTTGAAAACCGTGCGCGTTTGTCGGTTGAAATTGTTCGCCGAATCCGCGAGACCGTGGGTGAAAAGTTCATCATCATTTACCGCCATTCCCTGCTGGATTTGGTCGAGGGTGGCAACACCTGGGATGAAGTCAGCTACATCGCCAAAGAGATCGAGAAAGCTGGCGCCACAATGATCAACACCGGCATTGGTTGGCATGAAGCGCGTGTGCCTACCATTGTGACCTCCGTGCCCCGTGCAGCCTTTGCTGAACTGACTGCCCGCTTGCGCAAGGAAATCAAGATTCCTGTGATTGCATCGAACCGGATCAACAAACCCGATGTGGCCGAGCAATTGCTGGCCGATGGTGCTTGCGACATGGTGTCGATGGCTCGTCCCTTGTTGGCAGATCCGGAATTTGCAATCAAGGCCAAAGAAGGCCGCGCTGATGAAATCAATGTGTGCATTGCCTGCAACCAGGCTTGCCTGGACCACACTTTCAGCTTGAAGCGTGCTTCTTGCCTGGTGAACCCGCGCGCCTGCCATGAACTTGAAATTGTGGACAAACCCCTGGAGCGCAAAAAGAAAATTGCAGTGGTAGGCGCAGGCCCCGCAGGCCTGGCAGCCGCCACCGAACTGGCACGCCGTGGTCACCATGTAACGCTGTTCGACAAGGCCAGTGAAATTGGCGGCCAGTTCAATATGGCCAAACAGATTCCGGGCAAGGAAGAGTTTCATGAAACCATCAGCTACTTCAAACGCCAGCTGGAATTGAAGAAAGTGGATGTTCGCCTGAACACCGTGGTTGATGCTGCCCTGATTTCCAAAGAGCGTTTCGATGAAGTGATACTGGCCACGGGCATCAAGCCGCGTACGCCGGGAATTGAAGGCATTGACCACCCCAAGGTGATGAGCTACATCGACGTGCTTCTGCACAAAAAAGAAGTGGGCCAGAAAGTGGCCGTGATTGGTGCCGGCGGTATTGGCTTTGATGTGTCGGAATACTTGACGCACGACTTTGCCCACCCTTCCCCCACACTCGACTTGGAAAGCTGGAAAAAGGAATGGGGCATTACCTTTGACCCCAAGAATGCAGGTGGCATAGATGGCGTGCAGGCCGAACCGCCGAAGCCCGCACGTGAGGTTTGGCTGTGCCAGCGCAAGGACGAACCCTTGGGCAAGCGCTTGGGTAAAACATCAGGCTGGGTGCACAAGGCCAGCTTGAAAAGCCGCCGTGTTCACTTCATGCAAGGCGTTGAATATTTGAAGATTGACGACCGTGGTTTGCATGTGATGAGCGCGCACGGCCCGCAAATTCTGGAAGTGGACAACATTATTGTGTGCGCGGGCCAAGACCCGTTGCGTGAACTGGTTGAACCGATTGAAGCACTGGGCGTGCCCGTGCATTTGGTGGGTGGTTCATCCGTGGCCGCCGAACTGGACGCCAAACGTGCAATTAACCAAGCCACTCGCCTGGCTGTAACCCTGTAAAGGCAGAACAAAAAATGACCGAAAAATCGATGCTTCAAAAGGTGTACGCGCAAGTAGACAAACTGCCCACACCTTTGAAAACCCGTGCCTTTACCCTGCTGTTTGGCCGTGCGGTGAAATACTTCAAAACCAGTGGTTTGAAATTCGAGTGGATTGAGCCCAATCATTCAATTGTGGTGATCAAAAACCGGCCCACTGTGCAAAACCACATTGGCACCGTGCATGCTGTGGCCATGATCATGATTGCTGAATCAGCCACTGGCGCATTGGTGGGTTTGAATGTGCCAGCCAACGCAATACCGGTGATCAAGCGCATGGAAGTGGATTACCGCAAACGCGCCGCTGGCGACATGCGTGCTGAAGCCATGCTGACACAAGAACAAATCACCATGATGCAGACCGAGGAACGTGGTGAAGTGGATGTGGCGGTAACGATTACTGATGGTGAAAGCAAAGAACCTATCTTCGTTCGCGCCATTTGGGCTTGGACCCCAAAGCGCAAGGGCTAAACTATTGCGATAACTACACGGCAAGGAGACACCCGCATGGCCCCATTTGAATTCAGAACAGTGAACCGCATTGTGTGCGAATCGGGCAGTTCGCTGCGAATGGCTGACATGTTGGCCCCCTTGCTGACCCAGCAAGGGCTGAAAACCGCAAGGGTGTTCATGCTGGTTGACCCCTTCATTGCGGGCACCGAGGCCTTTAAAACCATTTGTGAAAACCTGGCCACAGCAGGCCACGCAGTTCACAGTTGCAACGATGTAGAACCCGACCCGCCCGAGGCTTTGGTGCACCGGGTCACTTCATTGGCCAAGGAATTCAAGGCCGATGTGGTGGTGGCCATTGGTGGCGGTTCCACGCTTGATGTAGCCAAACTGATTGCGGTGTTGGCGCGCGGCAAACAAGAACTGAAAACCATGTACGGTGTGGGTAATGTGACCAGCGACAGGCTGCCTTTGGTGTTGGTGCCCACCACTGCCGGCACCGGCAGCGAAGTGACCCCAATTTCAATTGTGACCACGGGTGTGGACACCAAAATGGGCGTGGTGTCGCCTGTGTTGTATGGCGACCTGGCCATTCTGGATGCCGACTGGACACTCAGCCTGCCCCAACATGTAACGGCGGCCACCGGCATTGATGCCATGGTGCATGCGATAGAGGCTTACACCAGTAAACGCCTGAAAAACCCCTATGCTGATTTTTTGGCCTGTGAAGCGCTGCGCCTGTTGGCTGCCAACCTGCACACCGTGTGCCAAGAACCGGGCAACCGCGAGGCACGCCAGGCGATGATGTTGGGTTCTTGCATGGCTGGCCAGGCATTTGCCAACGCGCCTGTGGGTGCGGTGCATGCGCTGGCTTATCCAATCGGCGGTATATTTCACGTGCCACACGGCTTGAGCAATTCGCTGGTGCTGCCGCATGTGTTGCGCTTTAATTTGCCCGCTGCAGAACAGCAGTATGCCGAGCTGGCACAAGTGTTGAAGCTGGGCCACCATGGAGACAATACGGAGCAGCTGGCCCAGGCCTTTATTGACTACACAGCCACATTGTCGCCTTCCACAGGTTTGCCGGTTGGCTTGCGCGAAGTGGGTATTGGCGAGAAAGATTTGCCGGTGATGGCCAGTGCAGCCATGCTGCAAACCCGCCTGTTGAGCAATAACCCGCGCGATGTGAACGAGGCCCAGGCCTTGGCCATTTATCAAGCAGCCTACTAAGAATATTCAAACTTCGACCATGACCACTCTGGCCCAATACCCACTGCATCAACTAGTTCAAACCCGTTGGCACGACAACGACATTTACGGACACGTGAACAATGTGGTGTATTACAGCTACTTCGACAGTGTGGTGAACCGTTACCTGATTGAAGAAGGCGGGCTGGACATTCACGACGGGGAGGTGGTGGGTTTTGTGGTGGAAAGCCAGTGCAAATACCTGAAACCCCTGGCCTACCCTGAGCCGGTTACGGCCGGCCTGCGGGTGGGTAAACTGGGCAACAGCTCAGTGCGCTATGAATTGGGTTTGTTCAACGCCAAAGGCGAATTGTGCGCGGAAGGCTACTTCATTCACGTGTTTGTGAACAAGGCCAGCAACACCCCCACCCCAATACCCGATGGCATTCGCAGCAAACTGGCTTTGTTGGTGGTCTGACGATTGGGTGTGAGTGGTCGGCTCAAGCCTTTCTGTCGTATTGCGCGCGAATTTTTTTCGCCACTTCCAGCAAGCCTGCTGGAGACAAATCATGCAGTTCAATCAAAGGTGATGCATCAATATTGGGGTACTCGCGCAAAATTGAGCGGCGGTAGGCTGGGTCGTAATGATTGCGCATCAGCCGCTCAAACAGCTCGGGCATTTTGCGCTCGGCAGCCAATTGCTCCCATTCTTCAAATTCCTTGCCGCCCACCAGGCTGCGGATAAAACGCAACCGTTCCAGCAAGCCTTCTGGATCTTCTTCAAAGTGTTTGTAATCCTGTCGCCAAAGCTCAACCCGTTGCTGCATGTCGGCATGCACGCGAATGGTTTTGCCCCTGCGCATGGAATCAAGCATGGCTGTGGGTATCTGAACATTTCCAATCTTTTTGCTTTCGGCTTCAACCCACACTGGGCGTGTGGGATCGCATTTCGCGAGTTCTTCCAACAGTAAGGTGTCGAAATACTTTTGCGAGGGTTGTGGAGTACCAGGCACCGCCCCAATGATTGATCCTCTGTGACGGGCGATGGCCTCCAGATCAACAACCTGGCAACCTGCTTCACGCAAGGCATACAACAGGCGGGTTTTGCCGCAACCCGTGGGGCTGCTTAAAACGTGATACTCAAATTTGATGGGCGCAGTTTCCAGCTGCTCATTCACCCAACGCCTGTAAGCTTTCCAGCCGCCAGGCAGTTTTTGAACGTTGTAACCAATGGTTTCAAGCGCATCAACCCACAGCTTGCTGCGCTTTCCACCCCGAAAACAGTACACCAGCACCTTGCCGTCTTTGGGATATTTCGGCAAATCCTCGCTGAGGTGACGTGCAATATTGGCCAGCGAATAGCGCACACCAATGCTGTAGGCGCCCATTTTGTCGGTGCGATGAAGGGTGCCTACTTCTGCATATTCATCGTTGTTGACCACAGGCATGTTGACCGCACCAGGAATGTGATCTTCCTCGAACTCGCGGGGCGAGCGTGCGTCAATTATCAGGTCATAAGAGGAAAAATCATGCATGAAAAAGGCCAACTTCAAAACAAATGTTCAGCCCGGCAGAATAACGCAAAACAGGGCTTCGGTTTTAAAACTAGGTCGGCAAGTTTCGCCCTGGCAGGGTTTTAAGCCCGTTGGCAATGGTTTTCAGTTCTTTCCAGTCTGTGGCCTTTCGCTTTTGCAGCATGGGCCAAAGTTTCATGAGCAATTGGGCGGTGGCCAATACATCGGCTGCGGCCTGGTGGCGCTGTTCACATTCAATGCCGTAACGCTGCATCCACACATCCAGCGGAAGCTGGTGATTTTCCTTGTGCAGCACCGCAGCCAAATGCTCAAGATCGAGCCAATGCCGATGTGTTGTACGACCCAGCACCTTGCGCATGGCTTTGTTGATCAGGATTTCATCAAACCAACTGTGAAAAGCAATCAACGGCGAGTTGCCCACATAACGCAGGAATTCAGACAAAGCCACTTCCGCCTTCACCCCTTTTTGCTGCGCGCCAATGCCAATGCCGTGAATCAAAATATTGTTTTTGTCGATGGCTTCAAACTCGATCATGTCGACGATTTCGGGGGGCTGTTTGATAACCACTTCAAACGTGTCCGTGAGCGAAATTCGCGGGCGTCTTTGCGCATCAAACTCGATGGCAGTGGCCGCAATCGAAATAAGGCGATCTCTTTTCGGGTTCAGGCCTGATGATTCAACATCTAGCACCACCCAACGGTCAGGGTTTGGGCTGGAAAAATCAAGCGTTTGAACCAGGCGGTTCCTGATGTAGCTGGCCCAGCCTTGCGTGGGCAGCAACTGGCCTTGCAAAGTGGTACTCAACGCATGTGCTCCATCTCGATTCGCTGCTGCAAGCGCCGCCCTACCCTGAAACATTCCTTCAATATGCGGCGGTCAATGTTGTCGAGCACGTCGTAGTTCACCACATTGGGCTGATCGGGCAAGTTGGGTACGGCCACGCCTTCATCAAGCTGTATGCGAAGGCGCATCATTTGCAAGAACTCAAAGGCGCTCACCCACGCGTCGCGGCGCTGTTCCTCTACGCTTAAACGCTTGGCCACGGCCTCGAACCGACGGCGGGTATTGACTTCATCAATGCCAAAAACCAGCGAGAAAAAGCGCGCGGCATCGACAAAGACCGCTGTACCCTGCTTTTTCAAATCAAGCGTGCGAATGTCTTCAATTTCGGTGGTGTCTATGCTGCCATGCCAGTTCAGGGGTGGGCGAAAACGCATGATGTTTTCAGCCAGCAAGCGCAAGAAGATCGTAGACTCCTTGGCGCGGGTCACAATGTAGTCCCGAAGTGGCTGCGCCAGCTCTTTGTTGCCTGCCAGCGCGCGAAGATCAAAAAATATGTTCACACGCAGCAGGTTCTCGGGCGTGGCTACATCGATCCATCGCGCAAACTTGTTCAACCACTCGCCCGCAGTCATGCAACATTCGGGGTTGCTGGCCATGATGTTGCCTTTGCACAAAGGGTAGCCGCACTGGTCCAGCGTTTGATTCACCTCTTTGCCAAAAGCCAGCCAACGTGGTCGGTCCACTTCAGGCTGATCGCTAATAAACAGCAAGCCGTTGTCCTGGTCTGTGGCAATGGTTTGCTCCGAACGGCCTTCCGAGCCGAAACTTAACCAACAGTAACTGTTGGCATCAATGCCCATCCGGTTACCCACAACCTCAAGAATGCGTTCGGTGAGCACATCGTTCAAGTGGCTGATCAATTCAGTAAGTTGCTTGGCAGCAATGCCCTGGCCCAGCAGGTTTTTGGCAAAACTGCGAATGTCATTGGCGCAGGTTCGCAACATATCGGCGTCTTGCGCTGAGCGAATGTTGCTGCTGATCTGTTTCAGCGACAAACGCTGCATGGCGAAAATATCGCGCTCGGAAACAATGCCGCTTAATTTCCCGTTGCGGGTTACCGGCACGTGGCGAATGCCAAATCTGGACATGAGCAGGGCTGCATCTTGCGCGGTACAACTTTCATCCAGGGTATGAACCGGGGTGTTCATGACCTCCGAAATCAGCGAGCTCAAGGGCTTTTGGGCCATGGCCACGCGCGACAACACATCCTGGCGAGTCAAAATACCCTCCACCACCATAGCCTCATTCACCACGATCATGGAACCAATCCGGTGCTCATGCATCACTTCCAGCACCTGCTTCAGGGGCGTGGTGGGTGCGCAAGAAAAAGGTTCGTGACGGCATACATCGCGCAAGGGCTTTTCAAGCGTTTGCTCGGCCAGGGTTTGAGAGGAGTAAGCCACCTGAATCGCTTTTCTGGACAAATCCAGAAACTGCATGGTGCGCCGGGTTAAATAGTCGGAGAACACCGGGCTTTTACGCGCCAGGGCTTGCACGCTGTCGAAGGTAAACATCAGGCAGAAGGTGTCTTCCCGGGCGCTGTAAGTAGCTGTAACTGCGCGTTTGGCAAGAAATGCGTTGACTGGAAACATTTCCCCGGCTTCGTATTGAAACCCGGTGGAAGACAGGTCGGCCAAGCCTTTGCGGCCCACGGCAGAGCCCTTTTCAACATAATAAAGAAACTGGGGTGGGCCGTCCTCGGGCCGCACAATCACTTCGTTGGGTGCGAAATAAGTTTCAGCGCAGCCTTCAAGCAGGCAGTCCAGGTCGCGAAGCGGAATTTCACTGAACGGCGCGTGCTTGACCAACCTTTGTTTGATGTAGTCCAGCATTTGCCCGCTGGGGCTGGTACTGGTTTGGGCTGAATCAGGGGCAGCAACCCCCGAATCGGCCACAGAAGCGGCATTCGGTCGATTCACAGTCTCTCCATTTGCTGGGCTAAATGGTTTTTATAATGGTTTTCCCTATTGTAGCCTTTGCACCTTACAAAAAGCTTGTTTCTTCCAAGCCACGTCACTTGAAAATAGTGCTTGCTTTGCGCCTGTGCCAGGAATATATTCGCGCAACTCTCCCCCATGGCTGTTTTTTCCCGAGGTTAAATTGCAGTCAAACCCCACCACAATTGTTGTTGACGGCGCAGGCGTTGAAGCCCTTTGCCAAAGCTGCGGCGTGTGTTGTTCCACGTTCAGAATCAGCTTCTATTGGGGCGAAACCACGGCAGCCGAAGGCGGCGTGGTGCCGGTTGAACTGACGGAGCAGATGAACCTGTACCGCAGCTGCATGAAAGGCAGCTCGCAAACCAAGCCACGTTGCATTGCACTGTCGGGCAATATTGGCGAGTCAGTCAGCTGCACCATTTACGAAAACCGCCCCTCACCCTGCCGCGAATACGATGTATTTGACGCCCAAGGTGAATTGAACCCGCGTTGTAACCAGGCTCGCGCCAAACACGGCCTGGCACCATTGAATGTGCGCTTTGTACCGGTTGCTGGTGTGCCTGACCACATTACTTTGCCTACACCTGAAATAAAACCCGGCAGCTAATCAGCTTGCACCACTGAATGTGTCTTGATCGTGTTCGGTAAGCGCAGCACGAACAGCCTTTGCATTGTCCAAAGCCTGTGCATTGTCGCCGTGCACACACAGGGTTTGCGCCGTGACCACGCGGCTTGAGCCATCCAGGCACTGCAATGGCCCGCCCCGAACAATCAATTCAGCCTGTGCCTTGACCTGAACCGGATCATGAAGCACAGCGCCAGGCTGGCTTCGAGGCGCCAGCGCGCCGGTGCTTAGGTAAGCCCTGTCCGGGAAGGCCTCCTCTATCACCTCAATGCCAGCAGAACGCGCCCAAGCCACCAAGGGGCTATTGGCCAAAGCCAGCAGCTTCAGGTGCGGAAAAGCATGGGCCAGATTGATGAGTAGCTCGGCCTCGGCCGCTTGAAAGGCCGCATCGTTGTACAACTGCCCGTGGGGTTTGAAATGCGCAGGGCAACACCCCAACTTCGTGGCGATGTTGTCGAAAAAATCCATTTGCCGTTTCAATTCACCCAGCAACTGTGCAGTTGAGCCTTCGGGCTTTTGACGCCCGAACCCGGCTCGGTCCGGATAGCTGGGGTGGGCGCCCACCTGCACGCCATGTTCAAGCGCCAGCATGCAAGCCCGGCGAATGCTGTGTTCATCGCCAGCGTGCCCGCCGCTGGCAATATTGGCCCAGTCAACAATCTTGAACAGGATCTCGTCGTGGGCACAACCTTCGCCCAAATCTGCATTAATCCACATGGGTAGTTGCCTTGTTGTATTCAATGGCCTGCTGGTAGCGTTTGCGGTCGAGTTCATGCCTGGCCTGTAGACGCTGCGCCTGCTGTTCATTGACCAATACCCAGCTTACGCTTTCCCCACCCCCAAGTTGTGACAATTTCCAGAGATCACATGACAATACACTGCCAATACGTGGGTAACCGCCAGTAACCTGGGCTTCACACAGCAGCACAACCGGCTGCCCGCTAGGTGGCAACTGCACCAAACCCGGGTGCACAGCATGTGAACGCAAAGAAACCACATGCTTCAGTGACAAAGGCGATTCAAGGGCCTCCAGCCGATACCCCATTCGACTGCTTTGGGTGCCCAAGCTGAAGTGTTGACGGGTAAACAGGTGCTGCGAATTTTCGCTGAGTTCAAAAAATTCCGGACCAGGCAAAACATGAAGCACCAAGCAGGCTGAATGTTCAGTGCGGGCCAGGGGCATGGCCAAACGAACACCATGCCGAATACTGGTGGTGAATTTCCGGGCAAAATGTAGTTCATCACCCACTTGCAAGGCCCGGCCTTGTAGCCCCCCAAAACCAGCGACAAGGCAGGTACTGCGGGAACCCATCATTTCGGGCACATCCACACCACCTTGCACACAAAGCACATTCCAGAAACCCAGGCCTGGGGGCTGGGTGCGCAACACATCACCCTCCTGCAAACCCAAAACCTGACCGCACAACACTGGTTTGTTGTTTAACAAGGCATGCGCACCCCGGTTTGCAAACAAAACAAGGCATGGCTTGGCGCATACAAAATCGAATTGACCCATCAGCTCCAGGCAAGCCGCATTGGCCTGGTTGCCCAAGGCAAGGTTGGCCAGGCTGAACGAAAAAGTATCCAGCACGCCCCCAATCGGTACACCCTCATGCTGGTAGCCCCAACGCCCCAGGTCGCTAACAATGCCTTGCCCTTGAGCCCTGACCACCTTAAGCATAATCAGCCCGAATGAATTGAACCGTGTCACCGGCCTTGAAAAGGGACTGCCCCTGCTGATCGGTGCGTTCAGGATCAAAAAGCACCTGCTCAACATGCCCCAACAAATGCCAACCGCCTGGACTTTCCCAGGGGTACACCGCGCAGTAATGGGCAGCGATGGCCAATGTACCCGCCGGCACCCGTGAGCGCGGCGTTTCCCGACGCGAGAAATGAAGCGGTTTGGGTAAACCTGTGAGGTAAGCAAAGCCGGGCAGAAAGCCCAAAAATTGAACGGTATAAATGGCGCTGCAATGCAGGTCAATCACTTCAGTCGGGCTTAACCCGGTTTGCCCGGCCAGCCAGGCAAGGTCTTGCCCGGCAACGCCACCGTAGTTCACAACAATGTGGTGGTGGCAGCCTGGGGTGTTTGCAAGCAATGTGGCTTTCCCGAATTGGCCAAGTATTTGGTGGAGTTGATCAAGCAATATTTCATGTTTCCCGGCGGCAAGTATTGGACTCGCAAACAACACGGTAATTGATTGATCCGCCTGCACGCACTGACAAGCTGGCCAAGCCAGAGCTTGAATGGACTGGATTAACTCTTGACGAAACACCGCCAATTCCGTGGCGGGCATGTAATTCTCGGTCGCAGAGCTATCTGTGGCCCAGTCTATCTGAATGGCACGATCGGAAACAAAGTAAGCCCTGGGCATGGATGCTCAACGCGTCAAGAAGCGAGGGGTTCAGTTTAAACACAAAAAAAGCAGCCAAGGGCTGCTTTTTTTGCGATGCGCGAATCACTTCACACGTTTAGGCGGCGGCTTGTCTGTCCTGATTTGCCTCGCCTGTCTCGATGGTTCGAAGACCCGATTCACCAATCGGAATTCGACGTGCTTTCATTTGCTCAGGAATTACCTTGCGCAACTCGACCACCAACAAGCCATTTTTCAGGTTGGCACCTTCCACTTGCACGTAGTCGGCCAGGTTGAATTTGCGCTCAAAACTGCGAAATGCAATGCCTTTGTGCAGGTACTGTTTGCCCTCTTCATCCGCTTTGCGGCCACGCACGGTTAACACGCCACGCTCAACTTCCAGTTCAAGCTCTTTTTCCTCGAAACCCGCAACTGCCACACTGATTTGGTAACGGTTTTCTTCCAGCGCCTCGATGTTATAAGGAGGGTAACCAGTTGAAGTGTCTGCACGCATTGCGGCATCCAGAATGCTGGCCATTCGGTCAAAACCAATGGTGCTGCGGTACAAAGGGGTGAGGTCGATTGTTGCCATGATTCATTCTCCTGAGAAGCAAAAAATCAGTTATTCAAAATGTGCGGAAACTCTCTTGGAGACATTTCCCACATTCCTGATTTATGAACCACCCCTGAAAATTTCAAGTGCTTTCTTTGCAATTTTTTCAGGTCAAAACAGATCGCCGTCTACGTAATACCAATGCCCGTTTTCCTGCACAAAACGGCTGCGCTCATGCAGGCGACTGGCGGGCCCATTGTTGGGTTTGTAACGAGCCACAAACTCTACTTCGGCTTTGTTGCCCAGTGGCCAGTGCCCTTTCACATTCAAGCCCAGCCATTTGCCTTGTGCAAGCTCCTGCTGCAAATCGAGCTGCTTGGGGCGCGTGCTGATGTGCCAGGTTGACAACACATAGTCACTTAAACCCAAGGCGTAGGCACTGTAGCGTGAGCGCATGAGCGCTTCGGCCGTGGGTGCCAACCCAGTGTGAAGATGAAACGGTTGGCAGCAGGCTTGATAAACGCCGTTGCCGCAAGGGCAAGGCTGTATTTTATTTTTTTGGACCATGTGGAACAAAAGCAATGAAACAGGCAGATTTTTCATTTTAGACTGAAGCCAGAGACAGCCAGCCTTAGACCAACAACAATGACCACCAACAATGACAATTAAGCCTACACGAGTGCATGCGTTTAATCATGCCGATGCCTTGGGCCATCACGATGCAGTGGCCCTGGCGGGGCAACTTCAACGCGGCGAAACCAGCGCAACTGCATTGGTTCAAGCCGCGTACCAACGACTTGAATTGGTGAACCCCGAACTGCATGCCACCGCGTGCCTTCAAGAGGAAGCGGCATTGGCGCAAGCCCGTTTTTACGACGACGTAGGCAACTTCAGGGCGTTTCAGGGCATACCGGGCTTTTTGAAAGACAACCTGGATTTGCAAGGCTTACCCACTCGGCACGGTTCAGCCGCCATGCCCGACACGGCGAGAAAGCACACCAGCGCCGTGGCACAGCAGATTATCGACACAGGCGTGGTGCTGCTGGGTAAAACAAAGCTGCCCGAGTTCGGGCTTACAGCCACCACCGAGTACAGCAAAGCCGAGCCAGCACACAACCCATGGAACATTGGGCACAGCACAGGGGGTTCTTCGGGCGGTTCGGCTGCTTTGGTGGCAGCGGGTGTGGTTCCAATTGCCCATGCAAACGACGGCGGTGGCTCAATTCGCATTCCCGCTGCATGTTGCGGGCTGGTGGGTTTGAAACCCAGCCGCGGGCGTTTGGCCATGAATGAAATGGCGAAAAGCCTACCCATCAATATTGTCAGCGACGGGATTGTGTCGCGCAGCGTGCGGGACACTGCGGCGTTTTTCGCCTTGGCTGAAGAGCATTACAAAAACCCGACACTGCCACCACTGGGCCACATCACCACCCCTGGCCGCAAGCGCCTGAAAATTGGCATGTTCACCCAGAAAATTTCTGGCGATGAAACAGATACCGCTTGTGTGGAAGCGGTGCATAAAGCTGCTGCCCTGTGCGAGGAGTTGGGCCACGAAGTGCAGGAAATCAAGGTCCCCATCAGCGCCCAGTTTGCTGACGATTTCTTGCTGTACTGGGGCATGCTGGCCGCATCCATTTCACACTTGGGCAAACTGGCAGTTGATCGGTACATGGACACCGGAAAGCTTGAACCACTCACCCACGGTTTGGCCAAACATTTCACGCGCAACCTGCTGAAATTTCCGTTCGCTTTGCGCAGGCTTTATCAGTTTGAAGCGCAATACGCCACGGCATTTGCCGACCTGGATGTGCTGCTGAGCCCCACACTGGGCCAGCCCGCACCGCCACTAGGTTACCTGGCACTTGATCTGCCTTTTGAGCAGGCACGGGAAAGGCTTGTTAACTTTGCATCATTCACAGCTGCTCAAAACGTGGCAGGGGCGCCAGCCATCAGCCTGCCTATGCACCACACGGCTGAAGGTATCCCCGTCGGGGTACATTTTGCCGCGGCCATGGGGCATGAATTCAGGCTGATTGAGCTTGCCCTTGAAATTGAGCAAGCCCAACCATTCAAGATGCTGGCATGAATTCCAGGTGCGCTTTGTAAACCAGAGAGGCCCGGTCGACCATGGGGCAGTGGCCTGTGTTTTCAAGCATTAAATCGACAATCGCGGGTTGAGCCTGTTTCAACACAGCCAGGCCGCTGGGGTGAACCAACTGGTCTGAATCGCCCCACACCACCATCAACGGCACAGTGGTTTTCTCCACCATCTCGTTCAAACTAACATTGGCATCCGGGTTCACGAATTCCATGAATACCCGGTCGAGCAGTGCCTTGTTCTTGATCGACATACGACCAAAATACTTGCGCATGAAACCAGGCATGGGCGGCGCCTTGCCATTGAAACAAAGATTGACCACCTTCTCGTATTCTTCAAAATTGGTGGGTGCAAGGATAATTTTTCCTTCGTCGGCAAACGCACGCCCAATGGCGGTGTGCTCGGCACCTTTCACCCCAGCGGGGTTTAACAAACAAGCGCTGAGAACCCGGTTTTCAAAGTTGGCGGCCAAGGCACCTGCCAAATAGCCGCCCATGGAGTTGCCCATGACATGGAAATTCTTAACGCCCACCGCATCCAGCCAACGCACCACCCGATCGGCCTGCTCCGCAATATTAAAACGGGCATTGCTAGGGCGGTCAGATTCGCCAAAACCAATCAGGTCTGGAATCCACACGGTGTAATGGCGCATCAGACGCGGGGCCAGTGCCAGCCAGTTTTCTTTGTTGGCGCCAAAGCCGTGCACCAACACCATGTCGGGCCCCTGTCCGCCTTTGAAATACGTGGTGCGCCCGTCTACGGTATTGAGGCTGCTTTTGATCAAGCCCATTTGTTTGCATTTTGAGTCGATCAGTTTGCGGCACAGCCAGTTCATAAACGCATTGCTCATTGTTGTTTCACCTGTCTCGTTGTCTGGTTTCTTCTTACATGCTCAATGGCTGCTCGCTGATCTCGCTTACAGCAATTGGATGGCTTAGTTTTTTTCGCGGTTCATCAACAATACATTCACTGGGATCGATGTCTGTGGGAAGCGTCGAAACCTTCTGAAAAAGATTGCTTGATTTGAATAGGAGGATGTTCAAAATGAAAGCAAATGAACTACTGGAACAAATTCGCGAAGCCAATTTATCTTACCTGCTTCTGGCCAAACAACTCATCAACGAAGACAAAGCCGAGGCCATCATTCGCCTGGGTATTGATGAAAACACAGCCGACCTGCTGGACCAACTGACAACCGCACAGGTTTTGCGCATTGCAGCAAACGACGTGCCCATGTGCAGCATTCGGTTCGAGGACCCTGCCGTGTGGAAACTCCTCTGCGACCACGGAAAAGAACGCGCAATTTCAGGCATGCATGCTGCCATTTTGATGGCTGGCCGCAGCGCCCAAATTGCAGCTTAAGCGCACTTAGAAAACAACCGTGGTTCATGCACCTGCGGGTGCGCTGGAGAACAAACATGTCCAAGATTAAATCTTTGATGGCTGAGGCCGTGCAGATCAAACTTGCTTCTGACTTGATCAAGCTGGACGCCCGCTTGCAGGTTCTTGAAAGCGAGACCCAATTGTCGCGTGAACGCTTGATTCGCCTGTACAAGGAAATCAAGCAAAAATCGCCACCCAAGGGCATGTTGCCCTTCTCCACAGACTGGTTCATGACCTGGCAACCCAATATTCACTGTTCGCTGTTCATGAATTTTTACTCCACTTGCATCAAGCACACCGACCTTGAAGACGGCGAATGCCTGGTCAAGGCCTATAAGCTTTATCGCGAGCAGATCACTGCCTTGGGCCTGCCCGAAGTGTTGTCCCTAACCCGCGCATGGCGCCTCGTGAAGTTTTTTGATGCTGGCATGTTAACCACCACGGCCTGTAAAACCTGCGAAGGGAACTTTGTGGTGCACACCTATGACCTAGTAGGTAACTATGAGTGCGGTTTGTGCAACATGCCTTCACGGGCAGGAAAAACCAAGCAAGACGCAGCCACCCGCTTCTTCAATGAAGAAAGCATGCTCGAAACCGCTTAAAGAATTGAATTGCAGTGCCGTTGTACCAAGCAGTAGCTTGTTTTTGTCTCTCTCCCCTGTCCGTAGTACAAGGACACTTTAAACACCTGTCAGCGATTGTTCACAGGTGTTTTTTTTAAGCCATGAAGCGGGCAAGAATTTGACGGCTTCGGGCGTCCAGCGCAAACATGTCTTCGATGATGAACTGCATGCCATTGGCATGCGTCAGCACCAGCCGGCTACCCCCCAAGCGTCGAATGCTTTCATCTGTGGGCAACTCAAACTTGCAGGGTCCTTTGTCAGTTTCCAGGGTCCAGATGCTTGGTGTGGAGTAGGTGGATACCGAGGTAATTTGAAGCACTGTGGGCCTGAATTCGCGCACCGCCAGGTAGTTTTTCACCACGGCCTGCGAGTCGGCATCCAATTGATCAAGCCGGTCCAGCCAGGCCAATTCTTTGCTGTACTCATCCACAATCGAAATGCTTTCGTCAGGTGCAGAGAACGGAAAGGCCAATACTGGCATCACCTGGTCGGCCACCAATTCATGACCTTTGTACAAGGCCAGCTTGCCCTGTGTTGATTCACGCAATCGCCAGTCAGTCATATTGGGCTTGCTCCTGCTTCAGTTTTTCCTGGGCCTGGTGCAAATGCCAGAAGTGTGATTTCGCCGCCAGCAATTCATCGTGCGGGCCTTCTTCCACCACCTTGCCACGGTCCATCACCACAATGCGGTCGGCTTTGCGCAAGGTTGAAAGCCGATGTGCAATCGCAATAGTGGTTCTTCCCTGCACCAGGTTGTCCAAGGCCTTTTGAATTTCCTTCTCGGTTTGCGAATCGACCGAGCTGGTGGCCTCGTCAAGAATGAGAATTTTAGGATCGATCAACAAGGCACGCGCAATGGAAATTCGCTGGCGCTCACCACCCGACAAGCTTTGTCCACGCTCGCCCACCAGGGAGTCATAACCGTGCTGGAGGCGTAAAATAAACTCGTGAGCATGCGCAAGCCGCGCTGCCGCGATGATTTCTTCACGGGTGGCATCAGGGCGCCCGTAGGCAATGTTTTCAGCAATGGTACCGAAGAACAAATAAGGCTCTTGCAACACCAGGCCGATGTTTCTGCGGTAGCTGGCCATTTCAATCTGACGAATGTCAATGCCATCGGCCAGCACTTCGCCATCACTTACATCGTAAAAACGGCACAACAAATTCACCAACGTTGACTTGCCAGAACCACTGTGGCCCACCAAACCGACCATTTCACCCTGCTTCACCTTCAAGTTCACACCATCAAGCACTTGACGACTTCCGTACCGGAAAGACACATTGCGCAATTCAAGCTCGCCTTTGAGCTGATCAATGTGCACAGGGTTCTCGGCTTCTGGCACTGACGACTTGTAATCGAGAATATCGAAAATCCTTTTCGAGCCCGCTGCCGCTTTTTGGGTGACAGACACAATTCGGCTCATGGAATCAAGCCGCGTATAAAAGCGGCCAATGTAGGCGAGGAAAGCCGTTAACACACCCACCGTGATGTCATTGTTCATGATCATCCAAATACCGGAGGCCCAAATCACCAAGATACCCAGCTCAGTCAGCAGGCTGACCGTGGGCGCAAACAGCGACCAGGTTTTGTTGATGCGGTCATTCACCTCCAGATTGCGGGTGTTGGCCTTCAGAAAGCGATCCGACTCCCTGCGTTCTTGTGCAAAGGCTTTTACAACTCGAATACCCGGAATGGTGTCGGTCAAAATATTCGTAACCTCACCCCAAACGCGGTCAACTTTCTCAAAACCTGTACGCAGCTTTTCGCGAACCAGATGAATCATCCAAGCGATGATTGGCAAAGGCAGCAAAGTCAGCAAAGCCAGCTCGAAATCTATGTTCATGAGAATGATGGCAGTCATCACGATCATGATCACGTCGGTGATGAAATCGAGCGCATGCAGTGAAAGGAACAAATTGATTCGGTCAGTTTCCGCACTCACGCGCGCAATCAAATCGCCTGTGCGTTTCGCGCTGAAATAATCCAGCGACAAACTCATCAAATGATTGAATGTGGTGGTACGCAAATCCGAACCGATACGCTCGGAAACCAAAGCCAAAAGGTAGGTTCTTGCCCAGCTCAAGCCTGCGGCAACCACAGCCGATATCAACAAACCACTGAGATAAAACGTAGCCAGTTCAGTGTTCATGGGTTGGCCGTTCTGGAATGGAATCAGCACTTCGTCCATCAGCGGCATTGAAAGATAAGGCGCCACCAGCGTTGCGGCAGTTGACAGCAATGTCAGAATCAGCCCGGCGAACAAACGCCAGCGATAAGGGTGAGCAAAGCGCCACAGGCGCAACAATGCACGCGAGGAAACTGGTTCTTCGAAACCGGCCTCATCCAATTCTTCATCGGCCAGCAAGCGCGGCACCGGGTGCTGAATTTGGGCAGTGTGTGCTGTGCCCTGCTCGAATTCGCGCACGGCGGTTTCAAGCAACTCGACAAATTCCTCGAGCGCACGGTGCAAACTGAAGCTTGCATAGAAGCGAAACACCTGCCCGGAATCGACTTGAATCAGGACCGTAGAAAGACCGGAATGATCGGACATGGAAATTTTCTCAATACTTGAGAAAGGTGCTTTGAAAACAGGCACCTGTAATTCCTTGTCTACCACAATTAATTCATGGGCGTTAAAGGCTACAAGGCTGCGAGAAAACTCACGCCGAGTATTCATGTCAGCCACAAACACCGCTTGGGTTGGTGAATTTGCGGCCCAAACCTCTGAAAGGCGTTGTACTTCGTTTTCAGACGGTGAAAATCCAACGATTTTCAATGAGATTACTCCCTCAGTTCGCGAATTCGCTGATGTTACACCACTATTTCCAGCGACACGGAGTTAACATTGATCGAAAATCCAATCCTCGAAAACAAACCTGCCGACACTCAGCTTATGACGCAAAAACGCCTTGTAATACTCCGAACCATGTGGCTTGACGGCCCGAATATCTGGACCTATCGAAGTTGCATTGAAGCGTTGGTGGATATTCAAGAACTGGAACAATTTCCTTCCAACCTGTTGCCAGGATTTTACGAGCGATTAACGGCTTTGTTACCCGGTTTGGTTGACCATCGCTGTGGAATTGGTGAACCGGGAGGATTCCTCTTGCGGGTTCGCGAAGGCACCTACGCAGCCCACATGCTCGAACACATCGTGATTGAACTGCATACGCAGGCTGGCCTTGAAGTGGGGTTTGGTAAAGCCCGGATGACCAGCAAGGAAGGCGTGTACAAAATGGTGTTTCGCACCCCCGACCCGGTCGTGGGCATGGCTTGCCTGGAGGCGGGTGTGCGTTTGCTGCACGCTGCAATCGAGGGTGCGGAGTACGATCTACAGGCCGAGCTGAAAGTGATCAAGCACCACTGCGACATGCATGGCTTGGGGCCCAGCACACAACATATTCTGGATGCAGCTTACGAGCGTCGCATTCCGATTGTTCGCCTGAACGACGGCAATCTGGTTCAACTGGGCCACGGCAACAAGCAGCAGCGAATCTGGACTGCCGAAACATCCAAAACTTCAGCCATTGCCGAAGGCATTGCCGCCGACAAAGACCTGTGCAAGGAACTGTTGGCGCAATGTGGCGTACCCGTTCCTGAGGGGGAAATGGCCAAGAGCCCCGAGCACGCTTGGGAAATTGCACAGGATATTGGCGTGCCCGTGGTTGTGAAGCCAGTCGATGGCAACTGGGGGCGCGGCGTTTCACTTGAGCTGACCAAAGAAGAAGATGTAAAAACTGCATGGCCACTTGCGGACAAAGAAAGTTACACCGGCGTTATTGTTGAAAAATTCATTCGCGGAACCGAACACCGTGTTCTTGTCGTGAACTACCAAGTGGCTGCCGTATCGCGTGGTGAATTGGTTCATGTGGTGGGCGATGGAAAGTCGACCCTGCAAGAACTTTGCAATCAGCAAATCAACACCGACCCGCGCCGTGGTGAATCTGAAATTTTCCCTTTACGTCCGGTCAATGTGGAAAAAAACCCGGCTGTATTTCTTGAAGTACAACGTCAGGGATACACAGCAAGCTCTGTAATAGGCGATGGCGTGAAAGTGTTGATCGAGCGCAACAGCAACGCATCCGAAGATGTCACTGATTTGATTCACCCCGAAATTGCACGCCTTTGCTGTATGGCTGCCCGTGTGGTGGGCCTGGATGTGGCGGGCATCGACCTGGTATGCGAGCACATTGACCAATCGCCCAAGGGGCAATCGCTGGCGGTGGTTGAAGTCAATGCTGGACCCGGCTTGCTTATGCACATCAAGCCGGCGAAAGGCCAGGCCCGCAACGTGGGCAAACCGATCATCGAATCGCTGTTCCCAGGTGACGCCAACGGCCGGATTCCTACCATTTCTTACTCGGGCGGCCTTGAAATAGAAGGTTTTGGCCCTGAACTCACAGAAATTCTTGAAGACCAGGGACACAAAGTGGGCCTGGCCTGCGACCAAGGCCTGCTCATGAATGGCCGCACCATCAACAAAGCCCCTTCAGCGAACTGGCAATCGGGCCGCAACTGCCTGATCAACAAAAACCTGGACACCTTGGTGATGCAGGTTAAGGCCAGCACCATTTTGTCGGAAGGCCTGCCTTACGACCGTGCCAGCTTGGCAGTCATCACCAGTCTCGGTGCTATGGATGGGCTGGATGAATGGGATATTCTGACCAAGGAGCAACACTTCAATGTGATGCGCACGGTTGTAGACCTTGTACTGGGCAGCGGCCACGCGGTTGTAAACGCAGACGAAGTCAGCTTGCTGCCATTGAAAGACCTGTGCGATGGAAAGGTGATCTGGATCAGCAGCACCGCAGACAACCCCATTGTTGCGGAACATGTGAAAAACGGAGGCATGGCTGTGGTGTACCAAGGTGAAAGCATTCACTTCATGGGTAGCCGGGCCGAGGCAGAGCAACGCAGCCCGATTCCGCTGAAACAGCCCCCAGTGAGCCTTACAAAAACACTGGCACTTGCAGCCGCTGGTTGGGCAATGGATGTGCCACACCACCTGCTGCGCGCCGATCTTCGGCAGCGCTATTAAACCCAATGCTGATGCACTCAACAGGTTGATGAATTATGAAAATTGAACGCATTCGCGCCCTGCGCGGCCCCAATTTGTGGAGCAAAAACACCAGCATGGAAGCTTTGGTGTTTTGCGAGGAAAATGAGCGCCTTTACGACCGCTTTGCCAACATAGAAATGCGTGTTCGCAGCGCCCTGCCCGGCATCGGTTCGCTACGGGCCACCGGGTTCGAGCAAAGCAACATTGCTTTGGCGCATATATTAAGCCGCGCAGCTTTGCGTTTTCAGGTTGATGCAGGGTCACAAGTTACCTTCGCCCATGTGGCCGACAACATCACCACCGGCTACTTCCGGGTGGTGGTGCAGTACGAAGAAGAAGATTTGGCCCGTGCGGCATTTGAAGAAGCGCACCAACTTATTCTGGCTGCGCTGGCAGGCGACGATTTCGATGCCAATTCAGCGATTGAACGCCTAAAAGAAATTTATGAAGACTACAAACTTGGGCCAAGCACTGGTTCTATTGTGAACGCAGCCCTGCGCCGCGGCATTCCCATTCGCCGCCTTACTCAGGGCAGCCTTGTGCAACTGGGCTGGGGTTCAAAAGCGCGCCGAATTCAGGCTGCAGAAACCGATACAACCTGCGCCATTTCTGAAGAAATAGCCCAGGACAAAGACCTGACTAAAACCATTTTGTCCGCAGCCGGAATTCCCACACCCCGCGGCAAACTGGTGAAAACATTTGAAGAAGCCCTGGAAGCCTTTCGTGAACTAACAAAGGCCACCAACAAAGGTGTTGTGATCAAACCCAGCGACGGAAATCAAGGCAAAGGCGTAACTGTCAATATTGTGGACGAAGAGCACTTGCGGGTTGCCTTTGACGCTGCAAAAAAATACGGCAGTGGCGTGCCCATCGTCGAGGAGTTCATTCCCGGCCACGATTATCGCTTCCTGGTGGTGGGCGACAAACTGGTGGCGGCCGCACGCCGCGAACCTCCTTCTGTGGTTGGGGACGGCGTGCACACCATTGCCCAGTTGGTCGAAATTGAAAACCGCAACCCCTTGCGTGGCGAGGGTCACGGCAGTGCATTGAGCAAACTTCGCCTGGATGAAATTGCCATTGCACGAATCAAGAAACAGGGCTTTACAGCTGAATCGGTGCCTGAACAAGGCGTGCGGGTAGTACTTCGCAACAACGCAAACCTGAGCACCGGCGGCAGCGCCACCGATGTGACCGACAACGTTCACCCTGCCATGGCAGAAATGGTGATTCAGGCCGCACAGCAAATTGGTATTGAGGTTTGCGGTGTCGACGTGGTGTGTGAGCGCGTAGACGAATCACTTGAATCGCAAGGTGGCGGCATTGTTGAATTGAACGCTGCACCGGGCTTGCGAATGCACTTGGAGCCATCGATTGGCAAGGGGCGCGATGTGGGCGCAGCCGTGATCGACCTGATGTTCAAGAAAGATGAAAACGGCCGCATTCCAGTGGTAGCAGTCACAGGCACCAACGGCAAAACCACCACGGTTCGCCTGATCGAGCAAATTCTTCGTTACCACAATTTGCGCGTTGGCTTTACCGGCACTGAAGGCGTGGTGGTGAATGGGCACCTGATCGACACAGGCGACTGCAGTGGGCCGAAAAGCGCACACAAGGTGCTGGTGCACCCCGAGGCCGACGCTGCCGTACTTGAATGTGCGCGTGGTGGCATGCTGCGTGAGGGCTTGGGCTTTGACATGTGCGATGTGGGGATTGTCACCAATATTGGCGAGGGCGACCACCTGGGCCTGAACTTCATTGACAGCGTTGAAGACCTGGCCTTGCTAAAAAGCGTGCTGGTTCAAAACGTGGCCCCCAACGGTTTGGCCGTGCTGAATGCAGATGACCGGCATGCCGCCAACATGGCCAAGCTGACCCCAGGACGCGTGCTGTTTTTCACCAGCAACCCAGACAACCCGATTGTGGCCGCGCACAAAGCCAAAGGTCGCCCTGTGATTATTCACGATGGCCGCGTTATCAACATCAGCTACGACGACATGGAAAAAACCATTGACCTGATGGATGTACCGCTAACCAACAATGGCTTGTTTACCTTTCAAGTGCAAAACGTGATGTGTGCTGTGGCCGCCGCCTTGGGCCTGAACGTGCCATTCAACACCATTCGTGCAGCACTGGGCAGCTTTCAGTCTACCCCCGACACAGTGCCCGGCCGCTTTAACTTCTTCAAGCACAAAGGGGGCTCTGTGATTGCCGATTACGGCCACAACCCCGATGCAGTGTCGACACTGGTCAACACGCTTAAAAACATACCGGCCGTTCGGCGCACCGTGGTGATCAGCGCCGCAGGCGATCGCCGCGATCAGGACATCACCGAGCAAGGTCGTTTGGTGGGTGGGTTTTTTGATCACATTATTTTGTATGAAGACGCCTGCCAGCGTGGCCGCCCAGATGGTGAAACGCTGGCACTGCTTCAACAGGGCATAGCACTTGCCTCCGGCAACAAAAAACCGTCTGTTGTTGAGGTACGTGGCGAATTCAAGGCCATTCAAATGGCGCTGGACGAAACAGGCCCAGACCACTTGGTGTTGGTCTTGATCGACCAGGTCAATGAAGCATTGCAATACCTGCAGGAAAACACCACAGGCGAGCCCGCACGGGTATCTGCTTAAAGGCCAAGCCGCTTGAGCATGCGGTGAAAGTTACCGGAATCGAGCCCAAGCTGCCGTGCAGCTGCGGCTCGATTTCCATCCGTGTTATCCAGCACCTGCTGTACCAAGGCCCTGGAAAAAGCATCCACAGCATCCCGGTAAGGCATACCTTCTGTCGGGGTGACCATTCCCGCATTCGGAATTGTTGCAAGGCCTTGGGCAGTCAGGGCATGTGTGTGCCCTGCTTCACTCACAAGGTCCAAGTGCTCTAGTCCTACAGTCACCATGGGGCCTGATTCATCCCGACGCGCTTTCAATGCGGCTCGCCCCAAAGTGTGTTCCAATTCCCGCACATTGCCCGGCCAGCTGTAGCGCTTCAGGGCAGCCTCGCACCCCCGCCCCAAGCGAAGGTTTCGCAAGCCCAAACGGCTGCGGTTCTGCTCCAGAAAATAGCCAGCCAGCAACACCACATCGTCTCCGCGTTCGCGAAGTGGCGGAATGTGCAAAGGGTAGGCACACAAACGGTGATACAAATCAGCCCTGAACCGCCCTGCTTTCACTTCAACCGACAAATCGCGATTGCTGGCTGCCACAATACGCACATCTACGCGATGCTCCCTGTCACTGCCCACGCGTTGCACCTGTCCGCTTTGTAAAACCCGCAACAGCTTGGCCTGTGCCGATGCGCTCAGTTCTCCCACTTCATCCAGAAACAAAGTACCACCGTCGGCCAATTCAAACTTGCCTTGGCGATCGCGCTCTGCACCAGAAAATGCGCCTTTAACGTGGCCAAACAATTCGCTTTCAATCAATTGATCTGGCAGTGCCGCGCAATTAATCACCACCAAGGGTAAACTGGCCCGGCTGGACATGGCGTGCAAAGCTTGGGCCACCAATTCTTTGCCCACACCAGTTTCTCCGTGAATCAGAACCGCCAGTTGACTGTTGGCAACAGTCAAAATTTCATGTTTCAGTTCACGAATGGGCATGCTGTCCCCGATCATTTCACGGCGAGACAGCTGAACACCTTCCAGAGCATTCAAACCATTGCCCTCACCCTGCCCCAGCGACAAAGAGTTCGAATGTCGCTCAGTTTTTTCAGTCAGTTCAGCCACATGCACAACCGCCTCGCCCAAACGTGCAAACATGGCCATGGCGCGTTCAACTTTCACATCAAAAACACCGGCCTTCAATGAGTCCAACGTAATGGCACCCCACAATTTGCCATTCACATGCAGGGCGCAACCCATACAGTCGTGCACATTCAAATCCCCGGCGTGCACGCCTTCAAGCAATCCATCATACGGGTCGGGCAAAGTGGACTTGTTCGGGAAATGCGTCACCCCCCGATAAGTCACAATCGCATTCAAACGTGGATGCTCATTCAATTCAAAGCGGCGCCCAAGGCTGTCGGGAGTCAAACCACGAACAGCCAGTGGCCTCAAGGCCGAGCCTTCCTTTCTCAGCAAGGCACATGCGTTGCCGGGCAATGCTGCAGCCAGGGAATTGACATAGCGCATATAGCGGGTTGATGGATCAAGGTCTGCGCCCAGGTCTTCAATCACTGCCAACACAAAACTGGACATTTCCACGGTTTGATACCTTAATTGTTAATTTAACAACCATTGTTTTAATCACAATATCAAATCGCTGTTGATTAAACAATGATTTGAAATATTTAACAAAATCATATTTCTTATTACCTATTATTTTCAATAACTTATTAACAGACAATGGGTTGGCATGCATCTTGATAGTGTTTGTCACTGAGAATCATGAGTCAGTTTACAATCGAACAGAAAGGAAACACAGCATGTCAGTCAGCACAGAACAGAAACAGTGGATCAAGGCAACCATTCCCGCACTTGAACAGGGTGGCGAGGCATTGACCACGCACTTCTACAAACTGATGTTCAGTAAATACCCTGTTACTGCCACCTTTTTTAATCCCGCACACCAGCAAAAGGGCACTCAACCCCGCGCCCTGGCCAATGCAGTTCTGGCCTACGCCAAACACATCGACAACCCTGCCGTGTTGATGAACGCGGTTACCCTCATCGTCAACAAGCACGTAGCCCTGGGTGTCAAGGCCGAGCACTACCCGATTGTGGGCGAATGCCTGCTGCAAGCGATGAAGGAAGCATTGGGCGCCGCGGCCACACCTGAAATTATCGACGCCTGGGCGGCGGCTTATGGCCAGCTCGCCGATATTTTGATCAACGCCGAAGCAAATCTGTATGCCAAACAAGCCATGTCCACCGGAGGGTGGGAGGGGCAACGTGCTTTCACAATTGCCGAAAAAGAGCAAGAAAGCGAACTGGTCACTTCTTTTTATCTGAAACCTTTGGATGGCAAAGAGATCATGGCTTTCAAGCCGGGGCAATACATCACCCTGCACCTGAACGTGAATGGCACAACGGTCATGCGCAACTATTCCCTGTCAGACGCACCCAACGGGCAACACTATCGAATCTCGGTCAAGCGTGAAGAAGGCGGCGTGGTCTCCAACCATTTGCACAAGCACCTGGCCGTGGGCGACACAGTACAACTAAGCCCACCCTGCGGTGAGTTTGTACTCGATGACAGCAAAGACCCCTTGGTGCTAATTACTGCTGGTGTTGGGCTGACCCCCGCCATCGCCATGCTGAAAGCAGCCGCAGGCCAACGCGAGATACGATTTATTCATGCCTGCAAGAATGCAGCGCAACACTCTTTCAAGAACTTGACCGAGCAATTAAGTACCCAGCACAGCAACATCACTGCCGAGTACATTTATGAAAATCAGGATGGTTTACTCAACCCCCAAACCATTGCGAAAAACCTGCCCAACAATGCACAGGTTTACTTTTTGGGCCCAGTTGGCTTTATGGGCGCAGTGAAGAACATGCTGGGCAAGCTGGGCGTACCTGCCGAGCGTCAGCATTTTGAGTTTTTTGGGCCTGCACAAGCCATTTAAAGCCATTCAACAATCAGACTGACAAGCCTTTGGCATGGCCCGAGGCTTGTTTCTGCACAAACTCAAGCAACTCATCAATTTGAAACGATTTGTCAAAAAAGGCCTTCGCGCCCAAGCTTAAACAACGGTGTCGAATTATCAAATTTGAATAGTTGGAAAAAACCACAACGCCAATTCGTCTGTTGTTCCCATCCAGGCTGTCGTGCAGGTTTTTCAGCACACCCAAGCCAGTACCAGACCGCAATTCCAGGTCCACAATTGCCAAATCGGTGTGATCATCCCTCATCACCGCCAAGGCATCGTTTTCAGACTCCACACTGGCAATCACCTCAACACTGGGAATTTCGCTCAACATGGCCTGTAGCATCGCCTGCAATTCAATGGAGTCTTCCACCAGCAACACACGCAAAGGCAATGAATTTGTACAATTCTGTTTCATGGGCAGACACCTGCAACGCCCCGCCAGCACGAGGGCCAGCAGGGCACTGGGTTAAAGTCGGCTCAATCTGAGCTTATGACTTGGGCTTCAATTCAATCTTGTTGGAAACGGCTTTCACGCCTTCCACCTGCTTGGCCAACACCTCGGCACGCTCAACCTCTGTTTCAGTTCTGGCCTCGCCCGACAGCACCACTACACCTTGCTTGGTTTCCACATTCACACGCAAGGCGCTCACGGTTTCGTCCTCTGCATGTTTGGCCTTCACCTTGGTGGTAATGGTGGCGTCATCCACATACTGTCCCACTGCTTTCATGGGTTCCTTCCCCTGCTCGGCTGCGTACACAGGGCTCAACGCAGACAACGCAACACCAGAGGCGATCAAGGTTTGAGTGATCAATTTTTTCATGGTTGTACTCCTTCAAGGTTATTGAACTGACTACTGACAAGAAATCGAGATCAAAGGTATGTATTGATCAAGCTTCATGCGTTCAATACTACGGAGTGTCCAAACGTTGATCTGTCCGACAAAGACGATTCGCTTGTAGGACCAGTCTGGCCTACCCACCTGATAACAACACAAGGAATATTCAAATGATTCGACTGGCCATTGTTGATGACCATGCAATTGTGCGTGCAGGATTTCGGGAAATGCTCAATGAAGAACTGGGCATGTCCATTCAGTTTGAAGCCGGCACCGCAGAAGAAGCTCAAAACCTGCTGCGTCAACACAACTGTGATGTGTTGATGCTTGACCTGTCCTTGCCCGACCAAAATGGTATCGACCTGCTGCGGGCAGTCAAACAACGCCATGAAGAAACACAGGTGTTGATCATCAGCAGCTTTTCAGAAGAACGCTACGCCTTGTCCATGATTCGTAGTGGGGCGAGTGGCTACTTGTGTAAAGACTGCGACCGCAGCGATCTGATCAATGCGATCCACACAGTGGCGCAGGGTCGGCGCTATATTTCCGCCAACACAGCTGAACTATTGGCCCGTGAAATGGCTGGCGAAAGTGACAAGCCAGCGTATCAGGAACTGTCTGAACGAGAAATGCAGGTTTTCATGCGCCTGGTGAGGGGAGAAAGTGTGTCTACAATTGCACAGGCACTGCACCTGAGCGTAAAAACAATCAGTACTTATCGATCAAGGCTACTTGAAAAACTGGGCGTGAACAGCAATGCCGAGCTGGCCACCTATGCGCACCAACACTGCTTGGTGCTTGATTAAGCAAGCCAAGGTTGTTTAAATGGGCATGTGCACTTCAATGCGTGTGCCTTGGCCCATGCATGAAGCAAGTACCAGCCGTGCATTGAACATTTGGGCGCGGTGTTTCATGCCCGCAATACCATGGCCATGTAACTCGATGTTCTCGGTGTTAAAACCAATGCCGTTGTCACGCACACTAAGAACTACCATTCCCGGCTGTTCAATCAAGCTCAACTCAACCTTGCTGGCTTTGGCGTATTTCCGGACATTGGTCAACGATTCCTGCGCCACACGAAACAAAGCCAGCGATTGCTCTGGCGACAAGTTCACGGAATGCTCAGAAAAATGCATCTCCACTGGCATGTCAATTTCAAACTGCTGCCCCAATGAGCGAAGCGCTTCAACAAGACCGAGACCCTTGAGCAAAGGGGGCTGAAGGTCATCGACCAAACGGCGCGTCAGTGAAATGGTGCTTCCAATATTTTCAATCAAACGCAGCATCCGCTCTTGAATACTGTCGTCCACGTGTGCACCCAAAGATCGTCGCAACCAGCTGGCGTCCATTTTCGCAGCGGTCAACGCCGACCCCATTTCATCATGCAACTCGCGGGCAATGTGCTGGCGCTCCGCTTCCTGCGCAGTGGTCAGGTTAGTGGCCAAATTGCTTAATTCAACGGTGCGCACCTGTACCTTGGCCTCAAGGCGACTGTTTTCCGTTTTCAACAACTCCTGAATTCTGGCGCGCAAGGCCACCTGCCTTTGTTGCACCACAAACAGGCTTAGGATCAGCAAAAGCGAGGCAGCACCCAGCGCATACCCCACATACTGAATTTTCCCGGCGCGCGCCAAATACATGTTTTCAAGATCCTGATGCGCCTTCTCCCTTCGCGCTTTTAGTATCGCAAGGCGAACCCGAATCTCGTCCATCAGTTGCTTGCCAAGCTCACCGTGCTCTTCTGACACAGCCACAGGTGCCTTGCCCTGGCTCAACATATCACCAAGGTACTGAAACTTCGCATCCACCAAACGCTTCAAGTCCTGCAAATCGGCATGGTCATCCGAGCCTGGCGGAATATCGAAGTTCATAGAGGCCATGAGTGGCTCCAACCGCGCCGCAGCACTGCGGTACGGCTCAAGATAGATATCGTTGCGCATCAACAAAAAAGACAATGCGCTGGCTTGTGCATCCACCAGCAATACCCACAATTGGTCCAGACGATCTATGCGCTTTTGATTGATGTCCGACAGGGCCACCACCTCGGCATTCATTCGGGAATGGGTATAAGTGATACCCAACAAGGCAAGCACCATCACGCAGCCAAACGCCAAAAGCCAGTAGGGACGAATTTGACGTTTGACGGATGACGGCATGGTGCTAAGGTTTGGACTTAATCAAGTTAAAAACGAACGTGACCACTGCAAGCACGATGAAAATGAAAAACAAGACCTTGGCAATTTCCACTGCGCCCGCAGCAATACCGCCAAAACCAAACAGGGCTGCAACCAATGCAATGACAAAAAACACAACAGCGTAGTGCAACATAGTCAACTCCTCGGGTTAACAAACGGTTGACGCCTACTGTAAAAGCCATTTGCGAGAAAGTAGGTCGGCCTTCTCTGAACATGGTGTAAGTGACATCCTACAAACCACAAAAAAGCCCGCTTAATCATCGGTTTGCGGGTGGAGAGATCAGTTAAATTCAATTTAAATCATTACGTAACAAAATCACCGTGATTCTTGTCATTGCAAACCCCAAAGCCGGGTATCTCAAAACACGCAACTCAAGTGGCAGTCTTGCGGAAATTCACCGCATCTTGGGCAATGCCGGGCATGTGGCATTAACTCAAAATGCCGCAGAACTGGAGCAGGCGCTTTTGTCCTACAAAGACGCCCCACCCTCGGTCATTGTCCCCTTTGGTGGCGACGGCACTGTTTCAGCAGTACTGGGCGCTGCTGCCAAGGTGTGGGGAGACCATGCAATACCAGCTATTTTCCCCTTGCATGCGGGCACCATGAACATGATTGCCTGGGACGTGTACCCAAAAACAGCACCTCTCAAAGCCCTGCGGTGGTTGGTTGAGCACCAGGCCGACACGCACCTGCACAGCTCGCCGCGTTACCCAATTAAAACCTCAAGTGCACAATATGGCTTTGTGTTTGGTTTTGGCGTCACCGTGAACTTCATGCATGCTTACTACAGCATGGGCAGTGGTCCAATTGCGGCTACAAAACTGTTGGCCAAAATAGCGTGGGGAATCATTCGACGCAGTCCGTTCGTAGAAAACCTGTTCTCTACGGTCAAAGGGCAGCAAGCTCGCGACAATACCACACCACAAAGGTTTGCATGGCAGGCCTGCCTGGCGCTCAGTATTCAGTGCTTGCCATTGCGGTTTCGTGTTTCTACCAGTGGCGGTAACAAAGCCAAACAAGACATGTGTCTGATTGCCGGTGTACCGAACAAACTGCCTCTGGTGCTAAATTTGATCAGAATTTGGTTCGGTGCCATGCCGCGTAGCATTGGCGTGGAACGAAGTACCGTAGCCAAAATTGAATTTCAATTTGATTCGCCCACAGCCTGGCAGCTGGATGGCGATGTGCACGCGCCATTGTCTTCGATTCAAATCAGCAGCGCCCCGGCAGTGCAGTTTGTGGCGATGGAATAAAAAAAGGGATCCCAAGCGGGATCCCTTTTCCATTCTGGCGGAGACGAGAAGATTCGAACTTCCGATACCCTTTTGGGGTATGCTCCCTTAGCAGGGGAGTGCCTTCGACCACTCGGCCACGTCTCCAGAAGGCCGAATTATACACGGTTTCGGCCAAAATGTTGAATGCTGGCGCAAATCGCTTTCACGCAAATTGCACCGCATTCCCATCACTCAAAACTCAGCCCAAACTCCAGTTCAAGCTGCTTCTTTTTCCAGACCAAAGGCTTTGTGCAGGGCACGAACTGCCAATTCCATGTACTTGTCGTCAATCAACACCGACACCTTGATTTCAGATGTAGAAATCATCTGAATGTTGATGCCCTCTTCCGACAAGGTTTTGAACATCAGGCTGGCCACGCCCACATGTGAACGCATGCCGATGCCCACAATCGATACCTTGCACACGTTGGTATCGCCCGCCACTTCACGTGCACCCACGCTACCCTGAATCTTGTTTTTCAACAAATCCATGGTTTTGTTGAATTCGTTGCGGTGTACGGTGAAAGTGAAATCGGTGGTGCCATCCGAACCCTGGTTCTGAATAATCATGTCCACGTCAATATTTGCCTCAGCAACCTGACCCAAAATTTGGTAGGCCACACCGGGCTTGTCAGGCACACCACGAATGGTCACTTTTGCTTCATCACGGTTGAAAGCGATACCGGAAACAACAGCCTGTTCCATATGTTCATCTTCCTCAAAAGTAATCAGCGTGCCGGACACTTTTTCTTCGTCCAGCGACATCATTGGGTCGGTCAAGCTAGAAAGCACACGAGTGGGCACACGGTACTTGCCTGCAAATTCAACGGAGCGGATTTGCAGAACCTTTGAGCCCAAAGAGGCCATTTCCAGCATTTCTTCAAAACTCACAACGCGCATGCGGCGTGCCTCGGGCACCACGCGGGGGTCGGTGGTGTACACCCCATCCACATCGGTGTAAATAAGGCACTCAGCCGCACCCATGGCGGCAGCAATGGCCACCGCAGAGGTATCGGAACCACCACGACCCAGCGTGGTTTGGTTACCCGCCTCATCAATGCCCTGGAAACCGGTGATGATCACCACCTTGCCAGCATTCAATTCGGCTTTCACTCGAGTGTCGTCAATCGACTCAATGCGTGCTTTGGTGTGGCTGCTGTCGGTTTTTATAGGTACTTGCCAGCCAGAGAAACTGATTGCATCCAGGCCTTCAGCCTTCAAAGCCATGGCCAACAAGGCAACAGATGCCTGCTCACCTGTGCAACACAGCATATCGAGTTCTCGGGGATCAGGCTCAGCCTGAATTTCCTTGGCCAGGCCAATTAGACGGTTGGTTTCGCCAGACATGGCCGATGGCACCACCACCATTTGAAAGCCCGCGCGATGCCATTTGGCGACACGCTTGGCTACATTCTTGATACGTTCTGTGGACCCCATGGAGGTGCCACCGTATTTATGTACTATCAGTGACATAGTCAGATCGCCCTGCACAAATAAAAAGCGCGAACCATTTCGCGCTTTTAAATCAATCAGTTGAACATTTTACCCCAAGCGCTGACTTAAAACTGACAAAAGCATGAATTCCGCTTGGTCAAAAGTCAGCGATTGTGAACCCCCGCTTACTGGTTCGCCGAATACCCTAGATTCATTTGCAAGCCACCCGATTCCAATACCTCTGGGTGCTTGCGCATGTATTCCAGGCGATCCAGGTATTCAGTGGTGACATCACCGGTAATGTACGAACCATCAAAACAGCTGGCATCGAAAGTTTGAATTTTTGGATTCAAGTCACGCACAGCGCGTTTCATGTCCGCAATGTCTTGATAAAACAGAGCATCTGCACCAATTTCAGCGCAAATTTCGTCGTCAGTGCGACCTGAAGCGATCAACTCATCGCGCGTGGGCATGTCAATACCATACACGTTCGGAAAACGCACGGGAGGCGCAGCCGAGGCAAAAATTACCTTCTTGGCACCCGCTTCACGAGCCATTTGTACAATTTCCCGGCTTGTGGTGCCGCGCACAATCGAGTCGTCTACCAACAGCACTGTTTTGCCTTTGAATTCAACAGAAATGGCATTGAGCTTTTGACGAACGCTTTTTTTGCGAACAGCTTGCCCGGGCATGATGAAAGTGCGGCCAATGTAACGGTTCTTGATAAAACCCTCGCGGTAAGGCACACCCAACTGGTTCGCCAGTTCCAGCGCAGCCGGGCGGCTGGAGTCGGGAATGGGCATAACCACATCAATTTCACCGGCAGGCATGCCCTTGCGAATTTGGTCAGCCAGGTATTCACCCATTTTCACACGGGCTTCATACACACTAATGCCATCCATCACGGAGTCGGGGCGAGCCAAATAGACGTACTCGAAAATACAAGGGTTCAGCGACGATTTCTCCGCACATTGCTGGGCATGAAGCTTACCGTCGAGATCGACAAACACGGCCTCGCCCGGATCAATGTCGCGCACAAACTCAAAACCCATGCCCACCAAAGCCACCGATTCTGATGCAAACATGTACTCGGTACCCTGCTCCGTTTCAGCCTTGCCCAAAGCCAAGGGGCGAATGCCAAACGGATCGCGGAATGCCAACAAACCATAGCCTGCAATTTGAGCCACGCAGGCATACGCACCGCGCGCACGGGCATGCACACCCGCTACCGCGCGGAAAATGGTGACCGGGTCAAGCGAATAGCCTGAGGCATTGGATTGCAGCTCGTGGGCCAACACGTTGAGCAACACCTCGGAATCTGAATTGGTGTTGATGTGGCGGCGATCATTCTTGAACAATTCAGCCTTCAAACGCTCGCTATTCGTGAGGTTGCCGTTGTGGGCCAACACCAAGCCATAAGGGGCATTGACATAGAAAGGTTGCGCTTCATCTGAACTGGCGGCCGAACCAGCTGTGGGGTAACGCACATGGCCAATGCCCATATTGCCGGGCAATGAACGCATATTGCGTGTGCGAAACACGTCGCGTACCAGCCCATTGCCTTTGGACATGGAAAACGAATTGCTGTGCGCAGTGGCAATACCTGCAGCATCCTGGCCACGGTGTTGCAACAACAGCAAGCTGTCGTAAAGAATTTGATTAACAGGAGAAAAACCGGCAATACCGACAATCCCGCACATTGAAAGCTCCTAGTAGCGCACCCACTTGGCCACACTTTCGGGCAAATGCGGTTTGATTTCTCTCATCGCATCCACTGCCAAAGGGGACAACATGGCATTTCGCCAAAATGGCTGTTCCGGAAGCGAGGTGAAGCCTGCCCCAGTAACCAGCACCAACACAATAAATAAACCACGCGCGAAGCCGAACGTGGCACCCAGGCCACGGTCCGCAAAACCCAAACCCGCTGCAGCAACAATTTTGCCCAACAGAGAAATCAGAATGGCACCCACCAACATGGTTGCAAAAAACGCAGCGGCACAACCAATCAGTGCTTTCATGGGCGGACTCAGCGATTCAGCCCAATCCATGTAAACAGCCAGATCTGCGCCATAGCGATTTGCCACCCAGAAGGCCAACACCCAGTTGGCCAAAGAAAGCACTTCTTTGACCATGCCCCGGAACAAACCCAGAATGACCGACAGCACCACCACCGCAATAACGATGTAATCAAATATCGTCACTGCACTACTCTCCCTGAGGAGTAACCAGCAGCGGCCAACTTGGCTTTGGTTTCATCGGCTTTGGTCTGACCTGAAATTGGCCCCACCCTGACCCGGTATACCGTGCCATTGCCAGTGCTTGTGGACTCTACCTTCGCCGGGAAACCCTTGCCACTCAATTCTTTGCTCAGTGCATCTGCGCGAGCCTTGTCGCTGACAGCAGCAACCTGCACCCAATACACCTCAGCCTTGGCAAATGCCGCAATTGGGTCTTCAACCTTGGGTTCAGCCTTGGGTTCAACTTTAGGTTCCGGCTTGGGCTCAACCTTGTTTGCTGGCTTAGTTTCCAGCTTAGTTTCGAGCTTGGGCTTAGGCTCAGGCGCCGGTTCAGAAACAATAGGGGGCGGTTCTACGGCAGGCGCAACTGGTGCAATTGCCACGGCCTGTTCTTGGGTCGACTGCGGTGCCTCAATCTTTGCTTGCTCGGGAACTTTGGCAGCCTGGGCTGGAATTTCTGCAGATGGACGATCAGGTACCACCAACTCCACGTCGCTGCTGGTTTGGGATGGTTCATTTTCAACCAAAGCGGGAACGATGATGATGGCTGCCAGAAAAAGCGCAATGGAGCCCACCAACCGCCTTCTGGACCTGCGTTTCAACTCATCAACCGGATCGTTGTTGACTTTGTTCCTGGCAGTAGAACGCGAATTTGAACTCACCTGCACTCCTGAAAAAATTAACCGGGACGTTTTCGAAGCGCTTCTTTGGCTTGCATGGCCTGCGCCACAACCAGGAAGGATCCAAAAACCAGAATTCTATCATTGGGTGGCACCGCAGAAGTGACCACCGCATACGCTTGACCCACACTCTCGTAGCTCTGCACGCTTTTTTCTGGGGGCTGCTTTGCAATACCCCCTTTGGCCAGTGCCTGTGAATTACCAACCCAGTCAAAAGCCCCTGCGTCCACACCGGCCAGTTCAAGTTGTTGCTTCAACTGCGCTGTGCTGCGCCCCCTGTCACCTTCAAGCGGCACCAGGTGCCAATGGTCTACCCTGTCTTTCAAGGCCTTGACCACCTCAACAGCATCTTTATCGGCCAGCATCCCGAAAATACAATGGGTGTATGGAAAAAAACCCATGTTGTCGAGGCTTTCACGCAAATGCGCGGCAGCGTGGGGATTGTGTCCAACGTCCAGAACCACCGTGGGTTGACCCGGCAGCACCTGAAA
>Ga0172372_10000405_pt1 | contig 66269 bp, 57 predicted proteins | sample LakKiv5m_2_FD_114544 | JGI IMG/M metagenome (GOLD analysis project Ga0172372, IMG submission 114544) | Freshwater microbial communities from Kabuno Bay, South-Kivu, Congo - kab_092012_9.5m | ecosystem: Environmental > Aquatic > Freshwater > Lake | place: Democratic Republic of the Congo...
ATGAGGATAAAATGTTATCTGACGCTTCAGTTTCCCCAGTTGATTTATACAGAGAAAAGATAGCTCCTTATAAAGGTGAACTGGAACTTTGGTACATTGAAAATCAATCTTTTTATGTTGATTGTATGATTTTATTGCTAACAGGCTTTGCTATTATGGCCCCTGATCATCAGCTTATTTATAAAATATTTCCTTCTCTTCCTGTTAAACCGTTTTAAAGATTTAATTGAATGCCGAAAAGTATTATAACTATTGTTGGTGCCAGACCTCAATTTGTAAAGGCTGCAGCAGTTTCAAGGATTATTAAGGCCGACGGTCATTTTGAGGAAAAAATCCTTCATACCGGTCAGCATTTTGATGAATCGATGTCGGCAATATTTTTTTCCGAAATGGCTATCCCAAGTCCTCATTTCCATTTGCATGTCCACAGCCTTCCTCATGGGGCAATGACCGGGCGCATGCTCGAGGGAATTGAAGAGCACTTGCTGGAAGAGAAACCAGATGCGGTAATGGTCTATGGCGACACCAACTCCACACTGGCAGGGGCATTAGCCGCCGCTAAACTGCATATTCCCCTGTTTCATGTGGAGGCCGGTCTGCGGAGTTTCAACCGGGAAATGCCGGAAGAAATCAACCGCATACTCACTGATCGAATCAGCGATTTGCTTTTTTGCCCCACCCAAACAGCCTGGGACAACCTCTTGAGCGAAGGATTCGGAGCGATGCCCTGCCAAATGGTCTTATCGGGCGATGTCATGCAGGATGCCGCTCTTTTTTATGCCGAAAGAGCTGCCGAAATGCCTTCGTACCCCGCTTCACTTGGCCTTGACGGGACACCATTTGCCTTGGCCACCTTCCATCGACAGGAAAACACCGACACGCCGGAAAATCTTAATGGTATCATCCAGGCCCTAAATCAGCTAAATCAGCAAATTCCTGTACTCGCTCCGCTTCATCCTCGAACCCGAAAGATCCTGGATGCGGCTAATCTTCGCACTGAATTCCAAACTTCGGCCCCAGTGGGATACCTGCAGATGATTCAACTCTTGCGAACCTGTTCGCTGGTGTTGACCGATAGCGGCGGATTGCAGAAAGAGGCCTCTTTTTTCGGAAAATATTGTGTGACTTTGCGAGAGGAGACCGAATGGGTAGAATTGGTTGAAGGAGGCTGCAATACCCTCACCGGGGCCAATCCAGCGCGCATTCTATCTGCCAGTCGGCATGCGCTAAGCCATCCTTTCCCGGCAATACCGGCATATTATGGTGGCGGGCAGGCTGCTGAAAATATCCATGCGGCCATTTGCCGTTTTTTTGGAATCTAAAACAATGACAGATTGCCACAACCGGAATTTCCCTACTTTTACCCTCCCACTATATGTCCGTGACCAGGTATTATATCCCCCTTATTGTTGGATTGCTATTAGGAATGTCCTGCAACCGGCCTGTTGCCAGGTTTAGTTGGGAGGGAAATGCAGTGGCACCCCAACCCATCACCTTCCGCAATCAGTCCACCTGCGCCACCGACTTCCTTTGGGATTTCGGTGACGGAACGAGCGCTGTGGATATTGCCCCTGTCCACCGATTTTACAACTCCGGCAACTACACCGTGCGGCTCACTGCCATGCAAGGCCGGAAAAAGAAAAGGATAATGGAAACGATTACCGTAAAAGCACCCGACGATTGCTTGGTTCATCTATCAACCTCCATGGGGGATATGGTTCTAAGACTCTATGACGAAACACCTGCTCATAGAGATAATTTTCTAAAACTGATTGGCGATGCTTATTTCGACGGACTCCTCTTTCACAGGGTCATAGGCGGTTTCATGATTCAGGGGGGAGATCCTAATTCCCGGGGTGCTTCACCGGGTGAACGACTTGGGATGGGCGGTCCCGGGTACACGATTCCAGCTGAATTCAACGATCGTCTCGTCCATGTGAAGGGAGCCCTTGCTGCAGCGCGAACTGGGGGCCCTTCAAATCCGGAAATGCGGTCCTCTGGTTCCCAATTCTATATTGTTCAGGGAAATCCGGTTAATGAAAATTCGCTGCGAATGATGTCATCCCAAACAGGAATCCGCTACGAAGGCGAGGAAATTGAGGAATATCTGCGTCTTGGGGGGACCCCTCAACTCGACAGGAATTACACTGTTTTTGGTCGAGTAGTGGAGGGTTTAGACGTCATTGACAAAATTGCCCGGGTCCCTAAAGACGCAGCAGATCGTCCTCTGACAGATGTGCGTATGACCATTAGACTCATCAAGTAAAAGGTATGCCTGACCATTCAACTTTACTTGGTGTAGACGTGGGTGGCTCCGGTATTAAAGGGGCACTGGTCGATAGTGCCAAAGGAGTGCTTGTTTCTGACCGCATTCGCCTGGATACCCCCACGCCAGCCACTCCCGAAGCCGTTGGGGAAACCTTTCGGGAACTCATCCAATTCCTAGGATGGAAAAAAAATATCGGGGTAGGTTTTCCCAGTATCATCAAAAAAGGTAAAGCCTATTCAGCGGCAAATATCGATAAAGAATGGAACGGCCTGCATGTCCGAAAATTCCTGGAAAAGGTTACCCGCTTACCCGTTTCGGTGATCAATGATGCCGATGCTGCAGGCCTTGCCGAAATGACTTATGGTTACGGGAAGGGACTAAAGGGAGTGGTCCTCCTCATCACCATCGGATCTGGTCTGGGAAGTGCCCTATTCCTCGATGGTAAACTGCTACCCAATACCGAATTCGGCCATGTCCGTATGCATGGTATGATAGCCGAGCACTATGCGTCCAGCCGCATTCGAAAGGAGGAAAACCTAAGTATGGAGGAGTGGGGAAAACGATTCGACGAATACCTTAATTACATGAACCTGTTGGTCAATCCTGACCATATCTTTTTGGGGGGCGGCATCAGCAAGCACTTTGATACCTTTAGTCCATACCTGCAACTTAGGGATAAGGTGCGGGCGGCAAAACTCCGGAATAATGCAGGCATAATCGGAGCGGCCTGCTTCGCTCACCTCGACTAACTAGCCTCCGGGCGATAGTAAGCCAACATTTCGGAGATGTCTGGGTCGACTTCCGTGTCGGGCAGCAAGGAAAATAAGATGGTGTGCGTTGGATAATCCTCTTCCAGAGCATTCCCTAGCGCCAACAAGGCTTCCTGACGGCGGCCGGCGGCAAGAAGGCAGGCCACCATGGCAAATACCAGGACAGACCCTTCTGTTTCAGATTCACCCGCCCGGGCCAAGTCAATGGCCTCCTGCTTGCGGTCAGCCTGTATGAGGAAAGACAAGTAGAATAGCCAGTACTTACTTTCACTTGGAGCCAGATTTAGGGCCTCCTGAAAACAGCTTTCCGCCTTCGTTTCTTCGCCAAGACGCTGGTAAGCAATACCCAGAGAAGCATGGTATTCCTCCCGCTGATCTTCGATGGCAATAGCCCGCCTGTAATATTGGCCTGCTTTCTTCCATTCAGCATGCCGAAGGTGAATCTCTCCGATGTGATATAACACCTCGTCGTTCATAGGATCTGAACGCAGCGCCTTGCGAAAATAGGAAAGGGCTTTAGTCTCATCTTCCAGCTCCAGCCACGAAAGACCACAGGCCAGAAGGACCTCTGGGTCCGAAACGAACAAGGCAATCATTTCCTCGTATACGTCGCGCGCTTCCCGGAACTTGCGCAACTCGAAACAGAGATTTGCATATTCCCGGTAAGCAATCTCCAACTTAGGCGTGGAAAGGAAAGCGAATTCCAATGCCTCCAGCGCCTCTTCGTAAAAGCCAAGGTAGGAATGCGACAACCCGAGATAATACCAGGCTAACCCGTTGTAAGGGTCCATATCCAGCACCCGGCTAAAAACAGGAAGGCTCTCTTGGTATTTTTTGCCTGATTCGACACATGACCAAAGGAATTCCATAGCCTCTTCATTTTTCGAATCAGCCCAGACTGCTTGGGAAAGGAGGGGAAATAATAATTCTAACTTCCCCTCTTCCTCTAGAATGCTAGCCTGAAGGACAAGGGATTCGCTGGTACCTGCTGGGTCAAATTTCCCCTCCATGCCTTCTAACAAAGCAAGTGCTTCTGCGTTCTTATTCAGCTTGAAAAGCATGCGGGCCCGGAGGAGTACAATGGTCTGATTCTTTGGGGAGAGAACCTGCACGTGGTCAAGCAACGCAGGCACTTCACGGAAGCGCCCCATCTCTAGCAAGTAAAGAATCTTCTTTAAATAGAATGCAAGGGAATAGGGATAACTGAGCAAGCCATCCTCGCAGATGTCCAAACTTCGGTCAAACTGGCGCTCTGCTGCGAAATGATCCATGAGAAGAAGTAATTCCTTCTCTTCCCAGATTTTAACTGTTCCAAACTCTAGACAAGCAAGGTAAATGTCCGCCAGTTGTTCAATGTCAGTTTTCTTAGTGTCGTTCATAGGTCGCGCAATTGCAGTGAGCAGTCTTTTTAGACCTCCACGTTGATTAAACCAAGGACCCGAAGGCCAGATGTACTCCCAATCTTAATTGTGCTGCAAAATGCTAAGCGAAATGTAAGCATATTGTGTCTAGTCCCGGGTCGAAACTAAGGAAAAAAATGGAACCGATTAACGAAGCGGTATGTTTTTTTTAGAAAGCGGAATTATTCTAATGTGTTGTATCCGTTTATTTTACAAAATATTTTATGTGAAATAGTGAGATATGTAAATTAATTATATGTTTTTTACAAAAAGATATTCCAGATATTTTGTCTAATTAAATTATTTGATTATACATAAGGAAGAGCGGCTCAGGGCCGCTCTTCCTGTTTCACCGGGTCACCTCAGTCCCTTCGCGGGGAAGGGCCATTTTCTCGGTTTTCCCGCATTTTGCGCAAAAGCTCCAGGTTGAACTCCCGGTCACCCCGCATGAGTACAGCCACCTTCCTGGTCCCAAGCATTTGGCGGAATTGCCCATAATACTGGCGTTTCAGCTGTAAAAGCTCGCCCTCCATGTCGAGCATTCCCTCCATGTGTTTGTCTAAGGCAGCATCGTCCATGGTAATCAGATCCCGATTGGGCCGGTACTTTTCCTTAAGTTTCTCTTGTTGTTTTTCGTACTCGCGGAATAGGGGCCAGAATTTCTCCGATTCGGCAGCACTTAGGTCCATACGCTGAGAGAGCCACCCTTCTTTGGCCGCCTTAACGCGCTCCATACCAGGTTGTTGACGGTTTCGGCCTCCCGGCCTGTCCTGGCCTTGGAGGGGTGTGCCAAGCCAGATCATGGAAAAAATGAAAAGAAACCACGCATTTTTCATGATTATTCAGATTTAAATGGGTTTAATCTTCTCGAAGGACTTCCAAGTATCCTTGAAAATCAACCTCACTAAGGTTGTTTTCCTTTTCCAACCATAACTGTATTTCTGCTGTGGTCAGGGACTGGATAGTGACGGGTTTTACAGCGGATGGCTTTGGAGCAAAGAATGTTTGGACCACACCGGTCACCAAAAGGAGCATTAGGGTAGCTGCTACGGCTTGCCTTATTCGCCTGCGCTCCGGACGAGGCGCAGGATTCGCCGACCGGTTGTTAATCCGTGTAATTACCTTTTCCTCCAGTTCCGCAAAATAACCCGATGGGGCATTTGGAACCCTTCTTCGTGGTAACCAGGGAGCAAGTTCCTTTACTTCCTCCTCTAGGGAATTGTGGTCGTCTTCAGATGTCATTCGACTTGTTGTTTTACGTAGTGATTAAGTTTGATTAGCGCATGATGAAAACTGGCTTTCAAGGCCCCGGTGGAAACTTGGAGCAATTCTGCCATTTCTTGGTAGGGCATCTCAGCAAAATAGCGGAGCTGGAACACCATGCGCTGACGCTCCGGCAGGCGTGCTATGCCTTCCTGGAGCAGGCTCAGGATTTGGTCTGAATACAAGGCAACCGATTCTGGTTCTTCACCCTCCTGCCAGGTATCAAGAACTTTTTTCCCGGCTATTTTTCGAGTTCGCTCCCTGGCCAAAAATGCCAGGGCCTCGTTCCAGGCAATGCGATGCATCCAGGTGTACAAACTGCTCTTCTGTTCAAAGGTGTGCAGAAACCGAAAGACCTTCACCAAGGTATTCTGCAGCACGTCGTCGGCATCCTGATGACCCGGAACTAGGCTGCGTACAAAGGTGTACAGGCGTTCCCCATGGGTTTGGATAATCATCCGGAATGCCCGATCTCGCAGCTGGGGGTCAGCGGCCATGGCACACAAGGATTTATCGGACATTCCTGAAGGCATCAACTTTTTGTCATTTGGACACAAGTATTCCCCAAAGGTTTAATTTGAGCTTTTTTACTTATGGAAATATTGGATTATTCCCTACCCGAAGGATTGATAGCCCGGCACCCCATGGTTCCTCGGGACCACTCGCGGCTGCTGAGGTATCAAAATGGGCAGCTAAGCAATTTTTTGTTTGTGGATTTACCAACGCTAATCCCTGAAAAAGCCTTACTAGTCTTTAACGAAACGAAGGTTATTCGGGCCCGATTGCTGTTTGGCAAACCCACAGGGGCGCAAATTGAGGTTTTTTGTTTGGAACCCATCCAACCAGCTCTTCACGCCCAGAGTTTGGCTTCCCGGTCACCCGTGGTGTGGAAATGCCTTATTGGAAACCTTAAGCGCTGGAAAGAGGGTGTATTGTCTCTGACTCTGGGAACAGGGGACAATCGTATTACCCTGCATGCTGAACGAAAGGTGCAATCTGAAAATGCGTTTCTAATCAGGTTTCACTGGGAAGGGCCAGAGGAAACAACATTTGGCGATATCATGGAAGCCGCCGGTAAGATTCCGCTTCCTCCCTATCTTCACAGAGAAGCCAGGGAGGAAGATGTCCAGGATTACCAGACGGTGTACGCCCGTTGGAAGGGGTCTGTAGCTGCCCCAACGGCTGGTTTGCATTTTACGGATCGAGTACTGGAGGGACTTGCTCAAAAGGGGGTCAAATCGGTTTTTCTTACCCTTCACGTGGGAGCCGGAACCTTTAAGCCGCTTTCTCCGGGTCCGGTATCCGACCACGTCATGCATTGCGAGCAGGTGAGGATTTCCCTAGAGGCCATAGAAGAGATAACCAAGGCCCTGGCAACAGGTCGGCCAATCATTGCCGTCGGTACCACCAGCCTTCGGACCTTGGAAAGTCTCTACTGGTGCGGGATTCAAAACATTTCCCGGATAAAGGAGCCTTTTTCTGTGCCCCAATGGCCTTGGGTATCATCGGATTCTCCTGCCAATACAGGAGATGTTTTGGAAGGGATCCAAAAAGTCATGGAACAGCAGGGTTTTGATTTTTTGTATGGAGAGACTCGACTGATGATAATTCCCGGATACAAGTTTAGGCTCGCCGAGGGACTTATCACGAATTTCCATCAACCTGGGAGCACGCTCCTCCTACTTGTCGCCGCCTGGGTTGGCCAAGATTGGCGGGCGATTTACCAGCATGCACTCGACCAGCAGTTCAGATTTTTGAGCTACGGCGACAGCAGTTTGCTTTGGCGGAACGACAGGGTCTAGGGATAGGCGGCAAATTCCATTTCCAATCTGGCTGGAATCTCGCGAGGGGTCACATCTTGCATGTATAACCATAATTCCAGACGAAAAGTGTTACGAACCATTTGCTTACGGGCATTCACCAGGGTGGGAAACATATCGATTTCCAAGGCTGGCCGGCGCTGCGCCAAATCATTCTGATAGAACATTTCCTCGACTGCCTGACAGCTTACGGCTCCTGGCTGGCAAATACGCACGGAAATTTCCCTTAACCAGTAAAATGGGAGGCCTTCATCCAGGCTGATCAGCCGAGCCCGCTCTGGTTCAATCCGACTAATCAACGCAGTATCTAGTCCTGCAGGCAAAAAATTTCGGATTTGTGTGGCTACGGGATCCAGTACATAAACCCGGGGCAAAATACCGCTCAGGCCAGCTGGAATCTGGATGCGAATGGTTGGATAGTAAAGCCGAAATAGGACCACCCTCCTGTCTCCGCGGCAGGAAAGCATGCTGATGAGACACAGGAGGACCAGCAACGGCATTCGTCTGTTTTGGTAATGCATCCGTTTATTTTGCTTCAAGCAATAATAAGGCAAATAAATAACGGCCTGTGACAATTTGATTCGTGATTCTCCTTATTTTGGAAAAGATCATTCGCTGAAGATGGGAATAAAGAAATTCCACAAGGCCAAGGGGGAATCAGGCCGACAACAATTTGTTTCCAGTCTTTTGCAAGATATGCAGGCGCTGGAGTATATGCTCCACAACGATTTTTTCGAAAAGGGCATTACCCGAATTGGCGCTGAGCAGGAGATGTGCCTTATCCAATTGAAGTCCTTTAAAGCAGCCCCCATTGCCCTGGATGTCCTAGAGAAGGTGCCGGAATATTCCTGGCTAGACACCGAACTTGCCCGTTTCAATCTGGAAATAAATCTGGATCCCCGGGTGTTCACTGGCGCCGCCCTGCGGGAAATGGAGAATGAGACCCGGGAAAAATTGGAACACATTCGGCGCCAGTTGCTGCCGCTTAATGCGGATATCCTCCTTACAGGAATCCTACCTACCCTACATAAAAATGATCTGGAAAACCATAACCTTACCCCCCGCGAACGTTACCAGCTGCTCATCGAGGCCCTGAGTGACCAATTGCAGGGCCAGGCCTTTGAATTGCGCATTCAGGGAATTGATGAATTACTGCTTCGAAGCCATACTCCCCTTCTTGAGGCCGCAAATACCAGCTTTCAGGTCCATTTGCAGGTAGCACCGGAAGATTTTGTCCACACTTACAATATGGCCCAGGCTATTACCGCACCGGTCTTGGGGATTGCTGCCAATTCCCCCATCGTTTTCGGCCGGCGCCTGTGGCATGAATCCAGGATAGCTCTTTTTCAACAGGCCCTCGATGTGCGGACTACCCTGGAGCACATGCGGGAGCGCAGTCCCCGAGTCAATTTCGGCACCGACTGGGTACACCAGTCCATTCTGGATATTTATCGTGAAGATATTGCTCGTTTCCGTTCGCTTATCTGTCCAGAAATGCAGGAAAATGCTATGCATTCGGTGCTCTCAGGGGAAATCCCTTCCTTGAAGGCTCTACAGGTTCACAATTCCACAGTTTATCGCTGGAATCGCCCCTGCTATGGCATTAGCGAAACGGGGCAACCCCATCTCCGAATTGAAAACAGGGTCCTTCCTGCCGGACCCACGGTCACCGACGAAATCGCAAATGCTGCGCTTTGGCTTGGTGCAGTGACAGGATGCACGCAGGAATGGGGCGATATCCGCAGGAAAATGAGTTGGGAGGACGTACGAGACAATTTCGGGAAAGCCGCCCGATTTGGTATCGATTCCAAATTCACTTGGTTTAAAGACAAAAAAATAAGCGTCATAGACCTGATTCGGGAAGAAATAGTGCCGCTTGCCCGGAAGGGATTGCTTGCCCAAGGTATCCATGCTGAGGATGTGGAATATTATATGGATATCATTCTGCAGCGCGCAAACCTCCACCTCAACGGTGCTCGCTGGCAGCTGCGAGCTTTCACTAAACTGAAACGGGAGACGAATATGGACGAAGCCATCACGGTCATGACCAGTGCCATTTATGAAAATCAGAAAAAGGAAAAACCGGTGCACACTTGGAAATTACCCGAACTGCAGGATCTTCCTGAGTACAGACCCGAAAATTTGCGGGTAGAGGAATTCATGCAGACCGATTTGTTTACCGTCTCTAAGGACGATCTTATCGAATTCGTCGCCCGCTTGATGGATTGGCGGAAGGTGCGCTATATGCCAGTCGAAGATCAGAAGGGGAATATCTGTGGCCTGATTACCTCCCGACTCCTGCTCCGTTATTACAGCCAGCAGGGGATCTCCTTTATTGAGGGAAAAAAATTGGAGACGGTGGAGGATATCATGATCCGGAAACCCATCCTCATCGAGCCCGGAAAATCAATCATCGATGCCCTGGCCCTCATGCGGGAAAACAAGATTGGCTGCCTTCCGGTAGTATCCGGTCAGGAACTTATCGGTATCATCACAGAAATGGATTTCTTGCGCATTTCCGCACGACTTATTGAGCGCTTGCAGGCTTAGGAGGAAAACTGGTAGAGTTTTTCATAGTATTCCTCCAACATGCGCTTCACGGCGAATGGTTCTCGCGTGCGTAATATGCTCTCCCGCATCATTCCCGTCCAACGGTCCCGGTCTCCATAATAGGCCGGTATGACCTCCTCCAGCAAGACCCGATACAATGCCCTGAGGTCGTGTGCGTCCTGTATCGCCTCGCTTGCATCTTCGAATCCGTCGCCAAATTGCCACCCGGTAACCCCATGCACACAGGCTTCGGGCCACCAACCGTCCAGAATACTCAGGTTTAGCACCCCGTTCATGGCCGCCTTCATGCCAGAGGTACCGCTGGCCTCTAGTGGTCGGCGCGGATTATTCAGCCAAATATCTGAACCTCTAGTCAGCATGCGGCCAATGGCCATGTCATAATTCTCCAAAAACACCACGGCCTTCGGATATCGGGCGGCCATGGCTACGAGATTGCGAACCGTGGCCTTACCCACGTCGTCCAGCGGATGAGCCTTACCGGAAAAAACAATCTGAAATCTCCGATCCAGCAATAGCGGTTCCACCACCTTCAAATCGGAGAATATGAAATCGGAACGCTTGTATGGAGCAGCACGTCGGGAAAATCCGATAATCATCCGCTCCTCGTCGAGGCACACGCCGTTTTTCGCCTCAATAAAATCAATGAGTGCCCGCTTGTTTTGGCGGTGAGGTTCCCAGAGGTCGTCCCCGCGCTCTGCAGCGGAAATCATGGCTGGATCTACCCAGGTCGGCAAATGGATGGCGTTGGTTATTGCAAGGATTTCCGCCCGCTGGTCAACGTTCTCCCACATCTGATTTGCGGTTTTCCCATGCAGTTGCGCCACGCCGTTTGCTATGCCAGCTAGTCGCAGTGCCCCAATAGTCATATTGAATGAATCTCCTCCACCGAGAGCGGCCATTTGTTCCCGCGTGAGGTGCAGATTGGCGCCCATATAGAGCATCCGATCTAATGGATGGGATTCATTTCCCTGAACAATTGGCGTATGCGTGGTGAAAACGACCTCCCGGCGGACTGCCGCCACGGCTTGTTCAAAAGACAGCCCCCTGTCCTCCATCTTTTCCCGGAGCAGTTCAAATCCGGCGAATAGGGCATGCCCCTCATTGAAATGGTAGATGTCTATGGATAGACCCAGTGCCCGAAGGGCCCGCACCCCGCCAATACCTAGGACGATTTCCTGGGCAATACGCTCCTCCCCGAACCAGCCGTAGAGTTGCCCGGTAATCCATGTTTCATTGTTCTGTGGAATATCAGTATCCAACAAATAGAGTGGGGCATTGCCAAAATGGGTCAGTTTCCAGATTTTACAAAAAATCTCCTGCTTGCGGATAGTTACGGATACGGTTTTCCCCGTATCCTCAAGGAAATCATAGGTATAGTTGTGGTAACTGTCGTAAGCCTTTCCGGAGGCGTCGATGCGTTGTTCGGTATAGCCCTGTTTCCAGCGAATGCCAATGCCGACAATGGGAAACGCATGATCCTTGGCTCCTTTAAGGTAATCGCCAGCTAATATGCCCAAGCCTCCTGCATAGGCCTTGAAGCGCTGATCCAGGCCATATTCCATGCAGAAATAGGCTACGTTCGGCATCGATTTGAGCGACATGCCAGAGGGTTAGATTCAGCGGGCAAGATAGGGCATCTACTTCAATATTCTGTCCGCCAAGGTCCAACATTCATTCGGATTCCCGTTCGGAGATAGCCATCGCGCAAGGAATTTCCGTTTGCCTGTCGCTCCAAGCGCAAAAAATAGCCAGTGTCCCAGAAAATTTGGTGACTCAAAGTTAATCGAAGGTCCACGGCCAGCAATTGGATATCCGTCTGCAAACCCTGCCCGATGGTATGGTTATATTCTCCGGGGCGTATGTTTCCGTCGGCCAGTGGATTTCCCCCGTAGTTCTGGGTTCCCTCATCTAATCCCTTGCGGGCCAGGAAATAGCGGGCATCAAGGAGAATGGGTGGTACGGGCTGCCATTGCAGGCGAAGGATAATTTCCTGGAAATTGGCTCCCAGGGGATGGGCCAGCATCTGGGCATGATGGGTATAGGAAATATCGTCCTTTCGGTACTGGGAGTAGGTGTATGGACGGACGATATTCACCTCGCCCTGAAAATCGAGTTGTTTGATGCCCAATACATTTAGGTATTTGAGGCCGCCCTGCACTCCCCATTTATTACCCCACCAGCCCCTTCGCTCGACGAATACCTCGAAAAAGCGAAACTCGTCGAAGATGAATTGCCCATATAGCTGAAGGCGCTTAAAGAGGTTCCAGCGCAAATCGCCACCCAGTAAGATATTGTCGGGGCTTCCAAGCGCACCTTCGACCACCCGGTAAAGAACAACGGGATTCAGGTAGGAAATTTCAAAGCCGGAGGCTCTGGAGAAGACGATGCTCTCAAAAAGACCAGCTTGCAGGCCGGGCAAAAGCGCTACGCTAAGATGGTGAGCTGCAAAATACTTGCGTGCCACCAGGCGATCGGGTGTCAGGTTGGTAGATGCAGAGGACAACTGCCCATAAAGGTTTTGCAGGTGGATGCGCCAGACATTCCAATTGAGCTTCAGGTAAGGATAGTAGGTGGCCACATCGGAAAGAAGGAGAGATCGGTAACCGTTGCCGATGCGATGATTACCAAATCCAGTTTCCGCTTGAATAAATCGGCCAATACGACCACCAAGGACTCCCCTGCCATTGAGCCAGTCGTAGCGGTAGGGAAAACCCAATACCTCAGGATAGGATTCTGTCTTCACCCAATGGGCCCCCGGTAGGCTTCGGTAGGGATTGTACAGGCGGTCTATGAATGTTGGAAAGAGAGCCTGGGTTTCCATAAGGGTGAATCCGAGGTAGATGTGGTCCAGGCTGGCCCGCAAATCCACCCCGCGTTGATTGAAAAAATAGGAGGTCCCACCCCGCATGGGCCCGGCCTGTAGGTGAAGGATCGGATTTACCCGGAGGGAGAAATCAGGTTCGTTGGCCTCAAAAGCGTGGTATCGGCGGGGATAAAGCCATGAGAATAATCCCCGACGGGAGATGGTGTAAGCGGAATCGGCCCATTCGTCGCTTTCATTCCGAAGCCAGTTTAGGTTGGCCCGATCCACACGGCTAAGACTGCTTACTGTGTCCAAGTTTCGGGTGAAGGCCCAAATTTCCTGCCGGGGATAGTTCCGCAAAGCAGTATGGGAGGAAAGGGGCAGGCTTGTTCGGAGCTGAAACCGCTCCAGCCATTCCATGCCGGTATGGTCCGGATACAAGGGAAGTCCCTGTGCCGACATCATGGTGCAGGTAGCAAGTACCACAATTAGAAAGCATAGGAATCTGCGCACAGCCTATTTTTTGTGCAATATCCCGGGAAATGCCCGAAAAAAAAATTTTAAATAAAATGTTTTTCAATTTGTTTTATTAAACAAATTGTATAAATTTGATTCATAATTTGAACACCATGATTAAGGAAATCCATCTTTTTCGGAGCCCCAAAGGTACTTATGCTGTCAGTGCTACGGCTCTGCACGACTTGTTGGAGTACCATCCGGACACCTTTGCAGGTCACATAAAGCGCTGGTTAAAGGATTCTTATATGCTGGACAATGAAATTCGTCGCCCTGTGGTTCGCAAGGATTACAGTTTGCGCAGTCGTTCGAGGGTTGTGGAGGAGACCGATTATTTTCTATCGCTATCTATGGCGCGGCAAATTGTCCTTCACTCGGGAGTGTCCCACAAACTGGAGTTAGCCAGACGTCTGATGGCCTTCGAGTGGGATGCCGTAGCGGTTGATGAGCAGGATGTGCTTCAGGTTTTGCGACTTACGCGCATCATGGCGAGGACTTCTTGCCAGGAGCTTGCCGAGCGCATGCACTTTGCCTATTTCGAGCACAGGGCGAACGTCTCAGAAGGATGGGTGTCCCACCGATCCCAAATGATTCAACAATATACGGGGCTTCGGGGTCGGATTCCCGTTTCATGGGTAGGACCACTTTCTGCCAGGTTTCGGCGGAAGTGCCAGTTGGAACAGCCCTTTGAGCTGATTCGTCTGGCTGTTATGGACTTCTTTCTAGCTCGCGGAAAATCGATGTTATATGCCGCAAAAATGGGAAATCTGTCCAAATCTTGCGCTGAAGAGTGGGGGATTGCGTTGATTGAGGATCGTGCTTCGGGTCCACTTTTTACCCCGGAGTCTGGATTGGATACCTGGCAGGTGTCGACTTGCGCATAGGGACGAATAGCCGAGTCTACCTTCAAGGGCCTGGTAAACAATCTTTTAGACGCACCATGGTGCGTGTCCTAAAAGGCAAATGTATCCGTAAGATTGTTTCGACACCGAGCCCTACATCTAATACCTATTGGCGGTCAAAATGATTCCTGATTAACATAGATTTGACTACATTGACGGCACTAAACCGCCTCCTATGGCTTTCCTTAAACTTTTATCCATCTCGGTTTTTTTCTTTTTATGCCCTGATTTTGCCCGCTGTCAGGTTTTTCCCCATGGATTGGGTTCGTCAAATGGTATTGATTTGCACGTGCCAAAGGGGGCTCAGGTTTTGTTCGATGGCAGCCGTACCTCACTGGATGCTAACTGGACTTATTGGAATGGTCCCAGGCTCGCTGCTTCTCTGCCTATTCAATGGTTTCTAGTTCCAGATCCTGTGAATCAGGGTTCTGTACTTAACAGCAATGATCCAGCAGCAGCCGGGGGGAAATATGGCGCAGCGGATATCGTCACCAAAGGGGTATTTCGCGACTTTCGGCTCCATGTCGAATTTTGTGTGTTAAAACCTGGCGGGAATAGCGGGGTTTATCTTCAAAATCGTTATGAAATCCAGATTCTCGATGGTGATTCAACGCGCCATGGTATGGGGGCTCTAATCAATGAAACGGAATCTCCCTATCACCTCTACCGTGGCGCTGGGACATGGAACGCTTACGATGTCTTATTCAGGGCTGCCCGGTTTTCAAAGGGTCAACTCACTGAAAAGGCACTGGCTACTGTCTATTTCAATGGCCAAAAGGTTCATACCAATCATCCCATTCAGCAAGTCTGGGGTGGACGATTCTCAGGTATAGACGGAGGCAATTTGGGAGGGAAAGGCATCACCGATAAACCCGGTGGCATCAAATTGCAGGCAGAGGGGCACGATGTGCTCTTTCGTAATATTTGGATTCAAAAGAAACGATTTCGAAAAGCGAATACCGATTTCTAATGGTCGGCTAACCCGTTTCCTATGACGCTTACCCATTTGCAACCTATTTCCTTAGAAATGCGCCTGGCTGCCTCTCCGCCAGTTTATCCGCAAGAATCTATGGTAAGTCCTGAGAGTCTTGATAGTGGGGAAGGTGAAGCAGGGCCTGCGGGTACAATAGGCGAGGAAGGCGCTGGCTTCGGAAGGTATTATTCGCCAAAGGATTCCAGGGATTGCTCCCATCTTGGCTATTTTTCTGGTTACCCTCCTTTCCTGGCTGGACCCCATGCCACGATGTATACTTTACGGCCCTGGACTATCCGGCAATACGCCGGATTCAGTACCGCCGAGGAAAGCAATGCCTTTTACCGACGAAATCTGGCACAAGGACAAAAGGGGCTCTCGGTGGCTTTTGATCTAGCTACTCATCGGGGTTACGATTCCGACCACGACAGGGTGGTCGGTGATGTAGGTAAGGCTGGGGTAGCCATAGATTCCGTGGAGGATATGAAGATTCTCTTCGAAGGGATACCCCTAGAAGAAATGACAGTGTCTATGAAGATGAATGGCGCTGTTATTCCTATTCTTGCTTTTTATATCGTCGCCGCTGAGGAACAGGGTGTGACCCCGGAGCAATTGCAGGGAACCATTCAGAATGATATCCTGAAGGAATTTATGGTCAGGAATACCTTCATCTATCCTCCTGAACCCTCCCTGCGTATCATATCCGATATATTCCACTACACCTCCCGCTGTATGCCTCGGTACAACTCCATCAGTATCAGTGGCTACCACATGCATGAAGCAGGGGCTACGGCTGCTATGGAACTGGCTTACACCCTGGCAGATGGTCTGGAATATGTGCAGGCCGGATTACGAGCAGGCTTGGACATCGACGCCTTTGCTCCCAGGCTTTCCTTCTTTTGGGCTGTAGGAATGCAACATTTCCAGGAAATAGCTAAACTAAGGGCCGGGCGTATCCTTTGGGCCAAATGTATGCAGGCTTTCCAACCTAAGAATCCAAAGTCGCTCGCCCTTCGGGCTCATTGCCAGACTTCTGGCTGGAGTCTGACTGCCCAGGATCCTTTCAATAACGTCTGCCGGACTTCCCTGGAAGCCTTATCGGCAGTGTTAGGAGGTACACAGTCACTCCATACCAATTCCCTTGATGAAGCCATTGCCCTTCCCACCGACTTTTCAGCTAAGATTGCCCGGGATACCCAGATATTTCTTCAGAAAAATGCTGGACTTTGCCAGGCGGTTGATCCCTTCGGAGGTTCCCATTACCTGGAGGTGTTGACGCAAGAACTGGTCAGAGATGCTTCTGGTCTTATGGCAGAAGTAGCTGCTCGTGGTGGGATGGCTCGAGCCATTTCAGAAGGGCTTCCAAAAAGGCGAATTGAAGAAGCAGCTGCTTTGAAACAGGGTCGAATCGACTCCGGGCAAGATAAAATTGTTGGGCTTAATGTTTTTCCTACGGCCATACCCCCCTTTCTGCAATTACTCGATGTGGACACCAGGCAGGTCCGGAGTGTGCAGTTGGAGCGTATTGCACGAGTAAAGGCTGGGCGCGATAACCAGGCACTTGGCGAAGCTATTCGTAAACTGGAGGGGATTGCCGCCTCTGGACATGGCAACCTTCTTGAGGGGGCCATTGCTGTAGCCCGCCTCCGGGGAACGCTGGGAGAGATTTCCATGGCTTTAGAAAAGGCTTTTGGCCGGTACCAACCTGTTTCCAGCATTATTTCTGGCATTTATGGGAAAGAACTGGCTCGCGATACCGATTTCCAACGGGCTTTGAATCTGGCGGATAAGTGGGAATCCTTGGACGGCAGGCGCCCTCGCATCCTGATTGCCAAATTGGGTCAGGACGGCCATGACCGCGGGGCTCGCATTATTGCCACCAGTTTTGCCGATGTTGGATTCGACGTTGACTTGGGTCCACTTTTTCAGACTCCTTCCGAGGCTGCCCGACAGGCCGTGGATAATGACGTGCATATCCTGGGTATTTCCTCCCTGGCCGCCGGGCACAAGGTTCTGGTCCCCGAGACTATCCAAGAATTGGAAAAGTTGGGAAGGGGAGACATCAAGGTGATTGTTGGTGGGGTCATCCCACCCGACGACTACGATTTCCTACTGAAGGATGGTGTGGCTGCCATTTATGGGCCAGGTACTAAAATTGCCCAAGCAGCCGCCTCTCTCCTGGAATTAATGCTCGAGCTTAAGACCGAGTAGGGTTTTAGGGCAAGGATAGTTCCTCTGGACCACCCTTTAACATCGTAATGCCGTTTCTTTTACGTTTCATTTTTTATTGTTTTCCTATTTAAAATACTAATGAAATGGCTTCCCCCAGAGAGAAATAAAAAATGAAAATGTCATAGGCCTGCTTATCCTCCTATACTGTTTTAATCAAACCTCCGAATCCAAGCGGCATAAAGCCTATGCTTTGCGGATGTTCATGATTGTTTTTCCTTCGGAAATGCCTGGCAAAGTGGCTGTAAGGAGATTTCATTCCGCTTTGCCTGCACTGTCAAAGTAGGCAAAAAGCGGTTGAAATGGCACTGGATTGTTTCGAATTCCGGGGTCAATCCCCTATGGTATTTCCTTATTGCCTGCTTGAGAATCGTATTTTACCGTTAGACTAAGCCAGATGGCGCGCGCAAGGCGGAAAATATATACAAAGAAAAATGCCAGTAAGGCAATTAGCGTAGCAAAAGATGCCGAAGTACTCCACCCCAATCCCCAATGAATCAAGAGCACAAACCCAATGGAGAACCATCCTGTGAAAATGAAGGAGATGAACATCGCCCCGTAATAAAATCCGGGCTCTGGAAAGTAAGTTTGGTTACAGATTTCGCAATGCTCCTTCATTTCAAAGGGCCGGTCAAAGGAGAAAGTGCCAGAGTAAAACAAGTGCCCTTGCCGGCAACGCGGACAGCGAAAGCGAACCACCGAGAGCATAGCACCCGAGGTACGTTGCGATTTTCCAGTCACGAGGGAAGATTTTCAGAAGGGTGCCCAGGACAGGATTCGAACCTGCACGCCCTTTCGGGCACTACCACCTCAAAGTAGCATGTCTACCAATTTCACCACCTAGGCATTGGTACAAAGATAGGAAAATCAGCCAAATCAGGCCTCTATTTTCCTTATTAATTTGCTTTATGCTGCAAAGCGGCTTTGCGAAGCCGCTGCAGAAATGGAGAGGCAAAGATGAAATCCTGTAACACCTCATTGTCGCTTTGCATGATGTCTTCGCGATGACCTTGCCAGCATATCCGACCCTCGTGCAGGAGAATGACGTTGTCCCCCACCTCCATCACCGAATTCATGTCGTGGGTATTTATAATAGTGGTTATATGGTTCTCCACAGTGATATCCTTTATCAGCTCGTCTATAACCAGAGAGGTCTTTGGATCTAGTCCTGAATTGGGTTCATCGCAGAAAAGGAAAGCGGGATTCAAGACAATCGCTCTGGCGATACCCACCCGCTTTTGCATGCCCCCACTCAATTCAGAAGGATACTTAGCGTTCACCCCATCCAGGCTCACCCGGTTTAGGCAGGTATTTACGCGGTCCGACTTCTCTCGCGCTGTCATGGTAGTGAACATATCGAGCGGAAAGCGCACATTTTCTTCCACTGTCATGGAATCAAAGAGGGCAGAACCCTGAAAAAGCATTCCCACCCGGAGTCGGAGCTGTCGCAACTCCCGCTTGCTTAGACCCAGGAAATCGGTGTTATCGTAATAAATCTGGCCCGCATCCGGAGTGAGCAATCCTACAAGTAATTTCAACAGGACCGTCTTACCTGCACCAGATTTTCCTATAATGAGATTGGCCTGCCCGGGGAGAAATTCCGCGTGGATGTCCTGCAGCACCCTGGTGCCATGGAAAGATTTTCCAATCCCTTTTACTTTTATCATGCTATACGATGGGCATTCAAATGAGGACTACCGCGATGAGATAATCTGCCAGCAGAATCATAATATCGCTGATAACCACGGCATTGGTACTAGCCTTTCCCAGTTCTATGCTGCCGGGCCTGACGGTATATCCCTGATAACAGGAAATCGATGTGAGCAAGTAAGAGAAAACAAGGGCCTTTACAAACATCATAAACACATTGTACGGCATAAAAAAAGACCGCAAACCCATCACAAATTCTTGGCCGGAAAGCAGCCCTGTTGGCACAGATGCGATATATCCTCCGCCCATCCCCACGAATGCTGAAACGGCCACCAGGATGGGAATGATCATCACTGCGGCAACCACTTTGGGCATGATTAAATAGGCAGCGGTATTCACGCCCATGATTTCCATAGCGTCGATGTGTTCCTTCTGGCGCATCCCCCCAATTTCTGCTGCCATGTTAGAGCCTACTTTCCCGGCCAAAACCAGGCAGGTGATTGTGGGTGCCAGTTCGATGATGGTCATATCCCGGACCACATACCCTATGTAATAGTCGGGTACCAGGGTTCCGTCGAGCTGATAAGCAAACTGGACAGCGGTAACTGCGCCGATGAACAGGGAGATAATCACCACGATAATCAAGGAACCAATTCCTATGTCATACATTTGCCGTACGGCCTCCCGATAGTACATGGACGCCTTTTCGGGTTTCGAAAAAGCTGTACCCATTAAGATGAGATACTTTCCCAGGTGATTTAGCAATCTTGTCAGGACCACTTTGTTTCGCGCCGAATTGATGAATATCCTCAAAAGTACCAATTTTAAACAAACCGCTTGGCGGATGGGTTTCCAACTAAACAAATAAATGCCCGCAGCGGTCATTACCGGCACAACCCGGGGAATCGGATTGGCTCTCGTTCACCAATTTGCCCGGCATGGCTTCGATGTTTTTCTCGTGGCCAGGACAGGGGGGGATCTCCAACGTCAAGCTGCATCTCTTTCTAGGACGTACCCTGGGCAATCTTTTCCTTTTTTCGCTGTAGATCTTGCCCAGAAAAAAGATTTGGAGGAACTGGCCAGGGCAGTCTCCGGGCAGTTTACTGCCCTGCACGCGGTGGTATTCAACGCTGGACTATTCAGCCCGGGGAACCTCATGGAAATTGGGAAGGGTCCTAGTCTAGACGAATACATGCAGCTTCACTTGCTGAGTAATCACTTCTTATGTCAACAATGGAAACCGTTGCTGGCTTCAGGTGCCCATATTTTCAGTGTCTGCAGTGTGGTTTCCCGGGAGCCGCGGGCAGACAGCGCAGCTTACAGCCTCTCCAAAATGGCGCAATTCTGGTGGACGCGCATGTTGCGTCACGAATGGCAAGGAGAGGCTATTCGAATTACAGCCGTGCTACCCGGGCAGACGCTGACGGGGTCCTGGGAGGGCATACCTGTGGATCCGGATAGGATTCTTTCCCCAAGCGCCGTGGCAGAAACCATTTGGCAATGCTTTGCTATGCCGGGCAATGGGGTGGTGGAAGAGATTTCCGTTCGACATCAAAAAGGTGACCTTTGATATGGCACATATTCTACTAACCGGTGCAAGCCGCGGCATAGGCAGGGAATTGCTTTCCCTCTTTCTGGCTGACAAGCAACATCGCGTTTTGGCGGTTTCCCGGATTCTTCCGGATCTTTCCGATCCCCTACTTGAAAATTCCCGCCGAAGTGGTCACTTCATCCCTGTAAGTTGCGATTTGCGTGGGGAGGATCTGGACCCCTTATTGGAACCGCTAGCAAAACTCGGTTCTCTGGACGTCCTCCTCAACAATGCCGGATTCCTACTGAACAAACCTTTCCTTGAACAAACGGATGCCGAGTGGCAACATCAATTTCAGGTTAATGTATTTGCTCCTGCGCGCCTAATTCGGCTGGTTCATCCATTTTTGCAAAAAAGTGGCCATGCCCACGTGGTGAATATCAGTTCTATGGGCGGATTCCAGGGCAGTAGTAAGTTTCCCGGCCTAAGTGCCTATAGTGCTTCCAAAGCCGCATTGGGTACCCTCACCGAATGCCTGGCTGTAGAGTTTCGAGGACAGGGTATTTCCGTGAATGCTTTGGCTTTAGGCGCTACGGGGACAGCCATGCTTTCCGAGGCATTCCCGGGTTTCAAGGCACCTGTTACGGCCATGGAAATGGCGGAATTTGTGGCCTACTTCGCTATCCATGGGGGAAGATGGATGAATGGAAAACAGATTCCTGTTGCCCTAGCCGATCCTTGAGTTGTTCTTCCAAGCCACCCAAACATCATTTTCCCCTGAACGAAAGGGATAGGCCCCGGGAAATACGGCTGCAATGGTTTCAACGGGAGGTCGTTGGGTTCGAAGAATGTTGAATAGCAACAGGCCCCCCGATCCCATGCACTTTCGTAAATTTTCGAGGTATTTCTTGGAAAAAAAGGCAAGTGGGGTGACCTGATCCTCGAATACATCCACGCAAATGATGTCGTAACGTTCTTTAGTGTATGTTGGAAATGCCAGGGCATCAGCATGCATGGTACACATGGGGGAGTCCAGGTACTTCAACAAGTATTTTTCCGCCAGATAGATGATTTGCTCATCGCATTCCACCGCAGTGTAATTTGCAAAAAGGCCCAATTTCTTTTCCAATATAAAGGGGATGCTGCCCAGCCCAAGGCCAAGAAGAAGTACTTCTTTTTTCCCTTTCAAGGTCGGAGCCAAATGGTAAAACACCTCCCGGAACTGGGTATATCGGTCTTCCCAGGAATAGATGGCATTTTCAGTATAAAGTTGAACCCTCCCCCGACTCAGGCAAACGGTAAGGATTTTATCATTCCGGTCGTAAGTCCTTTCAAGGGTAATCTCTGTAATAAAACTGGCCCAAATTTTCCAGCGGGGAAACCGCCTTTTCAGACTGATTCCCACGGTCTTTGGTAGGCGGTCATTTCAAAAATGCGCAGCAAAAGAAGTCGCTGCCCGGTAGTGAGGTCTTCTTGCCGCCGTGTCATCATCTGTGCGGCAGCACGAAAAGCATCTTCCGGTGTAAAGGTTGATCCCAGAACGCCATTTTCTGATGCGGCAAAAGAGGGGATGAACCTTGGCGCTATGCCCGGGGTGAGGGTATTGGCACAAACTCCGGTGACTGAGCCTGGATTAAATATTGTTCCGTTAACCGTCTTGGTATGGTCGCCGAGCACTGCCCCAAAAGACTGGGAACCGGTGGGCTGCGCCTTTTCTTCCTGCTCGCTCCAAAGGTCAATTTCATCGTAGGTGTGTTTTACACTGGCCACTTGAGTACCCGCCCCCAGGTTGCACCAGCTGCCGACCACGCTATGGCCGAGATAACCTTCGAAAGCTTTATTGCTGTAGCCCTGGAACTGAGAAGATTCCAATTCGCCACCTAAGCGGCAGAATGGGCCGCAGGAAAAGGGTCCATAAATTCTAGAACCCATTCGCACAACGGAACTATGTCCCAAGGCGAATGGGCCACGGATAATACTTCCCTCTTGGACCACGGAGTTCCGTGCCAGAAAGACCGGTCCGGTTGTGGTGTTGATGATGGCTCCCTGTAAGCTGGCGCCTACTTCAATGAACAGGCGGTCCGAAGGGCCTATGAGGGTGTTACCCGGAGGAAGTGGCAAGGATTTTCGCTCTCGGGTCAACCATCGAAAATCGTCCTGAATGGCTGCCTCAAGAAGAAGAATAAGGTCGGGTAGAGCGGTTATCTTCAAAAAAGGGGTATCCTGAAGATCTTGGGCATCCAATTCTCCAATAGCTTCATCATGGACCAGTTTACGCAACTGCTTTTGATCGAGGCGGGCTACCACCAATTGGTCAGCATGCAGATAGGCTTCATTGGTTCCCATCTGTCGAATCAATGCTACCAGGGCATCAGAGGGTAAGACCCCGCCATTGATGACGAAATTATCCTCCCCGTAGTCCAACGGAAAAGCTTCTGCAAGGTGGTCTTGGGTAACAACGCTGATGGGGAAACCGAGATAATGAGACCATTTCTCACGGATGGTTAGCATGCCAACGCGTAAATCGCACACTGGACGCGTATGAGTTAGGGGAAGCAACTGCTCCCGAGCCTCGCCATCAAAGAGGATTACCTGCGCCATTCCAAACGTTTCCTATACCGGCATATAAAAAAAGCCCCAATCGGGGGGAGATTGGGACTTTTTAAATCAGCCAGTGCAATTAAACTGCTCTGTTGAACTTAGAGTTCCCGAACTTCTTGTTGAATTTGTCAATCCGGCCCGCCGTATCGACGAATTTCATTTTACCCGTGAAGAAAGGGTGGGAGTTATTTGAAATTTCCAGTTTCACCAGCGGGTATTCCTGGCCATCTTCCCAGACAATCGTGTCACGCGTGTTGGCGCAACTGCGAGTGAGCCAGGAAACATCGCAGGAAAAATCCTTAAAAACTACCATTCTGTAGTTTTCTGGATGAATGTCCTTTTTCATAATCCGTGAATTTTGCTTCAAAAGAAGCACAAAAATACGATGTTTCAATGAATAAATACTGTCTGGCCAGATTTTCTGAAAGGTATCCGGAATCGAGCAAAAAAATCCCTCATATTGCGGGGAAAAATTGCCCAACCAGCCAAAGATGAAAACCACCAAAGAAGAAGCCCTGCATTACCATGCTAAGGGCAGGCCTGGGAAAATTGAAGTCATTCCATCCAAAGAAACCGCCACCCAGCGAGACCTCACGCTAGCTTATTCACCGGGAGTAGCAGAACCCTGCCTCCGCATCGAGGAGAATCCGGAAGAGGCCTACCGCTACACTACCAAGGGCAATCTGGTCGCTGTAATCTCCAACGGCACTGCGGTGCTTGGCCTTGGGGATATCGGCGCTCTTGCGGGAAAACCAGTCATGGAGGGAAAGGGCCTGCTCTTTAAAATTTACGCCGACATTGATGTGTTCGATATCGAACTGGATACCAAAAATGTGGATGAGTTTGTGCGGACGGTGAAAATTCTCGAACCTACTTTTGGCGGGGTAAATCTGGAGGACATCTCCGCCCCGGAATGCTTCGAAATTGAGGAACGGCTGCGAGATGAATTGAACATCCCGGTCATGCATGACGACCAGCACGGCACGGCCATCATCAGCGCGGCTGCCTTGATAAATGCCCTTGACCTGGTGGGAAAGGACATCAGTAAGGTGAAAATCGTAGTAAACGGGGCAGGTGCCTCAGCTATCTCCTGTTCGCAGATGTATCTTGCTCTTGGTGCTGCAAGAGCCAATTTGTATATGTTTGATTCCAAAGGTCTTATTCATCCTATTAGGTCCAATCTGGACGGCAAAAAGGCTGAGTTTGCCAATCCAGGTGCCCCGCCCGATATAAGCTTGGGTGATTGCCTCAATCAGGCTGATGTATTCATTGGTTTGTCGAAAGGAAATGTCCTCAACGGCGAAATGATTCAAAAAATGGCTCGGGAGCCTATCATCTTTGCGCTAGCTAATCCTACCCCGGAAATTAGCTATGAAGAGGCATTGCACTCCAGGCCAGATTGCATCGTAGCAACCGGCAGAAGCGATTATCCCAATCAGGTGAACAATGTCCTCGGCTTCCCCTATATCTTCCGCGGCGCCCTCGATGTGCGGTCGAAGGTCATCAATGAGGAGATGAAGCTGGCGGCAGTTCACGCCTTGGCTTCACTGGCTCGGGAACCGGTACCTGATCGAGTAAATCTGGCCTATGGTAAAGAAAACATGATGTTCGGCAAAACCTACATCATTCCTAAACCCGTTGATCCGCGACTTCTCACCACGGTCGCCCCAGCCGTAGCTAAAGCCGCCATGGAGAGCGGGGTTTCCAAGTTTCCCATCACTGACTGGGAAGCATACCGCAACCAACTTTCCAAGCGTATTGGCCTAGACAATACCCTCACACGGGCTATCATCAATAAGGCCCGGCAACAGCCAAAGCGGGTGGTTTTTGCAGACGCTGAAAACCTCACGGTCCTGCGCGCTGCCCGAGAGGTCATCGAGGAGGGGATTGCTAAGCCTATTCTCCTTGGAAATGTAGAAAAAATCAAGGCGCTTATCGAAGAACATCAGCTAAGCCTGCCCGAACCCGTCATCGTTGACCCTAAATTACCAGCATCAGAGGCTGAATCCCAGCTTTTGGAGGAATACGCAGCTCGGCTTTTTGAGAAACGCCAGCGCAAAGGCACTAACAAATCGGAGGCTGCTGACCTTATCCGAAGAAGGAACTACTTTGGGGCCATGATGGTGGAAATGGGAGAGGCTGATGCCATGATCGGTGGCATGACCCGCAACTATCCGGACACCGTACGACCTGCCCTGCAAGTGGTGGGTCGCAAAGATGGGGTTCGAAAGGTGTCTGGTATGTATATCCTCATGAGCCGCTTTGGCCCCTTGTTCTTAGCCGATACTACCGTCAATTTCAATCCTACTGTAGAAGATATCGTGGAGATTTCCTTGCTGGCTGCCGACCAGGTCAGCCACTTTAACATCATCCCCCGATTGGCTCTGCTGAGTTACGCCAACTTTGGGTCAGCCGACGGCGAGGATCCGGAGAAAATGCGGCAGGCCGTTCGCATACTAAAGGAAAGGCGGCCGGACCTAGTCGTGGATGGGGAAATGCAAGCTCATATGCCTTTCCAGCAGGATTTCCTGCGGGAAAATCATCCTTTCTGTGGCTTGGCCGATGGAAATGGAGCCAATATCCTCATCTTCCCCAATCTTTCTGCCTCCAACATTGCCTACAATCTGGTAAAGGAGGTAGCAGGTATTGAAAAGATAGGTCCCATACTTCTCGGCCTGAAACATCCGGTGAATGTCCTTCAGTTGGGAAGTACCACCCGGGAGATCGTCAACATGGTGGCTATTTCTGCACTTGGGGCGAGTTAAAGCCTGCTAACTGCCTTCTCTTGCCTTGGTAAATATGCCGTTGGCGGGCATGTTTCGGCTCAAATCTAAACCTGTTCAGATGGCTCTTCCACAAAAAACCAGAGCATGGCAGACAGGCCAAGACAGACGGCGCAGATTAGAAAGATGAGGTCTTTATTGGTAGCTTCCTCAATCCAGGCTCCAATGAGTAGACTGCTCACCAATTGGGGCAAAACCACAGAAAGATTGAATAGTCCCATGTATTTTCCCATCGCTGCCTGCCGCACCTGCTGAGACATGATGGCAAAAGGGAGACTTACCGTAGCAGCCCACCCAATGCCAAGAAATGCCATGATTAACCATAAAATCTCTGGCTGTCTGGCAAGCAGAGCAATGCCAAGGTAACCTAGCGCCATGCTGGCTATGGCCCAGCTATGCACCCTTACCTTACCGAATCGACGGCTGCCCGGTTCCAACACAATGGCAGGTAATAGGGCTCCTACGGCATTTAGCAGGAGAAAGGACAAGGAAATGACCCTTCCTAAGTCTGCATTTCCCAGATTCCCCATCCTATCCTGCAAGAAGGCATACAGGTAAATGAACATGGTCTGCACCCCCATCCAGGTGAATGCATGAGCCGCTAACAGCCGCTGAAATCCTGACAGATCGGATCGGTTGGGTTCGCCCCCTTTACCTTTTTTGCTCAGGGCAGCTCCAATTCCGTAGAGGGTAAGCAACAGGCATATGACTTCCACTAAACCAGGGGATAGGGACTGCCCATTCCACTTCTTGAACATGCCCACCGGGGCATAGACTAACATTCCCCAAAGGGGCTTGATGTCAGCGAGTAACGAAATCCAGTTACCCTTGGTGTTTGTTTCTTTGAATTCTTCCCTCCCTGCATCCAGTTCCCTAGGCTCTTGGATGAACCAAACCGGCAAAAAACTGATGACAAACACCAAGATTGCTCCGGCATAGATGAGCACATAATTTCCCCAAATGGCCCCTATGGCATAAGCACCCACTCCGAAGGAACCGGAGATGGTCTGCATCCAGGTGTATCCCTTGGTGCGCATTGGTCCCGCAGGCGTAACGTCGGCAATCAGCGTGCGGGTGGGATTGAAACTAATGTTTATGGCAAGATCCAACGTGAGAGCAATCAGGATAGCTATTCCCACCACACCGTCCAGACCCATCCCCTGCGAAATGATGCCTATGGAGGGCAAGGCAAGCAACATTCCTGCGGCCAGCGTACCACCAATAAGTATGAAAGGGCGTCTCCGGCCTCCCCAAAACCACACCTTGTCACTTATAAGGCCCACCATGACTTGACCAAAAATGCCGGCTATCGGACCAGCAGCCCAGACCAGCCCCACTTCATCGATGGCCAGGCCGTAGCGAGTACTAAGTATCCAACTCAGCGCAGAAATCTGCACCGACAAGGCAAAACCCATTGCTGTCGATGGTAAACTCAGCAGCGTGAAAAAGGCAGGTGTACGATTTTTCTGAATTAGTAGCATGATGGGTGGGCTATTTTTGGTCAATGGACAAGGACTTCGGCACTACCCACCCTTTTGTAACGGGTTGGAAAAATCCCAATATAAAGACTTCAGCTGGTCTTTAGTAGCAGCGCCTTTAAATCCTCCAAGGTATTTGCCTCACTGGCAGGCTTATCCCTGCGCCAACGCAGCATGCGTGGGAAGCGCAGGGCGATGCCCGACTTATGCCGCCTACTCTCCTGAATTCCCTCAAAGGCAATCTCAAATACAAGTTCTGGATTTACTTGCCTCACCGGGCCAAAGCGCTCCACGGTATTGCGCTTTATCCATTGATTGATTTCAACAAATTCCCTGTCAGTTAAGCCGGAATAGGCCTTGGTGAAGGGAAGTAAGGTTCCTGGTGAGGCATGAACGGCAAAAGTGAAATCGGTGTACAAGTTGGCTCTGCGGCCATGTCCCGCCTGAGCATAGATGAGTATGGCGTCGATGGTGTAGGGATCAACTTTCCATTTCCACCATTCCCCGCGTTTTCGACCGGTGCTGTACACCGACAAGCGATGTTTGAGCATGAGCCCTTCACTGGCGTATGCTGTGCTTTGGGACCGGAGTTCCTCCAGGTCTTCCAGTTGGGAAAAGGGAAGCAGGGGGGAAAGTTGAAGGGGCAACTGGTCATCGGAAAAGGCGGTGATGGACTCCAGCCGTTCTCTCCTTTCTTGAAAAGGGAGAGTTCGGAGGTCCTTTCCTGCCCATTCCAACAAGTCGTAAGCTCTGAAGACTACAGGACAGTCGCGCAGAATAGCAGCTGACAGTTTCTTGCGCCCGATACGGGTCTGTAAATGCTGAAAAGGCAGTAGTTTGCCTTCCCGAAAAGGTAATATTTCTCCGTCCAAGACGGTGCCCTCGGGCAACATAGCCCCCATCGCGGCCAGCTCTGGGAACTTGTCTGTGATGAGCTCCTCCCCGCGGGACCACAAAAAGACCTGTCCCTGGCGCAGAATGAGCTGACCCCGAATGCCGTCCCACTTGTACTCTGCCATCCAATCCCTCGGTTCCCCCTTTAAATCAGCCATGGCTTCCAAAGCGTATGCCAAATGAAAGGGGTATGGCCTTGATCGGGCGGAATCTGCAGAACCCCCGAACAATAATTCCTGAAATGGGGTCGTCTGGGGCGACCAATCGCCCATTAGTTGAAGGGCTATTTCATTTTCTTCCCGCTCCGTAAATTTTGCTAAAGCCTTTACCATAAGTTTTTGGGAAACACCAAGCCGGAATCCACCCGTCACCAGTTTGTTGAATATAAATCGTCCGGCAGGATTCAGGCCGTCCCAGGCCTCCAGGACCTGCTTCCGTTTGGCTACTTCTTCTAACCCATCCATGGCTTGCAAGATGCCCATCCAGTCGGCAAGCGAGCGTTCCGTTTCCTGGGCTGGGGGAGGTAAAAGCAGCGCAATGGTTTCGGAGAGGTCGCCCACGACATGATAAGATTCTTCAAATAACCAGCTGGGAATATCAGCTGCTTCTGCCGCCCAGGTGCGCAGATTTTTGGTAGAAACGGTCCGCTTGGGTCGCCTGCCTGAGAAAAGGGCAATCATCCATACCTTGTCCTCTGCAGAAGCAACAGTCAAGTAGTTCACTAGGGCTTCGATTTTCTCCCGGGTACTTGTGGTCTCCTCCAACCTGTGAAAAAGCGCCTCAAAGTGTTTCATCGCCTTCGAAATCCGTTTCTAGTGGGGCAGCATCTAAGCCTTTTTCCCGAAGCCAAGCGGATAGTATTTCCGCGTATCCATGCGTCACGAGAATTTTATCTGCACCTGTTTGGCCTATGGCTTCATTTAGGCCCTTCCAGTCGGCGTGGTCGCTTAGGACGAATCCTTTGTCGGCATTTCGCCGACGGCGCATACCTCGGAGGCTCATCCATCCAGACACCATACCATGCCCCATGGGTTCAAAGCGATGCATCCAGTTGGCACCCTGGGCGGCGGGTGGTGCGATGATGATTCCCTTGAGTAGGTCAGCGCGAGGAGTACTTTCCCTGATAGGGATGGTTGGCCGCAGGGTGATGCCTTGGTTTCGCATCACCTCCAGCACAGTTTCCACCTGAGTGTGGGTATAAAAAGGACCCGAGCAGGCTGGAAGACCTTGCAATAGCCTCTGGGCTTTCCCCAAGGAATAGGCATACAAGACGCTGAGTCGACCCTCTCTGCGATTTGCCGTCTGCCATGCAGCTATTTCGAGAAAAACCTCTTCCTGAGGCGTCCAATGATAAACTGGCAAACCAAAGGTCGATTCTGTAATGAAGGTATGGCACCGGACGGCCTCAAAAGGCTCGCAAAACCCATCAGCCACTACTTTGTAGTCTCCGGAAAAAACGGCGACTTCTCCCCTATAGGAAACGCGAATCTGTGCTGATCCGAGAACATGTCCTGCCGGATGGAAAGATAAAGTGACGCCATTTAGGTCAATTTCTTTGCCATATTCCAAAGTTTGCAGCGATATATCGCCAAGGCGATGCCTAATGACCGGGGAGGCCGAAGGGGTACACAAGTAATTTGCACTTCCCCAACGAGCATGATCGGCATGGCCGTGGGAAAGGATGGCCCGGGGAACGGGCTTCCAGGGATCGAGATAAACGTCTGCCTTCGGGCAATACAGACCAGATGGGGTGTTAACCAAGAGACCCATCATTCACCCTTTGCCAGTCAATAATCGAGTTCCCGAAGCCAGCGAAAACTTTTCCCGATGTTCTCTAAGGGCGTGCCTATTCGGTGGGTATCCTGTTCGACGAAAAAGTGGGTCATGCTTGCTGTTCCTTGTTCACGAAAAAGGGTGGCCCAGGGTATGGTCCCGTCGCCTACCGGGGCAAAATCGCCGGTACCCTTCTCCATGTCTTTTATATGCCACAAGGGAACTCGGCCCGGGTTGGCACGGAAAAAAGCCAACGGATCCTGCCCCGCCTTCACTATCCAGTAGATATCCAGTTCGAATTTCACCAAATTACGGTCTGTCTTCTTGAGCAGGATGTCGGCAGGGAGTTGGCCCTCTAAAGGGGTGAATTCGAAATCGTGATTGTGATAGGCCATCGTCAATCCATATTGCGCTGTAATCTCCCCCGCTCGGTTTAGAATATCGGCTACACGGCGGTAATCATCTAGTGTTTTTCTCTCCTCAGGCATGAGATAGGCAATCGCCATGTATTGCTGACCAAGGGCCGCCGCATCCGCAACGGCTTTTTCCCACTGATTTACTGGGGTGCCCATATCTGTACTCTGCTGTCCGGAAAGATAATGAGCACTCGTCACGCGCAATCCCAAGTCATCAGTAAGGCCTTTTATTTCAGAGATGCTCTTACCAAAATACTTTCCGTTGCGGTAGCCAAATAGTTCGATGTGGCTATATCCCAGATTGGCTACTGACCGTAAGGTTCCCTCTGGGTCCTTAGCAAGCATGTCGCGCAGCGTATAGACCTGAAGGCCGATATCCTTTAGTTTTTCCGGTCCCTGGAAACCCATGCGTGACGAAATGGCCGCAGTAAGCAAGGCCCCTGAGCCCAGGGAGAGGAAATGTCTTCTGTCCATAACAGGGTTAGGTTGATTTTTTCTGAAAGAAGCCAAAAAGGGAGGCTAAGAAGCATAGGGCGAGGCCTAGAAACTCCCGAGTGTATTCTATGGTGGGCTGGGAAGCCTTCATGGATTGTACCAGGCTTGGCATACCTTCTTTTATCCAAACACCGATTTGTGGAAGTAGGCGCACCATAAAAAATAAGCTGACAAAGGCCAGAAATAGGGCCAGTTTCCTGGCTAAAGATTTGCCCAGTGCTAAAAGGAAAAACAGGAGGGCCATACCTCCGTAAAGGGCCATCCATTGCAAGGGATCCGGGTCATTCCACTGTAGGATAGCAAATACTAAGAAAAGCAGTGATGCCCCCCATTGGGCCGATTTTTGCCAGGTTGTCATGGGTTGAAATTACGTACTTTTCCTGTATCAGCCGCCAGGTTAACACGGTAAGTTAGAATAGGAATCAAACCTAGCTGCCTTTTATCCATCAAGGCCTGCTTTACCCTGTCATAATAATGGTAAACCACCTGTTTCTCTCCGCTGGCATTCTGTATGTCGAGTGAAAGCATGTGGGTCCGGGTTCGCGCGTTCCATTTGGCATAAAGCCGTAGATCGATTCGGAAATAATTCGCCAACGGGTTAGCGAATCCTCGGCCGAAATCGTAAACGGTAGTTTGCTGAAGCCTGGAATTGACAAGATCGACGGGCATTTCCCGAAATCCAGCGCGGGCGATCAAGCGGCCATTCCAACCAAATTCCCGGATCTTCCCCCTTTTTTCCCTGCCCCGCCACTCCTTACCAAGAGTAACATTTAGCAGGTAGCGATGGCTGAATCGGCCTTCGCGCCAAATGCCATCGCTACCCTGATATTGTAGCTTACCCCCATGTAGGTTGACCAGGCTATAGAAGCCATTTTTCCAATAAATCCGATGTTGCGCAAAGGCTCCCCATTGTTGAGCCAGGCCCTTGGATACCAGGGGTATACGTACAATTTCCTCCAAGACATTTATGGTGGAAAACGAATTGGATTGGTCTGCTGCGATGGGGATTCGGTCAAAATACCCCTTATACACCTGTCCTGTCCATACCCCAGCTTTACCCACCCTTTCCAGGGTAAGGGAGCCTTGCCAGATATGGGTCAAATCGAGGCGACTATTTTCAGGGTAACCAGAACCTAGATAGACTTGGACAGGCTGTAATTGGCTACTTTTACCTGCATGGATACTTAGCGTACTTTGGGCATTCAACCGCCTAACCAGTCCTATCCGAGGCTCCAGGGAATAACTCCCGTTCCAGGTAAACCAAAGGGAATGGAACCCTAGCTCTGCCTGCCATCTTCCCCGCTGATATAACAGGCCGGCATATGGGGAAATCTGCCAACCGGCCAATTGACCGTTTATAGAGAGGTCAGCATCAGCAAGTGTCCGCTCCTGCCGATTGTGTGTCAGATTTAGCCCGGTCAGCAAATGGAGGTCCTTACCCAGGGTAGCGGTTATTCGGGTGTCATTGCTTACCTTTTGTGGTTCCCAGGTGTCCAGCGATGCTGGAAAACGGTTGGGATGTATAAATAGCGGTTGAGCCTCCCGGCTAAATTTCCCTGAGGAGTAAACCCAGGTGCTAGAGAAGATTCCCCGGGTGTATCGGGCTCCCAGGATGCGACTGCCGGATTTGAAATCAATGGTATAGGGATCTTTGTCTTCCTTCCATGCCGTGCTATCGGCACTACCCGTAAAGCGATTACTGCTTTTTCCCAGAATGCCAAACAAATGCCATGATCCCTGTTTTGTCGGCAGATTGATGTGGGCGGAAAAATCCTGAAAGGCTATGGCCTCATCCCCCAAATCCAACCCTAGGCCCTGAAGCATTCCGATGGTGGAGTACCTGTAATTCACGACGTATGAGGCACCTGGTGTCAGACGGCTTGATCGGTTCATCGGGCCTTCCGCCGCGACATCCAGTCCGATGAGTCCGGCCTGAAGGGTGAATTCCCGCCTTTCCGAATTTCCGGGGCGAAGGCTCATATCCAGGGTTCCACTGGCGGTATTTCCGTAGGATACAGGAGGCGTGCCGGTATAAAAGGCCGTGTTGTCAAGCAACTGCATGCTGATCATGTTCACCCCTCCCGCGTTGCCAGTGACCCTGTCGGAAAACGTACCGGCATTGGCCGTGTGATTAGGATTAATGATTTCCGCACCCCAAAGCCGCCAGTTGACACCGTTTGGTGAGTAATTATGAATAACCAGACCATTGGCCTGATCATTATCTGTGGCCACTCCGGCCAGCGTTGAAGCCAGTCGAGCCGGATCGTAAAAAGTGGCCGGAAACCGAAGCGTCATTTCCTGGGAAAGCAATTCCACCTGCCCGCCACCCTGACGGGGAGGAGCATTGGCCTGCAGGGTAATTTCCGGCAAGTCGGTGTGAAGTTCCTCTAGGAAAATCTCCAAGACGGTTTCTTTTCCGGAAGAAATCCATAAGTCGGGTATGACCCAGGTTACATACCCTGGGACAAAGCAGGAAAGCCGGTACCTGCCGGATTCCAGTTGTTCCAGGCGAAAGCGACCGCTGGAATCGGAACGCTCTGCCCGTTGTCCATCATTTAGGATGAAGCCTGCATCGGCAAGTTCCTTTCCGGTCCAACGATCTTTTACTATTCCCCGCACCGACTGCTTGGAAACCTGTGAGAACATGGGAATACACAGCCCCAATAGGAGCAAGATTAAGATAAACTTTGTGTAAGGTGCCAAACCGTGTCGGGAAAGCAAGGCCTCAGGGTATGCCGAGCAGTTTTTTGTTGAGTGACTCGTCCGCGCTGCCGCCTGCGAAATCATCAAACGCCCGCTCCGTGACCTGTATGATGTGGTCGGAAATAAAGGGGGCTCCCTCAGCGGCTCCTTGCTCGGAGGATTTGATGCAGCATTCCCATTCCAATACGGCCCAGCCACCATAGCCATACTGACTTAGTTTGCTGAAAATGGCACTGAAATCGACGTGCCCGTCCCCAAGAGAGCGGAATCGGCCGGCGCGGTTCACCCAAGAGGCATAACCCCCGTATACTCCTTGCTTACCTGTCGGATTGAACTCAGCATCCTTGACATGGAAGGCAAAAATTCGCTCGTGGTAAAAGTCGATGAACTGCAGGTAATCCAGACACTGCAGGACGAAATGACTGGGATCGTAGTTGATGCCTGCGCGAGGATGTTGATCCACCGCGGCCAGGAAACGCTCGAAAGTCTCTCCGTCGAATAAATCCTCCCCCGGGTGCAGCTCATAGCCCACGTGGACCCCGCATTGGTCAAATTCGTCGAGAATGGGTTTCCAGCGCCTGCCCAACTCTTGGAATGCCGTTTCTGTAAGTCCATCGGGCCGCTGAGGCCATGGGTAAAGGAATGGCCATGCCAAGGCACCACTAAACGTTACATGGGCTGAAAGGCCCAGATTGCGGCTTGCACGTGCCGCAAGTTTGAGTTGTGCGGTTCCCCATTCCTGGCGTGCCTTTGGATTACCGTGTACAGCCGGCGGTGAGAAACCATCAAACTGGGTATCGTATGCTGGATGCGAAGCAACCAACTGCCCCTGGAGATGGGTGGATAATTCTGTGATGGACAAGCCATGCGCGGCAATTCGCCCTTTAAGATCCTGACAGTATGTCTGACTGGAGGCAGCTTTTTCTAAATCGATGAGGCGGTTGTCCCAGGTAGGTATCTGAATACCGGTATAACCTTTCTCTGCTGCCCAGCGGCATACCCCGTCCAAAGAGTCAAATGGAGCAGAGTCACCCATAAACTGAGCCAGAAAGATAGCGGGGCCTTGAATGGTACGCATGGTTTTAGGAGTTTGGAATTCATCAAATATGGTCGAAAATACATTAAATTAGCGAAATGGCTTAGCCACCCGATTCCTGATCATTTAACCCATCAAGCTATGCGTACGGTCCACTGGCTATTGTGGTGCTTGCTCATCTTTCTGGCAGGTAAAGTGCTTTCCGCACAACGCCCAGCTCCTCAACCTGCCACGCTCGAGATACGTGAGGTGATTCCAGCCGGGGAGGCTGGATTTTACACTTTTTCCAGCAATCATCCTGAAAAGCCGGACCGCGGGGAAATTACCCGGTTCAATTTTAGCCAGGAAAGCTTGGCTCAGCGGACCATTCCCTTTGAGCGCAGCCCCCTGAAGGCTCAGTTTGAAGCCGTTTTTTTCTGGGATAGCGCAGTCAATGTCCTTTCTTCCCTGTATTATCCCGGACCCAAGCGGAATCACCTGCTTCTTTACCAGTACGATGCCAACGACCTGTCGGAGAAGAAGTCTGCCGTAATGGCTGAAGCCTACACCCCCGAATTGTACCGGGTCCCATTTGGATACAGCCTATCGCCAAACGGGCAATACCTGGCAATCTACGCCTGGACCTACACATTGCCCAAAGATCCTGCCCGTTTAAGCGTGAAGGTATTCGGTCCGGGCCTAACCCCGGTTTGGTCGGGAGAATACCAGCTTCCCCTTCTCAACGAGGGACTGTATCTCTACGATTGTAAACTGACCAATCAGGGCATCTTTTATATGCTTGCTGAAAATTACTTAGGAAAGCCTGGCCCGCAGATTGACGAGCGCAAAATCCAGTACCTCGCTCTAGCCTTCAACAAGGACCTGAAAGAACCGCTGGCCTATTTCCTCAATAATCCAAATGATAAACTCAACGGTGTGAAGTGGGACCTTTCACCTGCCGGAATCCTCCTTGCTGCTGCTTTTTTTACTGACAAAGGGAAGCTTTCTCCCTCAGGATATCTCACTTACCAAGTCTCCGAACCGGGAGCAGAACCCAAAATCAGACGCTACTTCTTGAGTGAAGAGTCCTATCAAATGGCTTACCCCTATTCCCCGCCGGAAGCCCGTGGAAATGCTAACCGCCGGCGATTCGAGCAATATGCCTTTCAGCAGCTGCGGGTCGATAATGCCGGGGCTATGACCCTTATCGCCGAGCAAAATGTTTTTGATCCGGTCAATGGATCCCTGGAATTCAACGATCTCTTGGTGGTCCGTCACGACAAGGAGGGCGATGCTGTTTGGATGCGGCGGATTCCCAAGCGGCAGCAGGGTTACTCCTACATCGAACGGGTAACCTATGGAAATAAGGCTATCGGAGTGGACGAAAACCTGTTTTTCCTATTCAATGACGCCCTGAAGAATCAGCGAAGCGGTGGTAAAAATCCTCTGCGCGAGCGGTATGAGGGTGGAATGGAGGCTATGCCAGTGTATCGGCTAAACCACCAAGGTATCCTGACCCAGTTTGATGCCACAGCCTCCATGCGTGAGGCCGGTCTGGGAGCTTTTATTCCCGACAAAATCTGGCTGGCACACGACCATTACTTGCTAGTTGGCGGCGTTCCCCTCAACAAGGATGAAGGCAGTATCCGGCTAGTGGGTATCGACCTGGAAGCTGTTCTTCGAAAAATGCAGTGAGTCTGCACTGTGCTTAGGAAGGTTTTTTGTTGCTATTGCTAGGGTGACTGACTGAATAGGGCCAAGGTGGGATTGCCCAAGCTGCTTGAAGGGCTGATTTGGAATGGCAAGGAAGGAGGGTTTGGGAATAGGTACCAGATGACCCGGCGTTGGAAGGGGCATTGGGGTCTGAACAGAAAATCCTAAGCTGTCAGAAATAACAAAGAAGCTGTTCCTTCCAAGTGGGGATGGTGCATTCTGCCAGCCTGCAAAAAGGCTATCGCCTCAAAATCCAGCCTTCAGGGTCCACCCGGGGAGCTTCTTTTCCCGGGAAAGGAATTTCTACCCCACCAACCGGTACCTCGATGCGGCGCAGTTTACCATTGGTAATTATGGTTACAGGCATTGGAAAAGGCAGATTATCAGCAGTTTTCCAGCGCAAACGCAGCAAGCCTCCTTCGACAGAAATCTCTAGTTCGGGAAGTTCAGCCCTGTGGGCGTAAATGTCGAAAAACCAATTCAGGCTTCGGCCCGACTCCGTTTCACAACGCTGAATGAAATCTTGGGTATCCACAAAACGGCAGGCCGAGCCGTCTGTGCTTGCCTCCAGAGCCGGATCGGGGTACACCATCCTTCGAAGGCATCGAAAAAACACCTCATCGCCAAGGAGGTACCGCAGGGTGTGAAGAATCCAACTCCCTTTGTTGTATATAGGAGCGCGGTATATTTCTTTAGCCGTTTTTCCTTCCCGCGGCGCAACGGGGAGCTTGTCTGTAAAACGCCGCATGCCGTGGATGTAGGTAAGATAGGCATCCTTCCCCAAGCGATCTTCCTGGTAGAGAGCCTGCATGTAGGAGCAAAAGCCTTCGTGGATCCACATGTCCTTCCAGTCAGCATTAGTGACTAGGTTACCCCACCATTCGTGACCGAGTTCATGGTGATGCAAAGCGTCAAAACCCCAGTCCCGGCCACCTGTCATGGATCCGTTTGCGAATTTTGCGCCGTACGCGATGATGGTCTGGTGCTCCATGCCCAAATGGGGAGTTTGTGCCACCCCGTATTTGTCCGCCCGAAAGGGATAGGGGCCTAGGTATTTCTCGTAAAACCGAAGATGGTCCAGGATTTCGGGAAACAGTTTTTCCGCTTTGCTAAAATCCTCCGGCAGGCAGTAAAAGACAACAGGAAAGGTATCTCCAGCCACGCTGCGAAGGCTTCCGGATAGGGTCTCGTATGGAGCTATGTTTAGCGCAATATTGTACACATTAATGGGAGTGGAAACATGCCAGTGGTAGGTCCTGGTGCCATCGTTATGGGATTCCACCGATTGAAGCCTGCCATTGGAAGCCACCACCAAGGGTTCAGGAACCCGAATATGCATGGACATGGAATCGGGCTCGTCGGAGACGTGATCCTTTACCGGCCACCAGAGATCCGCCCCATTGGTCTGGCATGAGGTAGCAATCCAATGAGCTCCGGAAGGGGTCTGGCTAAAGGTAAAGCCGCCGTCCCAGGGAGGATTGGGTGCTATACGCGGACGGCCACCATACAGGACCGCCAGTTTCACCCATTCTCCGGGTTGCCGGGTGCGACCCATATTCAAGTAAAGTTTCCCGGCTTCCCGAGTCCAGGGAAGAGCAATGTGTCGGCCATCCCTATCGATTTCCTCCACTTTCGCCACTTGAAGAAGGGTGTCCAGATCCAGTTCAAAGGCAGGCAGGGGATGGACTATCTGCGCTTGAAGCGTGAGGGTGCCAGCCACCGAGCGGTCGTCGGGATACACCCGCAAATCAAGGTCATAGTAAGTTATATCGCATGCAGCCTGGGCTGCAGTCAACTTTCCCCCGGAATCAAGAATATCTGATTGACCATGCAGGGTTGGCAAGACCGGGAGCAGGATGAGTAGGTGCCTACTGAAAACCATAAGCTTCTTCACTTTAATGCTCAATGTAAAGCGAAATACCTACATTGATTACAACATAGGTATTCTATTTAATGAATAAATACTTGATGATTTTCACTTCCATTGCCAGCGGATTTACCGCTCTGCCCGCAGGAATGCGCGGGGCTTCAGGCTCCTTTCGCAATTTTGGGAATTTGGGAATTGGTTGGACTGCCTCCCGGGCTCAAGGCAATACAGCCTGTAGCGTCTACCTGGGATGTTCCTTTAGAGAAAGGCCAATTACAAATCTACCAGTGAACTGAACAGCAGATTTTCGGCCCGCTGCATCAAGGCGCCGTTGGTATCCAGCCTATAATTCGGGAGTCGTCGCTTGCACTAAGGAGGATGCCTGGCTGATCCAGCCACAAAAGCCGGTTTACGGAATGGGTGTGCCCGCGGAGGGTTTGGCGCAGTTCCAAGTTATCTTGGTTCCAAATCCGAATGGTATGATCCCGGGAAGCGGTAAAGAGGAAGTCATTGCCTGGTCCGGATAGCAGATGATTCAGGGTAGCGCGGTGAGCGGCGATGCAGTTCGCTTGCTTGCCATTGTCGCGTTGCCATACCTTCAGCTGGGCATCGCGTCCACCGCTGAGTAATCGCGTGCCATCTTCCGTATAGGTCAAGGTAAAAACAGAGGGTACATGGCAGTCCCTCCAGCTAGCTTGAACCTGCAGGGTCTTGCGGTCCACAAAACGGATAGCACCCTCTGAACAACCGAGGGCGAATTCATCTCGTCCGGGGTGGTAAGCCAAACTGCGCACCGATTGGTGACTAACCTGCACGCTTTCCTGTGGTAGCATTTGCTGGGGGCACCAACGGGTTAGGTAGCCGTCACCGCCAGCCGAGTAAAGGTTGCCTTCCACCTGATGAAGGACAAATACCCCTTTCCGATGATGGGCAAGCACCCGGGTTATTTCCCTCGGCTCGTTCAAGGTGAGCCACCAGACCTTGCCTTCCATATCCCCCAAAACACAGCATCCCTCTGGAAGCAGGCAAATGGAGAGGATGGGGGTGGGCAGGGTAGCCAGAGAAACTCCCAGTTCAGGCTTAAGGCTGTCCCAACGCACCAGATGGCCATCGCTGCCGCCGGAAAGAAAACAACGCCTATCGACCAAAGGATGGAGGGCATACACTGCTCCCCGGTGGCCCTGAAAGGCATGGGCTAAGTGCAGTGCCATGTAGGATTTTGCGGTTAAAGGCTTAATATTAGGAAATTATTGGAGGAATGTTCCGGATTACCGGGTGCTGAAAACATGCCGATTCACCTGCACAGGAGTTTATCCCCGGGACTGGCGGGGATTTGGGAAATCGCGGAAGACGAGTCCTGGTTCCAGGATCGGTTGGTGTTGGCGCCATCTGAAAGCAATCGTTTGCAGCAATATCGGGGTGGACGCAGGCTGGAATTTCTGGCTTCCCGGTACTTGGTCCACCTCTTAACCAACAGTCCCGCCCGGATTCCACTTGAGCCGGACGCCTCCGGAAAACCCTTCTTAGCAGGTTCCAATCATCCGCAAATTTCTTTGAGCCACACCCACGGTTATGCTGCCGCTTTGCTCTCACGGGATGCATCTGTCGGCGTGGACATTCAGCGTATTACCCCGGTTGTGAGGCGGGTGACTTCGCGGGTTTTTTCTGAGCAAGAAATCAGCATGCTGGATTCACCCGACGACCTCGTGGCACTTACCCTGCTTTGGGCTGCGAGGGAAGCGGCATTCAAAGCCTGGGGTAAAGGTGGGATTGACTTTAGAAATCACCTGCGCGTAAGACCCCTTCCTTTGACTACCATGGACGGCGAAGGCTACCTGGAGGTTTTACTGGAACGCGGGGAAGAAAAGAGGACATATGAGGGGGTATTCCTACTGAAGCCACCTGGTTATGCAGCAGTCTTCCTACGGGAAAAGGAAGCAGAATGACCCGGGTCAAAATAAACCCTGGATTATCTTCATGAATAGGCAGAGAGCCTGCTGGGTTCTATGGGGCATCGTCCGAATCCATTTGTTTAAGCGATTACGGTAACAATTCCACAAACTTCCTAAAAGATAAGTTGTGGAAAGGTGATGGTACTTAATGTCCACCATCTCCTATTAACTTATGCGACCCCATCCTCTCAGGTTGTCCTGATTCTTTAAAATAATACCTAATAAGCCGGCGTGCTCGGGCTGGCTAAGGGTCGGATCAGCATCCAGCATGGCCATCGCCTCAGCCCTGGCGGTATCCAGTATGGCTCCATCTTGCGCCAAGTCGGCGAGCCGCAGGGGGATGGCCCCACTCTGTTGCTTTCCATCCATGTTACCTGGCCCTCGAAGCCTTAAATCTGCTTCAGCTATTTCAAATCCGTCCTGAGTTTCCAGCATGGTGCGAATCCGTTCCCGGCTATCGGCCGTGAGTTTAAAGGAGGACATGAGGATACAGTAAGCCTGATCGGCGCCCCTTCCTACCCGACCGCGAAGTTGATGCAACTGAGACAGGCCGAAGCGTTCTGTATTCTCAATGACCATCACCGAGGCGTTGGGGACGTTCACCCCGACTTCGATTACGGTAGTAGCTACCATGATTTGGGCCTCACCACGTACGAAACGCGCCATCTCCCAGTCCTTGTCAGCAGCCTTCATTTTCCCATGGACCATGCAGAGCGTGTATTGGGGTGCAGGAAACTCCCTGGCAAGTGCTTCGTATCCCTCCATGAGATTGTTGAGATCCATCTTTTCGGACTCCTCGATGATAGGATAAACCACGTATACCTGCCTACCCTCCCGAATTTGTTCCTTCATGAAGCCGATCAGCCAGAGCCGGTGATTTTCATTTTTACTGAGGGTATGAATGGGTTTGCGCCCGGGAGGCAAGGCATCGATGACGGAAATATCAAGATCACCATAAAGGGTCATGGCTAGGGTACGAGGAATTGGCGTTGCCGTCATTACCAAAATATGGGGTGGAAGGGGTTTCCCCTTTTTCCATAACCTGGCCCGTTGCTCCACCCCGAAGCGATGTTGTTCATCGGTAATTGCCAATCCAAGGTTTTGGAATTCAACTGCATCTTCGAACAGAACGTGGGTCCCGATGACAATTTGGATAGTGCCGGATGCCAGACCCTGAAGAATGAGTGCTCGCTTTTTCCCTTTGACACTCCCACTGAGGAAGGCCATTTCTACCCCCAGCTTTTCGCCAAGGGAAGAGAGGCCGTCGAAATGCTGCCGGGCAAGGATTTCTGTAGGTGCCATAAGCAACGCCTGAAATCCATTGTCCAGCGCGATAAGCATGGTCATAAATGCCACCACCGTTTTGCCGGATCCAACATCACCCTGAAGAAGACGGTTCATCTGCCTACCAGGAGCCAGATCCCTCCGGATTTCTTTCATCACCCGCTTTTGAGCTTCCGTTAGCTCAAAGGGAAGCACTTGCTGGTAAAAGTGGTGAAAATAATTCCCGATTTTTTGGAAAGCATAGCCGACAACGCGGTCACGACGAAGGTATTTCATGCGAAGTAAGCTAAGTTGAAGGATAAATAATTCTTCAAACTTCAGGCGACGGCGGGCCGCCTCCAAATCGGCCTCATTTCTTGGAAAGTGTATCCAACGGAGGGCCTCTAAAGGCGTAACCAGACGATAGGCCTTTAGGAGGCGCTCGGGCAGTACCTCCGGGATATCCCTGGCCTGAAGCCGATCGGTAAGGTCCCTAAGCAGCCGGCGGAGGAAGCGGTTGTCGATTCCCATAGCGGCACTGCGATCGGTCCCTGAGTACATAGGAGAAAAAACTGCTGGTAGGACCTGCCCCTCTGCAGGCATGGGTTCCATTTCCGGATGAGCCATGGAGAACTGGTCCCTAAAAACCTGTAATCGACCATAGATAATGTACTCTTGCCCGATGACAAGATAGCGGTGCAGGTAAGATATTCCAGTAAACCAAACCAACTCCAGGGCTCCTGAATCGTCTCGCAGGATTCCTGTCATGCGCTTTCGCGGCCCCTCACCCACCTGTTCCAGCCTTCGAAGGGTACCCTTTATTTGATAGTAATTTCCCTCTTCCCGGCATGCATGAACAGGGGTGAACTGGGTTCGGTCGATATGCCTGTATGGATAGCGGTGCAGCAGGTCCTCTACCCTTTGAATCGCCCACTCCCGGGCCATCCACGCGGCCCGTGGAGGACCAACACCCTTTAAATAGACAATGGGGCTCGACAAAAACTCCGACATGGAATCCCACTGGTTTGACCCTGAGTCAAAGATACACCACAGGAGAATCCCTGAAAGGATTAATTTTGCCTTATGGACTCCATCAAACAAAAGCAGACGGCCGAGCTCGTGAAACGCCATATGAGTCAGCTGCTGCAGCAGGAAGGTGCTTACATCTACGGCAACCAAGTACTGGTGACTGTCACCCAGGTGCGCATGACCCCTGACCTAGGTCTTGCTAAGGTTTATCTAAGTGTCTTTAATACAGAGAACAAACAGGAACCGCTCCTGATGCTGGAGGAGGAGAAGATTCGCCTGAGGCAAGGTCTTGCAAGCCGGATTAAAAAATGGGTACGCAGGATTCCAGACATCGATTTTTATCTCGACGATACCCTCGATGAGATGTATCGACTCAGCAACCTTTTCGATCGCATGGAGGCCGAGAATCAGCTGGGCAGCCGAGAGGACTGAGTCTACCGTTGGTACTGATCCTTTCTTCGGACCGAAGCAAAGGGAGATAAGCCTCGGTCTTGTGCTAGATAATGGCCAAATTAGTTAGTTTTGCCAGTCGCAAATACCTTTCTTTCATGGGTCAGGTACTCCCCAATAGTTTTCTTACCGATTACGACATATACCTTTTCAGGTCGGGGAAACACTACCGCACTTACGAAAGGTTTGGGAGCAAGTGTACCAGTCTGGATGGGGTGGATGGGGTGCAATTCACTCTTTGGGCTCCAAGCGCCAAGGAAGTTGCCGTAATGGGCAATTTTAACTACTGGAATACTCGCAGCCATTCCCTTTATCTCCGTGCAGACAGTTCGGGAATCTGGGAGGGATTTATACCTGGCCTGGGAAAAGGCGAACTATATAAATACGCCATCCTTTCTTCTGATGGGCGTCTGATAGAAAAAGGAGATCCCTATGCCTGTTTTTGGGAAATACCGCCGAATACAGCATCTATCGTCTGGGATTTGGAATATACTTGGTGTGACGGAGACTGGATGGAAAATCGAAGGGAACGGGCCCAGCAACCCCAACCTTGGTCAATTTACGAGGTCCATCTCGGATCCTGGCGCAAATCAGCCGACCATCAGTTTTCCCTCAGCTATCGTGAGCTGGCTGTGGAATTGGTTCACTATGTGGTGGAAATGGGGTTTACCCACGTGGAATTGCTTCCTGTCATGGAGCACCCCTATTTTCCCTCTTGGGGTTATCAGGTAACCGGATACTTCGCTCCGAGTAGCCGATTCGGTACGCCCCAGGATTTCATGTACTTGGTAGACAGTTTTCACCAGGCAGGGATTGGGGTCATTCTGGACTGGGTTCCCTCCCACTTTCCTACCGATGCACATGGCCTTGCCCAATTTGACGGCTCCCACCTCTATGAACATGCCGATCCCCGACTGGGCTTTCATCCCGACTGGAAGAGCGCCATATTCAATCTCGGCCGAAATGAGGTACGCAATTTCCTTATTTCCAATGCACTTTACTGGATGCAGCACTTCCATGCTGATGCCCTTAGGGTAGATGCTGTGGCTTCTATGCTGTATCTCGATTATTCTCGTAAGGAGGGACAATGGCTGCCCAATGCATATGGTGGTAAGGAGAATATTGAAGCCATTTCCTTCCTTCGGGAATTCAACGAAACGCTTTACCGGGAATTTCCAGATGCCCAATCTATCGCAGAGGAATCTACCGCCTGGCCTTCCGTTTCTCGTCCAACCTATGTGGGCGGACTGGGATTTGGTCAGAAGTGGATGATGGGCTGGATGCATGACACGTTAAACTTCTTTAAAAAAGACCCCATTTACCGGCGTCACCACCATAGTGACATCACTTTTTCGCTGGTGTATGCTTTTACAGAAAATTTCCAACTGCCCTTTTCCCACGACGAGGTAGTTCATGGGAAAGGGTCACTTATCAACCGGATGCCGGGTGACGAATGGCAGCGCTTCGCCAATCTGCGCCTTCTTTTCGGATACATGTACACGCATCCCGGGACGAAACTCTTATTTATGGGGGGCGAATTTGGGCAAACCTCAGAGTGGAACATCGAGCGCGGTCTGGAATGGTGGCTTTTGCAGTATGGCTTTCATCAGGGGGTGCAAAACTGGGTAAGGGCCCTCAATCACTTGTACAAATCCGAAAAAGCATTGTACGAATGGCAGTTTGAGCCCCAAGGATTCCAGTGGATTGATCATACCAATGCTAGCCAAAGCATCTTATCCTACCTGCGCAGAGGCAGCCTGGAGGAGGATACTATCGTGGTTATCCACAATTTCACCCCGGTTTCTCGAACCCACTTTAAACTTGGCGTACCTATTGCTGGCACTTGGTCTCCATGCTTGAATGGGGACAGTATCCAATTTTCCGGCTCAGGGCACCACGAAAATCCAACCCTACGAACCAGCGCGGAACCCTGGAACGGACAACCCTATCACATGGAATTGGCTTTGCCACCGCTAGCTTCAGTAATGTTTAAATGGGCAGGAAAGGCCTGATTCCATAAACTACTATCTGTCTACATTAAGGCGTCGTTTGTACTGCAAAAGCATGCAAACAGGTTTTTCTCAGATTCCAATTAAACCATCTGAGCATTTCCTCTATTTAAGGGGTAGCAAAAAAACCATTTCATGCGATTTTCAATTTTCTTGCCTTTAATGGCTTTCCTTTCTCCTTTGTTTTTGTACTCCCAACCACCAGGGGTAGTGCCTCAAGGTGGGTTTGGAGCCTCCTCGGCGGTTACGGGTAAAATCTCCGGCACAATTGCTGATTCGCTCAGCAAAGAAGTTGTAGAGTTCGCTTCCGTGGTCTTGTTGGATGCTCGTACTGGAACCCAAAAAGAGGGAACTACCACCGACGAAAAAGGAAACTTCCGCTTCAACAACCTGAAATCAGGAAAATATAAAGTAGCCATTTCGTTTATGGGATATAAATCCCGGACGTTAAAGGAAGTAGAACTGACCCCTCAAAAACCCGATGCCGATTTAGGCAAGATTTTGCTCACCTCGGAGAGTATCGATTTGGCCGCTGTTGAAGTTACAGGTGAAGCTGGTGCCATCGAGAATAAAATCGATAAACTAGTTTACAATGCAGAAAAGGACCTGACCACAGCCGGAGGAAATGCGGCTGATGTCCTGCAGCGGGTCCCACTCCTAGCTGTAGATGCAGAGGGAAATCTTTCGCTCCGGGGCTCCAGTAATATTCAAATTCTGATTAACGGTAAACCCTCCGGGATTTTTTCTGGAAATCCTGGCGATGCACTAAAATCCATACCTGCAGACCAGATTAAAAACGTGGAGGTCATCACCTCCCCTTCAGCGCGCTACGATGGCGGGGGGACGGCGGGTAGCGTCAATATAATTACCAAAAGAAAGTCTGTTGATGGTTTTACCGGTTCGGTATCCACCTCAGCAGGAACCCGTTCCAACAACGGCTCCCTGAGCCTTAATTACGCCAGGGGCCGCTTCGGCTTTAATGTAAATGGCGGTGGATGGTTCAACTGGCCTCGCCCCTCCTATGGCATTTTCTACCGGGAAGATCTGTCTGGTGCTCTTCCGCGGATTCTTTCCCAGAGCACCGAAGGCCGGAGTTCGTTTTACGGGCCACGCCTCACCCTATCTGCTTTCTACGACATCAATGCATTCAATAGCGTGAATACCTCCCTGTCACTGCGTGGTTTCGGCCGGTCAGGAGAAAACGTCACCCTGGCTACTTATGCTGACCCGCTCTTCGGCATCGATCAAAAATACACTAGGACCAGTCTCAGTTCCTCGCTGCGCGGGGGATTCGACTGGTCAACCGATTACCGGAAAACATTCAAGACAGCTGGCCATGAATTGGTTTTTGCCTTTCAGGTTTCTGGCGATGTCTCTGATCAGGTTAATGAAATCCGGCAGTATGGTAATGATCCCGGACTATTGCTGAATTCGCAGAATGATAACGCGGGTATAAACCTTGAAAATACTATTCAGGTGGATTACGTCCTGCCCATATCCCCCAAGGTGACCTTCGAAGCTGGTTCTAAAGTGATTTTGCGGGATATCGACAGTGAATTTGCCTACAAGAACTATAATAGCGACCTTAAGAATTTTGTGACCGACATTTCCCGTTCAGATATCTTCTTCTATATCCAGAATGTATATGCCGGATACACATCCTTTAACCTGAAATTGGGTCAGAAGTGGGGACTTATAGCCGGTAGCCGCTACGAGCAAACCTTCCTTACGGGCGATTACGAAAACAGTGAAGTCAATTTCAGCAATACGTACGATAATTTCTTGCCGAGTCTTACGCTCAATCGCAAACTGAGCAATTTCTCCAATATCCGCTTTTCTTATGCCAAGCGCATTCAACGTCCCAGTTTGCGCTATGTTAACCCCTACGTTGAAATTGAGGATCCACGGGATGTGACTGTGGGTAATCCGGAAATTGAGCCTGAAAATACGGATCAGTACGAAATCAATTTCAGCACCTTTGTCAAGGGTATTGTCATCAATTCCGGGGTTTTCTACCGGCAAACCAATGACGTTATTGAGTCCTTCCTCACCATAAACAAAGAGGGAGTGAGTATTAATTCTTTTCGTAACGTCGGATTGAACCGCAATTACGGTGTAAATCTGTTCAGCTCAGCGAACCTTAAAGATAAGCTCTCCCTGCGGGGTGGACTGAATATGTCTTTGTACCAGGTTACCGGTATGGTGGACGGAAGGGAATTGACCAATCAGGCCATTGTCTGGAATGGTAATATCAGTTCTACGGTGACGCTTCCCGGGCAGATAAAATTTGAAGTGAATGGATTTTACAGCTCTCCTAGAGCTAGCATTCAGGGAACTCGGGCTTCCTACCAGCGAATCAGTTTTGCTCTGCAAAAAGATATGTGGAAGAAAAAAGGTTCCATTGGTATTGTGGCGGTACAGCCATTCAGCAGGGATATGCGCTTCATCAACGAACTGGAAGGTCCCACGTTCATTCAGCGGAGTGAAAACGGCTTTGCGCAGCGATCTTATGGGATAAACTTTAGTTTGCGCTTTGGTAAGCTCGACTTCAAGGCACCAAAGGAGCGTACCAAACGAGTAAATAATAAGGACTTGAAAGAAGAGGGGGAAAGTAACTATTGAGGATTTCGGCATGGATTGCCTTATCTTCGCGCCAAACCGCGAGCCATGTTTACCCTCAATATCTACCTGAGATTTGCGCTGATTGCCTTGTTTCTGCCTGCTGCTGTCCTACTGAACATCTACCTGGGTTTTTGGTATGCTTTCCCGCTGTATTTAGTCCTGCCGGTACTTATCCTGAGTTATATTTTCTTGGGAACGGTGCAGTCAGCTGCTAATCTTATGCAATCAGGGGATTTTCAGGCTACGGATAAGCGGCTTGACCTGACTCTTAAGCCGGACTGGTTATACGTCACGAATCGGGCGTACTATTATTTATTGAGGGGTTCTGTCCACATTGGGCAAAAGCGAATAGAGGAAGGAGAAGTTTTGCTGAAAAAAGCGCAGTCTATCCCTCTGCCCTCAGACAACGAGAGGGGCATGATTTTGCTGCAACTGGCTAATATAGCGGCTTCCAAGAACAAGTGGAAAGAAGGGGAAATGTACCTCCGCCAGATTAAAGCGATGAAAATCACGGATGGTTCCCTGAAAGAGCAGGTCAAAAATCTGGAGCGGGCAGTGGGTAGTCAGGGGCAAATGAAAGCTGCGATGCGCATGGGTGGTGCAGGAGGATCACAGGTTCGAATGGCGGGTTCTGGAAAAGGTAAGCGCCGCCGGCCCCCCATGCGATGACGGTCCCCAAATTGGGAAAAATCATTTTTAGTGAAATTACCATGGAATTTAGCGTACCACCCACCCTCCCGTTGTGGGAGAATCTGCGCTGACGAAAACAAGGCTCCCGTCCGCTTTTTCAGCAAGAAGGAGCATTCCTTCAGAAAGAATACCTCGGAGTTTTCTTGGTTCCAGATTAGCAACTACGACCACTTGTTTTCCGGACAGGGACTCAGGAGAAAAGTGTTTGGCTATTCCACTGACGATGGTCCGGGTTTCGAACCCTAAATCCACAGATAGCTCGAGGAGTTTATCTGCCCCCGAGACGGGAACTGCCGAGCGAATGATTCCCGTGCGAAGATCAAGCCGTGCAAAATCGTCGATAGAAACAAGTGCTTTCTTTTCGGGAAAGCTACTGGAAGTTACTCCGACCGGGTCTTCAGCTTTTTCCATGGTGCTCATTAGTTTTGCTTTCTGTTTTTCAATGATGCGCAGCCGGGAGTCATCCTTGCGGTCCAAAATTTTAGGAAAAAGAACCTCAGCTTTTCCAAGGACATGGCCAGATGGAAGCCATAGCTGCTTTTTCCCGGTTTCCAGATAATTCCGGAGGGCATTTGGAGGGGTACTCGTATCGCCGAGCATGCCCATAATTCGGGATGCTGAAAAGGGGATAAAGGGCTCGGCTAGTGGAGCGAGAAGACCTGCTAGCTGAATGGCGGTGAACATGATGTCTGCAATCCTGGGATCTGAGGGATTCTCCCGATAAAGAGCCCAGGGAGCTTTATCCTGGAGCCAGGTATTTCCCCAGCTGGATATGTCCAGGAAGGCCTGGGAGGCGGCGCGGAAGGCGAAGGATTCCAAATGGTTACGCCACTGGTCAATCTTTTCGAAAATGGGTTCCAAGGCTGTTTCCCAGTTTGGAGAGGCTGGGGGAACGATACCCTGAAAATAAGTATGCGAAAGGACCAAAACACGGTTGAGGAAATTGCCCAGATTATCGGCGAGATCTTTGTCGTGCGAATCGATGAATTCATCCCACTTGAAATCGCTATCTCTGTTTTCGGGAAGGATACGAAGCAGGGCAAAACGAAGGGCATCCTCCTTGTTGGGGAATTGGGCAAATTCCTCCAGGTACTCATGTTGTTCAAGTCCCCAGCCCCTAGACTTTGAAAACTTTTGGCCTTCAAAGTTTAAGAACTGGTTGGCCGGTACATTTTTCGGGAGCACATATCCACCATGGGCCTTTAACATGGCTGGAAATATGATGCAATGGAAGACAATATTGTCTTTGCCTATAAAGTGGATAAGCTCCACTTCGTCCCCTCCTTTCCAAAAGGCTTCCCAATTCCCACCTGTCTCCAGGGCCCATTGGCGGCTAGCAGAAATGTAACCAATGGGGGCATCGAACCAAACATATAGGACTTTTCCCTTGGCGTCAGGAAGGGGGACCGGAATACCCCAGTCCAGATCTCTGGTGATGGACCGTGGTTGAAGCCCTCCCTCAAGCCAGGAAAGGCACTGCCCTACAACATGTTTCTTCCAGGTTTCCGGATGGTGATGAGGCTGACCGTTGAGCACCCCGTTTTCAATCCATTCCCTTAACCAGGCTTCATGCTGATCGAGGCAAAAATACCAGTGTCGGGTTTCGCGCAGCACAGGTTGCTTACCACTCAAGATCGACCGAGGTTCCGATAGCTCGGTCGGCGAAAGAGCTGAACCACAGGCTTCACACTGGTCTCCGAAAGCCTCCGGATGGCTGCATTTTGGGCAAATCCCCACGATGTACCGGTCGGCCAAGAACTGCTGGTAGGTTTCATCAAAGTATTGTTCAACCACTTTTTCGGTGAACTCGGTCCCCTTTTCGTAAAGCCGGGTGAAAAACTCCTGTGAAGTTTGGTGATGTAGTGCCTCGCTGGTACGGTGGTATTGGTCAAAGGAAATACCAAGGGAGGCAAACGTTTTCCGATTGAGGAGATGATAGGTATCGATGATTGTCCTCGGTTCGACACCCTCCTTTTTTGCCTTCAGGGTTATGGCCGCACCATGTTCATCCGACCCGCAGACCCATAGCACCTCCCGGCCACACAATCGCAAGTAGCGGACGTAAATATCAGCCGGAAGGTAGGCACCTGCCAAATGACCAAGGTGTAGCGGACCATTGGCATAGGGCAGGGCTGACGTAATCAAATACCGTTTGGGAGGTCTTAATTTATCCATCCCGCAAAAATAGCGATTTCAGGTGAACGGAAAGCCCCGCAATCGAAGGGGTATGGCCTGGATGGTAGGGTCCTGGCCGGTATCAGCCAGCTTTTCTGGAGGAGGAATAGGAAATAACCAGGGCCCAAAGGACATCATAGGGAATGATTTCGGCGCCAAAACTCAGGGAGGATTCCAGATTAGGATTCTCCTGAAGGATGTCAGGGAACTGCTTGCTCTTTTCGTTTATCAGTTTCCAATTGAAAGCTAGGACCGGAATCTGGAGCAGAGCCCGAAGGAACAAATAACTACGGCGATTTTCTGCTTGGTTCAGGTAACGGGAGCTATACTTTTTCAATGCATCATGCCTTGCAAAAATCCATTCCGTCTTTCCCTGGACCAAACAAAGGAGAAACTCAATAATAAGGATGGCAATATTCAATCCCCGTTTCTCCCGGTTGAGCATAGGAACCTCATTTAGGAACCGGGCAAAGCGGAAAGGTTTGAAAAAGGTATCCGCTTCGGTGTGGGTAATCTGCCCTATCTGGTGAAGGAAAAAAAGATAGGATTCGTAGATAAGCCATTTTTCCTGAATAATGGGCTCCGATTCCTTGAGGATATTCAGCTGGAGGGTATTGAGATAAATGCCCATTGCCTCGTTAAACTTGCCATCGTGAAGGGAAAGCATGAAATTGACTTCCATGCCACTAAGCCGTATCTCGCTTGTAACTGGGCGGATGGTGACCAGGTTTTCGGCTACCCGTTTGCCTTCTTCAAATTGCTTGGTATTCAGGTAGCATACCATCTTGGACTGCAGCAGTTCATTTCGCAAATGAAGCGGCAAACTGGTGGTTTCCTCAAGTTCCTGCATCATTTCGATGGCTAATTTCAGAGCCTGAGAAAATTTGAAACCCGCGATTAGGGAAATTATTTGTATTCTGACCAGGTACTGTTTAACTCGGACTGAATTTTTGTGTATCAGGATTCTTTCCAAATCCTGGATATAAATTTGTGCCATGCTCTCGAGGGTAATGCGGCCCTCTTTGTTCGTGTGGAAAGCGAGCATAAAACCTGCAAAAACATCGGATGCCTGGATTTCCCATTTCCAAGTTTCCCTCAAATCCCGACAGATTTGCTGAAAGTGAAGAAATTTCCGGGGATTGACTTCATGAAAGGCATGGTAATCGCAAATGTTGCGTGCGGCTCGTTCCGCAATTTCAGTGAATTGCCATTTTTCAGCAAGCCGGAGAATAGACAGATTAATTTTATGCGCCATGTCAAATGCCCCAATGTCTAGCAAGACGCCCGCCTGACTGGACAACAGATTGGAAGTGATGGAAGCACTTTCGTAGGTATCCTGTTTCAGATATGGGTTTTCGGAATTGGTAATCCAGCAAAGGAGTTTGCTGACCACTCTTTTCCGGAGGGAATAAAACCTTGGATTAGTGGGGCCTTCATTGAAATAAAGCATGCTGGCCTGTGCATCGGAGGTAATTTTCCCATCGATCAAGTCCTCAATGAAACGGTATACCATCTTCATGTTTTTTGCCCCGTTTCGGGTAAGACGGACGCGTTGATTTGCCGGCAAAAGCTTATAAATACGTACAAGTGCAATGAGATCTTCCATTTTCAGGATTTTTTTTGTGAATAAATCATGTCATGCATATTGTGTGTAATGTTTGGCCTAAAGGACAGGGAGGAAAACAAGTTCCTCCCCGTCTAAACATGGAAGACACCCTTGACCGCGAATGCACCCCGCCGACCATCGGAGAGGTATCCACGACCTTTAACCTTCCATAAAAATAAATGAGCCGTCCGGGGATGTACAGGACAGTTTTCCCCTTTTCCCGCCCCGATATAGGGACGCAGTAGGGAGGGTTGAGATAAAAAAAAAGGGACCAAACCCGCTCAGGAATGGTCCCCATGATATCCCATAAGGGAAGGAGCAATCAGCTTTTCCCCGGAATCGTCCGATAATATCCGGAAATCGTGGTGTAAATCCGGCAATACAATTCCATGGCCCGATAAGCATCTTCCTCGGGCCCCTTAGCATTGAGGTACATTTCTCCCTTACCGGTGCGTTGAACGGTTATCCGAATACCTTCAATACCCTGGGGCTGAATGGGGACAATGATGTGGCCATCTTTGTAAACCCCGTCGTACTTAAAGTTGCAGACTGGAACCCCATTGGACTCGCGTCCGCCTACATGAACATTTACTTTTCCATTGCCCATGTCTTTGATTGTAAGGCGTTTCCACTCACGATTTGGATAATCTTCGTTGTAGAAAGAACCAAGAAATTCAGCTAACTCGGCCCGCTTCACCGGCAAATCAGGCACCTTAGGTATGGGGTCAGGCACTTTTTCAATCATGAAACCCTCCGGGGTGTAAACCATGGTAACAGGTTCATTGGGATCGCGCTTTTCCTCCTTTTTGGAATCAGGCATACAGGCAGTACAAAGAAGAAGGAGGAAAGCATAGGCAGCTGTCCATTTCATGGGCTTAATTTTTTACGCAAATGTACACTTTCCAAGTCAAGCCATAAACAGGTCGGACCCGATTTTTATTGCGCGAAATGATGAAAATATCGGCGGTCGTTTGCCATAACCACCAAGGTGTACTTTTCTGTTCCCAATCGCGCGAGGTCCAGTCGCTTCTCCACCCGCAAGGGGTTGCAAATTTTCTCTGCGTAAATGGCCTGGCCCCAATTATCGAAAAGGGTAAGTTCTACCGGATTCCTAAATGGATTGAGCAGGTTGAGGTCGGTCTTCGCTCCCCGGGTACGGAAAATGGGACTGAAATAGGTCCGAAGATCCTTCTTTTCCACCAGGATGCGATCGGTGGCAAGCGCTAGATTGCACCCATTCCCTGGTCTTGTCTTCCACAGAGAGGATATACCGGCCCGTGGGAAGCCTGTGCAGGTCGTAAGTGCGCAGGTGATGGGCAGACTGCACCCGGGAGGGGTTTAATACCTGACCTTGTTCGTCCTTCAGCTCAATGTGGGCATCTTCCTTGAAGTCTCGCAGGCTGATGCAAATTTTACGGGTTCATGAAACAGGCGTGATATCCAGGGTAATGTAAAAAAGGGGACTGGCCAGGAATAGGCCGGCAAGGACAAATGCGTTTTTCATGTGTTTATGGTTTTGGATTAAAAAATACGAAACAAAATTAGGTGGCAGTAGAGGCGGAATGCTACACCTATGTTGGCCAAAACCAATACTATATTATCCTATAAAAAGAATTATTACCTAATAATATGGTAGTATAACATTGTCATTCCAATTTAATGACTATTATCTTTCGCTTGATGATTGTAAAAAAATCATCTCGAGAAAAAAATTCAGCATATTATTCTGAAAACCTTTAATAGTTGGTGAAGGTGGCAATCTGAAACTGCCCCCTCTCCTTCTGGGCAAGAATCTGGGAGAGGTAGCCCAGCTCAAAGCGTATCTTTTTGTTTACCCAATAGCCAAGGGCGCCGTATAGCCGCAAACGGTCGAAGGCAGGACGCTTCCCGTTCAGGAAAATTTCTTGGTAACCAGAAAGGTACAGGGTATTGTCGGTTAGAGACTTTCTTGAAATAGGATAATTAATCCAGTTCATCACGCGAAAGCGTGTCTTGTATTTGTCGGAAAAAAAGCGCTCCTCAAACCGCAATCGGGTCATAAAGGTGCCTCGTCCAAGGGTGTTCCGATTGGTGAATTGCTGGTACAAACGGTGCTCATATACTGCAGATTTTTCCCCATTGCCGTCCAGATAGGCCTCTGCGTGGATATAGGCATAGCCGAAGTGCAGGTTATCTGTCTTGGAAAGGTTGTACCCTAAGCCTATGCGTAATAGTAGCTGTTCCAGGTCCCCGATGGCATTATAGTTGCGGTATTGCACCTCATGCCACCAATTCCATCGGTCGTTAAGTTTCTTATTGCCAAAATACTGAATCCAGTTGCCGGTTTCTGCCGACTGCGCCATCAAGGTGGAGGACAAAATGCTCAGAAAAAAACAATAAGCAAGTTTCATTTGAAGAAATATTAAAAAAATAATCACCAGTCTCCTCCAGCGCCACCGCCGTCGAAATCCCCACCTCCGAAGTCGAATCCTCCGGAGGATCCGGAGTCTCCCCCGCCTCCGGAACCAAATCCTCCAGGCAAAAACCACATGCCTCCACCGGAAGGGTGATCCCCCCAGCGGGAGTAAGTATGGGGTCTACGAGATGCCGCCCGGTACAGGTAGGAGACGGTCAAGTAGAGTAGCAGGATAAACAAAAGGAAAAAAAAGCCGAATGGCTGCTCCTCATCCTCCCCGGTAGCGCCGCTATAGGTGCCTGCTGCCAGCTCCTGCAAGGTAGCTATGGACCTTGTTATACCTTCTCCGTACCTTTCCTCGCGCAGGTAAGGTTTCAACTGGTTTTCAATAATTCGCTTGGCAAGTGCGTCGGGGATGACTCCTTGAAGTCCGGGGCCGATATGTAGGAACAATTTCCGGTCTTCCAAGGCTAGGTATAGCAAAATCCCATTATTAGCGGACCCGTCACCAATACCCCAACCGCGGGCAATCTGAAGGGAATACTCAAAAACATCTTCTCCTTCGAGCGACGCGTCGATAACAACAGCCATTTCGATAGATGTGCTGTCCCGCCAATCCTTCAAAATCTGCTGGATCGCTTCGCGTTCGCCCGGCTGAAGTATTCCCGCCAAATCATAAACCTGAGAAGCTTCCTTAGGCGGAATATTCCGGGCCGCCAACGACATAATGCCCGGCAGCAATAGGAAAAGAAAGGGCAGGTGGAGAAGGGAACGCAGGGGTTTCAACGGAATTTTGAGTGGTTGCGGCAGGAACTTGCCCGGTAATTCAAGGGGAAAAGGTGATGTCGTTTGCCAGTTCGTTTTGGTCATCCCCGGCGATGGGAAAAAAAACCTTCAACTTTTCCCCTATCCGAACCAAGGTCTCGCAAATGCCTTCGGCAAAGTGGCCCATGACAAAGTGTTGATGCAGGGTATCCTTGCAATCGGCCCAGAAATCCGGGGGTACGTGGCGGTTTATGCCCGAATCGCCCAGGATAGCAAATTGTCTTTGACCAGATGCAATAAACAACAGAACCCCATTCCTATCGCGGGTTTTTTGCATCCCGAGCTGGAGGAATACCTTGGCTGCTTCGTCATAGACGGGCCCAGCCAAGGTATCCTGTACATGCACCCGAATTTCCCCGGAGGTTTCACTTTCCGCGGCGCGAATAGCCGCAATAACCCTGTCCGTTTCAAATTTATCCAAGCGGAAAGTCGCCATTGGTTCGGGCATAATGCTTTAGAAGGTCACTGTCGGGGCGTCCTGGGCATTTTCGGAAGCCTCGAACTGCGCCCGCTTGTCGAAGCCCATGATGCCTGCAAACAGGGAGGCTGGGAAACGTCGTACTTTTTTGTTGTAAGCCGTGACAACATCGTTAAAATTGTCCCTGGCCACCTTGATGCGGTTTTCTGTTCCCTCGAGTTGGGCTTGCAATTCCAAAAAATTATTGCTGGCTTTCAGTTCCGGATAATTTTCGCTTACCATCAGCAGCCTGCCAATGGACGAAGAGAGGCCTTGTTGGGCTTGTTGGAACGCTTGAAGGCTTTCCGGAGTAATGTTAGAGGGGTCGATGACTGTGCTGGTAGCCTTGGCCCTAGCTTCTACTACCTGCGTCAGGGTGGTTTGCTCAAAATTAGCTACCCCTTTTACGGTATTCACCAAATTGGGAATAAGGTCTGCCCGCCGCTGATAGGCAGATTGAACCTTGCCCCATTCATTTTCGACATCTTCGTCCAGATTGACCAGGGAATTGTACGTGTTGCAGCCTCCAAGAAGGAGGAGTAGTCCGGCGGCAATAAGGACGACCGACCAAGTCAAATTTTTCATGTTATGGGATTATGGGTTAAAAAGTTGATAAAGCGCGCCTACCGGTGTGATTTCACCCCGGGCCAAAAGACCTTTCAAAAATAGATATTTTTCACGGGTCGCCTGCATGGCAAAAAAATCTTCTCGAAGTCTCTCCTCCACAAGCTGATCCATCCAAAAAACAATCTGCGTAGATCTATTTTTCAATAACTCCTCTTGCCCTGTCCCGGTTGTGTAAAAAGTTTCCAAATGAGCGATAATTTCTAAAAATCCAGTCTTCTCCCAGGCTGAGCACGTCAGCACGGGCGGTTCCCATTGGCTTCGTCGCGGTGGAAAAAACCGAAGGGCCTGTCGGTAGGCCGCGGCGGTTTCGGCGGCGATTTCCAGCGTTGCCCCGTCAGCTTTATTGACCACCACCATGTCTGCCAACTCCATGATTCCTCGCTTTATCCCCTGAAGTTCATCCCCACCGCCAGGCATCTGGAGGAGCATCAGGAAATCCACCATTTCACTGGCCCGGGTTTCATGCTGACCTGTGCCAACAGTTTCGATAAGAATCCGGCGAAATCCGGCTAATTCGCAAAGAAGGATGGATTCCCGGGTTTTGCGGTGGACACCTCCCGCGGTATCCCCGCTGGGACTTGGCCTTATGAAAGCTAAGGGATGACGGGCTAGGTCGCCCATCCGGGTCTTATCACCCAAAATGCTTCCACGGGTCTGCCTGCTGCTTGGATCCACAGCCAGGACAGCCACTGGTATTCCCTCAGAAGCCCAGATTTGTCCCAAAGCGTCAATGAAGGTACTTTTTCCAACTCCTGGTGCTCCGGTGATTCCAATGCGCCATGCTTGTAGTTCGGTAAAGGAAGGACAAAACGAAAGCAGGGCCGCAGCTTTTTCCCGGTCTGCGGGCAAGTTACTTTCCAGCAAGGTAATTCCCCGGCTAAGCAGGGTTCGGTCACCAGATCTAATGGCAGCTGCCCAGGTTTCAGGATCTTCGTGTGGGTGCATTTCCCAGGATAGTTCGGACAGAATGTGAATGTAGTATTTTTACCCGAACGCCAAGACGCCTTTTCCCCCGAACATGTGGACAGAACCCCTCCGTACACCAATTGACCCCCTAATTCCGAGCTTTAAGCTCGACCACCCCCAGACCGTCGTAGCCTTGGGATCCTGTTTTTCTCAACACATGGGTGCTCGGCTTAAGGAGGCAAAATTCCCTGTGACGCTAAATCCCTTTGGAACCCTGTACCACCCATTCGCCATACATGCTCTTCTTAGACCTAGACCCCCGGAGGAGAAGAACCTCATTTTCTATGAGGATAAATGGCACGCTCTCGACTATGCCGCAGCATTCTGTCATGCCGACAGGAACAACCTTCTGGATACCATATCCCAATCCCGGAATCTGCTTTACGAAAATCTGAGCCGGGCTCGTCTGCTCCTGCTGACCTACGGCACCGCCCACTTGTGGCGAAGGAAATCGGATGACCATGCCGTAGCTAACTGCCACAAACTTCCCGGCGAGCTATTTTACAGGCAACGGTCTCCGCTGGCAGATCTGACCGAAGATATGGCGACTACCGTAAGGTATTGCCGGGAGCATTATCCCAACTTAACCATCATGGTGTCCCTGAGTCCGGTCAGGCATCTGGCCCTGGGGCTTACGGAAAACCAACTGTCAAAATCGGTGCTTCGTTGTGCCCTCGGTGAATTGATCTGCCGGGAACCTGGCGTTTACTATTTTCCGGCTTATGAAATCATGTTGGACGATTTACGGGATTACCGGTTTTATGAGCGCGACATGATTCACCCCAATGGGTTGGCGGTTGACTACATCTTCGAGGTTTTTGCTTCCGCAATGTTCTCACCTGAAACACGGCAGCGCATCGCGGCTTGGGAAAAGGTACGCAGAGCCATGGGCCATCGTCCCCGAAACGCATCAGGGAATGAAACTGAGGCATTCCGGGATAAAATCCGACTACAACTCGCATCCATGAAAAAGGAGTATCCAGACCTTGACTGGACGGAGGAGGAAAAATGGGAAAACTTGTCCTAATCTTTTCCGTTGGCAGCCCGGACAATAGCGTACATTTGAAAAAAATAGGATGATGAGGATGCTTGCTTTGCGATGCCTGGTAGGGCTGGCAGTAATAGCCGGTATAGGTCCTGTGTCCGGACAAAAACTTGTCAGTGCAGCTCCGGCTGGGGTCATTTCCCGCGATTTCCTGGCTTTCCTTTTTGGAGCTAATGGTTCCTTGGTTGAGAATGGCATCGACCTTTTTCGCATAACCTACACGACAATAGATGTTTCTGGAAAACCTGATACCGCTTCGGGTCTGGTTATTGTGCCCGCCAATGGAAAAAAGCGCTTTTATCCTGTAGTTTATCAACACGGCACAGTGGACGATCGCAATGATGTTCCCTCCAACGCCAGAGGAGGGTGGGAAGCAGGTGCCGTCTTTGCCGGATTAGGCTTTTTCACCATTCTTCCCGACTACCTGGGTCTGGGCACTTCCCGGGGCTACCATCCCTATGTCCATGCTGCTTCGCAATCCTGGGCAGCCCGGGATATGTTGTTGGCAGCTGTATCCTTTGCCTCCGGAGCAGGGATAGGCCTGGAAGAAAAACTCTTCATAACGGGGTATTCCCAAGGGGGGCACGCCAGCATGGCATTCCATCGGGATCTGGAGAAAACCGGCATTTCCGGGTTCCGGGTGGCCGGAGCAGCCCATCTCTCTGGGCCATATGGCATATCTACTTCCATGCTCGACCTGGTGCTTAGCACTCAGGAATATGGAACGGTAGCGTACCTGCCTCATACCATGTTGGGCTATAATCCTATTTATAAATTATTTAAGCGGCCTGAGGAATTATTTAAACCCGCCTACCTGGAGCCAATTTTGCGGCGGCAGCGGGAAGAAATTGGAGTGAGCCAGCTCAATACGCTTCTTCTGGCTGCCCTGCGTAAAGATTTTGGCAAGGCGGTTCCATCCTATCTTTTTCAAGACAGTGTGGTGGCAAATATCCGGAACCAACCTGGACATCCGATCCGGCAGGCCCTTAAGGACAACGATACGTACGACTGGGCTCCTCAAGCACCTACGCGAATCCTTTATTGCCGGGCCGACGAACAGGTAACTTTTACCAATGCTATTTTGGCGGATTCGGTCATGCGGGCCCGGGGGGCTCGGAATATCCTGCTGCGGGACCTGAATCCTGCTTTCAGTCACGGGCAATGCGTAGAACCTGCGCTGCTCAATACGGTTTTATTCTTTCGGTCTTTGGCCGTGGCCACCTCCCTTGCATCCCGACAGGATCCAGTGGAGGATTTGAGTGTTTTTCCAAATCCGGCTAGGGACCGGGTTTACCTGGAGAATATCCCAACTGGGGCCGTAGTAGAGTGGTACAACCTGCAGGGTCAACGCTTGCGGGCAGATGTAGCGGAGGAAGGGAAATCCTATTCCACACTTGGTCTGCCCGAGGGACTTTACCTCCTGCGGGCACGCGTAGGTAAGCGCTTATTTACTGGCAAGGTGAGTGTGCAGTACTAACAAGGTACGATTGCCCGATTTCCTTGGTTTTGAAAAAGGTCGAGTGCCGCTTTGTTTAGGCAATGCGCCGAACCCTAGTTTCTGGTAGGAAGTGGCCGGAGGTTGATACTGGATACAGTTGGAGTATCCCTGGTGTCTTCCCCGGTTCCAGGGAACCTAGGGTTTGCGCCATGCCCAGGGCTTCTGCCCCATTCAAGGTTGCCCATTTCAAAAGGGTTTCGGGGGGAATCCAGGAACAAAAACGGGAAAGGGTTTTAAGTTCATCGAGGATAGACAAGGTCCAGTTGGATGATAGGCTGTCGGTACCCAGGCACACATTGGCCTTGGCATCTAGGAAAAGGCGGTAATCAGGTAGGCGATTCTCGATGTACAAATTGGCATTGGGACAGGTGACCCACCAAGCACCTCCTCGAGTCCAAGCGGCTACGGAAGCTAGCTCTTCGGCTCCTGTCAGGGTGTTATGAACAAAAAGGTTTTTTCTTGAAGGATTGAGGTATTGCAGGGCATAGTAAAGGGAAGCCTTTCCCGTAGGCTTGAAGGCGGAAAAATCCAGGCCAAAATCACGGAAAAAGGAGGGAAAATCGCCACCTCCATTCCGGAAAAGGAGGTCTTCGTGGATGGTTTCCTGATTGTGAATGGAAACTACCGCATCGGGAGGATTGAGGGAATCGATTTCCCGGAAGAGGTCTTCGGATACACTGTATGGAGCGTGAGGAACGGCACTTAGGGTATCGCCTGGCTTTGGCTGGAATGCCCCAAATACATCCCGATATTGGGCCACACTGCGGGCCATCAAGGTCGGCTGCAGGAAATCGAAGAATTCTACAAAGGTGGCGTAGCGCAGCCGGCTGTTCCGCTTGCATTCGGCAGTGTCCAGTTTATTGGATATATCCCCCACAGCCATAATGCCCACATCCCACATGGCTTTATCCTGGGCCTCTAGCGCACTGCGGATGAGGTCTGCAGAAAAATCTCGAAGCCGCACCACAGCTTGGAGAAAGGAGAGCAAGCCGGTACCAGAAGGAATTTCTCCTGCCAAATGGGAGAGTTCCAAATGGCAATGGGCATTGATGAATCCGGGTATGAGGATTCCGGGAAAATAGGTATCCACATCAGGCATCCCTTGCTGATAGGAACCTAAGCTTAGAACGGTGCCTGTCTCCTCGACGAAGGTTAGCACCCCGTCTCGAATGGGAGGCGAGGCGATGGGAAAAAGGCTATCAGCCCGGATGCTACGAATCATGGTATTGTCAGTTAGGAAAGGTCAAACATGGTCAGGCCACTGCGGTAGGCCGGTGTAAAACGCGTGGATTTCGGTGGAAAAATCCAATGCCTGTTGACAGATGCCATCCAGTCCTCCTTAGGTACAGGAAAAAGGTTGAATACCAAGGTGCAAAGCCCTTCCATACAGGGAGATATTTCCGGGGGCAGGTTATCTTCCGGGAAACGGATAGACAGGATTTCCCTTGGGTCGAGATTGCTAAAGAATCGTTCTTCTAATAGCATGGCATCGGGTTTTCCCTCTGGGTTATCTCCCGTTGCCCCCAGGTACCATTGGCGGTCGAATCCCAAAAGGAATTCCCCTTTGCAACGTGGGGGCTGATAACGGGGCAGCGGGGAGAGATGGAAAACGCTGGAAAGCTGCTGAAGCCATTCTATGCCCTTGGCTGACAACAGGGAGTACACGCGATGGAAGGCATGGATTTTTAGTTGGCTTAGGGGAAAATAGGCCGCAGGTATTCGGTCAAAAGTTTTTACTCCGCTTGCTGAGAGGTCAGCTGCGGCGGCACAGCGGTGATGACCGTCAGCAATAGCAGCGCGAAGTACATGATGCAAGAATAAATCCTGAATTTCTTTAAGTGCGCCAGGCTGCCCTTCGTACCAGAAGCGATAAGATTCCTGGCGCGTGGTCAGCTTGAAGATTCTATCTGGGGGCCTGTCTATCCTGGACTGGGTCCAGGCAGCTATAGACGCTGCATCGGGGTGGGCGACCATAACAGGCTTCACGAAATGACCAGCGCCGGAAAGAAAGGCCCGCTGGTCATCGAGCCGGGAGGCCAGGGTGGCCTCATGTGGTTGCAACTTGCCCTCCCGGTAGTCTTCCATAGAAGTCAGGCAAAGAATCCCTGTGGCGGATTGGCTAGCCGATGCGATGTCCACCAGCCATATTCCAGTCTTTTCTGACGGTTTCACACCTTTAGCATAAAGCATGAGGCGGTTTCCATCCCTGGCTACATCGCGAAAATTTTCCAGATCTGGACCTTCTTCAAAGGGAGGAAATAAAACAGGAAAGGGAGAAATGCGCATACCTCCGAAATGAGATAGCGAAGATAAGAGCATCCTTGCCTACTTTGCGTTGCCTATCTCCTCTGGCTCGCTCAGTTTAGTGCTTTGGCTGCTCCACGTATACACAATGCCTGCAGTTGTTGTTACAGCAATATCCCCGCAACAAATGGTAATATTCCGTAAACACCCACCTACCTCCCACTAAATAAAAATGCATACCCTCTTTCAAATCGCCTGGAGAAACAGGAAACTGAGGATGGGTTCCCTTTTCAGTCACCTCAAGATTATTTTCCCAAAGAAGACGCAGGGTCGCTTCGCTGGGGAATATCCCGCGAAGGGTGCAGGCTTTGCGAAGGGCTAACCAAGGCCCCTCCTCCAAGTCCTTCTGTTGGTTCATACTGGTGTGGTGGTCATCAATCGCGCTAGATGGAACGCCGTCCGCTCCAGGTTTTGCACCGTATGGCGCAAGGCTTCCGGAAGGGAACACGGGCCAGGGGATATACTAAAAGCTGCCCGAAGGCCAAGCTGCTCCAAAGCAGAGGCTTCCAGGGAATGGGACCCGCAGAGCGCTATCACAGGTTTGCCACAGCGGGATGCCATTTGGCATATGCTAAGGATAAGTTTTCCGTCCATGGTCTGGGCATCGAGGGAACCTTCCCCGGTGATAACTAAATCACAGGTTTTCATATGCGCCTCCATCTGACTATAATGGAGCATGAGGTCTGCCCCAGACCTAAGGGTAGCCCCAAGGAAAAAGGCGGCACCGAATCCGAGTCCACCGGCTGCTCCAAATCCAGGGCTTACTTCGTCCCAGCAGCCATCTCGATCCTTGGCTTGTTCTTGGGTGGTGCACCTATAGAAGAAGTGTTGCAGGCCACTTTCAAGAATCTCCACCTCCTCCAAACCTGCCCCTTTCTGGGGAGCGAAGACATGGGCGGCACCCCGGGGCCCAAACAGGGGATTTCTCACATCGCAGGCCACTTCAAATGAGGCATATTCGCTGGGTAAATTAGACGGAGGGAGAACTTCGCAGACCTTTCCCAAATGGCCCCCAAGGGCTTGGCACGCCAACCCATCCTGGTCCAGGAAGCGCCAGCCAAGTGCTTGGGCCATACCCATGCCCCCGTCATGGGTTGCAGAGCCTCCAAGTCCCAGAAGAATCGAGGTGGCACCTCGCTGCAAGGCATGGGCTATCATTTGGCCTATACCAAAGGAAGAGGTGTGCATAGGATTCCTTTCTTCGGGGGACAGGCGTTGAAGCCCAACAGCTTGCGCAATTTCGATGATGGCCATCTTCCGGGATGGAACGAAAAGATATGTCGCCCGGCGGGGCCTTCGAAGGGCATCATCGACCATAATGGATACCTCCCTGGCTTCCTCCAGATAACCCTTTAGTATGTCCACGAATCCCTCACCACCATCTGCCATGGGCAAAAGGGTGCAGGTAGCGTGGGGCATGCCCGCTTGCCATCCCGACTTAATGGCCCGGCAAACCTCGGAAGCTTCCAGGGCATCCTTGAAGCTGTCGGAGGCGATGAGGAGGTGCATGCCGTCTGGCCAACGAATCCCTTACTTTTTGGGATTCTTTAACACCTTGTTGAAAAAATATACAGTGAAACCGGTGACGATTAGGACCGAACTCAGCCACATAATCAGGGCAGGCATATTCATCGGATTGGAATTAGTTGGGTTAGTGAATGGGAATATGCACCGCGTTAGCCTTCTTGCGCCGTTTATACGCCACATAAACTAGCAAGGCAATACCTACCCACAGCGCAAGCAGGATAAGGCGGGAAAGATTCTGAAAAAAAATCGTCTTGCTGATTTTTTCCGCTTCCTCTCCGCTGGCGTTGAGGAGTTCAGTACTTAGCTTCACCTGGGTTATCTGATCCCAGATACCAGGCAGGCTGGAAAAAAAGACCCAACCAAGCAAGAGGGGAGTCACTATCAGAATAATATACTTGAAGATTACCGGGACTTTGATGTCAGCACCGGCTATGATTTCTGCCCAGCCCCGCCGAATACCGAAAATCCAGGCAAATAATACTGTTTCAAAAAGGGCGAAAACAACCAAGGAAACCGTTCCGGCCCAATAATCGTACTCATCGAAAACACCGTATTGGAAAAAAAGAACGGTAGGCAATCCAAGCAGGAAAACGATGAGACCGAAAGCTAGGGCCGAAGAGGCCCGTTTCCATTTGAACTCATCCTGAAGAAAACCCACAACAGGAGTCCCCATGGCCAACGAGGATGTGATACCCGCAAAAAAAAGTAGACCAAACCAGGCTACTCCGGCTACAATAGATAGGATTGGCCCCCATTGTTGGAAAAGGAAAGGAAGGGTTCGGAAACCCAATCCTAATCCGCCAACCTCATTAACCAGCGCTTTCATTCCGTCGATACCAAAATACCCCACCGTAATGGGAATCAAGATGGCCCCGCCGAGCACCACTTCCACGAACTCATTCATCCAACCGGCACTCATGGCATTGAGTGCGATATCGTCCCGCTCCTTCAAATAGGAGGCATAACACTGAATACTTCCCATGCCAACCGAGAGGGTGAAGAAAATCTGTCCCGCTGCGGCCAGCCATACCTTAGGTTCCCAGATGGTCTCGAAATTAGGAGTCCACAGAAAATTAAGCCCATCCGTTCCATTAAAACTGGCTCCATTAGTGCCTGCCTGAAGGGAAACTCCCCGTACAGCTAGGAAAATGCCGAACATAATGAGGAGTGGCATACCCACCATGGCCACTTTTTCCACGCCTCCACTAAGGCCGCGGGAAAGGATGTAAGTATTGATTGCCAGACAAATACCCCAAAAAACAAAAGGCTGAGACCCGGATAATCCGGTGTATTCGACGAACACGCCAGCTACCCCTTCCCGGTCAAGTCCCGTAAAGGTTCCGCTAATGGAGTTCCAGATATAACCCAGCGCCCAGCTTTCCAAATAGCAGTAGTAGGCAGCAACGGCGATATTGGTAAAAATCCCGAATACACCGATGTAGCGCCACAAGGATTGTCGGGGGGCGAGACTGTCGAGGATGAAGGGGGTGGAATGATGACCGTATTTCCCACCAAACCGTCCCATAGACCATTCAATGAACAAAAGGGGAAGTCCCATAAGCAGAAAACAGACCAGGTAGGGGATGATAAAGGAACCACCGCCGTTTTGGATGGCCTGCACCGGGAATCGCAAAAAATTTCCGAGGCCCACGGCATTACCTGCCATAGCAAGGACGAGGCCCACCCGGGTACCCCAACCTTCTTTAGAAACACTGCTCATGTTTGCATTATTTTTAATAAACTTAGAGCGAAGTTAACAAAATCATCTTCTTTTTGAGAGAACAAGAAAAAGCAGGTATAAATCCTCGATGTAGGATTTACCGCTAAAACCGCCTGCTTGCCTACTCATTGCGATCAAAGGCATTGAAATGCTGGCATATTGTCGGATCACCGGGATGATCGAATTAGCGGATCTTCCCGTAATTCGAGGGTTGTCCGGTACCGTTCTCCGTCGGCAAGAAGCTGAAGGGTGTAAAAGCCTGGACGAGCCAAGATTTTGTCGAACCGCAAGTCCCAGCGCACGCGGTGTATGCCCCCCTGTTCCGATATAGGGATGCTATGTTTCAGGGTCCCGCCGGCATCCGTGATTTCCAGCACCACGGGCCCCGGAGTCTGGGCATGCCGGTAGAGATTAATCAGCGCCCCATTGGCGAACACGGAACGGGGGAGGGAACCCACGGGGCGAACGGCATCAGGATTTTCCCCGGCATACCAGAAATGACCTCGTTGGGCTCCGCGGCTTCTATTGGCCCAAAGGACGGCTGGTTTCTGATCGAATAGAAAGGCCTTCCCTGCTACCCGGTCGGGGCTAAGTTGCTGAAGCGGAGAAATATCGTCGAGTATGTAAAGACTTCTTCCATGGGTAGCTGCAATCAAATCATTGTCGCGGGGATG